>Ga0101944_10002322_pt1 | contig 31383 bp, 23 predicted proteins | sample DewCreD2012metaG_FD_75245 | JGI IMG/M metagenome (GOLD analysis project Ga0101944, IMG submission 75245) | Hot spring sediment bacterial and archeal communities from British Columbia, Canada, to study Microbial Dark Matter (Phase II) - Dewar... ... | reverse complement strand
GGAACCGTGGGGGCAGCGTATAGCGCGACGGTGGCGGCGGCGGGCGGCGCAACGCCGTACGCGTGGAGCGCGGCGGGATTGCCGGCGGGCTTGACGATCAACGCCGGCACGGGGCAGATTACGGGTACGCCCACGGCGGCGGGGACGAGCACGGTGACGGTGACGGTGACGGATTCCACGTCGCCCACGCCGCAGAGCGCGTCAAAGACTCTCTCGCTGACGATTAACTCCGCCACGCTTACCATCACCACGACTTCGCTGCCCAATGGAACCGTGGGGGCAGCTTATAGCGCGACGGTGGCGGCGGCGGGCGGCGCAACGCCGTACGCGTGGAGCGCGGCGGGATTGCCGGCGGGCTTGACGATCAACGCCAGCACGGGGCAGATTACGGGTACGCCCACGGCGGCGGGGACGAGCACGGTGACGGTGACGGTGACGGATTCCACGTCGCCCACGCCCCAAAGCGCTTCGAAAACGCTCAGCTTGGCGATTGGCCCTGCGGCGGAACTCACGATCACGACGGCGTCATTGCCCAACGGAATGGTAGGGACGCCGTACTCCGCCACTATGGCGGCGACAGGAGGCTTGCCGCCTTACACGTGGGCCGGCTCCAGAATGCCGCCAGGATTGTCGATCCATTCGTCTACCGGACAAATCACGGGCGTCCCGACTGATGCGGGGACTTACGCCGCGTCGTTCACGGTGACGGACGCCAATTCCCAGACGGCTTCCCGCAACATTTTGGTGACTGTTACAGTGCCGCCCGTAACGATCACAACCACTTCCTTGCCGACTGGCACGGCAACGCTTGCGTATAGCGCCACAGTGAGCGCTTCAGGCGGGACGCCGCCTTATCAATGGTCCGCATCGGGTCTGCCGTCCGGACTGTTGATGAATGCGAGCACGGGACAGATTACGGGATCGGTAAACGCACCCGTGGTCAGCACAGTGACCGTAACAGTACAGGATTCTTCCAACCCGGCGCCGCTTACGGCCTCGAAGACCTTCACTCTGACGATAGCCTCTCTGGCGCCCGTGATCGAGACGGAAACGCTTCCGTCTGGTGCGGTTGGAACAGCTTATGCGGCCAATGTCGCTGCTTCGGGCGGAACGCCGCCTTATAGTTGGTCCGCCACAGGACTGCCCGCCGGTTTGAGCATCAACGCTGGCACAGGGCAAATCATTGGGACGCCAGGCGCCGCAGGGACGAGTTCCGTAACGGTGACAGTGACTGACAGCGCCGCACCGCCGCGGTCGGGGAGCAAGACTTTCTCCCTAACCATCACGGCGGCGCCGCTGGTCATCAGCACTACGACGCTGCCCAACGGCACAGTGGGCGCAGCTTACAACGCCGCGGTGGCGGCTACGGGCGGCACACCGGCCTATACGTGGTCGGCGGCGGGGTTACCGGCAGGGCTCAGCATCAATACCAGCACGGGCCAGATAACGGGGACGCCAACCACGCCGGGGACGACTTCAGTGACGGTGACGGTGACAGACTCCGGCGCGCCCACGCCGCAAACAACGAGCAAGACATTCACGGTGGTCATCGCGCCGGCGCTGCTCTCCATCACCACCGCCACGCTGCCCAACGGCACAGTGGGGGCGGCTTACAACGCCACGGTGGCGGCAGAGGGAGGCATACAGCCGTACAACTGGTCCGCCACGGGATTACCCGCTGGGCTGAGCATCAACCCGAGCACGGGGCAAATCACCGGGACACCCACGGCGGCAGGGACAAGCACGGTGAACGTAACGGTGGCTGATTCCGGCACGCCCACGCCGCAAAGCGCGACCAAGGCGTTTACAGTGGTTATCGCGCCGGCGCCGCTGGCCATCACAACGGCGGCGCTCCCCACTGGCGTGGCTGGAACGGCATATAACGCCACGGTGGCAGCCGCCGGTGGGACGCCTGCTTATAATTGGTCCGCCACGGGGTTGCCGTCCGGCCTGAGTATCGATCCGAGCACCGGACAGATTACGGGGACGCCGGGGGCGGCGGGAACGAGTTCAGTGACAGTGACAGTGACCGACTCGGGCTCGCCCACGCCGCAGACCGTCTCGAAAACTTTCTCCTTGACGATACTGGTGCCGCTGTCCATTACGACTACGGCATTGCCGTCGGGAGTGATCAACGTGGCTTATAGCGCCACGGTCAACGCGACCGGAGGCGTGCCGCCGTACTCGTGGTCGGCGGCGGGATTGCCCGCTGGTCTGGCCATCAACGCTTCCACCGGGCAGATCACGGGGACGCCCACAGCGGCGGGTTCGGCGTCGGTGACGATCACCGTAACCGACAGCTCCACGCCCACGGCGCGGACGGCGACCAAAACTTTGTCGCTGGTCATTAGCTCGGGACTCTCGATCACCACGGCGTCTTTGCCGAATGGGATTGCCGGGACAGCGTACGCGGCCCTGGTGGAGGCTGCGGGCGGCACGCAACCGTACTCCTGGGCGGCTACCGGACTCCCGGCCGGGTTAACGATCAACGCGGCGACGGGCGTCATATCGGGCATACCTACTGCGGCCGGCGCGAGCAACGTAACGATCACAGTCACAGATTCGACCGTGCCCCAGCAGAGCGCCTCAAAGACGCTGACACTGACCGTCCTGACGCAGTTAGTCATCACCACCGCCTCGCTTCCCAGTGGAATGGTTGGGACGAGTTATTCTGCCACGGTGGCGGCCACAGGTGGCGCGACACCGTACCAATGGTCGGCCACAGGATTGCCCGCAGGCTTGACGATACACGGCGCCACGGGCGAAATCAGTGGTACGCCGGCGGCGGCGGGCGGATTCCCGGTCGTGATTACGGTTACGGATTCGGCGGCGCCTACGCCGCAGACTGCGACGAAGAGTCTCAACCTGGTGGTGAATCCTGCCGGGCTGGCGATTACCACGACGTCGTTGCCCGACGGGATGGTAGGCGCCGGCTACAGCTCAGCAGCCATCGCTACCGGCGGTCTTCCGCCCTACACTTGGTCGGCTACCGGATTGCCGGCAGGCTTGACGATCAACACCTCAACCGGACAGATCACCGGCACGCCGGCGGCGGCGGGAGTCAGTTCTGTGACCATCACGGTTCAGGACTCGTCCATCCCAACGCCGCAGACCGCCACCAAGACCTTTTCGCTCTCTATCGTTCCTCCGCCGCTGGTAATTACGACTTCGATGCTGCCGAACGGCGTTGTGAATACAGCTTACAGCGCGCCGGTGCAGGCGGCCGGTGGAACGGCGCCTTATGCCTGGTCAGCGGTGGATTTACCTGCCGGGTTGGCCATCAATCCCACCACCGGCCAAATTACAGGGACGCCGACAGCGGTAGGCAGAGTGACAGCCACAATAACGGTGACGGATTCTTCCTCCCCGGCGCTTACTACGTCCAAGAGCCTATCGATCAACATCGTCACCGCGCTGACGATCACCACGACTTCACTGCCCACTGGTCTGGTGGGGGCAGCCTACAGCGCAACCGTCGCCGCGGCTGGCGGTGTCGCTCCATACTCTTTCAGCGCCACGGGACTGCCGGCAGGGCTGTCCATCGACGCCGCATCCGGGCAGATCACGGGCACGCCCTCGGCGGCCGGGACGAGTTCAGTGACCATAACGGTGACCGACACCGGCACGCCGAATCCGCAGACAGTGAATAAGGCGTTTTCGCTGGTCATTGCCGCGCCGCTTACCATTACAACCACATCGCTCCCAAGCGGAGTGAGGGGAGCGCCGTATGCAGCGACGGTGACGGCGACGGGCGGCGTGGCCCCCTATACTTGGGCGGCGACCGGATTGCCCCCGGGGCTGAGCATCAATCCGAGCACAGGGCAGATCAGCGGCACTCCAACCACGGTGACTACAAGCCCGGTCATGGTGACCGTGGCGGACAACAGCACCACCCCCCAATCTGTTTCCAAGACGCTGTGGATCACCATAGCGGCGCCGCCGTTGGCCCTTGTCACGGGTTCGCTGCCGAATGGGACGGCAGGCATCTACTACATGCAGACTCTTGAGGCGGCAGGCGGCACCCCGCCTTACAAGTGGGAATGGAAGCCCACGAACGAACTCACCGACATCCTGCCGGACGGCTTGACGCTGGAAACCAACACTGGCTTACTGGCGGGCGTGCCAACCGTGCCGGGCGTTTACAGAGTCACGGTGACAGTGAGCGACCTGGCGAGCCCGCCGCAGTCCGTTTCGAAAGAATTCACTTTGCTCATCAATACGCCGACAGGCCCAACGACGCTCACGGTGAGCAATGCGATCGTCGGGTCCAATCTTCAGGCGCCGGTTACGATCGGCTTTTCGCCGCCTCCGGCCGCCGAAGTAACGCTGACCATTACGTCCGGGAATCCAGCCTTGGTCTTGCTTGGCACCCCCGGGGCGACCGGCACTTCTTCCGTCACCACGAACATTTCCGCGGGCACGACTTCGGTGGTGATTTACGCCAAAGCGCTGGCGGGGTCGGGGGCGGTGGCAATCACGGCGGCGGCGCCGGGATACACGAACGGAACCGGCACAGTCACTCTGGCGCCGTCCGGATTCGTGCTTGCCGGCCCGAACGGGATTGGCGCCCCGTTTGCGACATTCCAAGGGGTGACGACCAACCTGACTGTGTATGCCGCGCGCCTGAACGGCGGCGTGTTCGCGGAACCACAGCAAGTGCGGGGCGGCATGACCGTAAACGTCCCGGTCAGCACTACCTTGACCAGCGTCGGCACGGTTTCTTCTCCGACGGTGGTGTTCAGCGGCGGGATGGATAGCGGAAACGTCCAATTCATCGCCAGCGGCGTGAACACCGGGACTACCGACATCGTAGTGAGTGCGCCATCAGGATTCACTTCTCCGGCGACGGGAGCTACGGTGACGGCGACCGTACAGCCCAGCGGGATCTTGCCCTTCAGCGCGACCATCGGCAAGAATCTTCAGACGGCCGTCTCTACGTCTCTGACCGCGCCGCCGTCCTCGAGCGTCTCCTTGCTCATTGAGAGTCTCGACCCGGCCAAGTTGAAATTCGCGGCGACGCCCACGGCGGCCGGATCGACGTCCATCACCGTAACGCAACCCGCCGGACAAGTCAGCAGCCCTCCGTTCTATGCGCAGGCTCTCGACAGCTCCGGCACGGCTCGTTACCGGGTGTCGGCGAGCGGGTATGGGAGCATCGAAAGCACGGTGACTTTGGCGCCGTCGGGAGTAGTGATCAAGTCGCCGTTCGGCATCGGCGCTAACTTCAGCATGACGCTCGGCATCGGCAACGCGGCGCTGGAGATTTACACCGCACGTTTGGATGGCTCGGGGAATTATGTGGAGTCCCAGGCTGTGGCAGGCGGCATGTCGGTGAGCGCGGCCGTCACGAGCAGCAACCCGTCTGTCGGCGTGATCACAATCTCCCCGGTGACGATCGGCGGAGGGTCCAATATGGCGGCGACGGAGTTCCAGCCGCTCGCTAACGGAACATCCACGCTGACCGCGAGCGCCGCGGGTTACACGCCGGCCGTTCAGGGCATCATCACGGCGACAGTGGCTTCCTCAAGCTTCCTGTTGACCGGCGATGTCACGATTGGCAAGTACCTACAGTATGGCGGAACTGTGATCTTACCCGGCAGGACGCCTTCGTCTCCGGCGACCACCGTCACTTTGATCAGCAATTCGCCGTCGTTAAAGCTCGCCAAACAGGCGACGGACGCCGGTTCGAGCTCAATTACGCTCACGATTCCTGCCGGCGGCAATAACGCGACCTATTACATGCAGGCGTTTGATTCGGCCGGCAGCGCGACGTATACAGGCACGGCTGCCGGTTATGCACCAGCCACGGCCACCGTCTACTTTGGTCCGTCAGGAGTGGTGGTATTCGCTACGACGCCCGTCTCCCTGGCTGGGGGAGCGAAGCCAGTAACGGTGCTGGCGGCCCTTCTCGACAGCATCACCATGCTGCCTCTGGAGTCGATGCCTGTCGCCGGAGGCCTGGCGCCGGTAGTGGCCGGGCTTACGAGCTCAAATCCGGCGGTAGGAACGGTCCCGGCTACCGCTTCCATAGCTTCGGCGGCCGATAGCGGCACGGTGAATTTCACGCCGCTGGCGCAGGGGACCACGGTTATTTCGGTTACGCAACCGCCTGGGTGGACGACGCCCAGTGCGTATGTTTCCCAAGCAGTGCAAGTGACGCCATGAACGGGGCCGGTTTTCCGGCCACAGGGACTGAGAGGAGAAGATCATGGTACAGCGAGCGAAGCTCTGGAAGTGTCGGCTGTGCAGAGCAGCGTTGGCGTTGGCCTGCTACTCAGGATTCATGATCCGGGCGGCCGAGCCGCCGCTTATCTTGCCCGAAGAAATTTTGGTGGGGCGCAGCTTGCAAACGGGCGTGATCGTCCATCTGGGACCGCTAAGCCATATACAGAGTGCGCCGCCTAAGGAAGGGGAGGAATCAAGCGAAGCGGCCCTGGAGGCTCCAGATGACAGCCCGCCTGTCCGGGTGACGGTACGCAGCCATTCGCCTTCCCTGAAGCTTGCCTTGAATCCTCTGGACGCAGGCTCCAGCGCCATCACCGTTGTGCTTGCGGGGCGGACGAGAAGCGCGCATTTTTACGTTCAGGCTTTTGCGGATTCAGGCACGGCGACTTACGCGGCGGAAGCCGCGGGGTTTGCTCCGGCGACCGGGACCGTGCGGTTTGCGCCGTCTGGCGTGGTGCTCTTAGGTCCCGAACAAGTGACCTTGGAAGGCGGCGCCCAAAAGATACTGTTGCGCACGGTAGCGCTGGACCCCGAGTCGAATCGGGAACCGGTGTGCGCGCAACCGCTGACGGGGGGCAAGCCGCTGACGATCACCGTTCGGAATGGGAATCAGTCGGTAGGGATCATCCCCTCGGCAGGGGTGATTCCAGTAGGCTCCGACACGGGGGTTTTGGAGTTCGTTCCTTCCGCAGCGGGGCGGACGTCAATTTCGGTAGAGCAGCCTCCGGGCTGGGCTTCTCCCGGCGACATGACGAGCCTGGATATCACCGTGCGGCGCGGTGAAGAGGCGCCTGAAACGGCGGCTGTCGCCCCTTAAAGGGTGGTGTGGGTATCCCAGATCGTGACGAGGTGAACCATGAGGCACACTGCTTTTGCCAGCAAGCTGGCTGTTTGGCTGATGACTCCATTGGTAGGCATGGGCGCGCCCGCCTTTCTTCCCGAACCTATCGAGGTGGGGCGGAATCTCCAGATGCACATCAGCGTCCGGCTAAGTGAAAGAGCGCCGGAAACGGGGCTTCCCGTCACTATTAGGAGCGACGATCCCAAGCGGCTCCGGCTGGCCTTGAATCCCGAGACCGAAGGGCAGGAAAGCATCACGCTGAAGGTAGGAGCAGGCATGATTTTAACCCCGGAGTTCTGGGTCCAGGCGGCCGGAGATCCCGGGCCTGTCACCTACACCGTCAGCGCGCCGGGCTATAGCTCCGCAAAGGGAACCGTTACGGTGACACCCTCGGCTTTGCTTCTCTTGGGGCCATTCCGGGCGCCGAGTTTCTCGACCACTCCCCGGTCTCCTGGGGTCAGGATCACCATCGTTTCCGCGCGGCTGAATGAGGCCCTGGAAGTCATGGAAGAGCAGTACATGGCCAAGACCACAGAATTGAAGCTCCGGAATTCAGATCCAGGCGCCGGGACCTTGAGGCATGCGACACTGCGGATTCCTGGAGGGTCGAGCCAGGCGGAGACGGAATTTACGCCATCGGCTTTAGGGAAAGCGACACTGACAGTCGAACCGTTGCCCGGTTTCAGTGTCCCCACAAAGTTCAGCTCAGTCACGGCTTGGGTCGAAAGGCCCGGCTTGGCGATTACCCAAGACCTCATATTGGCGAAGGATATGGAGGAAGAAGGACTTGTGTACCTCGGCGAACCTGCCCCGCCGGAAGGCCTGGAGGTGAAGCTGTCGAGCAGCGACCCTCAAAGAATGGTTTTATCGGCCTCCGAGGACAAACTGGGATCGGGGGTGTTGATTCTCAAAGTTCCCTCCGGGCAAGTAACGGCGCGTTATTACCTTCAGGGCCTTGGCGACTCAGGCAAGATCACCTATAAAGCCGAAGCGCCCGGCTTCCGTTCGGCCCTGGCGGCAGTCACGCTGGCGAAACCGGGGGTCATCGTAGCCTTTGCGCCTTACGGTCCTCCGGATGAGGCGGCCGTCCTGCGCAAAAGTGATCTCCACGATACCAGGCGGTTCTACGCTTCCTTGGGGGAGTCCCGCTCCAAGCCGGTGCGGTTGGCGCTGTTTACCGGTTTTATCCATCCGGTCTCCGGGCGTATGGCCGACATCACTCTTCAGCGCTTGCGGGCCGGGGTTTCCATAACAGTGGAGTTGACCAGCAGCAATCCGGCTGTGGCTAAGGTCGCCTCGCCGGTCACGATTCCTTCCGGGAAAGCAACCATGGAGACCACCTTGACCCCCCTGGCAGTGGGGGAAGCGATCATTTCCATCAGCCAGCCGCCCGGTTTCGGCAAGCCGGAAAACGCAACCTGGGTCCCCGTCACGGTGCGGGAATGAAAGCGCGAATCTTTATTTAGCGGCAGGCGCAACAAACCGGCTGAATTCATTCGGTTTAGGTGTATACTCTTCCTGAGACCAATCGTCTACGGGAGGGGGAATGAGCGCTAGGGTATTTGTGTCTCTAGCGGTATGGGGAATCTTCGGATATGCCGCTGAGGCGCAAAGCTTGCCCCCATACGCGACCCGAGAAGTTCTGGTGAAGTTTACAGCCGGGGCGGCGGCGGCAAACAACCTGCCGCCAGGCCTGGATGTGGAGCTTGTGAAGGCGGTGGGCTCGAGCGGCTATGTCCGCGTGCGGTCGCGGACCCGCGACACGAGCTCGCTCGTGCAAACCCTTTCCCAGCGCCCGGACGTTCGGCATGTCGAGCCGAACTATGTCTTCAAGCGGCAGAGGCTGCCCGGCGAAAGCCTGGACGAACTTTGGGGCCTCACGAAAATCAGCGCCCCCGCCGCGTGGGACAAGACCACCGGTTCGCGCGGCGTGGTCATTGGCGTCATTGATAGCGGCGTCGATTACAACCACATCGACCTCGCCGCCAACGTATGGAGCAGTCCCTTTTCGTTTTCCATCGACTTCCCGTTCCGGCGCGTCACCTGCGCCGCCGGAACGCGCGGCTTCGACGCGATCACGAGCACCTGCAACCCCATGGACGATAACAACCACGGGACGCACGTTGCGGGCATCATCGGCGCCGAGGCGAACAGCGCCGGAGTGGTGGGGACCAACTGGTTCACCGCCATTTTGCCCCTCAAATTCCTCGATTCAAGCGGCAGCGGATTCACTTCCGACGCCGTGGAGGCCATTTTCTTCGCCCGGGAGCTGAAGAAACTGGGCGTGAACATCCGGGTCCTTTCCGCGAGTTGGGGCGGGGGCTCCTATTCGCAAGCTCTGTACGATGAGATTCAATCGGCGGGACAGGACGGCATTCTGTTCGTGGCGGCTGCGGGCAACCAAGGTTCGAACAACGATACGGCTGCGTTTTATCCCGCAGCCTACTCTCTGCCGAATCTGATTGCGGTGGCGGCTACCGATTCGGCGGATGCGCTTCCCTCGTGGTCGAATTACGGCGCAACGAAAGTCCATTTAGGGGCGCCGGGCGTGGGAATCCGCTCCACGGTTCCCGGCAACTCGTATTCGCTCGGAAGCGGCACATCGATGGCTGCGCCGCACGTCGCGGGAGCAGCCGCCCTGGTGCTGTCGGCCGCGGGATGCACAAGTCTGACGGTGGGCGAGTTGAAAAACGTATTGCTCAATAGCGTGGACACCGCGCCGGCGCTCTTCGGGAAAGTACTCACTGCCGGGCGTCTGAACGTAAACAAAGCGGTATCCAACTGCGCCGCTGCGCCCGATTTCACCTTGACGGCGCCCTCGAATTCGCGGGCATCGCGTCAGGGGCAGTTGGTTACTATCGAAATCAAAATCGTCCCCTCGGGCACCTTTTTCAGCCCGGTGAACCTCAGCGTGGCCGATTGCCCTCCGAATGCGATCTGCGCCTTCAGCGCGAACCCGGCGTGGCCCGGCTCGGTCCTGCTGGCCGTGGTGAGCCCTCCCTCTACGCCGGCGGGATGGTATTATCCCCTGGTGACGGCAGTCTCGGGCTCGATTACCCGCACCCTGAAGCTGGGAGTGGTGGTGAAAAGGTAAAGCCGCCGGTTAACCCGCTCGGCGAAGACGAAGCGCGGCGGCGAAGGCGAGCAATCCTACCCCCGCCAGGCCGAACGTAGCCGGTTCCGGTATAGCGGTGGAGCCGCTCTCCAAAGTCGCCACGTAGCCGCCTGATTCGTCGTACTGATTAATGTAGTACGGTTGAGGACCGGGCCAGCCCGCCCCCAAATAGGTGAACTCGACGCTGAAAGGTCCGTCGAGCGGCGGGTTGTTGATTAAAGCCAAGGCGCTGTACACCCCTTCAACCCCCGGAGGGTTATCAGGCTGGAGGAGCAGCAGGTCGAAACCAGGGCCAGCTACTCCGTTGGTGAGATTGCTGTAAAGATCCGGAGCAAACCGGATGTCCAATTCCTGGTTCGCCAGGAACGTGAACCCGCTGAGCAGGTAGGTGTAACGGTAAGAATTCCCGCCCAAATCAGTGACTACAAAATGAATGGTCCCAGCCGCCATGCTTGACGCCATCACCGCCGTGCATAGCGCCAGCCGCAAGGAAAGTCGCATCGATATAGTCCACCTTCTCTTAGGCAGTATAATCGACACCGCTTCTTACGGGAAGAACATTGTCGGGTTCTTTGCCATCCTAGGTACTACTGGCGGTCTCCCTAAGGACTAGGCCAAGGATATTTAGGCATATACACTTAGCTCCCCTTAGGGAGAGAGCGGGCTACGGGGAATCCTAGCCAAGCGAAGCCAGTAACTCGCGGATGCGGGCTTCCTCTTCCCGGGGCGGCTGCTGCGTCAGGGCGGCTTCGAGCTCCTTGCGCGCCCGGGCGGGGTCGCCTTTTTCAATCAGCGCCATGCCGTAGTGCATGCGAATGATCGGATCGTTAGGAAACTTGCGGGAGAGTTGATCGAACACCTGGAGGGCGCTATCGATCATTTTCTTCTTCAGGTATACCCATCCGAGGGTGTCGGTGGCCATAGGACTGTCAGGGTCCAATTGGACGGCTTTCTGGGCCAGGCGCAGGGCTTCGTCGAGATTGCCGCCGGTCTCGGTGAGCAGGAAAGCGAGATTGTTCAGCGCCGCGGGGTGGTTGGGGTTGATCTTCAAGGCGCGGCGGTAAATCTCCACCGCCTGTTGCTTCTGCCCGGTGCGGTCCAGCGCCTCGGCGTGCGCCACCAGGGGGCGGGGATCTTTGGGGGCCAGCTTTTCGGCCTTTTGGAAGGACTCCATCGCGGCGGCGGCGTCGCCTTTTTGGAGCAACAGCGCGCCTAACTGCATGTGCAAGTCGGCGGAGTTAGGCTCGGCGGCGGCGAGCTTCCTGTACGTGTCTAAGGCGAGATCCCACTTCCCGGCGCGGGCAGCGGTATTGGCATAAGCGAGGTGAATGGCGCGCGATTCGGGATGTCTTTTCATCTCGGCTTCCACGAGCTTGATGGCGTCGTCGAACTGCTGCTGCATGAGCCGGGACTCGACCATGCCTTCGACCGGACGCCAATCGGTCTGCCGGGCTTGCTGGAGGCGGCGGAAGATCTGCTCGGCTTCTTTGAACTGCTTTTGGGTCAGGTGCAACAATCCGAGCTGTAATTGGGCGTCCAAATATTGAGGGAAATCGCGCACCAGACGGGTTAATTCCGTGCGGGCTTTGCTGTAATCTTTCACGCCCATGAGAGCGATGGCGCGCAGCAGTCTCCCGCGCGGCTCGCGCGGGGATTGCGCCAGCACCTCCTCGGAATACTGCATGATCTCTTTGGGTTGATTCTGCCGGATGGCGATTTCAGCCAGAGCCACTCTGGGGGCCAGGAAATCCTCTTTGAGCCGGCGGGCTTCGAGGAAGGCTTTTTTCGCGCCGTCCAAGTCGCCCTTGAGCAGCAAGACGCGGCCGAGGTCGAAGTGCAAAATGGCCTCGCCGGGTTTTTCTTTGATGAGCGCCTGGAATTCGGCGGCGGTTTTATCCAGCATCTCCGGCTTGGCGGCTTCCAGCCACAGATAGGCGCGCGCACGGCGGGTAATGACGTCTTTGGGGTCCTGCTTGAGAATATCCTCCATCAGCTTGACCGCTTCATCCTTCTTCCCCTGCGACAGGAGAATGCCGGCCAGGCGCCGCTGGCAATCGTTTTTGCTCTTGGCGTTAGAGCGAGCGCCCTCCTGAAACTGTTTCACCGCGTCCTCTACGCGGCCGATGGCGAGATAGAAATCGCCCGCTTGCAGGCGCCCGTCGGGAAACTCCTTGGGATTTTGGGCCAGCATATCGAGAGCGCGAGTCATCTCCGCCGGGTTTTTCTGGTTGAAGAAATGACGGGCCAGTTGCAGAACCGGCTCGGTTGAACCAGGGAGGCTTTGAATCTTTTTTCTCAGCACCTGTTCGGCTTCGGCGGTGCGCTTGGTGTTCATGTAGCGGCGGTACAGAACGTCATAGACTTGACCGTGCTTGCTGCCTTGCGCCACCATGGCGGCGGCCAGCTTCTCTCCTTCGGCGAACTTCTCGCTGAGAAACAGGGTTTCGATCAGCGCGGTCTGCACCACCGGTTCATCCGGGCGCTGCGCCAAGGCGCGGCGGAAGTACTCAAGCGCGCCATCCAGGTTCTTGTCGGTGAGGGCGAGGTATCCTTTGAGGCGCAAGCCGTCGAACGAGTTGGGATCTTTGGCCAGGAATTGCGCCGCTAGTTGATTGATGCGGTCGTACAGCGATTGAGGGCGGTTGCGGTCCACCAGATACGCGGTCACCAGCAGGTCGGCGAGCTTGGCTTTGGCTTCCTGATGATCCGGCATCAGCTCGACGGCGCGCGAAAGCGAGGCATAGGCGGACTTGATGTCGCGCCGTTCCATTTCCACCAGGCCGAGCCGGTAATAAGCTTCGCCGTAATTGGCGTTGGCCTGGATGGCTTTGCGGTAGTTCAAGGCGGCGTCTTCGGTCTTGCCCTCTTTAAACAACCGGTTGCCGGTTTGAACGTAGGATTCCGGGCTGCGTTTGCAGCCCGGGCTGGAGAGCATTGCCAGCGCCGCAAAAGACAAAGCGGCAAACCATCGGAAAGAGTTTTTCATACCATGCCTCTTATGCTGGAAATCTAGCGCCGGACGCGGCATCCTTAGGCTCTTCTTGCGCCCGCGGCTGTTCGGCGGCGGTTTCTTCGCCGGGGAGCAAGCTCTTCTGAACGATTTCGGCGAAACCGTTCAAGGCGATGGGGTGCATATCGGTTTGCAGGTCCCGGTAGAAGTTCACATATTGGCCGTCCGGCAGAGGAATGCGGAGTTGCCAGACGGCGCCCGTGCCGCTGGCGGGCGCGATATCTTCATAAATGCGGCCGCCTATTTTCATCCGTGCGCCGCGGAAGCCGAACTCGCGGCAGCCTTCCAGAATCACGGACCACTTTTCGTCCATTTCCCGGGCGGCGCCCAGACTCCGTTCAAACTGCTGGAGCCGCACCTGGACGTCGATGATGCGCCGCAAAGCGCCACGGAACACCAACCGTCCGGCGATGCCGAATTCCGCGTATCCGAGGTGCTGAACTCCAATCCAGGCGGCGGCGCAGAACAGGATGACGATCAGGCCTCCGAAGCGCTGGTGAGCCAAATCCTGCAACAGCGAAAGAGCCGCCGCCAGTCCGCATACTCCGTACAACAGCAACACAGCCCGGCGCGGCGTCAATCCGTGCTCGATCAAACGGTGGTGGATGTGTCCCCGGTCAGCCCGGAACACGGGTTGGCTTCGCAGGAACCGCCGCACTACCGAAAGGCCGGTGTCGAGCAGCGGGATGGCAAGCGCCATCAGCGGCGCCGTCATGCCCAGGAGGGTGGCTGACTTGTGGCTCCACAGCGCCCCATAGCAACCCAGCAGGAACCCCACCGTCAAACTGCCGCAATCGCCGAGGAAGATCGATGCGGGGTTGAAGTTGTACCGCAGGAAACCGAGCAGCGCTCCGGCGAGCGGCGCCGTCACCAGCGCCAGCTCTACGTTTTGGTGGGTAAGGGCGGCTAACAGCGTCGTGGTGGCGGCAAAGAAGCCCACGCCGGAAGCCAGCCCGTCCATCCCGTCGATGAGATTCAGCGCGTTCGTGCAGCCCACAATCCATAACACCGTGACCGCCACACTGACATATGTCTCCAGCGAGTGACCGCGGAGCAGATAGATGCCGAAGCCGTTGTAATACGCGCCCAGAGCCGCCACGATCTGCGCGCTCAGCTTCTGCCAAGGCTTTAAACCGACGATGTCATCGAGCAGTCCGGTGAGGAAAATCAACAGGGCGGGGGGCGTCAGCGCCATAGCGCCCCGGATAGCCTTGGGGATGTCGATTTCCACGTTGCGGTAGGGCGCGAACAGGATGAACGTCAGCGCCAAGGTGTACGCGGCGGCTACGGCAACCCCGCCCATGCGCGGGATGGGGTGGCCATGAATCTTCCGCCTGCCGTCGGGACGGTCCACCACCCCCCATCGCACACTGATGTTCCGCACCAGCGGGGTCAACAGCAGCGCCGCCAGGAAGGAAATGCACGTCAGGTCGAATAGGATCCACATGCCGGCAACTCTGTGCGCAGCCTCCGTCCGTTACTGCTATTGAAGCATACCGTAAAATACATTAACCATAAATAGCTCAATCGTCCCAACGGGGCTGTTACTAATGGCTCCCGGCTGCCGTCCGGGAAGAGTACTTGAGTACTACTGCGCGCCGGCCTCCAGAGACAGCGGAATTTCCAGGACGACGTCCACAGTCACCGGTTGGCCATTGCGCAACGCGGGGCGGAATTCCCATTTGCGCAAATCTTCAACGGCTTGTTTATCCAAAGGCGAGGCGCGGCTGCCGAGCGCCGCCACCTGCTCCAACTTGCCCTCCTTGTTTATGCGCGCCGCCAGCCGCACGCGATGGTCCTGACGGGGGCCGTTGCGCTTGGGTGGTTGCTCAGCCACTTCCAGCTTGCGGAAAGGAACCGGGGCGCGCATCTGCGGAGTGGCGCCGGGCTGAGGTTCGCTTTCGGCGAACCACAGCACCCAATCGTCGGAGTACTCCGGCAGCTTGGGTTTTTCGAGCACGACGGTATAGACCAGGCGGTTGGCGAAACGCGCCTCAATGGCGGCGGGCAAGGTTCGCGCCGCCGGACGCAGCGGCGCGGAAAGCAGCAAGGCGGATTGCAACATGCGGGTTTCAAACACCACCACCTTTTTTGGGGCGGTGGTCACCGGGGGCGGGGGCGGCGCCGGTTCGGGCGCTCCCGGTCCGCCTGCCCGGACCGTCAGGCCGGGCACTCTGAGGTCCCCATCGCCGGCGACGCCGCCGCGAGGCGGGCCGGTGTTCGGCGCGCGGGAGAAATTGCCCGGCTGCGAATACTGCGGCAGAGGCCCTTCGAGTTTGGCCGCCGGATTGAGTCCGACAATGGCCATGTTGACGCCCGGAGTTCCGGCGGAAGCCTGAATCTCCGGCGGCGCTTCCACCACGGCGCTGCCCGCTCCGGGACCGGCTCCGGGGCCCGAACCCGTGCCTGTCCCGGAAGGCGGAGGCGGGATGAAACGCCGCCGGTTGGCGCCCGGAATGCCCGGAGCGCTGCCTAATGCGGCGCCGGTTTTAGCGCTGGCAATCTCGGGAGGAGCGTCGCTGATCACAGCCGGCTCTCCGTAGGTGAGTTTGGGCGCCGGAGGAGGTGTAAAAGTGCGGGGTGCGGGCTTAGGCACACCTTGAAGGTTCCCCTGCAACGCGGACGGCGCTGGCGGCGCTTGCTTCACTTGGAGGTTCAGTGACGGCGCGTCTACAAGCGGGGCAGGGGAGGGCGGGGGAGAACCGGGCGCCGGCGGCGTGAAGACCTTTCGTGGCGGGGGCGGAGCCACCTCCTGCCGCGGCGCCACGGCGATCAGATTCGGTAACGGGCGTTCGATGGGCGTTTTAATCTCCGGGGCGGGCAGCCAGATGAGTTGCTTGCCGGCGTTGGGCCGCTTGGAAGTGGCAATCAGCGTATCCGGACTTTGGATCCGCCCGCGCGGCGACGGCCCCTTTTGGGCTTCCGTGGGAGAAATGTCAGGTAACCGGTGGCGCGGCGGGTAGTAAACGATCTTGCGTTCTTCCGGCGGCAGCATGGTCACCCTGTAGCGCAAGACGGGAGAATTATGAGCCGGGCGGATGGGAGGCGTGTGGAGCAAGCCGAATCCGAAAGCCGCGTGGGCCAAAAAAGAAAATGCGAATACCAGCGGACGGGGGCGATAAATCGCAGAGCCGTTGGCGTCCCCATTGCGGCCGTTGCCTCCGATCTGTAGGCGGACACGAATCATCTGCCAGGTACGCCGGCCGGGCCGGTCGCCGTCGCGGATCCCTCTAGCAACATGAAACCACATTCTTACCCGCCGGTCCCCACTCACCACATCGACCGGACTAATGGCGCGGCTTTAGGGCTTCCCTGGGGCCAGAGTTACACGAGCGTCCATTGGACAGTTCAGGTGAGCGGATCCCGGGGACTCTTCGGATTTCTTCGTCAAAACTCAGCACCCACCCGTTTGCACGCTGCCGGGCGACATACACTAAAGCCGCGTCCGCAAAGCTAAGCCTCGTGCCTTTCTGAGTGGTAAAGATCTCCAACGTTTCCAGAAAGAGGTCTGAGCAGGGCACGAAATCAAGCTCCTCGGCATCGAGAAGGAGGTTGGTTACCCGGGCTGCCACCGCGATATCCCGGCGCACCATAAGCACAGTCGCTACTTCGAGCACTATGTATTCGAGAAGCAGCCCTTTGCCCCACTCCCCGGCCAGAAAGCGATCCATTAGCGTTCTAGCCCGAACGTGCTGAACGTCCCTCTCGTTAAAGAAGCTGATTAGAAAACTCGAGTCAAGGGCAATCACGGCCGCAGGCCATAGACGATCTCGTCAATTTCGGCGCTAAGGTTTTCATTGCCCTCTGGGAATGGCTCGGCCTTCAGATCCCGCAAACTGACGCCACCGCGCTTGGGAGAACGGCGTCCCAAATACTGGCGAATCGCTTCTGTCATCAACTCGCCAACGGTCCGGCCCTCCAAAACAGCTCGTGCACGAAGCGCCCGGTATGCTTCCTCGTCAAGATTGCGAATCGTCCTGTCCATCTAGTAATACTTGTAACACAAAGCGCTAATGTGGTGCTGGTCAATCGGATGGTCCGCCAGTGTTCAACAGCAGCGAAACCACGCGAGCGGCGCCGGCGGGAGCGTCGTAACGTTCCTCGAACAGTTGGCGGGCGCGGGCGCCGGCTTGCTCGATTTGAGACGGGTTGGCGCGCAGGGATTCCAGCAGCGACACCACGCCATCGGCGTCGCCTGCTTCGCGCGCCCATCCGCAGCCCTCGCGAGCCAAGCGGGCGGTGGCGCAACTTGCCGGACCGATGAACAAAAACGGGCGCCCGGCGGCCAGGAATGCATACGCTTTGCTCGGCACCACCGTGCCTACGCACTCCGGGCGCAGGGTGACCAAGCCAATATGGCAGGCGCCGAAACTTTCCCCGAGCAGGCTGCGGTCGACATAGCCGCGGAATTCGGCATGGGTGATATGTTCCGATTCGCAGAACCGCTGCATCTCTTTCCACCGCACTCCGCCGCCGGTGAACACGAAGCGGATGTCATCGCGCCCCCGCAGACGCACAAGCGCTTGCTCGATCGTACGGGTTTCATGGGGCACGCCGAAATTGCCGGAATACAGCACGGTCAGCGGCGGGCAGGCGGGCATCGGGAGGGGACTCAGCAGCCGCCCGTCCACCCAGTTTTCGACAACATGAACTTTCTGCGGATCCAGGCGGTGCGCGAGCAGGCGCTCGCGCATGCACTCGCCGAGAGCGATGACGCCGGCGGCGCGGCGTCGGGACCAGTCGAGGACGGCGCCCGCGAACCGCGACAACAGAGACCGCTCCGAAACCACGCCGGTGGCGTTCGCCACGTCGGGGTATACGTCCATCTCCCAAATCCAGAAACGCCCTCCGCGCAACCAACACACGGCGGCGGCGATCACGGAAAGTCCCGGAGGCGACGTGAGCGCCACCACCAGGTCATAGCGGCGGCTGGCGATGGAGCGCCAGAAGGCGCCGGCGAGGAAAGACAGCCAGTTCGACATCCTCTCGAATGCGCCCCGGGAGTAAGTGGGCGCTCCGGTGCGGAGAATGGCCACAGGCGGGCGGGCTTCATCGCGGGCGTCTACGTAAGCCGCCCGCCCGCACAATACGGTAACATCGCAACCGCGAGCCACAAGCGCGCGGGCGACGTCCTCCAGCAGCACTCCGGTGGGCGCGTTGTCCGGCCAAAAGAACTGATTCAAAAGGAGAACGCGCATGAAGGTTCAAGGTAACACAAAAACGCCACCGCGCTCCGCCCGAAGCGCGATGGCGTGTATCCTGACGGTCCGTCGGGGATGCTTATTTGGCGGTTTGGCGGCGGCGGATGGCGAGATACAACCCCGCCAAGCCGAGTGACAGGAGGCCATAGAAGCCGGGTTCGGGAGTGGCGATGGTGTCCGGCGCGACAACGTAATAGCTGTTTTCTCCGGAAATCCCCAATCCCGCATTGTAGGCGTACACGTCCGCTCCGCCATCTTTCCCATCTTTGGCATAGAAGTTCTGCCACACGGGCACGCGGTCGGACTCGAAGCTAAAGCTGTATGTGGTGCCGCTGGCGCCGTCAAACTTGATGCCCCAGAAACTTGCCCCGGCGGGGAACCCGGGATTGCCCGGACCGGAACCCCAATTGCCAAAACTCGTTGTAGTGCCGGCGGGCGCTTCGATGTTCCAAATGCAACCGCTCGCGGCTGTGCAGTTTTGGCTCAAGCCCAGGATGACGTGGCTCACCGCTTTGGATGTGGCGCTCCACGTGTATTCGTAACGGTAGCCGGGGTGACTCGTAAGAGGTGTGATATTCCAGGCAATGTAAGCGTTGTCCCAGGAAGGGGTGCCGGGGTTATCAACCAAGCCTTGGCTTTCTGTAAGGCAGCCGCTCAAGTAGCCGCTGGCGTCTTCTCCCAATACCCCCGTAGGATTGACTTTATTGAAATCGCTAGGGCATGTCACCCCCGCAAACGCTTGAACGGCTATCAGCAGCGCAAATATGGCAACAGCGATACGCATGGGTCGCTTTTTCTCCCCCCTCCGAAATTTTCGGTTAAGGCGTTCCGTATCAACGCCCAATTTCAGAATAGGGTTTAAGTGGCGGGGAATCTATGGACCAAAATGTAGAGATTTCCTAGTACCGAGAGGGGGCGTACGGAGGATGCCCCCGGATTTGGCGGCCGAAAAAGCGCCGGGGAAACCTACCTGGCGATCGAACGGCGGCGGGCAGCCATATACAGCCCCGCCAAGCCCAGAGCCAGCACGCCATAGAAGCCCGGTTCGGGGATCACGGTGTCCGGAGCGGCTACATAGTAGCTCGTTCCTGTCTGTCCGAAGCCGGTGTTATAGGCGTAAACGGGGGCTTGGTCGTCGCTTCCATCTTTGGCGTAAAAATTTTGCCACACGGGCACACGGTTGGAATCGAAGCTGAACGTCAAGGACGTAGCGTTCCCCGCAGGAGTGACTTTCATGCCCCATAAGGGAGCTGGTATGTTCGGGTTGCTCCCGCCCTCATCACCCCATGTATCGATCTGATAACTGGCTCCGGCTGAAAAGTTTGTGATGCAATCGGGGTCGGTTTTGCAATTGGAGCTTAAGCCCAGGATCAGGTGGCTAAGCTCTTTCTCGGTTGTGGACCATGTGTACTCATAGTGGAAGTGAGTTGGGTAAGGAGTGATCTGCCACGCAATGTACGCTCCGTTCCAGGCGGGAGTGCTGGGGTTGTCTTTCAGACCAGTTGGTTCCTGAAGGCAGCCGGTCAGGTAGCCGCTCGCGTCGCCTCCGAGAATTCCCTGGGGATTCACATTGGTAGTGCAGGTAAGCGCTGCGAATGCGGGGCTGACCGCCAGCAGCACAATCAAAACAGGGATTTTGGCCATGATCCGTTCCTCCAAAAAGCCTCCGACTCTCTCGGGCGCGCCCTGGATGCATAGCGCCATCCAGGCGCCTGTCCGTAATAGTAAACTCTTATGACGAAACAAGCAATAGTACCCCTCTTCCTAATCTAGGGCGAATAAATGTCAAATATTGGCCGCCGGGCGGCTGGCTATTTGGTGGTCCAACGGCTGCGGGCGGCCATGTAGAGCCACGCCAAACCTAGCGCCAGGAGACCATAAAAGCCCGGTTCGGGGATCACAGTGTCCGGGGCGGCAATGTAGTAGCTTAGCCCGGTTGTTTGGCTGATGCCGGTGTTGTAAGCGTAAAGTGGTTCCTCAGACGTTGGGTCGGGACCGTTCTTGATGTAGAAGTTCTGCCACACCGGGACGCGGTTCGATTTGAAGCTGAACGAGTACGTCTGTGCCTGATAGGGGATGTCGCCGAGCTTGATCCCGTCAAAGCTGATTCCCGTAGGGAAGCCGGGATTGCCGGTGCTGTCCCAACGCTCGACCCACACCGGGGTTTGTACGTCCCATAAGCACCCGTTCGAAAGGTTGCAGCAAGTGCTCAATCCTACGATGAGATAACTAACGTCGGTTCGCGCACCGCTCCAACTGTACTCGTAAAGATATCCGCCCGCGGTGGGGGAGATTTGCCACGCAATGTAAGCGCCGTTCCAGTGGGTGGTGGCTGGGTTGTCGGTTAAGCCCGTGCCTTCCGTCAGACAGCCGCTCAAGTAGCCGCTGGCGTCGCCCCGCAGAACGCCCTGAGGATTGAGGTTCGTCGTGCAGGTGACCGCCGCGAAGGCATAACTAGCCACGAGCAGCAGCATCAAGCCGCGGATTCTCGCCATACTCCCCCCTCCATTCCGGCCTCCGATTTTGCCTTCCTGCCCCACTGCAAGCCGAAGCCATGCTCGTGGAGTCTGCCCTAATGTTAAACCCTTAGGCGAAAACGCGCAATAGTACTATTACTCCTATAAACAAGCGAAGGGAAAACAAAAACGCCACCGCGCCCCTTGAGGACACGGTGGCGTATGGGGAAAATGCGCTTTTCGGAGGAGGGACTATTGCGCGATTCGGCGGCGGGCTGCCAGATACAACCCTGCCAAGCCGAGCGACAGCAAACCGTAAAAACCAGGTTCGGGAACGACGGAGTCCGGGGCAGCCACGAAATAGCCGCCGGCGTTGGAGCCGAACCCCGCGTTGTAGGCGTAGACTTTCGTTCCGCCATCCTGCCCATCGTTGGCATAGAAGTTCTGCCATACGGGCACGCGGTTGGACTCGAAGCTGAAGGTCAGCGATGTGTTCTTGCTGGGAGGAGTTACTTTGATGCCCCAAAGTTGGGACGGCAAGCCCGGGTTGCTTTCGCCCTGGGGGCCCCACCAACCAAAATCCATGCTTGCTCCGGAGAAGTTCCATATGCAGGTGGAGTCGGCGCAATTGTCGCTCACCCCCAAGATGAGATGGCTGAGGTCCTTGCTGGCGGCGTTCCAGGTGTACTCGTAAAGGTAGCCGTCCACTGTGGGCGTAATGTTCCAGGCGACGTAGGCAGTGTCCCACGGCCCGGGATTGGAGCTGACCGTCAAGCCGGTGGTCGCTTGGAGACAACCCGTGAGGTCCCAGGCCAGGTTAACCTCGCCCGAGTAATCGCCCCAAGGGTTGATATTTACAGCGCATGTTGCCCCGAATGCCTGGCTGGCTGCCAGCAGCATTACGATGAAAAAGACCAAGGTCCGCATAGGGCACCCTCCTTTCGAGCCTCCGATGGATAAGGGAAACACCTCCCCACTATCTACGCAACCAATTGTACGACTTGTTTTCCGCTAATGCCATAATCTCAAAGGCAAAACGGTACCAGTACCGGAGGGTTCTCTCAACCTACGCGCCAAGGACGTCGGTTCTGTTGAAGTCTTCTCCGATGAAGAGCAGCTTATCCCCAGCCAAAACGGCCACAGCGCACGCCAAACAATCCCCGTAGTTGAGACTAGCTCGGGGATTGAACTCCCGCCCGAACCGGAGATACGCCTCCGCGGCTACAGAATAGTGGTGCTCGGTGAAATCAACAATCTGCGCGTCAATCCGGCGCAGATAAGCTTCGAGCGCGGGCCGCTGGTCCCTCATTGTCAGACGTGAAAGGACCAAAGCGGGGCTTCCACCAGGGTCGGCGCTCCAACCGAAATCGTTTCGGCCTCGTCAATTTGCTGTTCGAGCGCTTCATAGCCGGGTTCCTGCTTGAAGATAGCCACAATGGCCGAAGTGTCAAGAACCATTTCAGATCCCCTCCGGACCGTAGCCCAGAATCTCATCTTCTTCTTCCCGCCTGAGCCGTTTACCAAGCAGACCAGGAGGCAGCGTTTTCCGGAACTCTGCGAGGATGCTGGCCGCGCGTCGGCTTCGTTTTTGGCGTAGCGACAGCGAGGTCAAACGAGCCTTACGTTCCAGAAGAGCTTTCCGAACCGCTTCCGTTTTGGATTCCTTGGCCAAAGATGCCAGCTCCGCCGCTAACGCATCCACCTCTTTGTTCTTGAGGTTCAGGGGCATATTTACACCTCTCAACCTATTGGTCTACCATTATTCCATCTCGCCTCCGTCCCCCTTCATCCATGTTCCCCGGATTCGCCGCACGCATTATACTTGGTGACTAAGATGAGAAATGCCCGGAAGGTGTGGTATCGGAGGATCATCGGTTGGCTGGGGTTGGCGCTGCTTGCCGGGTGCGCGAGCGCGCCCGATTATCTCCGGAAAGGGAACGAACTCTTCGCCCAAGGCAAGTATGCGGAGGCGAGTCTCAACTATCGCAAGGCCATTCAAAAACAACCGGATCTGGGCGAAGCGCACTATCGCCTGGGGCTCTCGTTGGTCAAGGAAGGCAAGCGCTCGGAAGCGCATCAGGCTTTTAGCCAAGCCGTTCGGGCGGCGCCGCAGTTGACCGAGGCCAAAGTTCAATTGGCGGATCTGAAACTGGCGGCTTACCGGGCAGACCCGCGGCGTCCGCAAAATCTTTACGAGGAATTGACCAAGCTTGCCGCCGGGCTCCTTGCCGGGGATCCGCGCTCGGCGGACGGGCTGCGCATTCAAGGCAGCCTGGCTTTACTCGACCGCAAGCCCGCCGAGGCGTTGGAGTTGTTTCGTAAGGCTAACGAAATCAAGCCGTTGGAGCCAGAGGTCGTGCGTGGGATGGTGGAAGCGCACATGGCGCTCAACCAGCCCGCAGAAGCGGAAAAACTGGCCTTGGCATTGATTTCCAAGGATAAAACCTACGGCTTAATTTACGACGATCTCTACGCCATCTACCTGGTCACCAAGCGTCCCGCGGAGGCGGAGAAGATTTTCCAAGCCAAAGTCGAAAACAACCCGTCGGTGGCGGCTTACCGGCTGCAACTCGCCGCCCACTATGCCAACAACAACAAGAGCGCCGAGATGGAAGCGGCGCTGCGCCCCCTGCGGGAGGACGCCAAGACGTTCCCCACCGGCAGGATCGAGGCGGGGGAGTTTTACATGCGGCTGGGCAGGTGGGAACAGGCGCAGGCGATGTTTGAAGAAGCCGCCCGCGCCGACGCCACGCACCGCCTTTTGGCGCGCAAGCGCCTGATCCAGGCTGTGGTGGGGCAAAACAAGCTCGCGCAGGCTATTCAAATCGCTGAAGAAACGGCCAAGGAATTCCCGCGGGACGACGAGATCAAATTCGTACGCGCTTCGTTGTGGATGGACACCCGCGAGCAACCGAAAGTTGAAGCCGCAGTGAAAGAACTGGAGCAGCTTCGGAAGGCGAAAGAGCGCGAACCCATGTACTGGCTGGTTCTCGGCCAGGGGTATCAACGCCAGGGGGACAGCAAAAAATCCGCCGCCGCCCTCCAGGAAGCCGTCAAGCTGAATCCGGAATTCAAGCCCGCCTGGGTGGCGCTGGCGGAATTGAGCATGCAGAGCGGGCAAACCAACGCCGCGCTCGATTACGCTCAAAAAGCACGTTCCGCCGACGCCTCCGACCCGCAAGTGCGGCTTCTATACGCCACGGCGCTCCTGCGCGCCGGGAGAAGGAACGAAGCCCGCACGGAGCTGAGCGGGCTTCTGGCGTCTCACCCGGATATGGCGGCGGCGCATATGCAAATGGGCGCTCTCCACATGGCGGAGCGCCGCTTCGACCAGGCGGAAGGGGTTTTCAAGCGCCTCTACCAGCCCGGCAAGGGAGACCCTCGCGTGGTGAAGGGGTTGGTGGATTCCTATATCGCGCGGGGGCAGACGCAGCGCGCCTTGGAGTTGGTGGGCGCGGAGTTGAAAGCCCAGCCGGATTCCGTCGAACTGCGCCGGCTGCTCGGGCAGGTGAATCTCGCCGCCAGGCGCTACGAGACGGCGGCGCAGCAATTCACCGAACTCACGCGGCTGAACCCCAAATCCGCCGTGGACGCCTTCCTTCTGGGACAAGCCTTACGGGCGAACGGCGATATCCCCGGCGCCATAGCGGCGCTCGAAAAAGCGGAACAGTTGGATCCCAATGACCCGGCGGCCATTTCCGTGCTCGCCTTCCTGCTGCAAGAGCAGGGGCGCCCGGAGGAAGCCATCAAGAGATTTCGCCGCGTGCTCGAGCTGCGCCCGAACGACCTCAATACCGTCAACAACCTGGCATACATCCTCGCCGAAACGGGCGGCAATCTGGAAGAAGCCACCCAACTGGCGCAAAAAGCCACCAAAGGCGCGCCCAACGCTACAGCCTTCGCCGACACCTTGGGATGGGTCTACCTGAAACGGAACATGCCCGACAGCGCCCTGCGCATTTTCGAAAACCTGGTCCAGAAAGATCCGAACAACCCCGTTTATTGGTATCACCTCGGCATGGCGCAAAAAGCCAAGGGACGCAAAACCGAAGCCCGGGCGAGTTTCGAAAGAGCGCAGAAGAACAACCCCCGCGGGCAGGAGGCCAAACGGATTCAGGAGGCGCTGGCCGAACTCAGCCGCTAGCGGTTCAGCGGATACGTGTCCCTACGGAGTTCGACACCCCGACCTCATTGCTCACCGTCACCGCCACGGATTCGAGCTTCTCAATAGGCGTAAGCAGCGGCGTTTCGCTCTGTCCTTCGGTGCGCAGGCTGAAAGGCAGCGTGATGGAAAACTGCCCGCCGTAAGCCTGCGACGCCGCCGTCTTGAACCACACCGCCGATTCGGTCTCAATAGGAATAGTCAATTTCGGGTTCGGGAATTGGACGCCGGAGGCTGCTGTAAAGGTCAACTCCATGCGGGACAGAGAGCGGGTGGTGGAATATCCGGTAATCGACAAAACGAAGCCGGCAGCGGTTTGGGAAACCACCTGCGCCGATAGCAGCCGCGGCGCCAGTTTAGGCACCTGAAGCCGCAGCGTGAGCGGGTTCCGGGGTGTGAGATCCAAGCCCGCCTCAGTGGCGAATGCCGGGGTAAGGGTAATGGCGCTCGCCACCGTCCCGGTCTGGAGCCTCAGGTTGGTTGAACCGTTCTGGAAAATCGCCTGCGTGGCGCCGGCGGGGATGGTGAACGTAGCCACCCGTCCGCTGGTGGCGAATTGCACCGCCGGATCGGTGGACGGCAGATCGGAGTCCACCGTCAGAGTCAAGGTCCCGCGCAGCGGCAGCGGATAGGCGGAAGCCAAGGTCAATCCGACCGCCGGCTGATCGAAAGGCTCCACCGTGCCGGAAGCTCCGGTGAAGCGGTACGGGGGCAAAGACGGCGGGTCGGCGCCGAATCCGGCGAGGGTGAACGGCGTGGCGTCTATGTACAACGTAGCCGTGCTCTGTCCGGTGGTGAGCGGCGAAAAGCGGATGGTGAAACTGATGGACTTATCCGGCTCGAGCGTCACCGGCAGCGGGGGCGGACCTTCCAGCCGGAATACGTTGCTTGCGGCGCCTGTGGCGGCGCCGCTGGTGATGCCGATGCTGCCGATCACCGCGGAGATGGTCCCGGTGTTGCGCACGCTGAATTCGAGCGAGGAGGATTGCCCCACCGTCGCCGGAGTGAAGGGCACTAGCCCGGGCGAATTCACCGTATTGGTAGTCGCGCCGTTGGTGTAGGAAAACGTCAGTTTCGAGCCGATGCCCGTGGCGGTCAACTCAAAGATATCGTTACCGATCCGTAAGCGGGCGGCGTTGCGCCCCGGTTGAACGGGAGTGAAGTTGATGACGAACGTCGTCAAGGTGTCGGGCGTCAACGTGAACGGGAACACGGGCAAATCGGTCAGGGTGAAGCCTGCGCCGGTAATGGCGATGCCGTTGATGACGCCGTCCGCGTTGCCGTTGTTTTTCACCTGAACAATGACGCTCGTCGTCTCCCCTAATCGCGTCGCCGGGAGAACCACGGGTTGGGTGGTGAGCATGGGCGCCGTTTCGTCCGCCGTGAGCAGGGTGTAGGCGAAGCCCGGCGAAATAGAGGTGGCGTCAATGGACGCGGTGAGGGTTTTTTCACCCATCACCACAGTGAGCGTTCCCTGGTCGCTGCCCCGGGCTTTGGGCGAGTAGCGGACCAGAAACCGCAGGCTGTCGCCCGATGGGATGACCGCCGGCAGCCAGGATGTCGGGGCCTGACGGCTCGGTCCGGGGCCTGGGCTCAGGGGGTGGGTTGGGATTTTCGAGGGCTTGCGAAAGATTCGGTCCGAGGTTGCGGACGATGCCGTATCGTGACGATATAATGTCATATTCGCTGGTTAGCGCCTCTGTTATGATTAGGGACATGGTGTTCGCCAACCCCCGAATGGAGGAGTCCATGTCCCAGGCAAGGGTGTTGTTCGTTTGCGTCCACAACAGCGCTCGCAGCCAGATGGCCCAGGCCTATCTGCGCCAATTGGCGGGCGACGATCTGGAGGTGGACAGCGCCGGGTTCAAACCCGAGCCGCTCAACCCCTTGGCCGTCCAGGTGATGGCCGAGGAAGGGATTGACATCAGCGGGCAACGGCCGCAGAGCGTCTTTGAGCTGTATCGGCAGGGGAAATTATATGATTACGTGATCACCGTGTGCGATGATACCGAAAATCAATGCCCGATCTTTCCCGGGATCACGCACCGCCTGCACTGGCCCTTTCCCGATCCGGCCGCGGTGGAGGGTGACCAGGAGCAGCGCCTGGCCACGGTCAGGTCCATTCGGGATCAGATCAAGCAGCGGATTACGGAATGGTGGCGGGCGCGATGATTCCGGTTCAGGCGGGGTGAATTGTCATGAATAAACGCCGCATCCTTTATTTGTGCACCGGCAACTCCTGTCGCAGCCAGATGGCCGAGGGCTTGACCAACGCCCTGCGTGGCGCCGAGTTCGAGGCCCACAGCGCCGGGGTGGAGCCCAAGTCCGTGGATCCGCGCGCGGTCAAGGTCATGGCCGAGATCGGCGTTGACATCTCCGGCCAGACCAGCAAAACCATCGATCCATTCGTCGGCCAGCCTTGGGACTGGGTGGTGACCCTCTGCGACAACGCCCGCGAGTCCTGCCCGTTGTTTCCCGGCGTAGTCAAGCGGGTTCACAAGGGCTTCGACGATCCGCCGTATTTGGCCGCCGGCGCCGCCAGCGAGGAGGAGGCCCTGGGCCACTACCGCCGGGTGCGCGACGAGATCCGATCCATGGTGGAGCGGCTGCCGGAGTCCTTGGATTCCTGACGTCAAGAGCTGGCAAGGAGAGACGCGGTGACTGAAGCAGGTATCAAGAAGCTGTCCTTTCTGGACCGTTTCCTGACCCTTTGGATTTTTCTGGCCATGTTGGTGGGGGTGGGCTGGGGTTGGCTGCACCCAGGGGTGAGGGAAGTGATCAATCACTTCTCGGTCGGCACCACCAAAATTCCCATCGCCATTGGTCTGATCCTGATGATGTACCCTCCCCTGGCGAAAGTGAAGTATGAACAGCTGGGGCAGGTGTTTCGTAATTTCCGCGTGCTGGCGCTCTCCCTGGTGCAAAACTGGATCATCGGCCCCATTCTGATGTTCGCCCTGGCCGTGACTTTCCTTTCCGGCCACCACGAGTACATGGTGGGATTGATCCTGATCGGCCTGGCCCGTTGCATCGCCATGGTCATCGTCTGGAACGACCTGGCCTCCGGTGATCGCGAGTACTGCGCCGGCCTGGTGGCCTTCAACAGCATCTTCCAGGTGCTGTTCTTCTCGGTCTACGCCTGGTTCTTCATCACCCTGGCGCCGCAGTGGCTTGGTCTGCAGGGAGTGGTGGTGAACATCGGCATCGGCCAGATCGCCGAGAGCGTCTTCATCTACCTAGGCGTTCCCTTCATCGGCGGCGTGCTCAGCCGGGTCATAGGGCTGCGGACCAAGGGCCGTCAGTGGTACGAGGAGAAGTTCATCCCCCGCATCAGCCCCATCACCCTGATCGCCCTTTTGTTCACCATCCTGGTCATGTTTTCGCTCAAGGGCGAGTACATCGTGGAACTGCCCCTGGACGTGGTCCGGGTGGCCATTCCCCTGTGCATCTATTTCGTGGTGATGTTCCTGGTCTCCTTCTGGCTGTCGATCAAGGCCAAGGCCACCTATGAGCAAGCCACCACGCTGTCCTTCACCGCGGCCAGCAACAACTTCGAGTTGGCCATCGCGGTGGCGGTGGCGGTGTTTGGATTGGATTCGGGCCAGGCCTTCGCGGCGGTGATCGGCCCCCTGGTGGAAGTGCCGGTGCTCATCAGTCTGGTCAACGTGGCCCTCGGTTTCAAGCGCAAGTATTTCCCATATGCGGTGGAGACCCCCACCGGGGTCTGTCATGTGAGTTGCAAGCCCTGAAGGTCCGGGACTTGCCTTACCCTTGGCCTGGAAAACGAAAGAGGAAAGACATGCGACGGTATCAAGGCAAGTTGGGATGGATGGTCTTTGGTGTCTGCGCCCTGCTGCTGCTCGGCCTGGCCCGAGGCGACGGCCCCCGCGCCGGCGCCAACCGATGACGCGGCCGAGCGCCTGCGCCAGCAACAGGCGATCCGGGAGGCGCAACTCAAGACCCAGTTCGAGAACCAAGATATTCATTTCGATTTCGACCGCTATGATCTGCGGCCCGAGGCCCGGCAGATCCTGAACGACAAGGCGGCCTACCTCACGGAGCGCGCCGGGGTGGCGGTGATCATCGAGGGCCATTGCGACGAGCGCGGCTCGTCCGCCTACAACCTGGCCTTGGGCGAAAAGCGCGCATTGGCGGCCAAGGCCTATTTGCAGTCCATGGGTGTGGCCCCCCAGAGGATGGAGACCGTCAGCTACGGCAAGGAGCGGCCGCTGGTGCCGGGCCACACCGAGGAGGCCTACGCCGCCAATCGCCGCGCCCATTTCGTGATCAAGTAGGCGCCCGAAACCATTACCCTTAGTCGGGGCATCGGCGTTGAACCCTCCTTCCCAGTTCATGCCGATGCCCCGCCCCCAAGGTGGAAAGCATGCAATTGATCGAAAGAGGAAACCGGATGCGGGCTCTGCCCAAGCTTGTAATCGTACCGCTTTTGCTGCTGGCGATGATGACCCTGGGCCCGTCCGCGGCGAGAAGCAGCCAGGAGCTGCCGATCAAGGGCATGGTGAACCTGGTGGACGTGGGGGCTGGCTCCTGCATCCCTTGCAAGATGATGGCCCCCATTCTGGAAGAGTTGAAGCAGGAATACGCGGGCAAGGCGGTGATCGCCTACATCGATGTGCGCTATGACCGCGCCGCCGTGGACAAGTATCGTATTCGCGGCATCCCGACCCAGATTTTCTACGACGCCCAGGGCAATGAAGTGGAACGTCACCTGGGGTTCATGGACAAGGAGAGCATCAAGGCGGCCTTGGCCAAACTGGGAGTGAAGTAGGAGCGCCGGCATGGATCAGTTCTTCCTGACTCTCAACGCCTGGATGATCAGCGGAAGCTTCCTGGCCGCCGCCGGCTGTTTCCTGTGGGGAATGGTCAGCGTGATCTTCAGCCCTTGCCACCTGGCCTCCATCCCGCTGATGGTGGGTTACGTGGCCGGCCAGCGGGACACGGCGCACCACTGGCGGGGAGCGCACTACGCCTTCGCCTTCACCGGCGGCCTGTTCCTGACCATCGCCGCGGTGGGGGTGGTCTGCACCCTGCTGGGACGCATGCTGGGCGACGTGGGCTCCTGGTGGACCATCCTGGTGGGCGCGGTCCTGATCTGGGTGGCCCTCGATATGCTGGGGGTGGCCCAATGCTCCATTTCCGGCGGGATGATGGCGAGGTTGAAGGTGAAGGGCCTCAGCGGAGCTTTCATCCTGGGGCTGGCCTATGGCCTGCTCTCCGGCTCCTGCACCTTCGGCTTCATCGCCCCCATCCTGGCCATCATCACCGTGCAGCAGGAGATCATGACCGGCTTGCTGCTGATCGCGCTCTTCGGCATCGGTCACAGCCTGCCCATCGCCGTGGCGGGAAGCTCCACCGCCCTGGTGCAGCGCATCCTGGACAACGGCTCCATGCAGGCTGGGTCGATATGGTTCCGCAAGGCGGCCGGCGTGGCCATTGGCGTGCTGGGGATTTACTTCGCGGTCATGCCCTTCCTGGAGGGCTGAAGGGGCGGGGACCAGATGTCGCGCGCGATAAAAGCCGGCGCATCGGCGCTGGGCTTGCTCTGCATCATGTGGCTGACCTGGGCCGCGCCAAGGCCGTTGCCGGCATCCCAAACCGCCGCGAACGACCTGGCCGGGCTGATCGCCCGCTATGATTCATCAAGTTGCCGCGAGTGCCACGAAGACGTTCACCAGCAATGGGAGGGGTCGCACCACGCCCGGTCTCTGATGGGCATGGATGACTGGATTATCATGGGGCCCTATCTCAAGGGAGGGCCGCTGGCCATCAAGGATCCAGCCAAGATCTCGGCCGCCGCCAATTTCCCATGCGCCAAGTGTCATCTGCCCCAGCTTCTGCCAGCCTCGGACCAGGCCGCGGCCGAACTGGCCCGGGCGGTGTTGGCCGATGACAAGGCCACCGTGCGCAAGCTCAACATTGGCTGCGTGGTCTGCCATGGCGACAAGGCGATCGTGCATGGCCGCCCCGAGCCGGGGGTTCTTTACGGCAGCCGCGATATCCCCGACCATCCCGGGCGGCCGATCAAGAAAAGCCCCTTCATGAAAAGCGCTTTGTTCTGCGGCCAGTGTCATGGCCAGGGGCCGGTGTTGGATTTCGAGACGCCCATTCAGTGCGCCACGCTCTACGGCAGCTACCTGCACGGCTACATCCCCAGCGGCGGCGGCCAGACCTGTCAAGATTGCCACATGCCGGGCGCCAACCATTACATGCCGCCCAATTTCAACAACCACCCGGAGACCGCGGAGCGGTTGCGCCAAGCCCTGCCCCTGGAGGTGCAGGCCATGGCCTATCGTTTCCAGCCCAAGGATGGTGACATCAGGCCGATGATGGTCGTAAGGACCAAGATCACCAG
>Ga0101944_10002321_pt1 | contig 31388 bp, 35 predicted proteins | sample DewCreD2012metaG_FD_75245 | JGI IMG/M metagenome (GOLD analysis project Ga0101944, IMG submission 75245) | Hot spring sediment bacterial and archeal communities from British Columbia, Canada, to study Microbial Dark Matter (Phase II) - Dewar... ... | reverse complement strand
CGTTGCCCTCATCCGACAGCACCACCAGCCCGCCTGGCCGGCCCAGGTCAATGCCCATAACTCGCATAACCCTTTCTCCTCAGTGGATGGTCGGCGGCGGGGTAGGGGAGGAGAGGCTGGAAACGAAGGCTGCGGCTGCGCTTACCGCATCGCGCACAATTTCCTCCGCGCCGGCCTCGTCCTCGACGAAGCACCGCTTGTGAAACGAGATTCCTACCATCCCGAATGGCATCGGAACCGCCGCGGTCACCAGCCTCGGCATGGGAACAAAGGAAATGGAAGAACTGGGGGCCATCATCAGCCTGGTTCTTAAAGGAACCAAGCCCACTCAGGACGCCAAGGATCCCAGCAAGCCCAGTAAGGCAAAATACGAAGTCCAGCCTGAGGTAAAAGCAGAAGCCCTGCAACGGGTTGCGGCCCTCCTTTCCCGCTTCCCCGTGTATCCGGAATTGGACCTGAACCTTCTTAAAGAAGCCTTTGTGAATAGCTAACGCAGTATCATGGGGACGCTTGCATTTTACATTTCTAAAATCCTGCGTCCTCTCTTTACCTCCCCGCTGCCACTATGCCTGTTCATAAGCCTGTGGGCCCTCATCGCGCTTAAGCCCTGCAGTACCTTGCACGTATGGCTCCGCCGCATCGGGATGTTCATCATCCTTGGGACCATCCTGCTTTCCCTCCCAATCATGGCCCGCATCCTGTCCCAATGGTACGAAGTAAAGCGAAGTTATATTGATGAAGTGCTGGCCCGCGGGTCCTATAGGGCTATCCTCGTTTTGGGAGGCACTGTCGACCCCGTAGCTTCCGAGCCAGGCCTTGTAGAAGGAAACGACAGCTTTGAACGGCTTATTGCAACCGCAGCCCTGTACCGCGCCGGGGCAGCCCCTTTTGTCATCGCTAGCGGCGGTTCCGGTTCCATCACCTTTCCCCGGCAGAAAGAGGCCCCCTATATGGCAGAACTACTGGAGTTCATGGGGGTGCCAAAAAATGTGGTTATTATAGAAGAAAAATCACGAAACACCTATGAAAATATCATCTACAGCAAGGCCATCCTCGAAACCTTACACGACACAAAGAACGATACCGCTGGCGCTGAAGTATCAGACACAACACCAGTCAGACTGCCAGACAGAACACCAGGCCATAGTCCAGACAGTACGTCTAGCCAGGCACCGGTACTCCTGGTAAGCTCCGCCTGGCACCTTCCCCGGGCCATGGCCGTTTGCCGCAAACAGGGCTTAGATGTTCAGCCCTTCTCGGTAGACAGCCAGGCCGAGCCCCTACTCCTTCCTGCAGACCTCTTTCCCGACCCCTGGGCCCTCCAACGCACCACCCGACTCATCCGCGAATGGATAGGCCTGGCATATTACCGGCTTTTAGGCAGAATTTAGAACCAGGCTATATAGACCTGGCCCTTCATCAATATGGAACTCTTTTCTTCTTGAATTGCCCCTATTTTAGTACTATGTTTTACTGTAACCAACTGCAAGGAGGACATCCATGAAATACCGGTTCCTTTTTTCAGCCCTTTTAGCGGGCCTGTTCTTGCCAACCCTGGTAGTATTTGCCCAAATGCCTCCACCAAACCAGACCGTCATGGGAATCGGACACGGTCAAAACAGCAAAGAATCGGTTGCCCAGGCAGAGCGGGATGCGGTCCGTATTGCGGTCATGAATATAATCGGACCAGTCTTGCAGGACCCAAAGGTTCAGCGTTTTATCGAAAAGGTCGATGTAAAACAGATACTGACTTTGGAAGAAGGCAATAAATCTGTCAGAACAAGAAAAGAAAACAATGAGTATATTACAGAAAGCACCTACAAAGTAAACTGGCAAAAACTCAAAGAACTGTTGCAGAAAGAAGGTATTACTATATCAGCTAACAGACCGCCCGCACCCATGCAGGGCTATCCGGAAAGCATCCGCGGTGAAGGCCGCGCAAAGGACGAAAAAACTGCCCGGGATTTAGCCCTGAGAAATACCGTACGGATTGCCCTGGACTTTGTGTTAGGTCCCCAATCTCCCATGAACAAGCCCCAGATCGATGACTTTATTCAGCGCTGCGATCCCAACCAGTTTCTCCAGCCCGTGGAAAACCCGCCCTTTAAAATTTCTAAGGAAGGTTCTGAAGTAAAGGCGGTGTATGTAGGACGGGTCAGCTGGCCCATATTACGGGAACAGGCAAAGACTATCGGTGTCCCCCTGGCAGGCGAAATGGGACCTCCGGCGGGTAATGTTCAAAACGGACCAGGCAACATCGGCGGCCCCGAGACTGCTCTGGATTCCGGTCTCGATACAGGGACCTCTGCCGATTGGGGAAATGTCAGCGAAGAAGAGAAGAATATCATACTTAAATATATCGACACCCTTTCATTCATGGTCTATTACAATGAAAATTCTCTGGCCGATAAGGCCATGCTAAAGGCCGCCGTATCCCGTGCAAACACCGTCCTTACCAGGGCAGGAATCACCGTATTCGACATCAGCCGGGTAGAGAAATTAAAGGCCGATCAGATGAAGGTCTATGAGAGTTCCCAAAGCGATGCGGTCAGCCTCATACAATGGGTGGCTCAGAAATTAAATGCCGATATTTATGTTCAGATTGATGTCATTACAGGCGAGAAAAAGGATGAAAGTGCCTCCACTGATAAGGACATCCTCACCATCGGGGTCTTAACCACTGACCTGTTCGATGCCTCCACAGGCCAATTATTAGGCTCTTCCTCCAGCAACATTATTGCCAATGACGCAAACCAGGCAAAGGATCCTACCAATCTTGTATTGAATATGGTAAGCCAGGCCATGGTTCAGGCCGTAAGCCAAGCCAAGGAACAGATGCAAAAGTCCCTGGTTCGGGGTATGCGTTATGAATTAATCATACAGAACACACCGGACTCCCGTTTAATGAGTTCCTTCCTGAGCGCCATGAAACCTAAAACAAAACAGATCAAGGTACTCGCATCCAGCCCCTCAGAATACCGCTATGAAGTGTATTACATAGGCCTCCTTTCAGACCTGGAAGCCCTCATTTATTCAGTCTCTGAAAAACTTCCAGGCCTGGAGAACATCAGCCTGGTCATGGCCTCGGGGAAATCCATCATCATGGACACGGGGAATAAATAGGGATTGCTTCTCAGTTCACCGTAGGTAGAATGGCTGCGTTATAATTACTCCGATAGACTGAATGGTATACATTTCGGTCTGCATCGTTGGCAATCCTATTCCATGTTTGACTTTACACATTTTAATGTGTAATATAATTGTGTGGAGGTTAGCTATGGCTACAAACCTTTCAATAAATGAAACTCTTCTTAATAAAGCATTAGAACTTGGTGGGTTTCGCTCAAAAAAAGATACTGTAAATGCAGCCCTTGAAGAATTTATTCGAAGAAGAAAATCGGAAGAGATCATCAACCTATTTGGTAAGATTGAGTATGAAGATGACTATGATTATAAAAAGATGAGAAGTCGCCAATGAGTATATTAGTTGATACTTCAGTTTGGTCAATGGCCTTAAGAAAAAAAGATAAAACTTCAGAAGAAGAAAGGATTATAAATTTTTTTACTGACATAATACGCGATTTAAAACTTGTTATTATTGGACCAATACGGCAAGAAATATTAAGTGGAATTTCGGATAAAAGACGATTTGAAGATTTAAAGAGCAAACTATCCGTATTTGAAGATGTACCTATTAATACAAGGGATTACGAACTTGCTGCACAGTTGTTTAATGAATGCAGAAGTAAAGGAATACAAGGTTCGCATATAGATTTTTTAATTTGTGCTGTCTCTATTAATAATCAGTTTTCCATATACACTCTTGATAATGATTTTGAAAATTATCAGAAATATATTCCTATCATGCTTGTTGGACCAGGTCGCTGAATACCTCAGATTTCCGTTCTGCCGCAAACAGGGCTTAGTAGTTCAGCCCTTCTCGGTAGACAGCCAGACCGAGCCCCTCCTCCTTCCTGCAGACCTCTTTCCCGACCCCTGGGCCCTCCACAGAAGTACCCGACTCATCCGCGAATGGATAGGCCTGGCATATTACCGGCTCTTAGGCAGAATTTAGGGCCAAGCTGTAAAGACCCAGCTGTTCATCAATACGGAACTCTGTTCTTCTTGAATTGCCCCTATTTTCGTACTATGGTTTACAGTAGTTTGACACGGGGAATAAATAGTTATCAATGGAAACAGTACTGCGAATCCAAATCAATCTGCTTTGTATCATTATCCTTTTTATAGCTGTGGAGTCACTACATCGTGCATCGTCTAGCCGCAATAACCAGCATAGCCTCGATCTGCGGCTTTTCCTTGCGTTCATTTACGCAACAATTATCATGCTTATAACAGACCTGGCTATGTGGCTCCTGGACGGTATCCCCGGACTCGCCGCACGGATAGGCTTATACACAGCAAGCATACTATACTACGCCTTCCATGCCATGCCAACTTCTCTCTATATTCTCTACGCGGATTATCAAACAAACCACAGCGAGGAGAGGATTACCAAGTTTATAGGTCCCCTTGTGTTATTTAACGGGTTCATAGCCCTGGTGGCCCTTTTAACACCCCTCACCGGATTCTTCTTTCTTATAGATGAAACTAATATGTACTCCAGGGGTCCTGGTTTTCCAGTATTTGCCACACTTGTTTTTGGTTTGACCCTCTTTTCTTTTGTACCCGTAATAACAGGAAGAAAAAAGACAAGTACCAGGATCAATCTCACCCTCCTTGCATTCCCCCTTCCTATGGTACTGGCCGCTATCTTTCAGGTCATGTTCTACGGTACTGTCCTTATATGGCCAACAGCAACTATTTTCCTGGTTGCGGCAATTTTAAATATCCAACGGAAAAGAAGTGGGATTGATCATCTGACGGGAACCGCCAATAGACGCAGTCTCGACGAAACATTAGAGCACCTGGTAAAGGGGAGCATGGGGGGCAAATATTTTGGGGGCATCCTCATCGATATTGATGATTTTAAAAAAATTAACGATACCTTTGGCCATGAAGCAGGGGATAAGGCCCTCGAAGAAGCCGCAGACATCCTGCGTTCCGCAGTCAGGCAAGATGATTTTGTAGCCCGTTATGGCGGCGACGAATTTGTCCTGCTGCTTCCAGGGGCAGGGAAACAAACCTTAATTGAAGTGTCTGACCGTTTGAACACCCTCGCAGCCGCTCATACGGCCAGAACAGACCGAAAGTTCCGCCTTTCCTTCAGTATCGGCTCAGCACTTTATGACCCTGCTATCGATACCAATGCAGATTCATTTCTTGCCCGCCTCGATGCCGCGATGTACGCAGACAAAATGGCTCACAAATCAGCACAGGGATAAGGAAAGCATAAGATTTATTTTTAATTTTGACTGAGGAAGTTAGAATATATTATTTCCAGATTATCTCAGGTTTCTTGTGCTCTTTTGCACATTGTGTGTAACTGAACAACAGAAATGAGAAAAATATACACATGATTTGAGAAAATAACGTGCATTTTCATGTTTTAAGCTGTTTTTTCGAGGTTTTAATATCGTTTTATATATGGATAATGGCATAAATGTAGTTATTCTATTCATTTTGTTTGCCAAGCAGCATTCGGCCAAATGAGATAAATCTTGGGTCTGACATTGGGTAACTGCGCTCAGATACTCCATTTATCCCTTCATCCGGTTTATATGTCGAATCAATAAATACTATATTTTCGTTTTCAATCTTAACAAACAGGGCTACGTGAGAGATAATGTCATCATCTCCCATAAACAGAATATCTCCTGTGCGCAAATCAGCTGCCTTCAAAGGTTGTGTATATTCCACTAATCCCTGTGAATTTGTGTCACTAAAAAGCATGACAAATCCTAAATCGCTAGCAGCATAATCATAACAGCGAATAACGAGTCCTGAACAATCAATAACTATTCTAGGCAATGGGTCTTGACCACCCCATTCATATTGAGTTCCAGCTTCTATATATTCTCTTGCATACCAGACTGCTTTTTCTCTTACTTCTGGCGTTGCTACTACGGTAGTATACTGTGGGATATATGCTACATCATTGGGACACGATATAAGTAATATGACTGGTAATAGGGAGACTAAATACGGCCTCAGGTTCATCTTAGCAATCCTCTGCATCTTTGAAAATCGGGAGTTCTTTTAATAAATTATAGCTCCCATTCAATATTTTGTCGCCTACATAATAATCAATAAAATCATTAAAAGAAAAATTATATTCAGTTTCACACATAGGGGCACTATCTTTGAAACTTATATCCCTATATGAGTGAACAGTAAGAAAAACGTCACGTCCTTTTGTAATATACAGGGAACCTATCCTGTGATAATTTGCAGATAACCCTGATTGTGTGGTAATTTCCTTATAAAGTGCCATATTGCCTCCTAACGAGTTTCTGATATAGCTATTATACCTTGTGCTATAATAGGCGTTATATAACTATCGTTATTGTTATCAAAAAAATATATATCAGCATATGTGACATATGCATAAGTACTATCATAGCTTAATCTTCCTTCTATGTAATTGCGAACCCAGTTTATAGACATATGGATGCCGTCCATAAATCCACGTTCAAACGTACTGTGCGCATTTCCAAATACGTAAACATTGATATATTTATGACCATCTTTATCAGTATAGTGTTTAACCTTTAAAGGAGTTTGAAAAACTAATCTATAGCACCCAAGAGAAATCTTTAACACAGTCGAAATATTCTTGCCAGACAATAGTCTTGTACCGCCATTGTCGGTAATATTAAATGCAGCAACTACCATGAACGGAGTGTCATACGCATAGATAAACCCGTCTATAATAGCGTCACGAGTTTTTAGAACACCGTTACTCCCAATCCAAGTACCTACAGCCTGATTATTAATAATATTTCCGGCAGCATCAAAGCGTTCCCCAGTACGTATTGATCCTGTCACTTTAACGTATTTACTAAATAGGTTATTGATAAACGCATCCACCGCAACAAGAGTTTGCACAAAGGTAGTAGTGTCGCTGGCATCTGCGACACCAAGCATATCTTGCAGGGCTGCCATCTTCATGGCTGTGGTAATGCCAGTCGTGGTCCATGCAGTGCCAGTCCAACGATAGAATGCCTTTGCCGTACTTGAGAGGCACCAGTCGCCGGCTATACGGTCATTACTAAAAGTCGATGAAATAGGTGGATTATCAGTAGTAGTGCCCAAGTATTTAGCAGAGCGAGCGGTTGCAGGGACCAGAACAGACAGCGGGGGCTCAAGCCCGTTGCATACTTCAATAGCTGGTTTGTGGAAATAGACTGTAGAACCAATGACAGTGCTATAATGAAGGTATGCCCGGCAATAGGTCGATGTTACACCACTAGCCCACTTAAAGTCAGCGGTGCTAGCAACTTTTGCCCCGGTAACCATATCATAAACACCACCTTCCCCCGTGGTTCCTGTGTAGGAAGCGGGGTATACATAGCCCACAATGCAGTACCAGCGGTCATCGATTGGTGGATTGTAATCACTTTTGAAGTATGGATTTGTATTTATTGCACCATCACTCAGGTTACAAACAGCACTATTTATCCCGGGGCCAAAATAAATAACACCACTTTTATTGGTAGCAGAACGTTTTAGGTATAATACAAAGCGATATTTCTTGTTTGTATCTACATATACATTGGTCCCGCCATGCCACCCACCATCATAATCACTCGTTGCATCAGCATCGGTAACCTTCATCATGGGGACTAGATTACCAAAAGGCCCTGTATCAAGAATAATAGAACAATCTACATCAGAGTCAGCATATAAGACATTAAATCCCGGTTGATTACCACTTGTACCAAGCACCCATGCATCGGGATTGATAAGGTTGCCAGATAGATAATTTTCACCGGTTATTTTAACAGGAGTAGTCCAGGTGTCTTGTAGAACACCTGCATAATTTTTAACTCCTCTTGTCATCCAAATAGGGCTTGTTCCGGTTGCTTGACTAGGGTCGGTATACCATCCTGTAGGATTATCTCCTGTAGGTGTAGCTGGTACAGATGAGGCACGTTGATATCGGACTTCATAATAATTTCCGGTTTGTCCGGTAGGGCCAGTGGGGCCAGTGGGACCATCGCTTACAACAGGGACTGTTTCCTCGTCAAGTAGTGTAGTGGTCCCACCAGCAAGATACAGGCGACAACGCAGTGCTTTTATGTTTGCACTGGGTGTGTAGGTTTTCGTTGCCTCATCTGCCGAAGATGTGTACTTATCGGTATAGGTTGCACCGTCTAGTGTCTCTGCAATGATAAATCGGCCTGCATAGTTAACAGGACTATTAGTTCCTGTTGCCGACTTTGCATTAAAGGTAACCGAAGAAGGTGTGTACACCCCTGATTCAGACTTTTTGATGGCAGCCACGCTAGATACAAGCCAGTATGCTGTTGCAGGCGCACCAGTTGCACCAGGCGCACCAGTGGTGCCCTGTTTCGCCTTGGTTATCGTAAAACGACAAGTCACATTTGGATACCCCGACCTACTAGCAACAAGGTCCACGTAGCCGCTGTCAACAGTCATGTTAGTCACCGTGTAGGTCTTCCCAGAGAGCGAACCTGTCACCCCACTAGAAGGAGTTGCAGCAACAGTCCAGTTAGCAGAATCGTCTGTTGCACCGACATAGATATACATGGTCGTTGAACAGCCAGTGTACACCCCATTGTTTCCAGCGCTGTCTGTTGGCACAGTGTGGGTATCATTCGTGAGCATTCCAACAATAGCCGAGTCTCCCGTAAGCTTAACCGGGACAGACCAGGAACCTTGAAGGATACCATCTCTTGATTTGAGTCCAATGGTTATCCATATTGGGTCAGTACCTACAGCCTGGCTAGGGTCTGTGTACCAGCCAGCAGGGTCATCTCCAGTCGGCGTGGCTGGTTGTGACGGCGCTCGTTGATAGCGGGGCTCGTAGCGAGCACCAACAAGGTCTGCGTCTGATGTGCCTGTAGGCTCAGGGAGCAGGACACTCCCACCCTGGATAAAGCTTACTACTGGGCTGACGATACCTATGGCTTTATACTCAACCTCGTCAGTGTCGGCATTCCAGCTTATTTCTGACACTAGGGCTATTGCATCGATCTGACTATACGGGTCGATAAGGCGGATTACCATCCCGGATGATAGGGGAGTATCCGTCTTAAAGGTGTATCGCCAACAGGCGCCTTTTTGCCGTTCTGCCCTAAATCCACAAAGCCTGTTTGCGGTACCCTCATCGTGTACATATTGGGCCTGATAGATGTCTTTTTTTGCTGGATTCTGCGCAATGGCCTTGGTACTTGTATTTTTTGCAGATCTATATATAACGTCGCCTTTAACGTTGCAATAGTAGATATTTCGCGGGGACGGATCGATGTTCTTATAGGTCAGTCGGCACCGTTTATTTTCAAAAATGGCAATCGGACGGATGACTCCGTCATCAACCTCTTGTTCTACGGTGTGATTTTTTGTTAGTACAATTGACGTAAAGTCCTTATTTGCGATTACATTTCCACGCGCATCAAGCAGGCTTCCAATGGCTTTATCGCTATATTCAAACCAAGTTTCCTGTACATTTGCTTCTTCCGGCCAAAGATAGCCGCTCTGTATAGGCCACCCTGACCGTAGACCGTCATCTCCGAAGGGGAGATCGGCCATATAAAGCAGGACATCACTCTTTGCCTTTAATGGATAGTACTCTACCTCGATGATATCTGCTTCTTTTATAAGCTTTTCAACTCTTAAGCCTGCTTGTATCTCGGTTTCTGTTAGCGTCTTTTGAGGAGTAGGAGTATCGTAGATAACTTGTACAAGCTGGACCGTGCCATAGGCATCAAACGCAAAGGTATAGCCATATTCATAGAGCAGTGCGTCAAGCGTCTCAAGTACGGTGGTTCCAGGATCTGGGGCAAAGGCAAGTAGAGTAGTCGGAATGGCAACAGAGCCCTGGATGGTTGCTCCGCAAAGGCTTAAGAGTCGATGTACACAGCTTTTATCTGGCTGAGCTGGATCACAGACCGCTGCGTTTTCTATGACAAGGTTATCCTGGCTAGCGATTTCTCTCTGGAGCAAATAGGTGTTGTCCTCTAGCTCTATGGTGATGTCATCCACATCGGGCTGGCTAAGTCCTGCGCCATAGGATGTGGTTTGTATGGATGATGGAGCGATGCGACCGGTAAAGTCTCGGACGCCATCTACGTCAACCTGGACAAGTATCTGATCCTGAGTGAGCAGCGATAAGAGATCAGATGAGTAAGAGAGCGTAACGTGCCGCTCACTTACCGCATGACGAAACTCTTCGTTGCAAGCCCGGGTAACCGATTCATAAGACCGGACTGCATCGGATATATTATAAGTCAGTCCGTCAATAAGTAACCGCAATGTAACATTTTTGCTCATTTTAGTATGCTCCTGCTGGCAAAGTAGATCGAGTTCGCTTTTTTGCTAGTCCCACGGCTATTGCGTCTATGAGGTCGCTTTCTGTCTTTACGGACCCGGACACATTCACGGTGATGTTATACACCTCAGTTGTACCACCCTGGCCTTTCCCGAGGGTGATTTTTCCAGAGCGGATGCCTTCGGCAAAAGTTGCAGGGACGATCATCTCGCCCTTATGCACGATGCCGGGCATATCACGGGGCAGCTCTACGGCGCCGACGTCCCACAAGCCAAAGAAGTCGCCAATCGCCCCGCCTATTGCTCCAACTGCTCCGCCAACAGCAGCGCCCACGGCAGTACCAATGCCAGGCACGATCGATCCGATACCAGCTCCGACTGCGGCGCCTGCAAGGGCTCCTGTCGCAGCATCCTGCAGCCCACTGGTTGATGGGGCAGATGGGGCTGGTGCTGGTGTTGATACTGGCGCAGATCCAGACTGAGTATAGACATTTATACCCTTAGAGAGTTGATCGTAAATTTTTTGCAATTGAGACAGCTGGTCCTTTTCAAGCTGATTTAACGCGGACAGCGCTGTTTCTTTCTGAGCGTTCAATTCTCGGACTCTGCGATCATACTCCGCTTCTCCCAAGGCGCCAATTTCGAGCAGTTTTCGCAAGCTCTGGATATTTTTTTGGTACACATCATTTATTTCCTGACGGCGCTTTTCAAAGTCATCGCGGATTGCTTGCATCTGATCCGAGACCGCTTCCATCTTCTTTTTAATTTCAGCTTCTTCGTTGGCGATTTCTGCTGTCGTTTTAAGCCTGTCGAGGTATCGCAAGTTTACTCCGGCCCAGCCGAGGGCATTGTTGATAGCTTGGATAACCCCATTTATAAGATCGATGATCGCATTGCCAACCGGCACGATTACTTTATCATTCAGCCAAACAAGTGCCTGGGTAAAAGCTTTGATAGGGATCTGTGCTACCTGCAAGACCGATGATAGGACCCGGACAACAGTTGCAACAACCGATATTGCTGGCGCAAGTATCTCGCTGAGCATCTGGCCGACTTCGAGTAACAGGTCAACAAGGGGCTGTAGAGCGTCGTTAATGAGGGGTTCAAGCAGGCTTCGAGCCCCTTCAAATATGGTTTTGAAGGGGTTTAGCACCTTCTGCACATTCTCTATGGAGAGGGCGAATTCGGCGGCCGCCTCGATCAGCATGACAATTGGGTTAACTGCTGCACCGCCAGCAAAGCCTCCCATTTTACCAACTTCGGTGTTTGCAGCTTGCTCCTGCGCAACAGATGAGGCATATTGGGCCCAATCGCCTTGCCGTGCCGCCATCTGCTTCTGCTGTTCAAAGGCTTTTCTCATGGCAGCTACCCGGGCCTGGGCAGCCTTTTCTGCTTCGTCGGTCTCGGTCTGGCGGATTTTTTCTGCATACCAGGCGGCAAGACGGGCCTTTTGCTCTTCGGTGCCTTCAAAGAGGGCAAGCTCCTTATCCATCTGGACTTTTAGGTCATCAACCTGGCTTTCGGTGAGCCGGGCCTCAAACTCCTGTGCTTTCAGGGCCGCATCCATAGCTGCCTGGGCAGTTTTTTTGACCTCATCTTCCTTGGTTTTGCTAATAAGGCTTTCATAATAGGCAGCTATCTGCGCGCGGGCCGCCTCAGTCCCTTGGAAACTTGCAAGGTTCTTGTCTCGCTCGAGCTCGAGATCATCAATGCGGGTTTCGGTAATTTTTGCAAGCTGTTCTCGTTCTGCAAGGGCGATGGATTCGGCTACTTTTTTACGTTCGGTATTATAATAGGCATTTATCTGGTCGATTACTGCCTTATTAGCCTCTCCGATATACGCGGCGGCCGCTTCTTCGAGTTTCTTTTTGCGCTCAAGCTCTATGGCGGCGTAAGGGTCTGATGAAGTTTTTGCCTGGTACTCTTCCCAGGTTTTTGCCCAATCAGATTTAAACTGCGAGGCGATTTCATCTTTCTTTTGTTTGATGAGGGCCTCTACTACCGCTGCCTGTTTGTAGGTCTCCGCAAGCGCTTCTGCATAATATCTTGATCCTGCAGCCTTTGCTCGATAGTCTGCGAGCTGGCCCTGCAGAGACGCCATGGCCGACTGCAACTCTGCAATGGTTTTGTCTTTCAGGCTGTCTTTATACGCATCCAACGCCGCCCGGGCGCGATCGGCGGCGGCTGCGGTGGCGTCGTAGGATGATGCGGCGGTCATGTTTGCATCAGCCCCAGAGGCGGCGGCTATTGCGGCTTTGATCTGGGACGCTGCATATGCAGTTACTGCCACCGCAGCCGCTGTGGCAGCAGCGTTACGCGCCAACAAGAGTGGGTTCATTACTGCCATAGCAGCATTTACCGACTGCAGGGCCGCAAAGTGGGTCCACTGCGCGGCAGCGGCTATACCTGCTTTAACAGCTAATGCCGCAAGACCTGCGGCAAGAGCAGCGACAGCGGCCCCCATAACTATTTTTACTACAGGGCCCGCATTTGCAAGGGCCCCCGCAAGGGCAGTGACAGCGTTAGCGGCTATGGTAAAGGTTGGGGCAAGAGACTCCCCTACTGCCTCGGCAAGGTCGCCGACGGTCTCTTGCATCCGCCTAAAGGCCACGGCGGAGGTAGTACTCATCTGTTGGGCAGAACCGGCATAGAGTTTGCCTACCACTTCTATTGCCTTTCCTGCCTTGAGCTCTTCCTCGGTCAAGTCTTTTAACTGCGGTATGGCTCTTCCTAAATGCCCTACCATACCAGACATCGTCGTATTAAGTTCCTGCACACTAGAAGCCAGGTCATCGCCGGTAACGGCTGATAGGTCTGCTGCAACGGTCAGGATCTGCTTTATCTGGGCCTCGCTCTTGCCCTGCATGGCGAGCTCTGAGGCAAGCTGCTTTACATAGTCGTCGCTGGCTCCGGTGAGCGCTTGCAACTCTGAGGCAAGCCTGGCAAGCCGCTCTGCGCCGCCGCTATCGCCCCTCATTGCCATGGCCATTTCCAGCCGCTTTGCCGCCTGTTCTGCCTGAGCAAACGCCGCGACCACATCGCTGGCAAAACCGGCGACTTTGCGGGCCATCATCGTGATAGCACCGGACTCGGCAAGCTTCCCAAGCTTTGCCTCGAGGGTAGTTGCACCATCACCGAGGCTCTTGAGATTTTCTTCCGTATCATCATATTGCTGTTTAAGCCGTTGCAGCTCATCCGATTGCGGGTCTAGCCCTTGATCGATAAGCTGGCGCATGGCGGACTGCAGAGCCTGCTGTTGCTCCTTAAGCCCCTGAGACTCGGTCCCCATAAGGCGGGCAAACTTTGCAGACGACTGTAACTCTTTGTTTAGATTGGCAATAACATCCTTGGTTTGCTCAGAGGATGGGCCCAGGCTTTTCACATCCTGGGCAAGTTTTTTGACATCGGCCTGAGTAGTCTTGAGGTTTGCCAGCGCCTTTTGCACTTCTATCTGTATTTCTAGTCGTAGCTTTTCCTCTGTCATGGCTTTTCCTCAGGTGTTTTCTGATCAATAAGATTCTGCTCATAGGTAAAGGCCGCGAGGACATCGACCGCGACGCTGGGCCAGTCCATCCATCCACCGGGATAGGGCGGATATTCCAACAGTTTTACCATGGCATACCAACTATAGGCCTGGTAAAACACATCATCTATATACTTGGGGATATCCCGATAGGTAATAAACACCGGCTCCCCACTAACCGGGTCGGACACCCCCGTAGGAAGTGGTACATCAAGCCGATCCGGCCGCACTTTAGCTTTATGCTTACCGTCCTTAAAGAGACGGTAAGCAATTCTCAGTTTTTTTGGTCGATCTTTTTCTCTAGCTCGCTGCGGAAATGGTCTGCAAGCTCGTCGATGAGCTCATCAAAGATGATGGGCGCATCCCAGAGGCTTTTTGCATCGGTGATATTCCGGGTCTCTCCGTCGAGCTTGTACGACAGGCCATCGATACGGATGAGCATACCATCGATAATAGCCTTACGATCCTGGGATATAACGGTTTCCCCGCCTTCCACGCGACCATCGGAGTCGTAGCGGAAGCGCAGCTCCGGTTTGGGAAGCAGGCGGCTTTTCAGCGCCGGGGTGGGGTTTCGGTACACAACGGTGAAGCGGTCCGCCGCGGGGGCTTCCCTGTTGCCATTAAATTTGGGGACATAGGTTAGTTTTGCGCTAAACTCAAGTTCCATACTCTAAATACTCCTTTAGTTGATTAGATGGTTCGTTCGTAGTAGACAGGATCCGACACAAAGCGGAACTTTGATGTATACTCTTGCTTATTTCCACTTTCAGCGCCCAGGTTCACCCCATAAAGCTCTATCTGGGCAAAGAGGAAGGCTAGGACCTCTCCGCTTTTGTCGGTGTTGCGAATCACGCCCCGGATATAGATCGGGGCGGAGCTTATTTCGCTTACCGTTACAGTGGTGCTGTCTTTTTTCACAATCTTGACAAACTGATTCAAAAGGCCGCCTGCCTCACCGGTTACGCCAAGGGTAAAGATGCCCTTTACCTGACCTTCGGCATCGGCTTTGCCTTTGCGGTACGTGTTCACCGTGTTGATAAGCCTGGTGGTTTCCACTTCCTTTGCGGAGAAGCTGGCGGACCAGCTTGTCGCATCGAGGAAGGGGGTTGCGGTGATGAGTTTTGCCTTGTCGCCAACGGCGGGAATTTCCGTTCCATCAGCAGGAAAAAGCTCTCCTACTTTAAGGTCCCCAAAGATGGAGCTCGTGGCGGCTTTCGCGGTTATAAGCCACTCACCTTTACCCTTTCCAGTACCACCAGCCAAGGTGTCAAAGGTCTTGATGCCATCGCCAATCTGCTCGGTGCCAAACTCGACCTTTTCGATGGTCGCATCATCTCCAATAAGAGTTAAAATTTCAGTAGCCATGATTACCTCCGTTTAGGCTTTTCATCCGGGTCGGCGTTCTTTACACCATCCTCGGTATATAATGCTTCCGCCTGGGCATCCTGATCACTATGACGCTCCAGGGTTGTGCCAAGACGGCTTCTGTACTCGGTAGCCACCAGACGGCCGCCCTCATAGTGATGTATCTTTATTACATCCGGGGCGCTTTTAATTGCATCCTGACTTGTCATCACAAAGTCCTCCTTTACGGTTACGGTATATACAGGGTTACTCGCCATTCATCCCGGAGCCATACGGCAGTATCGTCTGCCGGGTCCTCATACAGCGCATCGTCTTGGCCGGTAGCCCATACAATCCGGCTGTCAGGGATTGCTTCAGCCGCCCGCATCAGACGGTTCATCTCGATGCTAGTATCGATGAGGAGGTCCGCCACATCCAGGTAGTGCTTGAGTGCCCTGTCGCTATCGACACGGGCTGATAGGAGGACGCTCACGGCTAAAGCCTTACGGGACAAACTCCGATCTGCCGGGCTTTTACTGAGGGGATAGGGCTTCCGGGGCAGGATGCGGATAACAAGGCCTGGCTCCCGGATCGCGAAGGGGGAGCGCAATACTTTTACGCCAAGCCGCGATACACTGGACCGGAGTTGGGATTCAAAAAGGTCTAAAGCTTCTGTCGTAGTCATATTTGCCTCCACAACTTAATCACAAGTCCAAGAGTTTTTGCCGCAGAAACTCTTCCAGGTACGCCACCGACTCAGGGGGGAGCCGCATAAAAGGGCGGGCTGGAATGGTGACTGCAGTCCGCAGGATAAAGAGCGGAAATACGTCCTTTCCGCCTTTTTTGCGTCCTAAAATCACATTCCCCTGTTTCCAGATAGACCAACCTGCACCACGAAGCTGCTCAAGCACCACCCGGGGCTGTAGGTCCGTACCTCGCATAAGACTGCGCACCCAAGAACCTGCAGGTAGTGCCAAGGCTTTACTTCGTACCGGTCGGACTACCCCGCCGTTATGCAGGAGCTCCGCCGCAGGATGGTTTGTCCCCACCACAACCTTGCCAGGCTCAGCCCGGTAGGTGATAGACGCCAACAATTGCCCCCGATCACGCAGAGGTTTATTGCCTTGCTTAACCGCTGCAGTAAGCGGGGCATTCTGTGCCCAGGGGCCCTGCTCGATATTTTTCTGTACCAGGGATACAGCCCTGTTACCAAGACCGTCAAAGGTACGGGGATTTTGCAGACGCGCAGCGAGTACATCCAGTATCATGGCCAGTCCCTCCTCGCAGGTACCGTAAGAGCGCCCAGCGCGGGGTTTTCGGTTGCAGGCTTCTCTGCTTCCGGGTACTCACCATAGGCTGCAATGATAAGGTCTTTAGCCTTTAGTCGATACTCACGACCCGCTTCTTCATTCCCCAAGGCAAGGTGGAGCTCGTAGATGGTAAAGAGGGTAGCAATCTCGCGGCTCACCGGCTCATCAAGATTGAGAGCAAGCCCAAGCCGGCCGTAGATGGCTGACACATGCAAGACCGCCCGCTCACTTGCCCGGATAACCGTATCGGACGATCCTTCGGAGAGCTGGTCATACAGGCGGGACGAAAGCCGCGCCTGCACTTCATTGGCCGTGATGGGAGTACCGATTACGGCGGGGCTTTGTGCATAGGCATTTGTGCCCGCAGTGCCCTTGCTGTGCAGTAAGTCATCAAACTCGGTAAGCTCCATCACTAGCCTCACTTATCCTTAGGTCAGCACCACAGCCTTTACGATACCCTTCACATTGGGTACCGGTAAGGGCTTAGATTCGCCGATAATTTTCACGCCCGATGGGTCCTGGGTGGTGACCGGCTGGGCATAGAAGGGGAGCGCTACAAGACCCGCATCCATCTGGTCTAAAGCCGCGTATAGGAGCTTAAAGCCGCTCGAGCGGTCCACCGCAAGGATGGTCTTTGCGGGTATAGCACTCACCGCCTCGTTAGTGGTGAGGTCGATGTAGTTTGCAGAGAGCAGCTGGATTTTTGCCACACCGCCGAGGCTGATATAATCGGCCCCCACCTGAGCGATGGCGCTGTTAGGGAGAGCTCCGATTTTGTCTACCAGGGCGGCATAGACATCGAAGCCGCAGAGGAACTGCACATCCATGGCGGGAGCAGTCTTCTTGAGGGTGTCGATGATCTGACCGAGGCTCTTCACAATATCCGCCACCTTAGTATTTGCATCGTCCCACTTTTTGGAGATGGTCACCGAGGCAGGGGTGCCAAAGTCCACTTCATAGGTGAGGTAGGCTCCCCCGTCTGCCCGGAGCGGATAGGCGATTTTGCCGGTAAGGCTCTGAGCAGAGAGGGCTTCCGCGGTTGCCCGGCAGGGCCGGCGCAGGTTGTCGATCTGGTTGTCGATATATGCCTGCTGGCCCTGAGGGTCTAAGAGTTTCAAGTTATTGAGGTCTGCGGCAGAGAGGTAGACACTGGGATTCACCGGCTGGACTTCGATCATGGATATCTTACCGTCGGTTGGAGTGAGCGGATAGCTCTGACTACCCCGGCGCACTACGGGTATATTCCCCGCGGGCAAGTTCAGGTCTCGGTAGCCTACCACAGGGAAGGGGTGATTCCTCCGATCGGTGTACAAGAGGTCCATGACCGGGGTTTTAAGTTCAGGCAGTCGCTGGAGGGTATCAACAATTGCCTCGCGGGTAAAGAATTTCTTTAAGTCCATTATGGTCTCCTTCTATTACTTGCCAGCAACGGCAAAGATTCCTAAGGCTTCCAGTGCCGCCAGATCATCCGCATCGGGAGCGCTAGTACCAACCTTGAGTTTGCCAAGAACAACCGTTCCATGACGCAAAACCAGGGCCCCATCGTCGGTGGTGGTGTCGCAATCCTGGACAAGAACGCCGACAGCTTCGTTAAGTGGCGCAGTTCCGCCAGGATTGTACGCTACAATATCGCCGGCGCTATCTTCGGCAACCACAAGCCCTGCAGCGAGGGTGCCGTTGTTCGTCTTTGCTTTCATGGTCTTTATGACCGGGGGGTGGATGGCGCTAATAACAGAGCTTGCGCCATAATCAATAGTTCCTAATACTGCGTTCATATTCTCCTCCTACACATGAAGGGCTTTCATGTTTATGGGTTTAATCGGCTCTGGGTCCGAAAGCTGGAGCCGGCCTTCTGCTACCGGCTGAGGCAGGCTTGCAAGCAGATCCGCCAAGAGGTCAATGGCGGAAACCATTCGCTTAAGTCCGGTATCGTCGGAAAGCTCCAAAGACTCCCGCACATCCAGGCTGTCTGCCAGAGCCAGCAGGATAGGCTCCTTTGCCTTTGGCACACGACCTTGGGCAGATCTAAGCAGTGCCTCCTTCTTAAGTGCCCTGAGCTGAGCCTCCAGAGAGGCGGCATCGGCTCGCACTGAGCCTCCAGCGCCGCTATCGGAAAGGGAAAGCCCCGAGCTCGATTTTTGCTCTTGCGCAGGAGGCGAATCAGTGGGCTGCACAGGGGACTCTGTCCGGGGCAGTAGTTTAGTCTTGGGGTCGGGGAGCGATATGGCGCCATCAAAGTCGCTTGCGGCTATGTCGGGCATAAGCTCCTTATTTATAGCGGCAACAAGGTCTTTAATAGCCGGAGGCTCCTCGCCGAGGTAGGCCAGGTGGTGCAGGTACATTTTACCGTCTACAGCCCGGCGTTTTGCGCCAATGGATACGTCTGGGTAGTACCCCTCATCTACTGCCTTGGCAAGTTCGTCCTGTTCTTCGATGGTGCCTGATAAGACTTTCGCGACAGGGTCCCAGGTAACCGATATGACATTCCCCAGCCGCGGCCGGGCGGGGTCTGGCCAGTGTCCAAAGGTGACTGGCGCCTTACCTATCTCCGGGAAGGTCTCGGCAATTTCCTGCAGCTCCCTTTCGGTTACGATTTGGGGATTATCTGCCGAGCCAAAGATGCCTGGCTTTGCCAGTTCTCGCACTCTCGTTTTCATGCCATAAGCATACGGCAACGGCTTTGACGAGTGCTTGAATGGGGAATAAGGGAAGCAAAAACAAAGTTCCCTGCCGGACTTGCACCGGCGGGCAACTACCGCCTAAAGCAGGCTGACACCAGGCTTGCGGGAACTTCTACCCGAGCATAGCGGTTTATCCCTGACTGGTCTTAAAAAGAGCACAACGCTAAAAACGGCAAAATTTAGGGGGGTTTTATGCGGGAGGTGAAATTATACCACCTACCCCCATCCGATTGAATTTAGCTGTTAGAATTTCGTTCGAATGGGGGTATTTTTAAGTGGTCTCGAAGGTCGATAGGGCGATTTTGCAAGGAGTATTGACAAGCGGGGAATTTTAGACGATTATTTAATTAGGATGAGCTGTGGGCTCATCCGGTAGCCAGTAGACTCCCGGATTTGTCTTCGGGTAAGCCGATGCTGGCATGCCAGCGGAAATACGCCGCTGGCTTTTTTATTTAATCAAATGTGTTGACAGATCGTAAAACAGAAAACTATTGTTTGATTTCATGTGTTTTAGCGTAACATTAAAAATATGTTTTTCGCCTTCTATCTCAAGTATTGCCTTTGCTTTTATCACTTCGAGCACATTGGTGTTATTGTCTTTGTCTGGCATACTCGATACAAGGGACATCTGTTCAAGTATCTCTGGAATCTTATTTAAAGCCGCAAGTTTTTTGGAATCTCCAGAAAAAGAGGTGGCCTTCTTAATGCCCTGACTGGTAACTACAATTGGGCCTTTTATATTCTCATTATAAAAGATGCTCCCCTTAAGAGATTCCAGGTATTTTTTCGTATCTTCCCTGACTTTTGAAATATTCCCTTTTATCGGATCGGCTTTAATAACTACACCATCTTTCGTTAATGCGGACCCCAGCACCGGGTCGTATTGTATGCCTAGGCTTCTGGCGAAGGATCTAATCTCGCTTTTTAAGTCATATTTTTCAATCCGCTCCAGCATGGTCGGCGTCAGCTTCCAGAACGACCCTGTCTGTACTGGGTTCTGACCAAAACCGCTTTGTGGGTGAAATTCTTTACGCAGACGCTTCATGGGGACGTTCTTCACCGGTACCTGGCCCACTTCGTAGTCATAGATGGCCCGCACGGTGGTGCGGCAGTTAAAGTGGAAGGGTGGCCAGTGGTCTTGCCAGAAGGGGTGATTATAGGGCAGGACAAGCCCTGCGAGGGGACGGCAAATGTCGCTGGTACGCTCATCTTCCAGCACCATAAGCGCTATGGCCGACGGCGGGTCCCGATCAAACTGCATTCTCCGGCCCGCGTTGTAGGCGGTTTGTACATTGGTTCTGTACACCGTTTCCCAATATCCAGGCTTAATGGTGGAGCCATCGGCTTCGGCAATGGCCTTTATGTCTGACCACGCCTGATCATATCCTTCGCCTTTTTCCAGGGCAGTTACCAGGCGGCCCCGGACCGCCTCGATGTAGTCGCATTGGGTAAGCTTTGCCATCGTAAAGGAGCGGAATGCCAGCTTCGGTTCCAGTGCAGCCCATTCGGCTTTGGTAAGGCTCACCCGGGATTTGAGAAACTTGATCGCCTCGTCGAAGGGGAGCGGGGTATAGTCGCTGTCTGCCAGGGTGGTAGCAGGGCTTGCGTGATCCATGCCGACGAGCAGAGACCCCGCGAGGAGTTTTTCTGTGTTGGTTAAAAGGTCGGCGGAAATATCCGGGAACGAAGCTGCGCGCACAACCTTCAAAGCTGGCGGCGACCCATCAGGCGATAAGGAGCGGATCCACGCTGCCAGGGCTTTTCCTATAGGCAGGAGGGTTTCATCCTGGAACCGGGCAACCAGCCGGTCAATCTCAGAAAGCTTTTTATGCTCATCTTCTTCCAAAGCTAGAAGAGCGGCCTCCGGGCTTTTTTTTTACTCTCATCGGCCATGGCTAGGGCGAGGGGGCCCATGCCGGCCTGGGTCTCCCGCACAAAGGTGTCATCTTCTCCCGCAGGTTCTGGTACGCCGTATCTAGTATACAGCGACTGTTTCGACACGGGGACCCCCCGATCTATGGCCTGCATAAGCTCTTCCCAGGTGGTATGCTCTTCCAGGTCAAACCGGATTTGCGGTTCCGCCTCATCGGGACCATAGTTGAGTTCCACTACATACGAAACCAGGCGCTGCAGCACTTCGGTCATGTCCCGACACGCACCTTTAGCGAGCAAGGTGAGCACGTCTTTGTGGACCGAGGCCTGAGCTCGGCTTCCAAACTCGGCCTCCTGGGTGGCCAGGCTCTGCCCGGTGATACCGTAGCTTATCTGCTGGTCGCACCACTCCATAAGAGAGCGGAACTCACTCACCTTTTCGGGGCTCGTAAGGAGCTTTACATCCTTAATGTTTGCAAGGGCAGCTCCAGAGCCGCTTTGTACGGTAGAGAGCATCTCGGAAAGGCCAAGTGCACGCTCTTTTATTTTATCTTCTGGCTCAGTCGTATCAAAGAGGGCCAGGATACTTGGAACGGAAAACTTCTCGGCCGCCATAATCCAGAACTGGCTCCCGGCTTTCTTAAACTTCCATGCCCAGTAACAGGACTTGAGAGCGCTCGTTCCGTAGGGATTCTCTGCATCCTTATCATGGCGGAACACAAGCCACTTATACGATTGGTTATAAAGATCAAGCAATTCTGCATTGTTCGGGTCTTTATATTTAAGCCTGCCTTCTGCATCAAAAGCAAAGCGTTCAGGCTTCCGAAGCACCACATCGGCGACTTTCCACCAGCCATCAGTGTTTTCCCAGACAACTTCCACGACACTATAGCCATAATCGATGGCCGATAAAAGCCGCTTCTCAAGCCCATAGAGCAGGCTTTGAGGAATATACTCCGATACCGTTTTATACACCTGCGGCTTCGAGTCGCCCTGCTCAATACGGGGCGTGAACTCCAGGATGGTGCTCTTTACCAGGGCGATGAGGCTTTTAATCCGGGGGTCTGTTCGCATTTCCCGATATACCGAAATTCGCTCTCCAGTATCCCGGAGTACTTCATCAGGATTGGGCATATACCCCATAAAGGACGACAACGCAGTATCAAGGGTAATAACCCGCGCAGAGAGCGTCCTGGCATCAATTTTTTGAGTTTCCTTTTTCATCGTTTATACCCTCGTAGTGTTTGCTGAGCTATGGTCGGCGCCATGCGCCGGATGGGGACTACCTGGGGCGTATCTGCCGCTCGGGTGATGATATGCACCGCATAGGCCAGGGCATCGGGGAGGTCATCGAAGCGGCCTTTCGGGAAACTCGTTAACTCTTCGATAAGCTCCCGGTTGCCCCGGTCCCGCAGGCGGATAAGTCCGTTTTCGATAAGGGGCGATAGGGAACGCACCCGCAGAACCTTGCTTTCAGTTCCAGCCTTCACGGTCTTTATAGGTAGATACACATTCTCCGCCGCCGCCATGCGCATGACGTAGCGGGCGTAAATGTTCGTAAAGGATACCTCTTCCCAGGCAATAAGAGCGTACTTAAACCGCTTATGCTTCGTAATGAGCTGGGTTACGGTCTCGTCCTCCGAGCAGGTCGCGGCCCATGAGTCTACCTCCCAGATAATACCAGCCCGATCCACCCCTACGGACACAATAGCAGTATGATCATGCTTCCCTGCCGCCGGGTCTACCCCGGCAAAGTAGCGGAGCCCCGCAGGGAGCTCTGCCGGCACATAGATATGGGCCTGTATCCACTCATGTTTGATGATCCTTTCCTCATCCGATAGCGGTTCGTTCTCATACTCGGTGCTGAATACATCGCTCCCCAAGGTCTGGCGCTTTTCTTCCAAGAGCTCTGCACTCCAGTTTTCCGGCCAGAGGGGCGTTCCGTCGGGCTTAAAAACTGAAAGTCGCACCGCAGCCCAGCGCTTCAGGGTGCCCTCTTCGAGCTCGTGGAGGAGGCGGCTCGCCGGGTCATCGGAATGGAATATGGTGTTAACCCAGACAATAAAGGCGGTCTTTCCCAGGTTAAAGACAACCCGCTTAAGCCACCGATGAATCTTTGACCGGGTAGTCGGGGATTCTACGGCGTCGTCCTTAAGAATGTCATCCAGAATGATAAGGTCAGGCCGATATTGCCTAAATCGGGTACCCCGCATACTTGCCCCGGATCCCTTTGCCTGGATACAACTGCCGTTTGCAAGCTCAATCCGGGCATCGCTCCATCGGTCGCCCCGGAGGTCTCCAAAGTCGGCCAGGATCTGCTCGTTTTCTTCCAGTTCGGTGCGGATATTGATGAGGTTTTCCTGGGCGGCGGTCTGACTTGCTCCGATAAGGAGCACATAGCGGCTTCTTCCGGTCAGCACCTGCCAGAGGGGATAGGCAAAGCTCCAACGGACCGTCTTCCCATGCTCCCGGGGCTCAATAAAGAGGGCTCCGGCCAGGTGTTCTGTTGGCCGTAAAAGCGACCAGTATTTTTCTCGGACAAAGGGCTTAATGCGATCTACCAGGCTCTGGGAGAGACTGCGGGTATCGGCTACTTCGTACAAGTTCCGCTGGTACTCGGCGGGGGCTGTGTAAAAGTAGTCAGATAGATAAGTACGACAGAAAAAACCAAAATCTTTGCCGGCCCGCTCAATACGGCGGGCTCGTTCCCGTTCGAGTTTGATATCCTCTGTCTTGCCTACCAGGCTGTCTACAACTCGGCTCATGCGGCAGGGGCCTCCAAACCAGTTACAATCGTTTCAAGGCGCTCAAGAATGTCGGGATGGTTCTTAAGCTCTGCTCGCAGTGCCTCTAGTACCGCCTGCTTGGCGGCTTCAAAGCCGTTCTGGTACTTCATGCGGACCGTCCCCAACTTTGCCTGGGCATTGGCAACTTTACTGATGGCATCGATATATGCCATAGGGTCATCGGAGCCCAGTTCTTCTATAGCGCTCGACTCCTGGAGCAAGAGGCTTGCAAAGCGGGTTAGTACCGCTTCAGCAAGGTCCGTGTTGGGGCTCGAGCGTACCGCATCCATCATAACCCGGGCTTCTTCGGTGGCTTTCTTCAGGTCTACCGCCAGGTCCTTTGCGGACCGCACCGCACGGCGCACCCCTTCCCGGCTTGTGTCGTAGCCTTCGGTTTTTAGGATGTCAGCTATCTGCAGTATGGTCTTGCCTTCTTGGTACAGTCGCACCACACGCTCGGTGAGGTTTTGCAGTTCAATTTTGCTCCGCCGGCCCATTTAGTCCTCCCGAGGTACAAGGATCGCAGGGTCGCTGATAATGCCATCCACAAGGTCGATCCCCTTGGTAGTGATGCGGTAAATGCTTATCGTGTCTCCTGCCCGGTACGGGTGGGGGACGTCTTTACGGGCGGCGTACTCCTTATCCACGAGATAGCCCAGGGCAGGATCTATCGTCTCATAGGTGTGGTACTGATAGAATACCGAAACAATCGTTCTCCGTTCTGCCCCTTCGGGGTAGATGTCGCGCAAGAACTGCAAAATGGCCCCGCGCAGGGGCGTATCTTTTAGTTGCTTCATTTTTTCATCTCCAATTGCCGGATAATCACATCGAAGATCCGGTTCAGTTCTGCCCGCCAGCCAGCGGTATCTTTATAATGGTCCTCCCGGGGGAGATAATCCCGCTCTACGCAGGAGATGCGGTTGTTGAGCTCATCAATCCGCTTAGCATGGGATACAAAGCGTTCTTCGAACTTCTCTTCCATGGCTTGGAGCCCCTTGGATAGCTCCGACCTAAGCAAGGATGCGCGCTCGTCGTCTTTTTTGGCATTCTCCTCGAGCTTCTTCACCAGGAGCCCTACCACAAAGGCAAGCACAATGAGTGATGGAGTAGTGCCGTACTGTAACAGGGCCGCAAACAGACTATCCATCACCGTACCACCATGCCAGCTATAAGGCCCACACCAAAAGCTCCAGCGCTCACGCTTAGTACAGTAAGCCATCCGGGGCGATGGGACACCATCGAATAGTCCGTCTGCAACTTACGATACTCATCCCCCCAAATCGCGGCCCCATCAATCCGGCCGGCTTTATAGCCCTCTGCGTATGCGTTTTTTACGGCAACTGCCGCTTCATCTTCAGCTATTGCCAGGAGTTCCAGCACCAGACTGCCCGGATACAGCTTGCCTAGTTCTATCCCGTATGCGTTGTCTGACGGCGTTGGCAAGCTCGTCGGATTGGCGCTCAAGCTCGTCAGCGCGAGGGCTGCCAGCAATAAGGTCAGCAGGGTTCGCAGATTCAAGGTGTTCCTCCTTTTGCAAGATTTCGGGATCCACTGGGGACGGCGATTTCTTGATGGCATATAGATTGATGATTAGTGCCCCCGCGCCAAACACCATGATGAGTAGTATAAACAGACTGGCCACGGCGGCAGCAATAAACTCCATCATCGCTTGCCTCCAAAGATGTTGGTCGCGATGAGTGACAGGTCGATGGGTGCAAATACCAGGGCAACAAAGGTGGCCGTTTTGATAACCGCATCGATATCCAGCGCTGGAGACCAGAAGGCCTTTAGTGCAAGCCCGCCGATAGCGAGGCCGGCCGCAACTATTTTTGCTCCCAAGGTTAAGGGTTTGCCTTTTAATTCCATAATATCCTCCTAGAATTTCCCATCCCTGCTAAAGAGGTGTGCCCACTTTACATCCAGGCTGTCATATATCCGGGTCAAGTGAGCAAACTCTTGCAGGGTATAGATAACATCATCGCCATTGACGTCCCGGTAGCCGGCCTTGCTGTCTCCCCAAGGGTCATCAACGATGATGTTTTGGATACTGTCCAGGTCTACCTGTCCGGGGCTCCCCAAGTCTTCGATGCGGTCCTGTTTCGACTCAAAGCCGACAACGGTTACAAGGTGGCCGTAGGCGGTGAATCGCCCCGGCATGACCGCGGCGCACCTGTGCCGGGCTATGCGATACAAAATTTCCTGTATGGACACACGAGTACTGAACATCGTAACCCGCCGTTTTACGAGCTTTTCGTTAACTGCCCATGAGAGGATGGCATGGACTTCCCGGGGAGGATGTCCTATTAGTGTAGGATACTCTCGCCGCAGCTTCTCATGGGCGTCCGGCTCATCAAGCAATAGCGCCAGGTAATCCTCTGGCTGTTCAGATTCCGGGAAATCAAAGGGGATGCCACTGGCCTTAAGGGCCATAATCATACTGGTAACCTGGCACGTCTGTGCCGGGTCTATGCGATTGTTCCGCTGGGTGTGATAGGGGTTAGACAGCTTATATAACACCTGCGCCTCCTTGCTATTAGACTAGCAAAGAACAGTTGCAAATGCTTGAATGGGGAATAAGCGGGATGGGGCGGAGTTATTGGGCTGTATGGGTATATATAAGCATGCTAAAAGAAGCTATGACGCTTATTAATAAGATGGCATAAAAAATACAAAGCCTGCATTTTTGTTTTTTAACCTTTCTTTTTAATTTTTCAAAATATTAGGTAAGCACTAATCGCCTGTTTCCTTGCTTATTGGTAGTTAGAGAAGTCGTTTTAGCCTTTTCTAAAAGCTGTTTATATACATCCATTTCATTCATCGGCTTGTATTGCCCTTTTAAGCTCCCCTCCAACATCTTCAATTACCAAACAAGGTTCGTTTTCATTATATTGTATTTTCCCCGAGTCGAGAAGAGATTTTGAAAAATCAATATTATTAGGTATTATTAGGAGTTATATACTTTCCGCTTGTGTGTATATATCTTTATAATGCTTTTTAAAAAAATTTTCTTTAAAACGCTCTTCAAAGGGGTATATAAAATTAAGAGTTTGAGCTGAGCCATCCTGTGCTTTATAGTTCAAGCTAGTGATTATTCGCGGTTGTTTTTCAGCAAAACCCATGCCAGCACCAACAAAAGCGCCATATTTTCCACCAATAATAGCACCTAGAATGGCTCCTTTTGCCGCTTCATATTCTGCTTTTTCAGGAGAAACCCCTCCTATCAACCTAGATTGAATAGAAACAATATCCATGTGAGGTATTGACAATTTAATGTGTTTTGTAATTAACTGAACATAGATAATTAATGAAGTTTTATTCCATATAAGTTGCACAAAAGATGGTTCTTTTATTAAACCTTTTGATCGAGCATCATCATATTCTTTAATTCCAGAAAGAAGCTTAAGGTTAACATAACTACCGAATAAAAGTTTATAGAACACTAATAAAATAGAAATGCCAGCAACACTAACAGAAAGACCTATTAACACAGTATAATCGGGATATCGCTTTACTAATTCCAAAATCATATAACTTTGAAATGCAATTAATAAAAAAACACCTACAAAAAACAGCATATTCATTAGACAACCACGTTTCATATAATCCTCCTATTAAACAGGCAAACATCCGTCAATTATTCCTAAAAATATAATCCTTTTGGAAAAAATTTCAAGATTATGCAATTCCCGCTGCTGCGGCGCCCCCTTGGCTGGTATCAGCTTCGGCGGGCTCTTCGCCCTGGGCGTACTTTACCTTTTGCAGGAGGTCGTCTACATAGGCGGTGGTCTTTGCAAGGTCTTCATCATCCAGGCGGGCGACACGGCGCACGAGGGGACGGAGCCGGGCGGGCACCGGGCCGCCAACGTCCAGCTCATCGGCCAGGCCCTGAAGCTCCATACTGATGCGGCGGATCCGCTTAGGGGGCTCAGGACCGGCAGGGAGCGCTGACAGCGACGACTGTCCCTGTGGAGCCGTGTCCAAATCCGACACTGTGTCGTATTTGCCTGGCTCAGCCGCCTGAGGCTTTGCCAAATCCGCAACGTTGCGGTTTTTTTCTGCCCCGGGAGGCGCGGCTCCCAAATCGGACACTGTGTCCGATTTCTCCTCCCTTGGGGGGCCTGCCAAATCGGCAACATTGCCGTTTTGCGGCTTTCTGGGGTCCTTCCCCGGCAGAAACATCTCCCCTTCGCCGGTAAGGAGCCAATCGATACTTACATCGTATTTTTCTTTTAGTTTAAGCAATAAATCTGAAGGTAAAGTAATTCCTTTTTCATAGTTAATAAGTGTTGTTCTTGGAATATTTAACTCATTTGCAAATGTTGTTTGATTTACGCCAACCGCCTCTCTAAGTTGTCGTATTCTCGCCATACTATTTTGATGAATGTCCATAAATAGCCACCTTTGAGGAAAAAGTCCATATTTAGACATTATTTTCTTGACAAATGTCTAAAATGCGACGATAATCAAACTATCGGCGGTCGCTTGTGCGACCTTAAGCCGAAAAAAAGAAAGGAGCCGACACCACCGGCCCCTTTCTAACAAAATTCCCGCCCGGAGGGGCAAGGAGGTACTTCTATTATGAAGTATTTACAGAAAAAGCGCAACGCAAAAATTCCTAACATGGAACAGGGTATCTGGCTTAACTACCTGCTCAGAACCGCTGGGTACAGCCAGAAAGACATTGCAGAAAAGGCCGGAGTAAGCCGCCAGATGGTCCAAAAGGTCTTGTACGGACTTAAAACCAGCCGGCGGATCCAAACCGCCATTGCGGAAGCCCTTGGTTACAAAACCTGGGCAGAAGTCCTCGTGATTGGCCGGAGGGTAGCCGCATGAACGAGATAGCATTTTCGTTTAATGGGAAGGCCTGTCCGGTACTCATGGACAGCCAAAGCAACCCATGGTGGGTTGCCCGCCAGGTGTGCGACATTCTTGGTTTAGCAAACATAACTATGGCATTAAGCCGAATCGACGATGACGAAAAGCTGACTTCAAAAATTTTGATGTCAGGTCAGACCCGCGAGATCTGGCTCATCAACGAGCCGGGGCTTTATAGCCTGGTACTCACCAGCAACAAGCCCGAAGCCAAGTGTTTTAAGCGGTGGATTACCCATGAGGTGTTACCATCAATCCGGAAGACTGGCGCTTACGTGGCCGGTGAGCCAAAGACTGACCAAAAACCTACCCGCCCATCCTTAAAGGAAGCGGCAGACTTTATGCGGGAAGCCCGGCTCTCCCTCGGCGTCCGCTCTGCCCGCCGAGCCATTAAGCACTACCTGGGACCGGAAAACTTTGAACCCCTGACCAGAAAAACCACTAAAGAACCCACGGTTCCCCTCTCTGAGTATGTAAAGGTCTGGCCCTGGGGCGTAACGCCAGACGAAGAGAAATGGTTCATGGACAACTGGGACAGGTTCAGCGAAGCAGAACGGGACGCCTTTATTGCCCGGGCCGCCCAGCGGCGGGACCAAGAACAAGGGGGCGAGAAATGAGCGGCCTTTATCACGAGTCTATAACAGTGGGACAGCGAAAGCTATACGCCGTCGCAGGAGGCGCCCTATGAAGGCCTTCCTTCGCCGGTTTGGCTATGTCCGGGGACTGGAAGCTCGCATTGCAGAGCTGGAACAGGAAGCGGCTCGCAAAGAAGCTGCCATGGCATCCATGAACCGCTACATCGAACAGCTAGAAATGCTTAAAAACTTCCAACAGGAAGAAATAAAAGAATTAAAACGGCATCTTTCGGGGTATCGGCCATGACCATCACCACTAAGGATATAGCAAATGCGTTGGCTATGAGCGAGCGGCAGGTGTTGCGCCGGGCCGCCGATGAGGGCTGGCGATATCTTAAGGCCGGTAAATCCCGTGCCTGGGACGTTTCGAGCCTCTCTCCCGATGTACAGGTAGCCCTGGCGCCAAAGCTGCGGCCGGCAGCAAGCACTATCACCCCCGCCCAGGACGCTATACACCGGGCCAGCGAGAAGGCCCGTGAACTTGGGCGCCTCAGGCTTGCTCTGCTAGCCCTGTACGACAGTTCAGGTCTTAAAGCGGACGACTTTGTAGCCGCCTACAATGCGGGGTCCATCAATCAAGCTTTACTCTCCAAACTGGGCGAGATAAGCCGGGCTACCCTGTACCGCTGGGATGCTCAACGGAAACAGACGGGCTCAGCTGGCGTCATCCCCCGTTGGGGAGAGAAAAAGAAAACGACAACGCTCACCGATATGGAGCGGCAGATTCTCGAAAAATTCTACCTCGCCCCGGAGCGGCGGACGATACAACACTGCTACCAGCTATTGCGGCTAAATTTGCCATCCACTACGGCGACCTACCAAACCTGCCGGCGCTACCTGCAAAGCCTCCCGAAACCCCTGGTGGCTTATCATCGCTTAGGGCAAAGCAAGTTCGAAGCGCTGTACCAACCATTCATCGACAGAGACCCTGGCATCTTCCTGCCGATGCAGCAGGTGGTATCGGATCACCACCGCTTCGACTGCCTCGTAGTTAAAGATGGGCGGATTTTCCGGCCCTGGATTACCGCCTGGCAGGACTACCGGTCCAGCAAGATACTTGGCTGGGCGCCTTCTGTGTACCCGTCATCACTTACCATCCTACAAGCTTTTTACATGATGGTGATATGCTACGGCCTCCCGGAGATGTGCCACATGGACAACGGCAAGGACTACCGGTGCAAAGTGTTGATGGGTTCCAGCCAGCGGGTAAGCACAATAACTGCCCAGGGTGTTACCGATGAGGAGCTGCTCAATATGCAGGGCGCCTTTGCAATGTTAGGTGTGCAGACCACCTATGCACGGGCTTACCACGGCCAGAGTAAAGGACGGCTTGAGCGGACATTTGGCACCTTTGCGGAGTATATCGCCAAGGACACAGGCTACTACATCGGGTCAAATACGGTTACCCGCCCCGAGGATAGCACCCTGTATTTCCGGGCCATCAATAAGAAGGCAAAAAAGCAGGTCCTACTGAGTTGGGAGGAGTTCTGCGAAAAACTCGACGCCTTTATTACCTTCTGGAACGCAAATTGGCACGGAGAGGGAAAGGGGATGGGTGGGCTTAGTCCTGACGAGGTCTTTGCCCGCTATGCGCCGGAACCCCGGAAGGCAGACCCTAAAACCCTGGCACTGGCTCTCACGAGGCCGGAGGTGCGCAAGGTTACCCGCAATGGCGTCAGCGTCATGGGTGTTCAGTACTGGGCAACGGAGCTTTTGGAATACGCTGGCCAGGATGTGGTGGTCCGAATCCCTATCGTAAAGCCGGATACAGCGCTTATCCAGACCATCCAGGGGCAGACCATCTGTACCGCCTGGGTGGACTACTTTGTCGCTACTGGTGACGTGGCTGTAGACAACGAAAAGGTGAATGCCGCCCGGAAGGCTAACCTGGAGCTGGTGCGTACCCGATCAACATCGCTCAGCAAGACTAAAGAGCTTAAAACGTTCTTGGACCT
>Ga0101944_10002320_pt1 | contig 31424 bp, 17 predicted proteins | sample DewCreD2012metaG_FD_75245 | JGI IMG/M metagenome (GOLD analysis project Ga0101944, IMG submission 75245) | Hot spring sediment bacterial and archeal communities from British Columbia, Canada, to study Microbial Dark Matter (Phase II) - Dewar... ... | reverse complement strand
CGGCGCGATAGTCGGGATAGGGCTGCCAGCAGAGATGCGGGATCTCGTGGCCCAGCCGGCTGGCGACCTGCCAGATCGTCTCTCCCGGCGCCGCCGTCACCTCGCGCCCGTCGAGGATGAAGGCGATCACCTCGGTCATGACAGCTCCTCCCGGAAGTGCTTCATCACCGTCCTGAGCGGGTTGCATGCCGCCTGGCCGAGGCCGCAGATCGAGGCATCGGCCATTGCCTGCGCCAGATCGCCGAGCAGCGCCTCGTCCCATTTCGGCCGGCTCATCAGCGCCACCGCCTTTTCGGTCCCGACGCGGCACGGCGTGCACTGCCCGCAGCTTTCGTCCTCGAAGAAGCGCATCAGGTTGAGCGCCGCCGCCTTCATATCGTCCTTGTCCGACAGCACGACAACCGCCGCCGAGCCGATGAAGCAGCCATGCGGCTCCAGCGTGCCGAAATCGAGCGGGATGTCGCCCATCGAGGCCGGGAGGATGCCGCCCGATGCGCCGCCCGGCAGATAGGCCTTGAAGCGGTGCCCCTCGGCCATGCCGCCGCAGAACTCGTCGATCAGCTCGCGCGCCGAAACGCCCGCCGGCGCCAGCACCACGCCCGGCTTCTTGACGCGGCCGGAGACCGAGAAGCTGCGCAATCCCTTGCGCCCGCGCCGGCCATGGCCGGTGAACCAGGCGGCCCCCTTCTCGACGATGTCGCGGACCCAGTAGAGAGTCTCGACGTTCTGCACCAGGCAGCCGACGTCTTTGGGCAGACCCCCCGGCGGGATCACGCGGCCGGTCGTTTCATAGGTCAGGACGAACTCATCCCCGGTGGGGTAGTAGTCGCGCAGAGGGTGAATCCGCATATTGGCGGCGCGTCTGGCTTCCAACAGGGCGATGACGTCCTCATATTTGGCCTTGACGCCGATGACGCCTTCTGCCGCCCCCGTTTCCTTCATCGCCAGCGCCAGCCCCTCGATCATCTCGGCGGGACGCGCGCGCATCAGCTCCTTGTCCTTGTGCAGGAGCGGTTCACACTCGGCGGCGTTGACGATCACGGTCGTCACCGTCGCGCCCAGCTTGACGTAAGTGGGAAAGCCTGCGCCCCCTGCGCCGACGATGCCCCATTGGCGAACTTGTTGGGTCAATTCAGACATGGACACACACGTGGCCTTTGAAAAAGCGCCCAACCGGGCCGCTGGCCGAAGTCGGCCGCCCGTTCGGGACTCGGTCCCGGGCGTGGATTGCCGGCCCATGAACCGGCCCCCCGATGCGCCCCGCGCTGATATTGGCCGCGCGCGCGCCGCCCGGACAAGGCAAAAAGCGCGCGCGGCAGAAACGTCTTACGGATTCGCGCGTCGCGCTCCGGCAACGCCAGAATCCCCATAGCGCTCGCGCATCGTGTTTCTTCGTCGTCTTTCACGGGCGAGACTATTTCTGCAGGCGCTTCTGCACGCGGGCCCACTCATCGCGCAACGTGACGGCGCGGTTAAAGACGAGGCGGCCTGCGGCCGAGTCCGGATCCACGCAGAAATAGCCCAGACGCTCGAACTGGAGCAGGAACCCCGGCCGGGCGTCCTTCAGGGCAGGCTCCGCGAAGCAGTGCGGCCGGACCTCCAGCGACTTGGGATTCAGGTTGGCGGTCCAATCCTGGCCCTGGGCGACTTCGTCGGGGTCTTCCTTCACGAACAGGTGATCGTAGAGCCGCGCCTCGGCCGGAATGGCGTGGGCGGCCGAGACCCAATGGATCGTGGCTTTGACCTTGCGCCCGTCGGGGGCGTCGCCCCCGCGCGTCGCCGGATCGTATGTGCAGCGCAATTCCACCACCTCGCCGGTCGCCGGGTCTTTGACCGCTTCCTTGCAGGTGATGAAGTAGGCCCAGCGGAAGCGGACTTCGCGCCCCGGCGCCAGACGGTAAAACTTCTTCGGCGGGTCTTCCATAAAGTCCTCGCGCTCGATGTAGAGAACCCGCGAGAACGGGACCGTGCGCGTTCCGGCCGACGGATCTTCGGGATTGTTGACCGCCTCCATCTCCTCGACCTGGCTTTCGGGATAGTTTTCGATGACGACGCGCAGCGGATTGAGGACGCCCATGTAACGCGGGGCGCGCTTGTTGAGGTCCTCGCGCAGGCAGTCCTCCAGCAGGGCGACGTCCACCGTGCTGTCGGCCTTGGCCACGCCGATGCGGCGGCAGAACTCGTGGATGGCCTCGGGCGTGTATCCGCGCCGGCGCATGCCGCGCAGCGTCGGCATCCGCGGATCGTCCCATCCGCGGACGGCGCCGGTGCGGACCAGTTCGAGCAGCCGGCGCTTGCTCATGACGGTGTAGGTCATGTTCAGGCGGGCGAATTCGGTCTGGCGCGGGCGATGATCGACGCCCTTGGGCCGGATGCCGATGGACATCAGCGTGTCAATGAACCAGTCATACAGCGGGCGGTGGATTTCATATTCCATCGAGCACAGCGAATGCGTGACGCCTTCGATCCAGTCGCTCTGCCCGTGCGCCCAGTCATACATGGCATAAATGTGCCACTTCGTTCCCGTGCGGGGATGGGGGGCGTGGAGAATGCGATACATCACCGGGTCGCGCATCGTGACGTTGGGATCGGCCATGTTGATCTTGGCGCGCAGCGTGCGCGAGCCTTCGGCAAATTCGCCGGCTTTCATGCGGGCAAACAGGTCCAGGTTCTCTTCGACGGAACGGTCCCGGAAGGGGCTGTTCGTGCCGGGCTGGGTCAGCGTGCCGCGATACTCGCGGATCTGGTCGGTGGTCAGATCGCAGACATAGGCCTTGCCGGCCTTGATGAGGGCGACGGCCCACTCATAAAGCGTGTCGAAATAATCCGAGGCGTAGTATTCGTGCTCGCCCCAGTCGAATCCCAGCCATCGCAGGTCTTCCTTGATGGCGTCGATGTATTCCTGTTCTTCCTTCTCGGGATTGGTGTCGTCGTAGCGCAGATGACAGCGGCCGCCGAATTCCCGGGCGATGCCGAAGTCAATGTTGCACGCCTTGGCGTGGCCGATGTGCAGGTAGCCGTTGGGTTCGGGCGGCCAGCGCGTGACAATGGGCGGCTTGACGCGCCCCGAAGCCAGGTCGTCGGCCACCATCTGGCGGATGAAGTCCGCCGGTCGGCTTTCGGCGGGTGGGTTTGTGTCGGCCATGTCTCCGGACCCTCTCTATCGTATGAGCATTGCGCGCGGCGTCTGACGCCACGGCAGGCTGCGTCCTGGGCAACCCATGGATCGTGTCGGTGGGAGGCAGAATGTAGGCCCCGCCTGCCGGCGCCGTCAAACGCGAAACGTGGTTCGTTGAAAAGGCTCAGGATTGAAGGGCGAAAATCGGCCTTGCCAATTCCGATCCGTTTTCGCTACAATACTCTTGTTAGTGTGAAAACGGGGCAGCGGAGCGAGCGCGGTTGGGCGGGTGAGGGCGGAAGAGGCGTCGCTTCCAGCAGACGATGGCCCGTTGCGCGCGCCATTCGGATCGCGTCAGAAAGGAGCGCTGATGTCTCAAAGGCGTCGAGGGACTGTCCGGTCCCTGGGCGCTCATGCCGAGGTTGACACCCTCGCCCCGGACGGTGAATAAGCCGGTGGACTGCGGCCTGTGAGTATGACAGGGGCGCGCCCAGTCTGCCAGTCCGTCAGCTGGAACGATGCGGTGGCATTGTCGCACGTCCGCAGACCGCGCCCGCCGCGTTTCGTGGCATTATCCCAGAAGGCAGGATCTCAAATCATGAAAATCAAAGCAATTATCACGTCCCTGATGGTCCTCGCGGCGCTGGCGGCAATCGCGCCCAAGGCCCCCGCGCTCGAAAAAGGCGACATCGCCATTGTCGAGTTCAACATTGACACAACGACCAAGTTCGCGTTTGTGGCCTTGGAGTTCATCCCGCAAGGAACGGTGATTTACTTCACCGACCGAGGCTAGTATTCCGCGGGTGGTTTCCGCAGCCAAACCGACGCCAATGAAGCCACCTATATGTGGACGGCGCCGTCCGACATTCAGATCAATACCAAAGTGACGGTGACCCCCTACGCGCCGTTGAACCTGGCTACAACCGGCGACCAAATCATCGCCTATCAGAAAGATTCCTTCGATTCGGACCCGAAGATCATATTCGGCTTCAACAGCGACGGGACCAACTGGGCCGCCAATGCCACCACCGCAAATGACAGCGCCCTGCCGGCGGGATTGACCGATGGCGCCAACGCGCTCCACATGACCACGGCGGACCAGGATGACTGCGCATTGAAAGACAATGCTTTCTCCGGCGACAAGGCGACGATTCTCGCCGCCATTTGCTCCGCCGCCAATTGGGATATCGCGGAGAATGCGGAACAGGCTTTTGCCGGAACCATCACGATGACTCGCGGCGCCGCCCGGCTCTATGCCTACGCCAATCCGCTGGAAGGCGCCTACGACTGGCAGAGCGGTCCCTACACGGTCCCGCTGACCCTGATCAACACCGGCGACACCAACGCCGTCATTGTCAATTCCAGCACCTTCATCACGCAGACCGGATCGGAATACGCCATTCCTGCCGGACAATTCCCGATCAATCTGGCGGCCAACTACGGCAAGGCCACACTGAACCTGACGTTCAACCCGAATGGCAAGACCGGCTTCTTTCCGGCCACGCTGACGCTCAAGAGCGACAATCCCGGCGGCGACGTGGTCGTGACGCTGAATCTCAGCGCCTATGCCAACACGCTCAACGTGGGCGACATTGCCGTTTATGGTGTCAACATGGACGATCATGACGAATTCATCATGATCCCCTTTGTCGGTCTTCCCGCTGGAACCCTGATCAAGTTCACCGACCGCGGCTGGACCAACCAGAACACGTTCTACACGGGATCGGCCAATGACCGGCTCAAGCAATGGATCGTTCCGTCGAACATCGCCGCCGGAACCAACATTCGCCGCGACGGCCTTCCAATGAGTTTCCCCGGCAACGGCGATCAGGTCTTCGTCTATCAGGGACCGGACACAAATCCCCAATTCGTCTTCGGGTTGACTAATGATGGTACTGCGTGGGGCACGAATGCCACTGGCGAGACTGACTCGGCGAGACCTGCTGCTCTGGACGCATTGAGTTCCGTGAACATGTCAACAGCCGATATCGACAACATCAGCTATGATGGAACTCCGGCGTCCGGAGACCGAGCCACGCTTCTGGCGGCCATTTGCGACAACACTAACTGGCTCCTCACGGGGGACGCTGCTCGCTATTGCCCCGCAGGAACGAATTTCCCTGCTCTGACGCTGACGGGGATTGACAATCCGAACCTGCAGGCCTTGTCCGCCGTCAACTTCGGCATGATTTCCAACACTTCGGACAAGGTGACCACGATCGCGATCACCAACGGCGGCGCGTCAAACAACCTCACGATTGACGCGGCCAGTTCGTGCTCCATCGCCGCCTTCAGCATCGTCGATGGACAACTGCCCATGACGCTCCTACCCTTTGAGACCAAGGGGCTGGCCGTCCGGTTCAATCCGGCCGGCGTTGGCGGCGCCTACAGCGGCGTTCTCACGCTCCAGAGCAACGACGCCTCGAATATGTATGTTCCGATCACCTTGACGGGCGAAGCGGGCACGATTCTCAGCACGAATGGCATCGCGATCATGGCTTTCAACATGGACGATGCGGATGAATTCAACTTTGTCGCGCTCGAGAATATCGCCAACGGCACGCGGATTGAGTTCACGGACCGCGGCTGGAACGCCGCCAACAACAACCTTTATCAGGTTACCAATGACTCGGTTCTGACTTGGCGCGCTTCTTCGGATATCGCAGCCGGGACGGTGGTCAACGTCAGCACGGTCAACCCCCCGCTGAACTTCAACACCGGCGGCGATCAGATTCTGGCCTATCAGATGCTCGACGGGGTGACACCCACGTTCGTCCATGCCATCAACGACCAGGGCGTGGGCACCCATGTCTGGCAGGCCACGGGAACCGCCGAGCAGGACTCGATGCTGCCCCAAGGACTGACCGACGCCAAGAGCTGTGTGGCGCTGCTGGAATACGACAACTCGAAATACATCGGTCCGACTGTCGGCAGCAAGGGGCTGCTGCGGTTCTTCATCAATGACTACCTCAATTGGCAGGGCAACGACAACCGGCTAAGCCCGCTGCCGACGGGACCGTTCACGGTGCTGGCCGGAACCGATCCGGAACTCAGCGTTCTCAGCTCCTCGCCCATCACGTTCCCGGCGGTCCTGGCAACGCAGACCACCAACAGCGTCTGTTCGCTGGTCAGTTCGGGCGAGACGCAGAGCCTGACGATCTACTCGACCTGCTCGATTACCCAGTCCGGCAGCGCGTTTGCCATCACCAGCCCACTGCCGATCACGCTGCCATCGCTGACGGCGGGAAGCCTCGATCTTTCCTTCACGCCGCCCAGCGCCGGGACGTACACCGGCGTGTTGAACATCGCCACGAACCAAGGCGGCGTGGACACGGTCACCACCATCGCCCTGCTGGGAGTCTGCAGCGACTTGGTGGCGCCGGGCGACATCGTCATTAATGAACTCAGCTATGACGACGGCGGCCCGGCGGACGATCTGTCCTTCGTCGAGATCAAGAACATCTCGGCCAAGACGCTCGCCCTCAATCAGCTGCAGTTCGTCACGCTTCAGGGCAACACGACGCCCAATCCCGCTGTGGTCAACCAGACGCAAATTCTCAGCGCCACGCTGTTGGCGCCGGGACAGCGCCGCGTCCTGCTGACCAATGGCGAAAGCGCCGGCATCACAGGCGATGAGATCATGACCGCCATTACACAGATCGAAAACGGGCCTGACGGCGTGGCCCTGCGCCGCGCCAGCGACAGCGCCTACATCGACGCCGTCATGTTCGAGGACGCCAATCACCCCGCAGGCTCAACCGATTCGGGCAACGCGGGCACGCAAGCGGGCGACGACTTCAACACGCTGCAACGCCAGCCCGACGGGACGGATACCAATGTCAACACCAATGACTTCCGTCTCAGCGGCAAGACGCTGGGCTTCTCGAACGATTGGCACATCAACACGTATGAGGAACGGGACTATGACGCCACGGAAGCGCGCTACATGAAGACGTGGAGCAACATCATTTACGCCGGCAATGCTCCTCGCGGCGGCGCCACCGTTACTTCCTACACGGTCGAGGCGGCCGGCATGACCGGGAATCTGGTCATCACCTCCTCGCACCCGGCTCGTTTCCAGGTCTCGCTGGACGGCTCGACATTCGGCGCCTCGGTTTCGCTGACGCCCGTGGGGGGCAATGTCACCACGACGCCGGTCTATGTGCAGTTCACCCCCGCCACCTACGGCTTCTATGACGGCCCGGGAACCGGAGAACCCAACCAGTACGTTCTCACGCACGCCGACAGTATCGGCTCGAAGGCCGTTCCACTGTTCGCCACGTGCAGCCAGCCGTTCCCGATTCAGGACCGGTTTGACATCGCCGCCGACAGCCGCCTCTACTGGCGTGAAGGCTACTCGTATTTTGGCGGCACGCAGTGGCCGCTGCCAGCGCGCGACACCAATGTGATCCGTTCGACGGCTGGCTCCCTGACGCCGCCGGAGCTGACGTGGTTCGAGGCGGGCAACAAAGCGCATCTCCAGGGATACGCCGCGAACAGCGAATACGTCCGGCGCCCGCTGCCCGAACTCCTCTGCACGACGGGCACTACGCTGTATGCCTCCGTGCTGTTCCGGGTGACGCAGACGCCGTCCAGCCTCAACATGGGCAACAGCAACTATCCCGCCTTCTTCAGCTTCATCAAGCGCCGGTGGGATCTCGACACATGGGGCGACCGTCAGGGACGCTTGCAGATCGTTCCACAGCAGGCGGGACCTGGCTTGGGATCGTCCACAACCCAATACCAGTTGGGCATCCAGGCCGGCACCCGATGGGGCGCCGGCGGCACGACCCAGTCGGTCACGAATCTCGCGGTTAATACCACCTACCGCGCGATCATCAAGTATCAGATCGTCACAGCTTTGGATCCCACGTCCACGACGCGCGACATGATGTGGCTGTGGGTCAATCCGACGGCTGGCAGCGCGGTCGAAGGCGATGGCGCCATCGGTTCCGCCGTGTATAATCAGAGCACGGACACGGTGAATAATGAAGCTGATGTCAACGGCAACTTTGAGGCCTTCTGCGGTTACGGCCTGTGCCAGGAAAATGCGTCGGGCACGTGGCAGGTTGATGTGGACGAAGTCATCGTCGGCATGAGTTACGCCCAGGTCAATCCGCCAGTGGTCGCCCTGAACGAGGTCATGTATGACGCGCCAGGGACCGATGACGGCTATCAGTTCGCCGAAATCCAGGGTCAGGCCGGCGCCTCGTTGAACAACGTATGGTTGTTGGAACTCGAAGGCGATGGCTCTGGCGAAATTAATAACGCCGTAAACCTGGGCGCCCGCACGGTCAACACTTTGGGCGCCAATGGCCTGTATCTGCTGCGCGATTCCACGACTGTTCTGCAGCCTGCGCCGCACGCCTCCACCAACGTTCAGGATGATCTCGACGTCTTCAGCCCCGATCTGGGCCTGGGCGCCGGGACGTATCTGCTCGTCACCGGATTCACGGGCACGGCGGGCGCCTCCGACATCGACACTAACAACGACGGCGTTCCTGACGGCGACATGCCGTGGGGCGCTGTCCTCGACGCCATCGGCCTCGGCGACAATTCGGGAACCAACCACCTCTATGGCGCCACGTTCGCCGGACAGGACGTCGATCCGGCCTTCGCGCCGGCGGCGGCCTTCCGCGACGCCTCGGCGCCGATGACCTGGATCGCCGGCTCGATCACGGGCACTTCGCCCGGAAACTACAACCTCAACCAGACCAGCAGCGGAACCTACACGGGCTATCTGACGCCCGGCAACACCAATGAAGGTTCCGTGCCGGTGACCATGAGCGCGTTCAGCATCGAATGACCCATCGTCTGCCATCTGCCGGCCGCCGGACCCATGTCCGCCGCGCTGGCTCATGAAGCGCCAGAGGGCCGTCCCGCCAACTACGAACTACGGGACGGCCCTTTGCGCTATGAGGCCGCCGGCCTCCTTCTTGATCGCAGCTGGTTTGGAGTGCGGCGGCAGAGCGCAGCGGCGACGCCGCTCTGATTGCGACACAGTAAAGTCATCGATTATGAGCGAGCCAGTTGCAAAATGTGAAGTGGAAGGGAGCGGGGGCGTCTGGCCTCCGGAAATCAAGGAATCAAATCATCAAATCGGGGCGAGACGCCCCCACTGCTTTCATTTTGCAACTGGCTCGAGCTTTTTCAAAAAGCGGCGTCGCCGCTGCGCTCTGCCGCCGCACTCCACAGCGACGCCGCATTCGAAATGACCGCACGGCCTTGGCGATTGCTTGGGGCATTCATAGCGTTCCTTTGCGGCTTGAAATGCGGCGTCCGCCGCCGCCATGATTTGTCCTTTCGCAAAGCGCTTCTGGACGCCGCCCGATGAGCGATGCCAACGAACAGGCCGATCCGCGCTCCCTGTCCGATCCCGGCCAGTGGGTTGAGGCGTATGGCGACTACCTGTATCGCCACGCGCTGTTCCGCCTGCGCGACTCCGAACGGGCGCAGGACATGGTCCAGGAAACGCTTCTGGCCGCTCTGCGCGCCCGCGATCGGTTCGCCGGCCGTTCCTCCGAGCGCACGTGGCTGTTGGGCATACTCAAACATAAGATCATCGACCATCTGCGCGTCCAGTATCGCGAACGGCCCATCAGCGAGTTTCAGGAAGACGAGGGCGACCAGACGGACGAGGAACTGTTCAATCGCTTCGGGCACGGGAAAAGCGGCGTCCATATCGGCGCCTGGCAGGCCGATCCGGCGAAACTGCTCGAACAGAAAGACTTCTGGAGAACCCTGGAACAATGCCTGCGCGCCATGCCGCCACGGATGGCCGAGGCTTTCACGTTGCGCACGCTCGAAGAAATGAACACCGACGAAGTCTGTAATATCCTGCGCGTAACGGCGACCAATCTGAACGTGATGCTCTTCAGGGCAAGGAACCGTCTGCGGCGGTGTTTGGAAATTAACTGGTTCCAGACCGCAACGCAGCCGGGCGATAGACGATGATAACCGTTTTTTTCGCGTGGACCGGGTGGTTATGAAAAGAATCGCTGACATGGCGGCCTTGTCGTGCAAAGCCGCCACTCGTCTGGCGTCCGACCGCATGGAGCGGCGGTTGACTTGGGGCGAGCGGATTGGGTTGGGATTCCACAAGGCGATGTGCCTGTTCTGCCGGCGATGGGTGGCGCAGACCGAATTGCTGCATCAGGCCGTCCGGGCTTACGATCAGGCCGTTGAACGCCATCTCGACTCCGACGGCCCCCGCTTGAGCCCCGAAGCCCGCGAACACATAAAGGCCGCTCTGAGAGCCTCCCACGAATAGTCCATCGGGAGCGCGGCGGCAGAGCGCAGCGGCGACGCCGCTTTCGATGCGCTGAGAACTTCTCTGGCCATCACACGCAAGCGGCCTCGCCACCGAGCTCTGCTGCCGAAATCCTCAATGCCGCGCTTCTTTGGATTCATTTCCCGATGCAAAAACGACTGAAGATCGCGTCGAGGATCGCCTCCCCGGTTTCAACCCCGAGAATCGAATTGAGCGAATCCAGCGCCGAGCGCAGATCGGCCACTGCGAACTCAGACGACTCGCCGGCCGCCAGGCTTTCGAGCGCCCGCGCCAGCGCGTTTGCCGTCTGGGCGAAGGCCGCGACGTGACGGCGATGCGTCACGAGCGGATCGACCTCTTCGGCGTTGTGGCCGAGGACTGCCCTCAATCGCTCGCTCAGAAGGCGTTCGAGATCGGGCAGGCCGGCGCCCGTGGCGGACGACACGAGGACGTCGAAACGATCCCCGATCGTGTCGATGTCATCCGGACGGGCAAGATCGGATTTCGCGCCGATGCGCAGCCGGCGACGCTCGGGGGGCGGCGGAGTGGGGGAGAAAGCGTGTTCTTCGGATGGGGGGGGCGTCTGCGCGACCTCCAGCCACAGGACCAGATCGGCGGCGTCGATCTCGCGCTGGGCGCGCGCGATGCCCATGCGCTCGATCTCGCCGGCGTCGGCGTCGCGCAGGCCGGCCGTGTCCACCAGCGTCACCGCCAGTCCGTCGATTTCGAGGGTCGCTTCAATGGTGTCGCGCGTCGTGCCCGGATGCGGCGACACCAGCGCGCGTTCCATGCCCACCAGGGCATTGAACAGCGACGACTTGCCCACGTTGGGCGCCCCCGCGATCACCACGCGCAGCCCTTCGCGGAGAAACCGTCCGCGCCGGCCCTGATCGGCGAGGCGGGCCGTTTCGGCGCGCAGCGATTCGATCTCCCCGGCCCATCGCGCCGGGTCGGGCGCCGCAAGGTCCTCCTCGGAAAAGTCCAGATACGCCTCCATCTCGGCGATGACCGCGATCAGTCGCTCGCGCGCCCGGCCGATGCGCCGCGACAATTCGCCCTCCAGCTGGCGCACGGCCGCCTGCCGCGCGCGGTCGGTCCGCGCCGCGACCAGATCGGCGACGGCCTCGGCCTGGGCCAAATCCATACGGCCGTTCAGAAAGGCGCGCCGGGTGAATTCGCCCGGCCGAGCGTGCCGCGCGCCGCAGGCGATGAAGCTGTCCACGATGGCCTCGACCACGGCTCCGCCGCCGTGGCAGTGAACCTCGACCACGTCTTCGCCCGTATAGGAGTGCGGCCCGTCCATCCGGACGGCCAGGACCGAATCGATGACTTCCGATCCGTCGGGGCGGCGCCAATGACCGAAGGCCAGGTGATGGGATGCGGCCGGCTTGCGGGAGGCCGGCTCGAAGCATTGCTGGAGCGCGGTGATTGCCTGCGGTCCGCTGGCGCGAACGATGGCCACCGCCCCGGCGCCCGGAGGCGTCGCGCGCGCCACGATAGTGTCGCTGTAGGGATCGGTCATACCCTATTACTCCGGGGCCGAAGTTTCGTCCGTTTCTTGAAACACAAGCGGACAATCCTCGGAACTTGATCGCAATACTGATCCGATGAGGCCAGTAGGTCCCGGCCGCCGGACGGGACTCCGGGAAAACGGCCCGTGATTTTGAGTCCCGTCCGGCAGCCGGGTCCCACTGACACGCCAAAGTGAACAGTATTGGGCTTAATCCAGACCTTGATTTCGCCATGGCCGAAACGAACGCGCGCCTGCGGCCTGATCGCCTCTCTCGAAAAGAAGCAGATCGGTTGAGTCCCTTCATCCGCCGTGTTTCTTCATCCGCGGTTCCCGTCGGCTTGGTTAAATTTGTCGTCCGGGCGGTCTGGCCGTTCGAGTTCCTCGTCCAGCAATTCGTCGTCCTTGCCGGTTTGTCCGGCGGGATTGGCGATGACCCTCAATTGCGAATAGGCGGTGTCGGTGGCGATGAGTTCCTCGTCGGAGAAGCCCTCCTCTTCATCCGCGTAGTGACCTTCGTCCGCGCTCAGACGGCCCTCGTCCTCGAAATCGTCCTCATCGTGCCGGTAGCGGTCGCGCTCGGTGGCGGGCGCCTTGGCATCCCGGGGGGCGATGACAATGTGGCGGCGCCCTTCGCGACCGAGGCTGTATGTGGTGATGCCCTCGATGTCTTTCAGGCAATTGTGGATGAACTTGCGGTCCACCGGGCCCATGGGATCGAGCCGGACGGCTTGGCCGGTCTGCGCGACGCGCCTGGCGACGCGGCGGACGGTCCGCTCGAGCTTCGAGAACTTGCGCGTCCGGTAGTTCTCCACATCCACCAGAATCCGCGGCGAGGTCAACGCCACCTTGGCCACGGCCCGGATCAGCCAGTGCTGGATGGCGTCCAGCGTGTGGCCTTCGCGTCCGATCAGAATCGAACTTTGGGGGGCCAGGATGGTCAACCGGATGCCCTTGTCCGAGGTTCGCAGCTCCACTGCGGCCTCGGCCTTCATCGCTTCCAGCAATTCGCGCAACAACTTCAACGCTTTCTGGGCGACGAACTCCTGGCTGATGCGCACGCGAATGCAGACTTCGTCTTCGGGGCCGGCGCCCTCGGCGTCGCGGCTATCGTTGAGCGCCTCCACTTCGAGCGCCTCCGGTGGCAGCCCCAGCTCGCTTTGGGCGCGCTGGATCGCCTCTTCCCGGGTGCTTCCTGAAAAGATCATGCGTGGCATATATGTGACTCCTGAGTAGAATCATATCTGGCGGCATCCCGTTGGGCGGCCACAGGCCTCGCTCGGCGCATCAGATCGCCAAGCCCGCAGTCTCATGAAAAACCTATATCGGATCGTGTCCGAAGACAACGCGCGGCAATGTTAGGAGGCGGCAAGGGGGCTGTCAAACCCAGAAACCGCTCTTTACCCCCGGGTCATAGATGACGATGAGCATAGCGGGGCTGTTCCGCCATTGGTGCGGGACGCCGCCGGGAGGACACCCATGCCGTCCGCTTCCGCCTTGCGCGTCTTTGTGGTTGACGACAGTGAAATGTGGCGCGGAATTATTGCCCGCACGCTGGCCAACAAGTTCCCCGATCTGGCCATTGAAGAGGCCGCCGATGGCGAACAGGCGTTGAATCTGGCCATTTGTCCGCCGGACCTGATCATTACCGACCTGATGATGCCCGTCTGCGATGGATATACAATGATTGAACGCCTCCGGGGCAATCCCCATACCGCGCACGTGCCGGTTCTGGTCGTCAGCGGCCGCAGCACATCCGAGTCGATCACGCGCCTGACCCAGTTGGACATCCAGGGATTTCTGCTCAAGCCGTTCAGCATCGAAGACCTCGTAATCAGCGTCGAGGCCGTCCTGCGGCGGCGCGCAGGTCGCGACGCCGTGCGCTCCCTGCCCCGCAGCGCGGTCCGCCGGATAATCAACGAGACGGTCCACCTGCTGTATCCGGTCTGCGCGCTGACGCCGCGGGGTTTTTGCGTTTCGCTGGGCGAGGCAGTGGGCAAGGGGGCCCGCTATGAGTTCGATCTGTCCGAGGCGCGCCGCGCGCTGGGTTGCGAAGGCCCGGACGGATTGACCAGTTGCGTCATCAAGGAACGCCGCGTGGTGGGGCCGCGCAAGGTCGCGGTCGTCGAGCCGTTGTCGCCGGACGCGGCGCTGCTGGAGGCGATGCAAAGGCGTCTGCGGGCCGGCGGGGGGCCTTGCCCGGATGTCCTCCCGCTGCCCGAGTGGGATTGGAGGCTGTGGCTGCCGGCCCATTCGGCGGACCTGTCGGCCACCGGGATGCGGATTCTCGCCCCGTTTGCGTTGCCGGTCGGGGAGGTCCTGGGCGTCTCGATTCGGTCGATTGCGCGGGCCATCAGCGGGCGCGCCGCCAGCGACGAGGTCCTGTGCCGCGTGGTCCGTTATCGCCAGGCCGGGGATGACCATGAGGCCGGACTTCAGTTTGAGCAGGCGGCGCCGGAGTTGATCGCAGACGTTCTGCGCTGGTCCACCCAGAAGTGACCGCCCTTTATTGGAAGGACACCCGCGGCTCGATCTGCGCCCGGCGTTTTTCCCCGATGCCGCTCACTTTCTCAAGGTCTGCGGCGCTTCGAAACGGCCCGTGCCGCCTGCGGTGTTCAATAATCCGCGCCGCCAGCGCCGGGCCGATGCCGGGCAACTCCTCGAGTTCGCTTTGCGTGGCGGTGTTGACGTTGATCCGTCCGGACCGATTGAAAGCGGACGGCCTGTCAATCTCGGCGGGGATCGCGGGAGAAGACCCTTGAGCGGCAAGTGTGTTCTCCGTTGCGGTCGTTGGCGAGGCCACCGGCGTGGAGGACATGGGGCCGATGGCGTCCGACATGGAGGGGCTTGCGGCCGGGGTGAAGCTGCGCCGAATCAAAGGACGCAGGCTTTCGAGCGTCCGGGCGCCGATGCCCGGGACCTTCTCCAGATCGTCCACCGACTGGAAAGGCCCGTGAGTCTGGCGGAACTGGACAATGGCGGCTGACTTGACCTCGCCGAGCCCCGGCAGGCGCTCCAATTCCGCAGCCGTCGCCTGGTTGATGTCAACGCGGTCATCGGTTTTCGCCGCATTTGCGCTGGAGGGTTCGCTGAGGGTCAACCGTTCGTCAGCCACGCCCGGCGCAGGCGACGCAGGACGGGGAACCGGCCCCTCCGGTGCCTGGAGATACGGCCGCATCCGCTCGATGGTCTTGTCGCCGATGCCCGGAACATCGGCGAGGGACTCGATGGACGCAAACGGGCCGTGTTGCTCGCGATGCTGAACGATGGCCGCCGCGCGTGTCGTTCCGATGCCCGGAATCGTTTCCAGCTGGGCCACAGAAGCCGAGTTGATGTCGAGCCGGCGGCCGGCCTCCTCGGACAGCATGCGCGTCGTCGATGTCGCTGTTGCGAGCAAGGCGGGCGCCTTCCCTGCCTCTGGAATCCAGCGACCCGAGGCCTTGTCATACGCGGCGATAGGCACAAAGCCGTCGGTCGGTCCCATACGCCAGGAGCGGGCGGCAACGGCCAGCGTGGCGACCACGATCAGCCCGATCAGCACGCGCTGTTCGGCAATCGTCATTCCATCGAAAAAAGTGCGAAATCGTCCGCGCATGAAAGGGGGCGCCTTTCCCCGGGTCGATGCGATGCCCCTGACAAGATTCCAGTGGTTTGGTTTGTATCGTTGCCGGCCGGTTGAGTCAATGGCGAACCTCAGACGGGCCCGTTTTCTGCAGTCACGCCCCATCGAGCGCTTGACAAGCGCCGTCGATCGCGGGTAACATACCTGTATTCTAAATTTGGCGCGCGAGGAGACACACGATGAAAAAAATGTCTGTGCGGCGGATTGCAGGAACGCTTCTGGCGATGGCTTGCTTCTGGGGACCACAAGCCGCTCTGGCCAGATGGGTGGCCGAAACAGGCTGCCAACTAAACGCGACCGTGGACGCCTATGGGGCTGTGCCGAATGAAGCCCCAAAGCTTATGCCGGGCACGGGCTACCTTTATGGTGGCTACAGCGCCGCGCTCAGCTCCGCTGCGGGAAACACCGTGGCTCTTGGCAATTACGGTTCGGGATCACTTGAGATCAATGCGACCGCAGCAGTCGCCGGGAGTTACATCTACACCGTCTTCGACAGCGATGGCGCAGCCCCATTCGTCGGAACTCAGCTGGCGTTGAGACGGGTTTATGTTGACTTCAATCTCTTGCCGGCCTCGACCGATCTGCGGCTGCTGGTCCGAAACGCCGCCGACCAACTGTGGTATGTGTCGCAGTCGGTCGCGTGCACGGATCCCATTTGGTTCGATGTGCCAGTTCTCAATTTTCAAGCTTTGGCGACCTCGGACAGCGCCAATTTGAACGCCCTGACCGGCAACGATGAGTTCCCCATTACGCCGTCGGGACCCTCGGGCACGCTGGCGTCGTTCGGGGTCACATTGATCGATGGCGGCGGCGTGTATCTGAACTCCAGTCCCCTCTCCCGCATCAGCATTGCCGAAATTCACTGGTACGACTCCAGCGCCCACGCGACCCTGTATTCCGCCGGCGCCGCGACGACCATCGACTTCAACGATATGAAACGCATGAACGGCTTTCAGCTCGGCATCCGGTGGAACAGCTACATCAGACCCAATCCCGGCTACATGATTGACAGGCTTTCCTCGACCTCCTTCTCGGCCGATCTCAACGGCGCCGCGCCTGACGATCTGCTCTTCGAAGGCATTCAGACCGGCGCCGGATACAACGGTGGCGCCACCTCGAGCAGTGTGACCACCGCGGGATTCTATGCGTTTGATCTCACGGGTGGAACGGACAACAACTATGCCCTGGGCATGCAACCCGACGGTTCGAACCTTACCCCCGGTCACGTGACGCTCCGGGTTCACAACAATACCGGCAGTACGCTGCAAAACCTCGTCGTTTCATATGATGTCTACTATCGCAACGACCAGGACAACTCTAACTCCATCACTTTCTCGCATTCGCCCGACAATTCGACTTACACTGCCGTGGGCGCGCTGGACTTCGCCTCACCGACGACGCTCGACGCTGCGGGATACACTCACGAAGGCGGAGCCACCTTCCCGAGCCGACAAACGACTCTGACCGGCCTGAGCATCGCTCCGGGCGCCTTTTACTATCTGCGGTTCGCCACGGATCGTGTCAGCGGATCAGGCGCCGATGATGAACTGGCTCTGGACAACATCTCGATCACCGGGTTTGTTCCCGTCAGCCTCAGCCGGTTCTCAGTCGAGTAACGCTTCTCGGCGACTGCTTGAAGGGGGGCCGTATCTCCTTCGGTTTCATAAAGACCGTGGCGTCCTCAATCTCTTGCCGGCGCCACGGTTCTTTGTTTGGGCCGGGGCCCCGGTTTGGGCCTTGAGGCCCTCCATTGCGCTCCCCATGCTGGAAGGGCCTCTGTTCACGCATGGGGCCGATTTGACCACCTGCGCTCGACTTCCTCCGGGCTTGAGAGGCTGGTTGTGACCAACGCGCCTTCAAAACTCCCAACCGCGTTCGTGATTCTGGGCCTGGCTCTCTTTCCGGCGTTTTGCCTGTGGGCCATGCGGGCGAACTCGGTCTGCTACGACGAGCGGACGCACCTGCAATCGGGCCTCGCGCATCTGACGCGCGGCGCCCTCTACACGCAACGCCCCGCCCCCCTGGATCCGCTGGCGGCGGCGACCTCCGCCTGGAACGCCGCCTGGGTCTGCCTGCGCACGGGCGATCCCCGGGGCGAACTCTATTTCTTTTCCCGGGCGCAGACGCTCGCCGCTCGGGAAGCCAATCTCTGGATGGGTCTGGCCATCGGCGCGGCGCTGGTCGTCGTATCGGTCCGCCTGTGGGGGCCTTGGGGCGGCGCCCTCACCGCCGTTTCCTATGCGTTCACGCCCGCCTTTATCGCCCATGCTTCCATCCTCAGCACCGACCTGCACGCGGCAGCGCTGAGCCTGCTGGTGGTTCTCATCTTGTGGCGCGCGATCCATCGCCCGACGCCCGTCACCGGCGCCCTGTTGGGCGTGGCGCTGGCGCTGGCCCTGGCCTGCAAACTCCTTTTGGTGATTCTCATTCCGATCATCGGCATGGCGCTCATTTATCGGAAACATTTCATCGGCGGGGACGCAGGGGCGCCGCGCATCCAGTGGACGACATGGGGCGTTTTCGTTTCGGCGCTGGTCGTGGCTTGTTTTGTCGCGGCGTGGGGGATTCACCAATGGAGCCAGTTGGGCGATCCCCGCAGCCCCTGGGGCGTGTCGCTGTCGCGATGGGGGGCGATAGTCCAGACCGCGACGGAACTGCGCGGTGGCAATCGCCTGCGCTATTTCAATGGCGAACTCGGGCGCCATAGCTGGCTGTTCATGCCCGTCGCGCTCCTTGTCAAGACGCCGCTGCCCTTGCTGGCGCTGGCAACGCTGTCGATTGCTGCGGGGCTTCTTGAGCGCCGTTCGCCTCGGAATGGGGACGCCCCAGCCGGCGGTTCTGCGCCGCTTCAACCTGTGACCGGCGAAACCAATCCGTCGCCTGATGATGAATTGGGGGCTGTGGAGCGCCCGAAGGCGCGAGATCGCAGACCGGCGCCGCTGGCCTTTGCCGCTATGGCCTCGGCCATTTACCTCATTGGGGTCGAGTTATCGAAGACGCAATTGGGATCGCGCCACGCCCTTCCTGCGATGCTTTTCCTGCCGCTGGCCATCGGGGGGCTGGCCGGACGGCGCCTGTGGCGGCGAAGAGGGTTCCGCGCCGCCGGGGTGGCAGGGCTGGTGTGGCTGGCTGTCGGAACAGCGCGCGTGATGCCGTTTCCGATCGCCAATTTCAACGAGCTGGCTGGCGGGCCGAACGGCGGACATCGCTGGCTGGTCGATTCCGACCTGGATTGGGGCCAGGGCCTGCACGCCCTCAAACGCTGGCAGGATGGGCGCCCCGAGACCCGGCCGCTCCTGCTCGCGTATTTCGGCCAGCAGACGCCCGAGGAAGCCGGCCTTGAATACGAGGGGCTTCCCTCGCCGTTTTCGCCGGTGACGACCGATGAAAAGTGGCTCCACCTGCGGCGATTCCCTGAGGAGGCGCGAGGATGGATTGCCGTCAGCGAAACCCTTCTCAAAGGCGTGTATAACCAGGAATGCGGGCTGCCGCCTGACTATTACAGTGGCCTCGAAAACGAACCGATCGTTGCGCGCATCGCCTATTCCATCCGCGTCATCCACCGTCCATAGCCCCCAATGCGGCTCAGACAAGGCCCGTGGGTCCCGGCCGTCGGACGGGACTCTCACAAAGCGGCCAGCGATTTGGAGTGCGGCGGCAAGGGCGGTTTCGCGACGCCGCTTTGCTCCCCCGCTCGAGCCTGTTTCTGTCGCGGAGATATTTGCGCGCCCCCGCTGGAGGCGAACACAAGGGAATGATCGACCTCCCCGTGGCAGCCCCAATCCGTCAGCCGGGCTCGCCGCGCGGCGGATGTCGTTTGTTGTGCGCCCTTCGGGGCGTCCGCTCGTAGTGCGCCTTTCAAGGCGTCCGCTCTTAGTGCGCCTTTCAAGGCGTCCGAACCGTTGGCAAGGCGTGAAGATTGAGCGTCCTGGAGCACGCACTCCAAACAGGTCATAGCCCCCGCAGGCTGGCGAATTAAGGAAATTTCAGATTGTCGAAGAAAGCAATTGCCCCGCACCGGCCTTCCCGCATAGCCTTTGGGGGACTGTGTGGCTTTTGCCCGTCTTTCCAAAGCAATGCCAATCTTTTATCAGAAAGATTCTGCGATGACGCGTCCCAATCCGTTTTCCGTTCTCTTGTTGTGCGGCGGGCTGTTGTGTCTTGCCGCCGCCCGCGTTCCCGCCGCGACTGTTTATGTCAGCCTGGCAGGTAACGACACCGACGGTTCATCCTGGACGAACGCCTACCGCACCGTCGCGGGCGGGCTGGCCGCCGCCAGCGCCGCCACCAACGACGAACTGTGGATCGCCGGGGGCGTTTACGCCGAGACGGCCTCGCTCAACTCCAAGGCCGGCGTCCCGGTCTATGGCGGCTTTTCCGGGACCGAGCCGGCGGGCTATGACAAGAGCCTGCGGGATTTCATCACGAACGCGACGACGATCACGGTCATCGGCAGCCGCGTCGTCAATGTCAACGCTGCCGGGGATCACCGCTGGGATGGGCTATCGATTGTCGGCGGGCGGGTAACGACCGGCGTGGGCGCCGGTCTCTGGGCGCAGGACGGCAACTTGACGCTCTCCGAGTGCGTGTTTTATGACAACGTCGTCAATGCGACCGCCAATAACAACGGCGGCGGCGCGGTGTATCTGAGCGCCAACGTGGACGCGGTTACCATCGATGGCTGCGAATTCCTGAAAAACTCGGTCTCGGTGAGTGGGACCCCCAGCAACACCGGCGGCGGCGCGCTGTATGTGGCGAACGCGGCCTCTCTGACGCTGACCCTGCGTAATTGCCACTTCGCCGAAAACTCCGTGGGGGTGACGGCGGCGGGGCCCGACATCTATGGCGGCGCCTGCATGATTCTCAAACAGGCGACGGTGGAGTCCTGCCAGTTTATTTCCAATTCCGTGACGCTGCCTTCGGCGACCGGCAACGCCCGCGGTGGCGCCATCAACTGCGGCACTCTGACCGCCATCACCCTCAGCCGATGCTCCTTCATCAACAACATCGCCAGCGGCGGCAGCACCAACTCCGTCGGCGGCGCCTTCGCGGCCACGCAGAATAACTTCGTGGGCACGTTCGAGAACTGCTACTTCTCGGGCAACTATCAGTCCAGCGGGCGTGGCCATGCCATTGGCATGACTTTCTATGGCGAGAAGAAAATCGTCTGCAGGCACTGCACGTTCGACGGCCGGACTGTCATACCAACCACGACCGGATACACTATTCGATTGGGCCAGGCCGGCAGTACCAATCCGGCGCCCAACACCGCAAGTGAGTTCTACAACTGCGCCTTCCTCAACTACCAGCCCCTGCAGGCCGCCATCCGCTTCGAGGGCGACGCCACTCGCGGCGACCTTTATCCGATCATGGACTACACGCTCTGGGACAACACGAATTCCGCAGAGCGCTTCTCCGACGGATCCCCTGACGTGGACGCCGTCACCACCCATGACATCTACAATGCAAGCTTCGCCCTGACCGCCGGAGACCCGCACCTGCCCGCCGGATCTCCTGCCATTGACGCTGCTCCAGCCCTGAGTCCGGCCTTGGGCGATATCGACGTCCCCGGCGGCGACCCGGCCACCCGGCCCCATGTCTCCGGCAATGATCAGGATTGCGGCTGCGACGAATGGGACTGGTCGTCGGCCCCGCGGGTCAACGCCGCCATTGGCAATCCGCAGGCCCAATCGCTCGAAGTCACATTCAGCGAGGCCATGGGCGGCGGAGTCCTGAATCCGCTGAACTACGTTCTGAGCGGCGCCGGCCGGGGCACGGTCAATCCCAATCCCGACAGCGTCGCGCTCGTCAGCGGCAACACCTATCAGCTGACATGGAATACCGGAGCAATGGCCAACGGCCTGCCCATCACGGTGACCGTCAACTCGAATGTCACCGACCTGTTTGGCAATGCCATCGACTCCGCGCACGACCAGGCGTCCGGAACCGCCGTGCCGGTGACGCTCAGCGGCATTCGCATCGAATAGCGCGCCGCGCGCCGGAATAACCATTCCCTCCCTCTTGAACCGTGACGCCGTCCTGCTGACTGTCGGCGCCACGGTTTCTCTTTTCAGCGCCGCATTACGCCCGATCATCCGCGCGGATGAACAATTCTACCCTCGCGGGCGCGCCTTTCTACGCTGCGCCTGTTTGCGCGCATCTGTTTTTCTTGGTTCAGCGCAAGGAGCCTTGAGGAGCCGAAAAAAGCTGTGATGGACCTCATTTTTTTGCTTGCGTTGACTCGCGTAAACATGCATAATGAACAAAGTTCAGGCTGAGAAATGAGCGTGGCTGGCGTATGCTTCAGTTTGAGGCCGCGTCGGCCGAGGGTCTGAGCCGATCCTATCCACCGTCGAAAAGGAGTGCAAAACCATGAGTCATCGCGCCACTGTTTTTTCGTTGACGCTCGCAGCTGCGGTATGGCTGTGGGCCGCCATGGTCCCCGCCGCCACAATCTATGTCAGCAAGACGGGCGACGGTACGAACGGCAATTCGTGGGCCACCGCCTACAACACCGTCACCGCCGCAGTCAACGCGGCAGCCACCGACGATGAAATCTGGATCGCCACCGGCACGTATGCCGAGGCGGCGGTCCTCAGCCCGACTGTCGCCCTCCAGGTCTATGGCGGCTTTGTCGGCACGGAGCCTTCGGGCTACGACAAGAGCCTGCGGCAGGTTTTCACCAATCCCACCACCATCACCGTCACCACCGACCGCGTTGTCTATTTGGATGCCAGCGGGACGGGCGAAGTCTATAAGAACTTCGTCTGGGACGGCGTCGTTATCGCCGGAGGGCGTCCCGCGCTGGGCCTGCCCGGCGCCGGCATGTATCTGACCTGCACCAGCGCAACGGTCCTGCTCAATCAATGCCGCTTCTATGACAATCGCGTGACGATGGCGCCGCCCTCCGGCGGCTCCGGAACCTCCGGCGGCGCGCTGTGGGCCAATACGGCCGGCACCTCCCTGCACATCACGAACTGCGAGTTCACCAGCAACTCCATGATGATCACGTATCCCTATACGACTGGCAGCCCGGGCGCCTATGGCGTCGGCGCCTACGTAGGGAACAACCTGACAACTCTGACGATCACGAGCTGCTTTTTTGCCGACAACTATGCGCATGGCATTTCGCCCGGCGCCAGCAACCTGCGGGTCGGTGGCGGCGGCATGACCATTGCCAAGAACAACCTGATGGTTTCGGGCTGCCGCTTCGAGCGCAACACAGTCTTCGGCGGCACGACCACTAACTCCGGCTTTGGCGGCGCCTGCCAAGTCCAAGGCGCCAGCGTCATCTTTGACCGTTGCTGGTTTGTCAACAACACCGTCTGGCCCCAGTCGGGGACTGGCGGCTGGGGTGGCGCCATCTGGGGACCGCAAAGCGGCGCCATCCGGTGCATTAACTGCTATTTCACGGGCAATGTGACCCGTACGGCCAATAACGGACAGGTCTTGGGAATGTCCAACTGGGGCAACGGCAACTGGAACCTGCGTCATTGCACCTTTGACCGCAACGGGACGGGTGGGCGCTTACTGGCCAACCAAGGAAACACTGCCAACATGCACTATATCACCAACTGCATCTTTGCGAACTACTCTGGCCAGACTGCCGTTTATGCCACGGCGAACACTCAGGCGTTCACAATCAACCAAACGCTGCATGATGGCTCCGGGACCGCCAGTGGCGGAGCGACCGGTTACTCCATCACATATAATCCCACGCCGCTGGGTGCGCCTTTCGTGAACAATCAGCTGCAGTTGACGGCTGGCGATCCGCATCTGCCCAACAACTTGACGCCCGGCGGCGGCCCGGCCATTGATCTGTGCCCGCCGGTGGTTCCGGCCGTGGGCGATATCGACACAGTCCTTACTTCGACTGAAGTTCGTCCACTGGGAACCGGCGGTAATGTGGACGCCGGCTGCGACGAATACGGTTGGGTTCCGGTTGCCCTGAGCGCTTTCTCGGTCGAATAGTCCGAGAGGAGCGGGCGTGGGGCGGCCCATTGGCCCCGCGCCGGGCGCCCGCGCGGTTGGAGCCGTGGCTTGGTTTCAGAGAATCCGAGCCACGGCTTTGTTTTTGGGGTTCTGCGCTGCCCTTCTGTGCCGGAGGGCGCGCTTGCCAATGAAATCCTTGAGTTCCTCGGCCGGCGTCTTTCAACTGCGGCGAAGACCCTGGCGGAACCATCGAAGCGTTTGACCGATCGTCGCGAAGCGCTTTGGAGTGTGGAGGCTTGCCTCCGCTATGGAATGCTTGGCAGCGTGGCTGAAAGCGGAGGCAAGCCTCCACACTCCACAGCGCTTCGCGACTCTACCGAGCCAATTGCAGAATCAAAGGAGCGGGGGCGTCTCGTCCCCGGTTTGATGGTTTCATTTCTTGGTTTCCAGGGGCGAGACGCCCCCGCTCCCTTCTCCTCCACATTTTGCAACTGGCTCTACGACCGTTGATTTCTCAAATGGCTTTCAACGGCCGGGATGAGCAATTGTTTCTCCTGTCCCCCGGAACTCCCGGCCTTCGGCACAGAACGTTGTGATGAACCATCTCGAATAACGTCTCACCTGAACGTAAGAAGGAAACGTCGAATATCGAACAAGGATATCCCGAGGACCGTTACACAAAACTTTTTGAAGAACCAGGTTTTGTGGCCAAGGACGCCGGGGAGGGGAGATGGATTGAGAGGAACGTGTCTGAGTTTGCTGGAAGGAGTTTCGTCACTTGTCGCCACAATGCACAGAGGGCCGCCCCGCGCGGAGCGGGACGGCCCTCTGACTCTCCTGTGACTCTTCGGCCCGTCCGGCCGGCGAACAAAAGCGTCCGGCGGCCGGAAAACAAGGACGGGCTTATTCGATGCTGAAGGCGCTCATCGTCACCGGCACGGAACCGTCATTGGTGTTGCCGGGCGTCAGATAGCCCGTGTAGGTTCCGCTGCTGGTCTGGGTGATGTTGAACTGGCCACCAACCGCGCCGGTGGCGTCGCTGGCAACCCATGTGGTGGGGGTGGTGGCGTCGCGGAAGGCCGAGGTCGGAGCGAAGCTCGGGAAAAGGCTGGTTCCGCCGAAGTCATCCCCGTAGAGGTGGTTGGTTCCGGAGCCTTTTCCAAAACCAACGGCATCCAGCGCAAAGCTCCACGGCATGTCGCCGTCAGCCGCGCCGTCGTCATTGGTGTCCAGATCGTTCCCGACGGCGCCTGTGAATCCCGTGACCAGCAGATACGACCCGGCGCCATTACCCAGATCCGGCGCAAAGGCGTCCACGTCATTCTGAATTGTCGTTTGAGCGTCGGGCGCCGGCAGCAAGGCCGCCGCCGCGTCACGCAACAGATAGATGCCATTGGCGCCGAGGGCATTGACGGTCTGCGCGCCCAGATTCAGGGCGTTGTCAATCTCGCCGGAGCCATCGCCCGCGAGACGGAGCAGCCAGACGTTGTTCAACGAAGCGTTTGACTCGCCCTTCAGTTCGACGAATTCCTGGCCTTGGTCCGGGTCCGGAGGATTCCACAGCATTTCATTGAGCGCCACGGCCGCCGGATTGACGCTGCCATAGGTCGTGCCGACGCGGATTTGGTCCAACTCCATCGCGTGGATATTGGTGGTCCCTGTCAAGGACCTCTGCTCAATGCGGTATCCCGCCAGCGTGCAGATGTCCTCGACGGTTTGGTCGCCCGTAACCCAGTTATATTGCACGTAGCCCGTCGCGGGTTCCGCCGTTGCGCCCGTCTGCGGATTGACCCACAGGCGCGCATGACCCGTGTAAGGCCATGTCGTCCCATCGAATGAATACTTGAAGACGACGTAGTAGGTCTGACCCACGTCCAAATCTGTCGGCCATTGCGTCACTTGGGTCGAAGGTGTCGAAGGATCTTGGCGCAGAGTCACGCCGAGTCGAAACTTGGTCGCCAATTCGGCGGGATTGGACGCCGGCGAAATGGTCAGCGCGCCGCGCGCCCAGGTCGAATAGTTGGCTTGCGCCCAAGTTTGCGTGACGTAATGATTCGTCCAAGTCTTGTCCATATAAAACGCAAAGAAATGGGCGCATTTGTCTTCCGAGGCACCAGGCGCCTGCGTCACTTTAATCAACATGGACGCATACAGCGTCGCCGTGTCGGAGGTCAGCGCCGGATAGATGGGCGTCTGCAAATCCTGGCGGCCGTTTTGTCCATCAATAACGACTTTGCGGCCCAAGCCCACCGGCGCTCCATGAGCGGGATGGCCCAACGACACGTTGGTGACGGAAACGCCGGTGGCGTCAGCTGTGTAAGGCGCATACTTCACGCCTCCGGCCTGGCTCTGCAAGTAGCCCGCGCCATAGTTGAAGTCTTCGCCCATCGCCGTTGCTTGCCCGCACATGCCCGAGACGGCCATGAAACTATCCCAGCTGGCGTCGCTGTTGTGGATGACAAAGGTGTCGGTCATAAGTCGTCCGGTATAGGTTCCATAGGCGGTCGGCGCGAACTTGACGTAAATGGTCGTCAGAGGCAACGTCCCTCCCGTGAGGGGCAACAGCAAGGAGGTGGAGAAGTTGATGTTGTCCGTGGAAACGGAGAAAGGACTGACGCAGGAGACGGTGACATTCGCGCCGGCCAGATTCGAGCCTTGAAGCGTGTATTGCCGGACCACGGAGCCGCCTTTGGGAACCGTCCGGAAAACCAGATACCGGTCTTGAGGTCGCGCCGCATCCGCGAATCCTTTGATCGAGTCATCAATCACGGCCAAAGCCGTGAGGTCACGAGCATTGCTGGCTTTGGGCGATGGGGCTCTCGTGGCCGAAAAATCGTTGGTGTTGACACCGGTGTCTGCGCCGTCGGGATAGCGTTGCAGGCACGTCGCATCCGTGCCGTTTTGCGTTCCCGCGTTGCCGGAGTCTGGAATTGGCGCGGGAACGGTCGGATGGCCCGTGGTTCCCTCATACGACACCGTGTCGATCCACACTCCCGTGACCGGGCTTGCAATCGATCCACGGTTCAGACCCGCGCCGTCGATTCCTTCTTCCAGTTGTTCTACGGCATACATGACTTCGTCCGCCACGGAGAGCGCCGTGGGGCTGTGATAGGCGGTCGCGAGCACCCAATACTGGCCGGGCGCCAGCATGTTGGGACCCAGCAACTGCGCCCGTTCAGGCGCCCCGCCTGCTTCAATGCCATAGAAGACGAACTGATTCAGGGCGAACGACCGCGTGGCATTGTTGTTCTTCAGTTCGATGTAACTGAAATCGTCGGTTCCGTTGTCATCATAGTTGATTTCATTGATTACAACGTCACCAGCCGCCGCTTGGGGACTGGCCGCGCCCACTACTGGGACGTTGATCGACGGCGTGTCGGCGTCATTACTCACCAAGGTCAGCACATCCGTGAAACGGCCCGTGTCCGAAGCGCCAGGATTGAAACTCAGCTGAAGATTGGCGCTGGCGCCGGGAGCGATGGCAATAGGCAGTGAGGTGACGATGCTGAACTTCGATCCGCCTGGGAAGGAAGACCCGGCCAGGATGTTCAGGTTGTTCGTGTTTCCGGACGGGTTCCAGATCGTCAGGTTCGCTCCTATCGCCGTTCCGGGCGTTGTGAACGGGAAGACCACCTCACTGACGCCGAGACTGGCGTTGGGATCCACTGCGGCGGGCAGCACGGTGAAGCTGCCTCGAGGCATGGCGACTCGATAGAAGTCATTATAGACCCAGTTGGCCGCCGTGCAAATCTGCGTCAAAAGATAGCTCTTCGTCCCTTCACGAGGACCAGTGTAGTAGTAATTGTCGTATTCCTGGAGCGCGATGCAATTGGCGCCATTGGTCAGGCCCGATGGAAGCGCCGAGGTGTTGGCGCTGGTGGCGCCGCTCTGCCAGACCGCATTGCCCTCTGAATTCACAGCGGTGATGAACGTGGGCGACGAGTCGCTGCCCTGATAGGCAAGAATCTGATCGCCATCAACGGCGAACGCGAAGTTGGCAGGAGTTCCGGTGACGAAGAAGACGGGCACGATGGTTCCGGCGGGAACGCCGCCCGCGGGAGCAGTCCACGTGTAAATGCCTTCACCCGTGCGAAACGCAGTGACATTCCAGCCATTGTCAGTGAACTTGATCTGCTCGCCTTCTGGAATGTTGGTCAATGCCACAAAGGCGAATTCATCCTGGTCATCAAAGTCAAAGCCAATGATGGCGATGTCGCCAACGTTCAAAGCCGCGCTGGCCTTCGGCGCTATCGCCATCAGCGCCCAAGTCGCAATCGCTGTTGCAAACGCTGTTTTGATCCTCATGATTGACGCTCCGTTTTGTAAAGAGTTTCGAGCCAACCGCCGCCCAGGGCGGCGATAAAAAACCACACAGTGGACGGATGAAGACCGGTTTTTATACGGCCTTTTCACGGTCCGGGGGGGAGGGTGTCAGCCTCAGAAAAAAACCGAAGACCCGGGCAAACCGGGGAAGCTTTCGGTGGGTGAGTGACTGGGAACCTCCTTAAATTTGAGTCCGCCTCGCGCGCTCCGCGCGCGATCGCTGTCATCAGAGCCAGTTGCAAAATGTGGTGTAGAAGAGAGTGGGGCGTCTCGTCCCCGGAAATCAAGAAATAAAATCATCAAACCGGGGGCAAGACGCCCCCCCCGCTCCCTTCATTTTGCAACTGGCTCATCCTGCCCGCCACTTGCGGCTGCCCGCAACTTCGGGCCTCCCCACCCTGGCCCTGTTCAATCGCTCAATACCGTTTTCGAGCTCAACACTAACGTAGCTATTCTAACGAATAGGCATGGGCCTTGTCAAGGCCTTTTCACGGCTGAAAAAGGGCGAGGGGGGGGGAACCTCCTGACGCAACGCCCCCGGCGAAGGGATCGCCGGGGGCGCTGGCTTTGGCCAGGCTGCCGCCAACCGGATGAGGAAAGCGGAAGCCGGGCCGGTTTTGAAGTCCATCCCTGTCGGCAGAAACAAAAACCATCCCCCGCTGAAAACAAGAACTTGCCCTTGCCTGAAGGCCGGGTCTGCTGGACAATTCACCACGTTCGTACGAGAGAAGTCGTTGCCGTCCGAACGCAGTTCGAAAGGGGGCATGCCCAATGTCTGGCACAATCGCCGCCATATACGAACATGGCGTATTCCGTCCTCTGGATCCGGTCTCGTTGCCAGAAGGCGAGCGGGTCAGTATCGAGTTATGGCCGGGCGCGCCGGCCTGTAACGCGACGCTGGATCGTATCGCAAAGATGGTCATTGTTCGAAAGGGAGACCATTTCTCCGGCGAAGATCATGACAAGATTCTTTATGGCGGAGAATGAGCGCAATGATCTTTGTCGATACGAGCGCATGGTTTGCCCGTCTTGTCGCAAGCGATCCGAACCACGAGGCTGCGGTCTGCTTCACTCGCGCCAGTGGCGAAGCTTTGCTCACAACAGATTACGTGGCCGATGAGACGCTGACTCTTCTGAGAGCGCGCGGACAGGCGCGGGCGTCCCTGGCCTTTGGCGAATCGCTCTTCGGCGGCCAACTGGGTCATGTTTATTTCATGACCGAAGAGGATGCGCGTCAGGCGTGGGAGTTGTTCCGGCGCTTCCATGACAAGGACTGGAGTTTCACCGACGTGACCAGTAAAGTCGTCATGGATAGGCTGGGAGTCAACCGGGCGTTTGCCTTTGACCGGCATTTTTCACAATTCGGGGATATTGAACTTCTGCCACTGCAATAAAGACACGGCGTAATCGCCCAAGCACAAACGCCTCCAGCGGTTAGCCGCCGGAGGCGTTTGTGCTTGGGCGAACTTGCGTGAATCGGTTCTGACCGCGCTAATCGGCCTTGGGCGCGGGCGCCGCTGCGGCCGGTTTTTCCGCGGCGCCGTTGACGTCGTAGGACATCGCGGCCATTTGCTGGTAGAGGCTGAATTTGCGTTTGGCGAGTTTTTCGGCCTCGGCGAGGAGGCGCCGGCTGGCCTCCGGGTTCGCCTTTTCGAGGATGCGGTAGCGGTTCTCGGCTTTGACGTATTCGCTGAAGGAACCCTTGATCTCCTTGGTGTCCATCTGGAGGGGGTTCTTGCCCTCGGCGGCGAGGCGTGGGTCAAAACGGTAGAGCGGGAAGTGTCCGCATTGAACCGCGCGTTTCTGGTTGTCCATGGCGGTTTTCATGTCGATGCCGTGGGCGATGCAGGTGGAGTAGGCGATGATGAGAGACGGGCCGTCGTAGGCGTCGGCTTCGGCGAAGGCGCGGACGCATTGGGCGGGATTGGCGCCCATGGCGACGGTGGCGACGTAGATGTTGCCGTAGGTCATGGCGATCATGCCGAGGTCTTTTTTCGGCGTGGGCTTTCCGCCGGCGGCGAACTGGGCGACGGCGCCCATCGGCGTGGCCTTGCTCATCTGGCCGCCCGTGTTGGAATACACTTCGGTGTCGAGGACCAGGACGTTGACGTTGCGTCCGGAGGCCAGGACGTGGTCCAGGCCGCCGTAGCCGATGTCATAAGCCCAGCCGTCGCCGCCGACGATCCAGACCGAGCGCTTGATAAGGCTGTCGGCGACGGTCAGCAGTTCGGCGAAGAGCGGGTCGTTGCATTGGCCCTTGCCCATAGCGCGCAGTTGTTCGACGCGCTGGCGCTGGGCCTCGATGCCTTCCTGGGTGGACTGGTCGGCGTCGCGAAGCGCCTTGAGCAGTTCGGCGTCGCAGGGACAGCCGCACTTGCATCCGCCCTGAGCGATGAGGCGGTCGATGAGTTCCCGGGCGTATTGGTTCTGCTTATCGACGCACAGCCTCATGCCGTATCCGAATTCGGCGTTGTCTTCAAACAGCGAGTTGGACCAGACCGGTCCGCGTCCGTCTTCGCGCGGGCAATAGGGCGTGGTCGGCAGGTTGCCGCCGTAGATGGAAGAGCACCCCGTGGCGTTGGCGATCATGGCATGGTCGCCGAACAGTTGGCTAAGGAGTTTGACGTAGGGGGTTTCGCCGCAACCGGCGCAGGCGCCGGAGAACTCGAACATCGGCGTGATGAGCTGCGAGCCCTTCATCGTGTCGCGCTTGACGGCGGGCGTCGGCGCGGACGCAATGCCCAGGAAGAACGCGAAGTTGGCGGCCTCGGCCTCGCGCAGCGGTTCCTGGGGCGCCATGTTGATGGCTTTGCGGCCTTCGACCTTCTTGTTCTTGGCCGGGCAGGTGTGGACGCACGCGCCGCAGCCCGTGCAGTCTTCGGGAGCGATCTGGATGGTGAACTTCATGCCTTCGAGACCCTTGCCCTTGGCCTCAGCGCTTTTGAACGTCGCGGGCGCCTTGGCCAGCGCGCTGGCGTCATAGACCTTGGGCCGGATGGTGGCGTGCGGGCAGACCAGCGAGCACATCGTGCACTGGATGCAGACCTCCGGGTCCCACACCGGGATTTCGAGGGCGATGTTGCGCTTCTCGTATTTGGTCGTGCCGATGGGGAAGGTGCCGTCGGCGGGCCACAGTGAGGTGGGGATTTCGTCGCCCTTGCCGGCGATCATCATGCCGGTGACCTTCTGGACGAATTCGGGAGCGTCGGCCGGAACGGCGGCCTTCATGCGAATCTTGCTGGTGGCCTGGGCGGGAACCTTGACTTCGAAGACCTGATCGAAGCCTCCGTCCACGGCCTTCCAGTTCATTTCGACGACCTTGTCGCCCTTTCGGCGGAACTCCTTGTCGATGGCCTTCTTGATGGACTTGACGGCCAGATCGACGTCGATGACGCGCGAGATTTTGAAGAACGCGGTCATCATGACGGTGTTGATGCGCGGGCCCAGGCCCAGTTTGCCGGCGATGTCGTAGGCGTTGATGACGTAGAACTTCAGTTTCTTGTCGATAATGTGCTTCTGGACCTCGTAGGGCAGGCAGTCCCAGACCTTGTCGGCGCTATGCTGCGTGTTGAGCAGGAACACGCCGCCGGTCTTGGCGCGGGCGAGCATGTCAAACTTTTCGAGGAACGGCTCGGCGTGGCAGGCGATG
>Ga0101944_10001889_pt1 | contig 31444 bp, 19 predicted proteins | sample DewCreD2012metaG_FD_75245 | JGI IMG/M metagenome (GOLD analysis project Ga0101944, IMG submission 75245) | Hot spring sediment bacterial and archeal communities from British Columbia, Canada, to study Microbial Dark Matter (Phase II) - Dewar... ... | reverse complement strand
ATTACAATATCTGAAAGGGTTTTTCTGAAAATGATTTCTTCATTCTCTGAAATTTTGCCTTTAATTACATATTCGGAAATCTTAGCAAAAGTTGACTCCAAAGCTGAAGAAACTATCGACTCTATATCTCGTTCTTCAATTTGCTCTGTAGAAGATTCCTTAACAACAAAAAGTGAAGAGGAACTTTCTTTAAGCCGGAGGATTAAAAGATTCAATGGTATTGCTGGGGAATAATTCAGTTTATCTTCAATATAATCAAACAAATTATTAATTAAATTTTCCCTATCTGAAAAAATTGAAGTTGGTATCCTGTTAAAATCATTATCAGAAATAACCTTCCCTGAAATAACAGTTACATCTTCACGAACAATATAAATCGTTCCAAAATGACTTAATCTTTTATAGCCATTCTTTCTCATAGCGTATTTAACACTATCCATAATTCTCGAAAAGAAGGGATCTGTGTTTCTAAGATATTCTGAAATACGCTGTTCAACTTTGGAATGAACAATATTAATTAAAAATTTTAATGCTTGATTTTCTTCTTCAATTGGCGGCTGTCATCTTTGAAAAGCAATATATAGTTGGTTAAATTTATTTCCATTGTTGTAATCGAACAAAGTGGCAATTGAATCAAGAGCAAGCTCCTGCAAAGTTATTTCTTCAGATTTAAGAATTTTATCTACTCTCCGGATATTAAAATTAAGATAGTGCATAGCAATCTTGTAAGAGACCTCAACAAGTTTATTAACGGAATTCTCCTTTTGAGGGTTATTAAGTAAGGGTAATATCTGAATTTCGATTTTCATTTGTCTAAAAATAAACAAATATGTTTAATATTTAGAAATGCTCAAAAATAATAAATAAATCATTTAAATAATATTTTCAATGAATATATAATAAAAAAAAAATTGTGAGCAAATAAAAATCAAATAACGTGGAGCTAAGTTAATACCCCCTTTTTTATTATCCGTTAAAATCAGTGCTGTCCAAAAAAACTTAAACTTTATAAATAAACTCTGATTTTAGTCAAAAATAAAAGAAAACAAATTCATTTTTGATTGAATACTTTATAAATAATTATTACTCCTTTATCATTAACAGGATTTAATTAAATGTGGCTAAAGCCAATAATTTTTTAGTTTTTATGAAAACAGTTGGATAAATCCAACTGCAATAGATAAAAGGCACATCTAATCAGCATCTATTGCAGTTCACTTCAGTGAACTGGGAAAAAATAAGAAGCAGGAACAGGCTTTAGCCACATAAATAAATTTATTTTGGACAGATTTGGTTAAAATACATTTTTGTTAGCTTCATCCGTGTCCAAATTCTTCGTTTAGTAAAGAACCTTGAAAAAACTCTAAAAAATTAACTTTTGTATTCGCTTTTGTAAAACAACTCTGACCTCTAAACAAAAAAAAGAAATTTTAAAAAAATTTTTTCAAAATTTTCCGAGAACAATGAAATTTATTGTATGTATAAGTTTAGTTTATAAGAGTGTAAGAACTTCAAGCCAGATAGAGAGTTAAATATGAAAAAACAATTTATTCTTTTTCTAATATTTTTAATAATTACCAGCGTTTTATTTTTTCAAAGTTGTAAAAAGGCTTCCCAGCCTACAGAACCCAGTACAGATATTCAAACTAAAATCCCAGAGAGTACCAAGATTTTCTCGCCTCAGGAAGTTACATCAAATCTTATATCAATTTCTTCTGATTCTACCACATTTTATTTTAATACTTCAGTTACAACTTCAAAGAATATTAAAGTTAATGACATAATTGCTTTAACTGTAAATGAAGGAATTTTGAGAAAAGTTGTTAGCGTTAAAACTGTAAATAATCAACTTGTGGTTCAGACTACTGATGCTACACTATCTGAAGCTATCGAGAGTGGGGTAGGTTCTTTTTCACAAGTTCTCACTCCGTCTCAGATTGAGAAAGTAATTTATTATGTAGAAGGGTTAGAAATAAATTCAAATCGTTTATATAAACCAGATCAAGGGAAATTATTTTTCATCATAAATTCTATTCTTTACGATGAAGACGCTGATACCAGCACAAAGGGGGATCAATTAGCATTAAATGGTAGTTTTAATTTAACTCCAGAGATCAATGGAATTTTTCAATTCAGTGGTTTTAATGTAAAAAAATTTCAGGCAGAGTTTAAAATAAACGAACAGCTTGACCTTAATCTTAATATGGGTTTATTTGAACTTACTGGTACAAAAGAAAAAAAACTTGCTACAATAAAATTTAATCCTTTCATTGTCTATGTTGGCATTCCCCCAGTGGCGTTTCCAATTTTGATCGGGCCAGAAATTGACTTAATTCTAGGGGCTTCATTAGAACTTAATAGTAATTTAGAAACAGGTATAACCCAAAGTTTAAGCCATACTATTGGTTTGGTTTATGAAAATGGTAAATGGAGTAATTATAAAACAAATAGTGAAGATTTAAGTTTTAAACCACCATCTCTTGGAGCTAGCTTAAAAACAAAAATTTATATTAAACCTGAATTAAAATTAAAAGTTTATGGAACTGTTTCGCCATATTTATCAACAGAACTTTATGGTGAATTTGATGCTAATACCTCATCAATCCCTTGGTGGAAATTATATGCTGGGTTACATGTAGCAGCTGGTGTTAAGATGCAGATATTCAGCAGAACAATATTAAATTACGGAACAACTTTTCTTTCGGTTAAAGCATTAGTTGCTCAAGCTAATACAAACCCACCTCCTAGTGCACCTACATTATTATCACCAGCAAATGGTGCTGTTAATGTAACAATTCCGACTACACTTAGCTGGAATGCAAGTAGTGGTACAACAAGTTACACACTTCAGGTTTCAACAAACAGTAATTTTACAAGTTTTGTCTATAATGAGAGCGGAATTACGGGAACAAGCCAACAAGTTCCTGGACTTAATAATTCAACACAATATTATTGGAGAGTGCGAGCAACTAATAGTAATGGAAATTCTGCTTGGTCGTTGGTAAGAAACTTTACTACAACTTCAGGAGGACAGATTCCATCAGTGCCAACACTTTTATTACCAGCAGATGGGTCTATAAATGTAACAATTCCGACAACACTTAGCAGGAATACAAGCAGTGGCGCAACAAGTTATACACTTCAGATTTCAACAAACAATAATTTCACAAATTTAGTATACAACGATGGTGGAATAACAGAAACTAGTCGACAAATTTCTGGACTTAGTTTCTCAACAAAATATTATTGGAGAGTTAGAGCATTAAATAGTTTTGGTTCATCAAATTGGTCAACTGTAAGGAGCTTTACAACTATTTCAGATTTAACAACACAAGGACTTGTGGCTTATTATACATTTAATTCAAATTTTAATGATTTAAGTGGAAATCAGTTTCATGGTACTCCTATCAACAATCCAACTTTTGGAATTGATAGATTTAATCGTACAAATTCTGCAATTTATTTAAATGGTACAAATCAATATATATCTCTTCCAAACACAATAAATATAACTCATGATATTACTATTAGCTTTTGGATAAAAACCAATTTAATAGATAATGGCTCTTGGCCATTTGGAACTTTTATTATAGATAGAGATATTTGTGGTGAGTCATTTGATTGGAGTATTGGATTGGGCTTAGGAGGTAAGGTTCAATTTAATACTGGTTTACTTAATCAAGACGATGTTCTTAATTCCTCTTTAGAGATAAATGGCAACAACTGGACGCATATAGTTATCATTAGAGATGCAGTGAATCAAAAGAAAAAAATTTATATAAACGGTATATTAAACACAACCTCTACTTTTGGAAGTCAAGAATTTATAAATAACTCTATTAATATTTTCATTGGTGCAAGTTTTTGTGATACATTCAATCACAATTTTTACAAGGGTCTAATTGATGACCTAAGATTTTACAATCGTGTATTAACTGAATCAGAAATCCAGCAACTTTATAATGAAAATTAATAATAATATTAGGTATTATAAATCACAAATTCGCTAGAATTAAGTGTTATTAAGGGTTAAGTCTGTTTAATAATTTAAAAGAGCCGCCTAGTGCGGCTTTTTTTCCCTTAAAATCCGTTCCTATCAGTTTTATCCGTGTCCAAATTCTTCGATTAGAACCTTGAAAAACTCTGAAAAATTAAGTTTTGTATTAAGTTTTGCATAACAAAACTGACCTGAAAACAAAAAAAAGAAATTTTTTAAAAAAATTTTTCAAGATTTTCCGAGAACAACCAAATTTATTTTATTAATAACTTGAGATTTCTCAAAAATATTCCGAATAAATTTGGGGGATTCAACGCCGCCTTTAGGGCGGCTTGATTTTTTAATCCAATTCTTCTTTTTTAACCCATTTACCGTTTTTCCAATATAAAGCACTGTTCTTAATTATTTCTCTGTATTCCTTTGTATCTGTATATGGTGGGTTTAATTTACCGTGTGCGACAAGCGTATCTCGCAATACTCTAAAATTATTATTAATAACCACTTCATCTAAAATAAAGTTGCTGTCAACCTCAATTCCATAACTAACAATAATATTTTCAGGTGAAGGTTGGGAGTATTTAGAGGTAGAAAAAGTTGAAATTAACTTTTTATCATTTTCTCGGGCATAGAAAGTGTGTTGGAATAAACCTGGCGTTCTTAAATTCATAAATATTTCATAATCATTTTTTGGTATGCGTATATAAAATATTGGTTCTATCAGTTTTTTATTTTTAATTCTATATTCACTTGTTGTAAGACGATAACCATCCATTTTACTTAATTCAACACCTAAAATAACTGCATCTTCAAACCCGTTATCAAGCCCGTCCATTACTAAATCACTGATATTATCATTATTTATATCTTTAAGAATTGCTCCCATAATATGACCAGAACACCATAGAGTTTCAGGGATTCTTTTGCCTGTTTTTAATTCCAAACCATAAACAGCACTGCTAAAAGATGGACCATTGTTGGAGAAACAGAATAAAATTTTATTGTTGTTAAATGTAACTGTATCAATCAATTTTGCTCCATAAATTGGAAGTAAATCCTCTCTTTCAGAGAAAACTGTGTCAGCAAAACGATAAGACCATAATTCTTCTTTGTTTTTATTTATACAAATAATTTTTTCCATTTCACTTGACCCATGCTTCTCAGAGAATTGCGGGTGAATATAAATTATTTCTTTCTCACCATCTTCATCAATGTCAATTACTCTGAAAAATGCTTGCCTGGCTGTTGGATTATCTAAAACATTATTATCATCCATCGGATAATGCAAACTCCATAAGGTTTTTCCATTCTTATTTTTTATATAGGCGTTTTTACCATCCATAGTAATGAAAGAAGGATTATCATCAAGGTCAATTGCAAACAAGTAAGTGAAAAATATAGTCATTAAAATTGCGGCAGAGATTCCAGGAAGATGTTCTTTGGCAAATTTAGTAGCTCTTTTAATCGGTTTCTGCTTTATAATTGAAACAAGATTTCTTCTGTTGAGTAAATCTTCAAGATTTTCTACTGCAACTATTTTTAAGTTTCTTTCAGGATAATTTGTTTTGAGAGCGTTCAATTTTTCTCTCGCAGCTTGCTCATCATCTTTTGGAATAACAAATTGATTAACTGATGAATAAAATATCAGTTCGGTTTTTTGTGAAATATTTTTTTTGCCAATGGATAAAATATTTCCAAGCTCATCTAAACCACCTGTAATTGCAAGTCCATCTGCAGATTCAATAATAAATTTGGGATTGTAAAGATTTAGAAGTTCTTCGATGAATTTAATTGTTAAAGCAGCACCAAGTGAATTACCTCGACAGAAACCGGTTCTTTTGTTAAAGTGAATTACTATTTCGTGATTGTCATCTAATTTCTTTATAAAGTTTTTTGCATAGTTAATTGCAACATTCCAGGAAATTTTTATTTGCTCATCAATAAGTTGTTCAAGCTCTTTCTCGCTTGGAACTATAAGAAATTTATTTTCATTTTTTGCTTTGTTTATTTTAACTGTGAGTGTTTCGAGTAATCCATTAACTATATTTTGCTGTTCAGAAGAATTCTCAAGAAGGGGAATAAAAATATTTTTATCAGTTACAATTGAATTATTTCCACTTAAAATTTTGTCAAGTTTCTCAGACCAATCCCTTATTTTATTTACTGAGTTGATGAATGACGGATAAGTATGATGAACAAATGAAAAGTCATAAAGTTTTTGTGAAAGGACTTTAATTCGGTTTATTATATCTGGCGGAAATCCCTCGAAAGAGCTGCTTTGAATTGTATGATTAAAATCGTGAATCAGTTCTGTGATATAAGCTTCTTTAACATTTTCATTTTGGACTTCAATTAGTTTTTTCAAAAAGCGGGAGGTAATTCAATAGTTTTAATTTGACAGAATAATTCTCGGAAGAAATAAGATGAATACGCCTGATTTCTTCCTCTAAATTTTTTAGAATAGAAGGTTCAAAAGTATTTGACATATATCCTAAAAAATTATTAAGAGAAACCCAGATTTAGTAGAAGTCATTAAAGCAATTAATTCCTAAAGCAAAATTAAATATTTCTTTTGTGAAAAAAACAGATTGTTGAGTTAAAAATTTGCTTTTCAGTCTTATAAGTTTGTCAGTTAAGATTTTGAAAAATTTTTCTATTGTAATTGTTTAAATCTGTGGCTGTCTAAAAAGTTTTTTGTGTTACATAGTGGTTTGGTGACTTTGTAGTTAATAACTTTTTAATAACAAAGTTTTACAAAAAAATTTTAAGACAGCCCTACCTTTTAATTGTTAGATAAAACTGCAGTAACTTTTTCAGCAGCTTCCTTTAAGCTGTTAGCAACTTCAAAATTAAGATGTGAATTTGCAAGCAATTCAGCAGCTTCTTTAGCATTTGTGCCTTCAAGCCGAATTACAATTGGAACTTTTACATCCATTTCTTTTGCAGCATCAATAACTCCCTGCGCTACTCTATCACATCTAACAATTCCGCCAAAAATATTTATCAGTATTGCTTTAACATTCGAATCAGAAAGAATAATCTTAAAACCATTCGCTACAGTTTCTTTATTTGCTCCGCCACCTACATCAAGAAAGTTTGCAGGTTCACCGCCAGCGAGTTTGATAATATCCATTGTAGCCATCGCCAAGCCAGCTCCATTAACCATACAACCAACGTTTCCATCAAGTTTTATATAGTTAAGATTATATTTTGATGCTTTAACTTCAAGCGGATCTTCTTCGTCAATGTCGCGATATTCTAAAATTTCAGGATGTCTGAACAGAGCATTATCATCAAAATTCATTTTACAATCGAGTGCTACAACCTTATTGTCGTTAGTAAGAATGAGTGGGTTTATTTCTAACAACGAAGCATCCGTTTGTTCATAAGCTTTGTAAAGATTTTTCAAGAAAGGGATAAAACTCTTGAAAGCATCTCCCTCTAAACCAAGAGCGAAAGCTAATTTTCTAATTTGATACATTTGCAAACCGACAGCCGGATCAATCCATTCCTTAATTATTTTTTCAGGAGTTTCTTCAGCAACTTTTTCTATTTCAACGCCGCCTTCAGTGGAAACCATAATTACATTTTTAGAAACAGCTCTATCTAACAAAATTCCGAGATAAAATTCCTTTTTATAATCCAAACCTTCAGCAAGAAAGATGGTTTTAACAATTTTACCCTCAGGACCAGTTTGATGAGTAACAAGAAGATTTCCAAGAATCTTTTCAGCATACTCTGTTGCTTTTTCAGGTAAGGTTGTGAATTTTACACCGCCTTCTAATAAAAGATTATCTCTGTCTCTGACATCATAAACTTTTCCCTTTCCTCTTCCACCGGCGTGAATCTGAGACTTAACTACAAATTGATTTATTCCTTTTGATTGAAGTGTTTGCAAAGCTTTATCAAACTCCTCCATAGTTTTTACTGCAATTCCATCTTGAATAGGGACGGAATATTTTTTTAGAATTTCTTTTGCTTGATACTCGTGTATTTTCATTTTAAACCTTTATTTGTTTTTTAATTACGACTACAACAAAATTCTGGGGCTGAATAAAAATTAGATTTTCTTCGTGTCTTTGTGTCTTTGTGGCAAATAAAAATTTTTATGAACAAAAATCAAAACAAAAGCCACGAAGTCACAAAGGCACAAATTTGTAAATAGAAATTATTAGTCAGCCTCTTATCAACGTGTAAAAGAAACATTTTAAAATATCATCCATTGACAACCTGTCTTCTCCAGAAAGAGGTCAGGATGACATAAATGATAAATTATCTTTCATTCATAAAAGGATAACGCCAATCTTTAGGCGGATCAAAATTTTCTTTAATTGTACGAGCAGTCATCCAACGCATCAGGTTCATAGCACTGCCAGCTTTATCGTTTGTACCAGAAGCTCTTCCACCACCGAAAGGCTGCTGTCCAACAACTGCACCTGTTGGTTTATCGTTTATATAAAAATTACCTGCAGCATTTCTAAGGGCATTAGACATTTTAACAATTACTTTTCTATCCTGAGCAAAAATTGCACCTGTCAGAGCATAAGGAGAAGTTTCATCACAAAGAGTTAAAGTTTCATCAAATTTATTATCATCATAAACATAAATTGTTAATACCGGACCGAAAATTTCTTCTTCCATCGTTTTAAATTTTGGATTGGTTGTAACGATAGTAGTTGGTTCGATAAAATAACCTTTTGAATTATCGAAGTTACCGCCGGTGATAATTTCTGCTTCATCGGAGTCTTTGGCATATTTGATATAATTAGTTATTGTTTCATAGGCACCTTTATCAATAACAGCGCCCATAAAGTTTGAGAAATCTTCTACATCACCGATTTTAATTTTGCCAACTTCTTCAACAAATTTTTCTTTGAATTCTTTCCAAAAAGATTGAGGCACATACATTCTTGAAGCTGCGGAACATTTTTGACCTTGATATTCAAAAGCGCCTCTTAAAGCCGCAACAACAAGTGCATCTATATCAGCGGAATTATGAGCGAATATGAAATCTTTTCCTCCTGTTTCTCCAACAATGCGCGGATAATATTTCATATTTTTCAAATTATCTGAAATTAATTTCCACATATTCTGAAATACTTCTGTAGAGCCGGTAAAATGAACGCCTGCAAGATTTGGATTGGTCATTGCAGGATTACCGACCTGTCCACCGGAACCTGGAACGAAATTAATTACTCCTTTTGGCAAACCAGCTTCTTCAAATAATTTCATCAGCCAATATGCAGAATATACTGCACTTGATGCGGGTTTCCATAAACTAACATTTCCGACTATTGCTGGTGATGTTGGTAAGTTTCCGGCAATTGATGTAAAGTTGAATGGAGTGATTGCAAAAATGAACCCTTCAAGTGGACGATATTCTACTCTATTCCAAGTTCCTGCAGAAGAAATTGGCTGGTCTTCCATAAGTTTGGTAAAATAGTAACTATTGAAACGATAAAAGTCAACAAGTTCAGCTGCTGAGTCAATTTCTGCTTGATGAACGGTTTTTGATTGCCCTAACATAGTAGCAGCATTTAAGGTTGCACGCCAAGGACCTGCTAACAAGTCAGCCATTTTAAGAAAAACAGCAACTCTATGCTCCCAAGGCATTTCAGCCCACTCTTTGCGTGCTTCCAAGGCAGCTTCCACTGCCATTTCAACTTCTTTTTTACTTGCTTTATGATAAACTCCAAGTATATGGCTGTGATTATGAGGGATTCTTATCTCTTCGGTGTTTCCTGTTCTGATTTCCTCTCCGCCTATTATCAGCGGAATTTCAATTTGCTTTGATTTCAGTTCAGCAATTTTTTTAATTAATTCTTCTCTTTCCGGGCTTCCGGGTTTATAAGATTTTATAGGTTCATTTACTGGTAGTGGTACTTTGAAGTAAGCATTAGACATTGTGTTATCCCTTATTTTTATAAAAATGGTATGTTAAATTAAATCTTTTGGATAAGATTTTCAATTTAGTTTCGGTATGGTTTATCCTACTATGGTATGACAATTTATAAAATATATGAAAGAATACATTAATCATCATAGAAGTTTCAAAGCAAAGTATTTTTAAGCAGTGCTGTCAAAAATGATTCTTAACAAAATAAAAAGATGATTATTAAAATATTTTCAAAGAACTACATTTTTATTTGATTCAATCCCCCTGCAAAATAAGGTAATAAGGTAGATGATTTTTATTGATTATTGTTACTAAGGTTTCAATTATATTAACAAAGTTTGAAGATGCTTAACATAAAAATCTTATTTTCATAAAACCTTAGTGACGATATCCATCCCGGTAAGTGCTAAACTTATTACCTTATCTTTTTCATAAAAATTATTTTGGACAGATATGTTTTTAAGAGAATTCTGAAGAAGAGACTTCTGAATAATTCAAAGTAGCTGTTACACTTAGCGAAGTCGAAGTGTAATTTGCTTCGAAATTGTCAGTCTTCGACAGGCTCAGACTGACAAACGAACAATATTTCAGAAGTCTCAAGAATTAAATAAATGCTGACTTAGGTATTTGAAAGATTATAAATTTAGCCAAAATCACACTTCGACTTCGCTCAGTGTTCCTTTCTTATCTTGTACAAATAATTTTTAAGATAAATCAGTGCTGTCCAAAATAAACTTAGATTTGATTATTTAATTATGATTTTATTTCAGAATAAAAGAAAACAAATTAATTTTAAATTGAATCCCTTATAACAAGTATTACTCTTTTATTGTTTGCAGGTTTTAATCAAATGTGGCTAAAGCCCATAAAATTCTATTCTTTATTATAACAGTTGGATAAATCCAACTGCAATAGAAAAAAACATATAATGAGAATTTATTGCAGTTCAATTTAGTGAACTGAAAAAATTAAAAGCAAAGGCAGGCTTTAGCCACATACATAAATTTATTTTGGATAGATGTGAGATAATATTTAATAATTATATTTTCTTAAATTAAATTTGTCATCAATTAAAAATTTGTGTTAATTTTAGACCAGTGATTAAATCTGATTCAAGCTTTAATAAAATAAGTCCAAAATTTTTGAATTTAAATTTGATAAGGCTTTATTGTTGAAATATTAATTTTTAATATAAAATATTAGAATTAATGGCGGTAATAATTTTTTTCATAATACTATTAGCCCCTTACTCTATCTGTCAAAATCAGGAGTACATTTTTACAAATATTACAAGAAATGCTAATTTACATCAGCATTTTATTACTTCAATTTTAGAAGATGATAATGGGTTAATGTGGTTCGGAACCCACGATGGATTGAACTATTATGATGGTTATAACTTTAAACGATATTCCAACAACCCAAAAGATAAAAATTCAATCAGTAATAATTATATCACTTCTTTAGCGAAGGATGATTCGGGAAATATTTGTATTGGAACACAAGAAGGGTTAAACAAACTTAATTTATTTTCAGAAACAATAATTGTATTTAAAGAGAATTCTGGTTTAAATTCATTGGAAGACGATTATATTGTTGACCTTGAGTATGATAAAAGGGGTTTTTTATGGATTGCAACATTAGAAGACGGATTATATAAGTTAGACTTATCTTCAAATAAATTCATTAAATATTTGAGGAATAACTCCAGTTATAATTTTAATTTTCATAAAAATATTATAGACATCAAACTTGATTATGATGGCGACCTTTGGATTCTATTTAATAATGATCTGGTTGTTTTTCTTAATCTTAAAGATGAAAGCATAAAAGTAATTTCTGCTAAAGATGCAAATTCTAAACTGCCTTCTGATTTTTTCAACAGAATTGAATTAACAAAAGATAATTTAGCTTTAATTTCATCAAGGAATAACAAATTAATTCCTATAAGTAAAAAAGACTTTTCAGTTACCTCAGATTTTATCAAAGATAGAGATTACTTTAAAAACTGTTTTGAAATTAAAGTAGCAAAAGATGGGACATTTTTTATAGGAATAATAAGTGTGGGGCTTTGTAAGTATGACCCTAAAATCAATAAATTTTTCCCCACAGATGAATTTATTTATAATCCTCAAGATTCTTTGGATAGATATATTACTAATATCTACATTGATTCTAGAGATAATATTTGGATAGGGTCTTCAGGTTTTGGGATAGGATTAATTTCAAAAAATTCAAAACCCTTCATCAATTATTCTTCAGAAATCAGGAATACGAGGTATAAATTATCATTTCCAAGCATAAGAAATGTTTATGAGGATTCAGATGGTAATGTATATGTATGCGGATATGATGGTTTTAATTTGATCGAAAGGAAAAACGGGAAAATAAAAGTTATAGAAAATAGACCAACCTATTTAATTGATAAAGACTTATTTGGTTCTGATGATTACTTAACACTATCTTTTGAATCATTTGAAGAAGGTGGAGCTCTATATAGATTTAATAAGAGAAACTTCTCCTATCAAAAGATATTTAAGAAAATTGAAGAAAATTACATCAGATGCTATTTACAAGTTAATGAATCTGAATTATGGATTGGTTATTTCAAGGGTCTTTATAAATATAATTTAAAGTCTTCAGAACTAAGTAAAATAATAATTAATAATTATGACCTGTCGAACGAAACTATTAATCATATCTATAAAGACAGACTAAACAATATCTGGGTTTCAACAAAAGAACAAGGAATTTTTTATTTTAATCCTAAAAAAAATCTCTGGAAGAACTTCAGAAAAGATTCAAATGAAAATAGTTTAAGCAGTAATCTTGTATTTCAGCTTTTTCAGGACAGTAAGAGTAACTACTGGGTTTGCACAAATAAAGGTTTAAATTTATTCAATCCAGAAAGCAATACCTTCACAATTTTTTGTGAAAGCGACGGATTACCAAATAATGTAATTTACAATATAATTGAAGATGACCAAGGTTACCTTTGGCTTAGTACTAACTTAGGTATTTCAAGATTTGATTTTGAAAAAAAAGAATTCTGGAATTTTGACATCAGAGATGGAATAGCTTGCAATGAACAAAATTTTAAGGCTGCTCACAAAGGTAAATCAGGGATTATATATTTGGGTGGAATTTCAGGATTAACAAGTTTTAATCCTTCCAAATTCGGAAAAAGACCAAGTACAACAAAGGTGTTACTTGTTGAAGCCAGAACAATTCCTGAAAAGAAACAAAATAAAAAATTATATAATGCTATCACAAAGCAAATAGAGCTTGAGCCAGATCAGAAAGCCATTATCCTCGAGTTTACAGCAATTTCGGATTTTGCAAATGCTTTAAAGTCAATGTACAGATATAAGATTTCAGAGATTAGTGATAATTGGATTGATGTCGGGTATAAAAGAGAAATCACTTTAGCAAATTTGTCACCAGGGAAATATCAATTATTAGTAAATGCGTCAAATGATGATGGAGTCTGGGCAAAAACTCCTCTTGAATTAAATATTTACGTACGACCAGAGTTCTGGCAGACAAAGTGGTTCCTGCTTATTGTGATATTAGTTAGCATAGCTGCTATAATAGTTTTATTCAAGTTACGCACCAGATTTTTAAAGGAAACAAATATTAAACTTGAGAAACTTGTTAAAGAAAGAACTTATCATTTAGAGGAGTCTAAAAAAGAACTTGAAATTGCTAACTCAACAAAGAATAAATTTTTCTCTATTATAGCTCAGGATCTTAATAATCCAATGGTTGCATTGACAAATTTCAGTGATATTCTTTATACTGATTACAAAGAATTAACTGAAGATGAAAAACTTGAATTTATTGAAGGAATCAAAAAGTCATCAGAATCAATTTTCACTTTACTAAAGAATCTTCTAACTTGGGCAAGATCTCAGACCAATAGGATTCAGTGTATTCCAAAAGAGGTAAATATTAAATTAGTTGTAGAGGATATGTTCAAAGTTCTTAGTGTATATGCAAATGATAAAAAAATTAAATTGGTAACATCAATAGACAATGATACTTTTGTTTTTGCAGATGAAAATATGCTAAACACTATTTTAATTAATCTTATAACGAATGCAATTAAATATTCAAATGAAGGGCATTCTGTTTACGTGGATATTACTGAGCAGAATAACGGTTTCATTAAATTAAGTATTAGAGATGAAGGTGTAGGAATGAATAATGAAACTCAAAAGAGATTATTTCAAATTGAGCATAATCTTTCAAATGATGGAACAAGAGGTGAAAAAGGAACTGGATTGGGACTAATTATAACCAATGAGTTTATTAAAGCAAATAAAGGAAAGATTGAAGTTCAAAGTAAACAAGGTGTGGGAACAACTTTTTATATAACACTTCCAGCTTCAAAAAATACATATAAAAATTAATCTTATAATTTTAAGACTTTTCAAAAATTTGATTAACGGAATTACACTGTTCTAATAATTTTTAAAAATCTGGTAAACTACATATCTGTCCAAAATAATTTTTATGAAAAAAATAAGGTAATAAGGTTGGCAGTTCCCGTGATGGATAATGTTACTAAGGTTTTAGGAAAATAAGATTTTTATGTTAAACTTTTTCAAACTTTATCAATATAATGTACTTGAAACCTTAGTAACAAAAATCAATAAAAATCATCTACCTTATTACCTTATTTTGCAGGGGGATTGAATTCAAGTAAAAATTTAGTTCTTTGAAAATATGTTTATATCCAGTTTTTTATTTTGTTAAGAATTCATTTTGGACAGCACTGGTAAAATAATTAGTCTAATTTGTAATTAATTTAATTATATTTTTTTAACTTAAACCTGTCTTAAAAAATTTCTATAAAAACACCCTTATAAATTAAAATACTAAAGGAGTTAATTTTGTTTAACCAAGCGCTTAAAAATGTCAGACTTTCACCAATTGTTTCCATTAGCGAGGAAGTAAGCAGACTTTCATCTCAAACCGGGAAAGATTTTATTCTTTTCCAAAGAGGTGAAATGGGATTCCCCACACCTAAATATATTGTTGATGCAATGTTTGAAGCCATTAATCAAGGTAACACAAAATATCCTGTATCAGGCGGACACATAAAACTTAAAAACGCTATTATCAACAAGCTAAATGATTTTAATAATATTAAAGAAGTTACTCCTGAAAACATTGTAGTAACTCACGGCGGACAAGAAGGATTACAATTGGTATTTAAACTTTTTGAAGGTAAAAAAGTTGTAAGTTTCTCTCCTGTGTGGAGTGTGATCCTGGAAAATTATGTTCCTTTCACAAATCTAAATCTTGTTGAAATACCTTTTGAAAATGATTTTAGTATCAATTATCAAATGCTTGAAGAAAACTTAAAAGATGCTTCTTTGCTTTATTTGAACACTCCCCATAATCCTACTGGTAAAGTATTCAGAGAAGAGGAAATAAAAAATATTGTTTCAATTTGTGAAAAGTACGGAGTATTTATTTTATCAGATGAAGCTTATGAGCGAATAACTTTTGATGATAATATACATTTCAGTCCTATGCAGCTTGATTATGAAAGGATAATTTCCGTATTTACTTTCTCAAAAACTTATGCAATGACAGGATGGAGATTAGGATATATTGTAACAAGAGATAAAGAAATCGGAAGGATGTTAAGACTCGGTGAATATACCCAAACAGCCGGCATAGCTACATTCACTCAGTTTGCAGGTGCTGAAGCAATTACAAACAAAGAAAAGGAAGAAGAAACTATAAAGGAATTTATACAAGAGTTTAATGTTCGCAGAAAAAGACTCTACGAAGGATTAAGTTCAATTGAAGGTATAAAAATGCCAATTAAACCTGAAGGAGCATTTTATATTTTCCCTGATTTTTCAGAATTCATTCCAAGAAATATTTCAATCGAGGAGAGCAAAGTTTATATTCATAAAAAGTTACTTAATGCCGGAGTAGCGACAGTTTATGGCTCTTGTTTTGGAAAGTATTCTCAGAATTTTTTAAGATTCTCTTATTCGACCACAGATTTACAGCAGATTGAGGAGGGATTGGTGAGAATAAAAGAAGCTTTGAGGAGTTTATAGTTTTGTTCTCTACAACTCCGATGTAAAAAAATTTCACGCAAAGTCGCAAAGAAAAAAATGGAACACGGATGACACTGATGCAACTGATTTACACGGATTAAAATCTCTGTGTCTCTGTGACTCTGTGGTAAAAAAATCTCACGCAAAGACGCAGAGACGCAAAGAGAAAGAAATGGCACACTGAAAACACTGATGCGACTGATTTACACTGATTAAAATCTCTGTGTCTCTGTGACTCTGTGGTAAAAAAATTTCACACAAAGACGCAAAGTCGCTAAGAAAAAATGGAACACGGATGACACTGATGCAACTGATTTACACGGATTAAAATCTCTGTTACTCTGTGGTAAATATCCTTTTCACTTTTCACTTTATTCCCTCACCCTATCCAAATGTTTCTCCTTAAACTCACCTGCCCGCGCTCTTTTTTTCTGTTTCTTATCTTTGTTCAGTTTTTCTTTTTCCAATTTTATTCTCTCTAACAACACGCTGGCAGGTTCATCATTCGGGTCTTGGGGTACAAGCTCCCCTCTGAATGCTTTTGCTAATATTGATTGCGTGAGCTTATCTACATATTCCTTTGCTTTTTTATATCTCTCTTCTATTTCATCTGCTTTTTTGAAAAGTGATTCTACTCGGTGAACGATTTCTTTTTGTTCTTCAAGAGGTGGTGTTAATATTTTAAAATCAGCCAATTTTTTCGCGTTAATATTAGATTGACTTACTCCATCTGTTTTAACTTGCATACACCATTCTTTTGATTTAACAGAATTCAAACAAAGATTTAGAAATTCAGGTTCTAGATTTTCATTAGTAGTAATTTTAATAAGATAACCAGCATAAATTGCAGGACGCTCACCTCTGTAGATTGCTGTTTTGCCGACAAGTTCAGGGCTATTAGTTCTATTAAATAAAACATCACCATCTTTAAGTGAATATTTTAGTATTTCATCTGCATCAGAAGAATATTTTAAATCATCCCAAACAATCTTTCCATCTTGTATATTGCCCATTCTAAGAACGGGAACTTTACCTTTTACATCAGATTTTTTTGAAGAACCATAAGTAAACTTTTTACACAATTTCCTTAAGCTCTCTTCTTCCCATTCTTCATTTATTCCATTCCTCTCCCTCCAATCCTTTGTCAATTCTCCTGTTACGGCAGCGTTAAGGACTGACTGCCTGAATCTTTTTAATATAACTGGAATTTTCTCAAGTCGTGCTTTTGCTTCTTCTACTTTTGATAAAAGTTTATCAAGTTTTTCTACTATTCGTTTTTGCTCGTTGAGGGGAGGGACAAGAATTGTTAATTCCTTTGCTTTAGAATCAGTAAGTGCTTCTTGAGTAGAACCAGTAACGAGCTCATCTTTTTGATCAATAAATATTTTAGATTTAACGAAGTAGTAAAGAAGTTTACTTTCGTATGTATTTTCATAAGGTCTCAACTGAATAAATCCTGTTGAAAAAAGTTTATTATTAAGTTTATCATCAATCAACAAACCTTTATCAGTGCCTTTCATTCGTGCTTGGAAAACATCACCAATTTTCGAAATACGATTTGCTCTTGAAGGTCTGTTATCAAATGCAAAAATTCCCTCAGGTATATATTTTGAATCTTGTATACTTCCTGTTGAATAATATTCCTTTTCACCAATAAATTTAGGAACACCAGTTGGTAAATATTGAACAAAATCAACAAGCTTACATTCAACCCAACCTTTAGGTAACTCACTCATTGCTTCTCCAACTTGTCAATAATTTCAGAAAGTTGTTTTGGTGAAGGGATATATTTTCTAAATTCTTTAGGAAGTTTTTTAGTAATTTGATAAGAAGAAACTCCAATAGTTGAGAGCTGTCTTTAAGAGCATATTCAACAATAAGCCTTTCTTTCTCTTTACAAATAATAAGTCCGATAGAAGGATTTTCTTCACTCAGTTTAATTTTATCGTTAAGAACAGAGAGATAGAATTGCATTTTCCCGGCAAATTCAGGTTTAAACTCGCTTATTTTCAAATCAACAGCAAAGAGGCATCTCAACTTTCTATGGTAAAGCAGAAGGTCAATAAAATATTCTTTTTTACCAACTACAATCTTATATTGGTTACCAATGAAGGCGAAGTTACCTCCCATCTCAATTAAAAATTTTCGGATGTTATTTATCAAAGCAATTTCTAACTGATGTTCTGAATGTTCTTCTCCCAGTTCAAGAAAGTCAAAAGTATATTCATCTTTGACTGCAAGTTTTGCTTGAGCTTTATGTTCTTCGGGCAGAGTTTTATCGAAGTTTGTCTGGTTGAGCAAATATTTTTGGTAAGAATTATTTTCAATCTGGTGCAGCAGAACATTTTTAGACCAGCCAAATTTTTTAGTCATTTTAATATAGAATTCTCTTTCGGCATTGTCCTTACATTTTTCCATAATTATAATGTTATGAGCCCAGGCAATTTCTGCAACCAGTGGTTGCAGTTTTGAATTATTATAATTCAAATAAAAATTACGCATATACCAGATATTTCTTCCCGAGAAACCTTTAATTCAGGGAAATTCATTTTGCAGTTCCAACGAGAGATTTTCAACAATTGATTTTCCCCAATTAAATTGTTTTTGTTTTTCAACAATCATTTTACCAATATCCCAGTAGAGAGAAATAAGTTGTTTATTGACGGTTTTCAGAGCATCGTATTGTGCTTGTCTTATTCGCTCTTTAATTTCAACAACAAATTTCCCGTATTCTGAGTTATTTAACTTGGTCATTCCCAACTCCAGTTTTTATAATTCCAGGTTTTTGAGAGATTCAATTTAATACAAGCTGGCTCAATAAAATGTTCAATCTTAGAAACTATTTCAGGAAAGTTTAAGTTTATTTTTAACTTTCGTTTTTTAGTAAAAGCCTCCCAAAGCGTATTAAGATTTTCATCATTTTTAAATTTATCATTAAAAACAGAATGCCTTTTTTCAATTGATGTATTTCTGTTTTTAAATGTTGCCATTAAAGCGTTATGAAGGGTTAAAAGATCGAACTCTTTACTAGAGGCAAAGAAATGAATATCATAAAAATCCTTCATTCTGCTTGTGGCAATACCAAGAGAAACAATTGCTTCAAACTTTTCTGCAACTGCCGATTCAAGTGAGTACATCTTCAAGCGGGGAGCTTCAAAATCAATCAAGGTGGGATAATTCATCATTAAAGCATTCGGATATATAACATCACCAAAACCAACATCAACCTGTATTTTCTGTCTTGCGTTTCCAAGAAAAGCTATCAATTTAATACGGATACCAAGATATTCGTCTTTTTCTATTATTTCTTCTGCAGTTACAGAATCTGGATTAAATTGTAATCCGTCTTGAAATTTTATTGAGGCAATCTCTTTAAAAATTTCTTTTAATATATCCGCCTTGTTGGGAAGGGAACTTCCTAATAAATCTATATCCTTAGTCGGTCGAAGCCTGCTTATATCGTGAGCAAGAAAAAGGAGTGCTCCTTTTAGGACAAAGTTATCCGAGTAAATAGATTTTGATATTCTAAAAAGAAATCTTTCCTGCATATATTGAAGGAGCACTGAATTAAACTCAAGAGAATTATTGCGTGAATAATTCAACAGTCTCTCTTTTACAAATAAAGCAATATTTTTGATTTTGTTTTTCGACATCACCCGACAATTGCCTTAACATAAGGGAGTATTTTTTCTTTCACATTTAGAGTTTCTGCATAATCAAACAGCTTGTTTAAATCCCGCTTTTTTAGTTTAAGATAGTTTTTGAGACATTCAATTACTATATCATCGCCAATTTTATTACGATATCGGAAGAGGTCGCAGATTGTTTTTTCTATATTATAAATTTTTATTATTCCACTTTTAGTAATTACTTCATCAATCCCAATTTCATAATATTTATTCGTAAAATAAAAAACCTGGATAGGGGGATATTCAAGTTTAAATCCGGGTGTATTATGTGGAACAGCTACAGAAATGTATGAAGGATTAAAAGTAGTCAGCTCAAAGTATTCAGCTGCAGAAGTAAGACAGATAACCGCTTTCTTGTGCGAATTACAAACATCCACAAAACTTTCGTGTTCATCATAGGGATAATTTACAAGCTTATAAAGCCCGGGCTTTATTTTTTCAATTATTCCCTCTGAAACAGCTTTAGCAATGGTTCTTGTTTGCACACCACTATTTTTTAGGTGCTTCATTCTTGCATAACCTTTATGGTCTTCAAATATTTTTAGTAGTTTTTCCATATCCTTGAATCATTTCTTAGGCAAATATACGAAATTTGCCTAAGATTCGATTCGTTTTAATTAAAACATTTTTACTGCCAATAGAATAAATTGGCAGCAATTTAGAACCACATCATAAATATTTAAAGTAAAAAAATTTACCTAAGGTCAATTACTTTTCGTTATTATTCCCATTTAATTCAATTTCGTCAAGAATATCTTTTAAGCTATCAATAACTGCTTCAAGTTCTGAAATTGCTTCGCTTGCTAATACTTGAGGTTCGGGTAGTTCATCAGCATCTTCAAGACTTTCATCTTTAAGCCAGCTTATATCAAGTTTATAATTTCTTTCCTGAATTTGTTTCAAGCTAAATTTTCTGAATCTCCCATCTTCGCCTAAATCATTTCTCTTACTTGTACCATTTGGATTTTCACCATAGCATTTTTCAAATTCTTCAAAATGTTTTGGTGTAAGTGGTCTATCTTTTTTAGTTACACCAGGCACATTAGAGCGAGCGTCAAATATCCAAACATTTTCAGTCGGTAATCCTTTCTGAAAGAAAATAACATTCGCTTTAACACCCTGACTGTAAGGAGTAAATGTACCTCTGGGCAGTCTTAAAATTGTGTGAAGGTTACAATCCTGCATAAGTATTTCGAACACATCGCCAGCTTTATCTTCAAACAAAACATTATCAGGTAAAACCATAGCAGCTCTTCCGCCAGGTTTTAGGATGTTCATAACGTGTTGAACAAAGTTTAACTGTTTATTGCTTGTTTCAATAGTAAAGTCATCTCTTTCTGGAGCTTGATTTGCTCCTTTAGTTCCGAAAGGTGGATTGGTGAGGATGCAATCATAGTATTCATTTCTTTTCGGTTCATAGATTGTATCGCCAAGATAAATTGTTGGTTCTAATCCGTGTAGATAAAGGTTCATCAGAGCAAGTCTTCTTGGTCGAGGGACTAAATCCTGTCCGTAATAAGTTTTAGTTTTAATACGCATCCAATCTTTTCTATCAATAGCAGCACCGTGATTTGATACGCTCATCAGCCATTCATAAGCACAAACGAGGAAACCGCCGCTGCCACAAGCTGGGTCACAGATGGTAAAATCTTTTTTCTCTCTTGGGTCAGGTTTCATAACTCTGACGATAGACTGAATTAAAACTCTTGGAGTAAAATATTATCCTGCACCTTTCTTGCCTTCACTTGCTGCTTTTTCGAGCAATCCTTCAAAAGCTTCACCCTTAACATCAACATCCATTGCAGTCCATTCTTCTTCATCAATCAAAACAAGAAGTCTTTTAAGATTAACAGGGTTATTAAATCTCGGCATTGATTGAGCAAAGATGTCACCAAGAATTCCTTTTTGTTCTCTCAGCACTCTTAGAATATCAGAGTAATGATCAGTTAGCTGAGTTCCAGATTTTTCTTTCAGGCTGTTCCAGTCATAACCTTTAGGGATTTGGATTTCCTTTTCATCAGCCATTTTAAGAAATAAAAGGTAAGTTAATTGCTCAATGTAATCGCCGTAATCAATTCCATCGTGGCGAAGTGTGTGGCAAAAGCCCCAGAGTTTGTTTACTATGTCTGACATAATTATTTATTTCATTTTGTAATTATAATGTTTTGTTATTTACTTTTTTTTATTACTTAATCGTAGCACAGATTACTAATCTGTGCTACTAATCAGTTTGGGAAAAATGTTTCAATATTCGGCTTGAGCCAGATTTATTTTTGTGGCTAAAGCCGTATAATTTTTTTTCTAAAGACCCCAACTTGTTCCAGAAGAATAGCTCTGCAAAAAGACGTGGCGATAAATATAAGTAATTTAGTTATGCAACAAACCCTATAAATATTGGATAATAAAATCATCTAACTTTTAAGCTGCTATATTTGAATTTATTTCTTCAATTAGTTTTTTAAGCTCGTCTTTTCCGAAAATCTTTTGAGCTTTTTTCAAGCCACCTTTTTGTTCAAATACAGGTGCTTCCTTAAAATCATTTTCATCTATAGTAAGATTTTGAACAAGATGTTCTTTAATCAAGCTCAACCATTGCAACTGTTCATAAGTATAGTTTTTACCTGCAACAACTTTTTCAAAGGCAATTTCGACTCTTTCTTTGGCTGTATAAATTGGTTCTTCTTGTTTAGCTGCGTGCTTAACCATAGAGATAATATCAGCAAGAGATTTGTTGTAAACCAACTTATGAGCTTCCTGCAAATATTTTTCGGGAAATTTATTTTGTGTTAATCTTTCTCTCAATTCGTTTAATGCAGAAGTATTCCAGTCCTTTGGTTTTTCTAAGAGTATTTTAATTGCCAGAATATGATCCTGATTTTCTTTTACAAATTTCATAAAGGAGCTAAGATAGTCGGCTGGTTTTTCGCCCATTATTAATTTTTCAGAAGTTACCTCATCCTGAATTTCATATCCGACCAAAAATTGTCTTTTCGCTCTTGGATAATTGACAAGCAAATCCTGAAAGTTCTTATCTCTCAATAGTTTCAATGTTCCAGAAAAATCTTCTTTTAATAGCCTTGACAAATTGGAAGCATACTTTCCGACATCACCATCAGGGATATACATTGCAAATTTTTCTGTTGCTTCACCGCTCATATTCTTTTCAATTCTTCGCAGTCTTTTGATAAGAACTTTGGTAAAATATTCTCTATCAATATTCTGATAAATATTTTCTATCACTTGAGCTATTGATATTGGTTCGGTTCCGGGAGCTTCTATCTGAAAGTCTGTGGTATTCTTGAAGTATTCTATAAGTGATCCATTAAAGCAATCGAAGATGACAAATTTTTCTTTGTTAATTTCTGGGCAAAGTCTTGTTCCTCTGCCGAGCATTTGCACCCATAGAATTCTTGATTTAACAGGTCGCATAAAAACAACAAACTCAAGTGCAGGAATATCAACACCAGTGCTTAGCATATCTACAGTTACAACAATTTTCGGATTTGGTCTGTTTCTAAACTCACGTATTAACTGAAGGGGTCTATCAACATTTGGATTGCCAGTAATCTTCTTTACAAAATCATCTCCTTGGTTGAAAACTTCTTTACAGATTTTCACTATCTGGTCAGCGTGGGATGTAAATTGGAGGTCATTAACTGCAAAAATTAAAATCTTTGGAAATCGTCCCGTCTCTTTTTCGTGTGCATAGGCATACTTAGCAAGTTCTTCAATTATCTTTTTATTTGTATCAGGAGAAGTAATTTTTCTTTCAATCTCTTCGGATTCAAACTTTCTTTCATCTTCCAGTTCGTCATAAGTTTCTTTCCCGGTATCGGTATCAATAACACCCACCTGCTCGCCTTCTTTTAGAAAAGCGCCATTCATCAAAACATTGGATGATATTTTGACAGCGTCGTAATCCACTAAATAACCATCTAAGACAGCCTCTTCAGTAGAGTATCTGAAAATTGGTTTCCCAAAATATGCAGTTGTGTGCAAAGCAGGTGTTGCTGTTAATCCAATTTTAATGGCATCAAAGTAATCAAGCGTGTTTCTCCAAATAGCAGTCTCTTTAGAAGTATATCCTCTGTGGCATTCATCTGCAATGATTAAATCAAATGTATGTATCGGAATTGGTGTTTCTAATTTTTCAGCGTCATCTTCATAGTCAGGGTCACTTTTTTCTTGTTCAAAAGAATTTTCCCATCCAAAAAGATTTATCGTCATTCTTTGTATAGTAGAAACATAAACAAATGTTTTCGCAGCATCTGGATGTGTCAGATAATTTTTAGGCAATACTTTAGGATTAAAAGGTTCATCATCTCCCAAATCCTCTTTCTTAAACCTCTGAGAATAAACTTCATATTCCTGGTCAAATTTATTTCCAGAAGTAGTGGTAAAAGAACTAAACTCTCTCACTGCTTGAGCTGCCAATGCTCTTCTATCCACCAGAAATAATATTCGTTTGAATTGTTTTGTTTCCAATAACCTGTAAATGAGAGAAACGAGAGTAAACGTCTTGCCAGTTCCTGTAGCCATTGCAAGAAGCATCGCTCTTTTTCTTTCTTTAATTCCGTTTTCAATTGCTTCAATTGCTTTAGACTGATAATCTCTCAACTTATCATTATCAACTTTAAGATTATCAAAGGAATTATCATCAATTGGTTTTCTATTAAACAATTCTATTAGAGCAGATGGAGTATGAAAGTTGGAAATTTTTCTTGGCAAGTTTTTAGTGTCTCGTATATCTAAGTGCCAGATAATTTCACCATTAGAAGCGTATAAAAACGGAACGCTATAATCCTGCCATTTACCTACACCATCAGTTACACCTTTCGCATACCGTTTTGCTTGTTCCAAAACATTCTGAGGATCAACGCTTACTTTCTTTGCTTCAATTATTCCTAACAATTTGCCATCAACAAACAGAGCATAATCTACAGGTCCATTATTAGTAGGATATTCTTCAACAGCGTGATTAGTCAATAGAGAATAATCGTTCACCCTTGAATGATGAATGATTTTCCAAGGAGGATTGAGAGATTTAAGCTTTATATCTATTCTCTCTTTGCGTGTTTTCCATTCCAATTCTTGATAGGTCATAATTAAAAATCTTCATTAATAATTATTTGCCTTCCCCACCAACTCGGCGATTAAGAAGAATTTTTTGCGGAACAATTTAAAAGCATAAGCAATTTTCCAATCATTAGTGTTAAAATAATAATGATGGATACCCAATCACAAGATTTTTGATTATAAAATGCAATGTTGTCCAGAATAAATTTAAATCTGATAAATAATTCTGATTTTAGAACAAAATAAAAAAATAAATTCGATTTTAATTGAATCCCTTAAAAAATGTATTACTTTCTTGATATAAGCAGGTTTTAATTAAATGTGGCTAAAGCCCTGAATATCTTATTTTTATAAAAACAGTTGGATAAATCCAACTGCAATAGATGCAAAACATATCTAATGAGCATTTATTATTGTTCACTTCAATGAACTAAAGAAAATGAAAAAGTCATATTGAGGAGAGGCAAAGAATTTTTTGAGTCTTGATGACCACGTTGTATCCAATCTTGGTTAATTAGCTGATAGTCAATGGTAAAAAAATATTAGCCACAATGACACAAAGTTCACGAAGAAAATCTAAAATTCTCTGTGTCTCTGTGCCTCTGTGGTAAAAAAATCTCACGCAAAGACGCAAAGAGAAAGAAATGGCACACTGAAAACACTTATGCGACTGATTTACACTGATTAAAATCTTTCTGGGCTTTGTGCATTTCCCTTAGTGTGCTTTATGGTTAATGGTGTTTTAAAACACTAATCAGTTAGCTGATGGATTTTTATTTATTATTTTTTTTATTTTTCAGAAGTATCTACTTAATAAAAACTGCCTTTAAATTATCATTAAAATAATCTCCGCGAATGTTTATTATATATACACCTGACGGATATTTGTTAGGATTCCATTTGATTATATGATTTCCGTGAGAAAACTCTTCTTCAGTTATAACCTCCAAAAACTCACCTAACAAATTATAAACGCTAATTTTGACTTTAGTTTTATGAGGTAACTTAAATTGAATGGTTGTACCGGAATTAAACGGATTAGGATAATTTTGGTAAATTGTTAATTCAGGTAGAGTCTTAAATCTATTAAAATCTGAATATAAGACACCCAATCTTTCAGAATGAATTGAAGCTCTCCAATAATAAGTTTTATCAGGAAGTAGGGACTCAATAAAAATTGTATTGTTTGTTGATTGGTATTCTCTTTTAGTTGAAGATGAAATAGAATCGGCGTACAATTCGAATTTGTAAAAAACTGCTGATTGAAATTTCTCACAGCTTAGTTTAACAAGATAATGGAGATGCTCTGAATCGGTCGAAGGCTCCAAATTTGAAATTTTTACATAGTAATTACTTACAAAAACTCCCGAGTCAGTTAGTGCATAAAGTCTGTTTTCATAGTCGAAACATAAATCTCTGATATTTTTATTTTTTATTTCATCATCCCAGTAAAACCAATCTTTACCATTATTTGTGCTTTTGTATAATCTTTTACCTCCATAATGAATCCCTAACAATTCTCCATTTGGTGCCAAAAACATTTTACCAATCCAATTATAGCTAATTTTTCCCCAACTTATACCATTATCTATGCTCACGTAAATACCTGATGAAGCGGATAAAAAAATTGAATCACCTTTAGCCAGGACACTATAGACCTCTGTAAAATTCTGGTTGTGTTGTGTCCAATTCATTCCATTATCATCAGAATAATAAAGTTTATAATCACGGTAAACTTCTGTTGCAAATAATCTACCACTTGAAGATTCACCGAATGAAATAAAATAAGCATCTTTGAAATTATTTGGTTTGAACCAGTTATTTCCATTATCAGTAGAAATGTATAAACCTTTAGGATAAGTACCACAATAAATGTAGCCTTTCTTACTAACAAAAATCTTTGAACCAATATCAGAATAAATAGGATTGACCCAGTTTGATCCATTATTAGTAGACACAAAAATTCCATAAGAGCCAACTGCTATTAAGTTACCATTTTGAGCTTGCTCAATATCAGAAAACACTGGATTATTAGAAGGATTTTGTTGATACCAATTTTCTCCATTGTTGTCGGATAAATATAAATTTCCCCCAAAATAACCAGTAAAAGCGCTTAATATTATTCGGAAATTATTTGTTACGTGAATTGCTGTACCTTCAACAAAGCTCAGTCCTCTATTTGAATTAGTCCAATCTTTACCAGCATTATTTGAACAGAAAACTCCAAAAGCAGAAACATTTGCAACCCATTTATTTCCTTTTGTGATTATTTTCCCTATAAAATTAGAACTCAAAAAAGACGGTGCAGAAATAGGATATAAATTTTTAACAGATAATAAGTATGTGTACAAAGTATTTCCAATTTTAAATAAAGCATTACCTTCATCATCAACCCCAAGTAAACGAGAACCAGCGCCAGCAATGTTATTAATTACTGCATAGCGATAATGATAAGTTTTATCGTCTATATAAAAATAGTAACCATCATTTTTGTCAGAATAAATTCCATTAATGATTGAATTAGAAAGATTCATTGAAAAAGGAAAGTGAGTAAATAAGTTACCATTATCTTTACTCACTAAAATTCTTCTATATCTTTCACTGATAAATATCCAACCTTTTTCATCTATGGTCATACAATCAATGACATCGTTACTGTTCCAAATAATATTCCAGCTATATCCACCATTAGTGCTTTTGTATAAAGATTTATCTTCTACAAAATACAAAGCAGAATCTATAGGAGATTCAAAAATACTTGCTCCATAATGATGTAAGTATGAATGGTTTGATATAGCAAACCAATTAACTCCATTATCGGTTGATTTAATAATGTTATAACTGGCAATAGCAATAATCTCTCCATTTAATCGAGTTGTAAATTTATGTACTCCGGAAAATCTTCGTGCTGAAACGCTTTCTTTCCAGGTAGCTCCAAAATCATCCGAATAATAAACTGTTTTATCATCAGAGCATAACAATCTCTCTGTTTTGGTAAAAGCAATGTCAATAATTCTTCTTCCAGTGGGACCGCCTAAAAATTCCCAAGTTTGTGGATATAGAATAATTTGAGGGATTAAAGAAAGAATTGAAATGATTATTGTGATGATTAATTTATTCATAGGCTACTCCATAAAAATTATTATGGATTTAATATTTATTTAACAGTGCAATAATAAATTAGTGGAGGTGGCGGGAGTCGAACCCGCGTCCGAAATTAAGCACCAATGAACTTCTACATACTTAGTCTATCTTTGTTTGAATTCAACGCTGCCCGATAGACAGGGATCACATTGAATTTGCCTGCTAAAATTTCGCTTCATCTGCACAGGCAACAGAATCGGCTATCATACCAAAACGACGCTCTGCATTAATCCGGTATGAAAGACTAATGAGAACGGCTGCTATTTATTAAGCAGCTAAGGCGTAGTTATATTCGCCAGTTATTTTTTATTACCGATTGTTTTACTTGCACCCGGTGAGCAAGGTATGCCGTTCAAAGTCTCTTTAATTCCGTCGAAACCAATTTCACCCCCGTTTTATCAGTTGGCAATTACCAGTAGGCAGTAGGCAATAAAAAAAGTAATTGGCAAACTAAGTCAGGGATTCCATTTTGTATCAGGGATGTTTGAGACTTTATTCTCATAACGTGAAAGAACAAAGAATAAATCAGATAACCTGTTTAAAAATACTAAAATATTATCGGAGATGTAATCCATTTTTTTTAACTGAACAATTTCCCTTTCTGCTCTTCTTGATACAGTTCTGCAAATATGCAGTAGAGCTGCACCTTTTGAACCGCCCGGTAATATGAAATTTCTTAGCGGTTCTAATTTTTCAGTTATTGTATCTATATCCCGTTCGGCATCTGTAATGAATGTCTCAGAGGTTCTTTGAATATTTAGTTTTTTGTTTTTTTCAGTTTCTGGAGTTGCTAAATCAGAACCAACAAAAAACAACTTGTTTTGAATGTCAACTAAAATATCTTTTATTTCATCACTTTTGATTTCAGTTATCGCCAATCCAATGAAAGAATTAAGTTCATCAATTGTTCCATAAGCGCATATTCTTACATTGTCTTTTGAAACTCTTTCACCGCCGAATAAACCTGTTTCACCTTTGTCGCCTGTTTTTGTGTAAATCTTCATTTATTACTTTTTAATGAATGGTAAATTATTAACTAATATTTTTATTTCATTAGAATTCTGAGGTTTCATAAACAACTCTTCTTCACCAGACAGATATTTCTTTTTTATTAAACCTAATCCAATTACTTTTTTAAGTTTATATGAATAAGTCTTGGAAGTAAGATAACCTGCAACTTCACTATTTGAATCATAAATTTCATTATTATCAATTAATTCAAAATCATCAGAAAGGATTAACCCAGAGATTTTCTTCTGTACTTTGTCATAAGTTTCTAATCGGGCTAAGACTTCCTGACCAATGTAGCAACCTTTTTTGGTATCAATTAGTTCACTTAAATTTAATTCGTGAGGATTGAAATTATCATTTAATTCATTATCCGGATTCAATATTCCTTGTTCAATTCTGTAAGATTCGAAAGCTATTTTGCCAATCAAATTAAAATCGAAAGGACCTTTATTTTCAAATATGAATGTAAGAAGTTTAACTAATTGATTATTTTGTAGATTTATACTCAAAAGATTACCAATAGACGGAATATTGTCAGAGTAAATAAATAATAATTCTTCTTCATCAAACTTTATCAATTGAGTTTTACCTGAGCGGACTTCTATATTTTGAGAGTTGAACAAATATTCTACAAATGAATTACGTTGCTGCCCATAAAAATCAACTGAGCAAAAATCTGAAGAAATATCTTTAATATTTACATCATCAGAAATTACATAGCGATTTATCCACGCAATGATTTTATCCTTGAAATATTTATCAGTTTTCAGCCATATTTTATCGCCAAGGTTAATTACATCTGCAAGTCCAATAATCCTTCCCTTTTCGTTGGTAAAAATTGTTTTTACGAATTCGTTTTGTTGAATATGTAAAATTGAATTAGTCGTAATCCTATGTAAAAAATCAAGACAATCTTTTCCAGTAAGTTCAATAATTGCAGAGTTATAATTAATTCGTAGTCCAACTCCATTGTAGAGAGAAAACAGTTCTTCATCAATGTTTGAAAAGTATTTTACCGAAGTAAGACTTCCATTGTCATCAAGACTATAACCTTTACTTTTTATTAAATCAAGTAATTGATTATCTAAGAAACTTTCGAACATTATAACTCCAATAAAGATAATTGCACATAATTTTAAACCCAATAATATAGTTTGTAATTGATGATAAACTTTTAGTTTACTTTAGAGTAAAATCTAATATTCGATTAGTAATTTTATTCTGTACCTAGTAAGGTCTATTAAATTTTTTGCCTAAGGAAGATTCATAAACACTGTCTTTAGGATTATAAACAAAAGCTACTGAATCAATTATTTGCAACCTATTATCGGTACTTAAAAATACATACTCGTAAAAATCAGGATATTTATCGTTGTTGATATTGGCTATAGACCTTTTGAAATCTATTCCAAAATAAGTCATCATAAGATGAGGGAAACTTCTTAACCCATCTATAAGGAAGTAATTATAATTTATATGACCAACACCCTGTGCATAATGGAAATTACTTTCAATATACATCATATTTTTCGCAGCCCAATTTTTAATCGAGAAACGATTAAATCCGCCGTGAGATGGAATTGGTGCTTCCCAGACTAACGATAACTGATTATTCACACATTCCATCAAAATTAAATAAGGGAATGCTGTTCCAAGCTTGGTGCTATCTAAATCTATATAACTCTGGTCATATCCGATTATGTTTTTAGGTTCAATAAATCTTTCGCCCTGACGAGATCTTGATATAACACAAAAAACATATTTACCACCGCCCCGATCATTGTAATAAATGACTGCGGGTTTTTGTATCTCATAAGGAACCGACCTGTCAAATATCAGTGGATAAGTACCGGGAGGGAAATTATTCAAAACAAATTCTATAACATCAATCGTGTCACAAGGGAATCTGTTCTTTGCCTCCTTTTTCATTTTGTCGAGATTAAAGAACTGAATTTCTGCATCTTTTTCAGGAACATATTCTACTTGCTGCTCAAGAGAATAAATCTCCGATTCATCTTTCTTCTCTTCTCCGCAAGATATAAATAAGAAAGTTAAAAGAGCAGAAATAATTATCAGAGGATTCTGAAAAATTAAATTAATGCAATTTTTAGGTCGTCGAAATATTATAAATTTAACCAAGTTCACACTTCGACTTCGCTCAGTGTTCTTCTCCAATCTTGATTTAAATAATTTTTCAGATGTCTCTATCAAATATTTGCTCATAGTTTACCTCCCTGCTATAAGTTAGCAAGCTCATTCATAAAATATGCAGAACTGATAATTCCAAGTCTGAAATGATTTAAATTAAAATGTTCATTTGGAGAATGTAAATTTTCTGAATCTAAACCTAATCCCATTAAAATCGGAGTAGCTTTAAGCTTTTCAGCAAATTGAACAACAATAGGAATTGAACCACCTTCTCTCATAAAAACTGTTTCTTTACCAAATGCGGAAGACATCGCTTTCGCAGCAACTTTCATAATTGGTTGATTCAGCTTAGCAATAAAAGGAGAACCACCGTGAATGCTTGTAATTTTAACATCAACATAAT
>Ga0101944_10002318_pt1 | contig 31445 bp, 28 predicted proteins | sample DewCreD2012metaG_FD_75245 | JGI IMG/M metagenome (GOLD analysis project Ga0101944, IMG submission 75245) | Hot spring sediment bacterial and archeal communities from British Columbia, Canada, to study Microbial Dark Matter (Phase II) - Dewar... ... | reverse complement strand
AAAAGTGACTATCAGAAAATCTTATGGTTTTAAAAGCTTCAGATGCATAGAAATTGCGCTTTATCATGTGCTTGGCAAATTGCCGGAACCAAAACTAACCCACAGATTCTATTGACGAATCTTTTTCCCTTGCCCTTGTTTTTGTTGACTTAGACCCATCATCTGATAATATTTCCCTGCATTTTTCACCGTCGTTGTATTCAGCAAAAAAGCCAGCATCGTAAAACGAACAGCACAGCCATATCAACCAGAAAAAATAAGGAACTGATTGTGAATACGCGCAGGAAACGATGGCTGATAAAAGAACAAAATCAAACGCAGAGCAAAATATTTTCTCAAAGTCTGCACATTTCTCCCCTGGTATCCCAGCTCTTAATTAACAGAGGCCTAACCACTATTGAGGAAGCAGATTATTTCCTTCACGCCACTTTAAAGGACCTTCATTCACCGCTTATCATGAAAGATACGGATAAGGCTGTGCAGCGGCTCATAACCGCGATAAACAACCGGGAAAAAATCTGCATTTATGGCGATTACGATGTTGACGGCATCACCGCAACCGCTGTCCTGGTTCTGTTTTTAAGGGAAATTCAGGCTGACGTGTTTTATTATCTTCCCCATCGCATTGAAGAAGGCTACGGTCTTGATATTGACGCGCTAAAAAAGATTAAACACAAGGGGGCACATCTACTTATTACTGTTGACTGCGGCATCGCGGATAACGAAGCCATTCAGTTTGCCCGATCGCATAACCTGGATGTTATTGTAACTGACCATCATCAGCCCCCCGAAATCCTCCCGCCGGCCTATGCAATCCTGAATCCAAAACAGCCAAATTGTAAATTTCCTTTTAAAGAGCTGGCCGGCGTTGGCGTTGCATTCAATCTGGTGATGGCGCTGCGCAGGGAACTGCGGCAAAGAGGCTTCTGGAAACGTGCTGAGCCGCCAAACCTCAAACAATATCTTGACCTGGTGGCGCTCGGCACCATCGCAGATATAGTCCCGTTGATTGATGAAAACCGCCTCCTGGTTAAATATGGCCTTGCGGAGTTGTCAAAGGCGGAACGTCCCGGAATTCGGGCATTGAAAGCGGTCAGCGCCACGCCTGATGGTCCGATTACCAGCGATATGGTCGCGTTTCGGCTTGCACCGCGCATCAACGCCTCAGGGCGAGTGAGCACTGCCACAACCGGTCTTGAGTTGCTGCTTACCACTGATTGCGTTGAGGCGCAGCGGCTCGCCCGGAAATTAAATGAAGAAAACAGCAGGCGACAGCAGCTGGAGAAAAGCATTACCGAAGAAGCAAAAGCTATGATTAACGGGGAAGCAGACGCCAACAGACCGCTGGTTCTCGCCTCTCCCCGCTGGCATCAGGGCGTTATTGGCATCTGTGCATCCCGCATGGTTGAGGAATATTACCTGCCAACCATTCTTATTGCAATAGATGAAGCCACCGGGCATGGCAAAGGTTCCGCGCGGAGCATTTATGGATTTGAACTGTATGGCGTCCTAAAGCAGTGCGCATCGCTGCTCACCTCATTTGGGGGGCACCGCCAGGCGGCAGGACTTACCATACCGGTAGACAATATCCAGGCCTTTGCACAACGGTTTACGGAAATATTCAGGGATGTAATGCGGGAAGAAGATGTGGTGCCGCATCTGGAAATTGACGCTGAATTGCCCCTGGACGCTCTCTCTGACGAGCTAATAGAGGAAATAGAAAAACTTGCACCTTTTGGAACTGCGAACCCCGAACCGTTGTTTTGCAGCACCGAATTGAAACTCTACAGCGCCATGATCGTCGGCAACGGACATTTGAAATTAAAAATAAAAGAGGGCGGTTGTTTTTATGACGCAATCGGCTTCAATATGGGATCAGCCAGTACCCTAAATGACGAAGCGATTCGTCTGGCTTTTGTTCCACAATTCAATGTGTGGCAAGGGGTTAAAAATATTCAATTGAAATTAAAAGACATTCAAATTAGTTCCCATAACATCGTGTAAGCGATGGATGGTGAAAATGCACGGTGCAGCGTCTCTTATGTGCGCTTTGATCCCATCACTTCCGCGGTTCTGAAAACACAACCATACGCGCTGCGTTCTCATTGCCACCTGCCATACCGAGACCAGCCACTTTTTTTATCAGCATTTTAGCTCACCTCATCTGGCACGGCGAAGAGCATAGTTTTGAAGCAAAAACAGCGATACCATGGCAAAAGAAGTTGACCGGAAAATAACTAACGGCAATTCCACTTCATCAGGCAAACATCCGGAGAGTATTGAAAAGCTTCTGCAGGAACGCACGCAGATTGATGCTCTGCTCAAAGAAAAGTTTTTGCGGCACATAACCGTGTTATTCACCGACATAAAGGATTCAACCTTCTTCTTTGCATCCCGCGGGGATATAGAAGGAAGGCTTATGCTGCAAAAGCACAATGGCCTTTTGTTTCCCATTATCACGAAATATCAGGGATGGGTGGTGAAAACTATCGGCGATGCCATTATGGCGGGCTTTGATAATCCGCTCGCGGCGGTTCGCGCAGCCTGCGAGATGCAACAGGCCCTCTGTGATTATAACCGCAGCACGGCTCCCGGCGAGCACATTCATATCCGTATTGGCATTAATTGCGGGCTGGGAATTGTTGAGGATCATGACATCTTTGGCGATGTGGTCAATATTGCCGCCCGTATCGCATCCCGGTGCGAACCTGACCATATTCTCATTTCCCCGGCAGCGTATGCAGAAGTCAACACATCTGATGATATCAATTGTTCCGCTGTTACAACCCCGCCCTTAAAAGATATGCCCGCAGATGCGGGGCTGCGAGAAGTTGTCTGGCGGGACACTGCAAAAAAAGCAGCACCGGCCGTTTCTTCCCCTTATGGTGGCGCGGACAGATGTCAGGGGAAGAAACCCACCCGCCGCGGCGCGGTAATCGGCGCCACGATGCTGCTCATCATGACCAGCATCGTGGCGGTGCCCTGGCTTAAGCAACAAACCAGGCTTGACCCTTACCTGCATGCATATTCTCTCCTGCATGACAACCGGCCTGAGGAGGCGAAAAGATTTTTTGAACAGCTCGCGGAAACTGATTCCCGTCGGTATGAGGGACTGGCAGCGGTCTGTTTCAAAATCGGCGAGTTGGAAAAAGCCCGCGTTATGGTGGAAACCGCCCTGAGGAATTTCCCGGCAAACGCCTATGTGCATGTCATCAGCGGCAATATTTGTTTCTCCCAGGGAAAACTTGAATCAGCAGCGGAGGAATACGCCCAAGCAGCCCGGCAAACCCAGACACCGTTGTGGCAACAGGCAGAGGCGCTTAATGGTTTAGGACGTACCTGCATGGCACAAGGCGACCTGGAAAAAGCGCTCGGCTACTATGAACAGGCTGCAGCGCTGAATCCCCATAGCGCGGTCATTTACACCAACCAGGGAATGGCGCTGGAGAAAAGAGGCGCCATTGCCGAAGCGGCTGTTTGTTATCAAAAGGCGCTGCAGACAAACCCGCAGGACCCTATAGCAGCGGCTTTAAGTACCGAAGCACAGCAAAAACAGCAGACTGCAGACGACCAATTCCGCCAGGAACGAATTGACCGGCTTATTGCTGAACTGGTCGCGAAACGGCATAAATCTCCTCCCACACAGTCCAACCACGAAGCCTGGACATCCCGGCCGCTCACCATGAGCTTTGTAAACCTTCAACAAAAAGGTGCTCCGCCGCTGCGCGCGGGCGAGGATGAATATTTTCAGATGCGACTTACAGCGCTTCTTCAGGAAAAGGGTAGAGTGCAGATGGTGGAACGGGCAGTGTTTGACAGGCTTCTGGAAGAGTTGAAACTCAGCACAACCGATCTGGTCAACCCGGCGCGCGCGCTTGAAATAGGCAATATTTTGGCTGTGCGACTGATCGCTACCGGCGCTCTCATGCGCTATGGAACGGTTGTTCAGGCAACCATTCAGCTCACAGAGACTGAAACCACCATTATTAAAGCCGCAATTACCGAGACCGCGCCGAATATAAACGAACTCGTGGAAAAAACCGCCCACAAAATTATTTCCACTTTATCAAAGGCATATCCGGTCCGCGGCTTAATAGTCTCAATCAAGGCAAACCAGGCAGAATTAAATATCGGGGCGGACACCGGTGTGTTCGCGGGAATGGCGATGCGCGTGCTCGGCGCCGAAAAGGTGGATCGGAAAACGCTGACTCCCGCGCCTCAGCCCTGCGCCAAAACATTTCGGATTACAGCGGTTGAACCCGGCAGATGCTATGCGGCACTACCGTCTGAATGCAGCGGGATTACCAGAGGAATGAAAATAGAGGAAGCGGTTGAGTAACTAGTCGCGCTGGAGTTCTGTTTTATTCTTCTCGGGAAGTGAAAGGCAAAGATATACTCCATGGAAAGCGTTTCTGCGAGCCCATTCCGAATGGTTTCATCGCTTATTTTACTAATGTGTCAGTTCGTGCTTTTTTACTTTTTTATCCCGTGCGCTGCTCAGGATCTGTTCTCCGACGTCCAGATCAACGCCACGCCCAACCCCGTCGGATCCGGTGCACGTGCCCAGGGCATGGGCGGCGCGTTTATTGCGGTCGCAGATGATGCCACTGCCGCTTCCTGGAATCCGGGCGGACTGGTTCAACTTGAGCGACCTGAAGTCTCAATCGTGGGTTCTTATACCGGTCGGCAGAGGGATTTCAGCTCTTCCCTGCATCACGAAACAAACAGCTCGAACACTGTCAGCCGTTATGACCTGAATTATCTAAGCGCAGCTTATCCGTTCAGAGCCTTTGATAAAAATATGGTCGTGTCTCTGAATTATCAGCGGCTCTATGATTTTTATAATAAACTTGACTTCAACTATAATTTCCAGGGCAGCTACGCAGACGGCAGTATGTTCACCGTGAACACCAGAACCCGCTTCCGCCAGTCGGGCGCGCTCAAGGCTTTTACTCCGGCGTGTGCCATTCAGCTTACGCCGCGTTTTTCAGTCGGGCTTGCCGTTAATTTCTGGACGGACAATCTGGGATATGCCAACGGCTGGCGGTGGGAACGGAGGGTTGTCGGCCGTTCCGCGATTTTTACTGCAACTTCGGTTCTGGTGAAGTCCCGTCTCGCATCAATCACGCGGGAAGAAAATGACAACTTTGAAGGGATAAATGTTACGGCGGGATTGCTCTGGCAGATCAATCAGGGTATAACCGTCGGTGCAGTGCTTAAAACGCCTTTTGAAGCTTCTGCTGAACGCACGACGTATAGTGAAAATTACATCCCGAAGTCTGATTCCAATATCTTCACCGCACCTGCGCGCCGGGGTATTTTAAAAAGGCAGAGCATAGATGTGCGGATGCCCATTTCCTATGGAATCGGATTAGCATTACGGCCTGCCGATACGCTAACCGTTGCTTTTGATATCTACCGCACTGAGTGGTCACAATTCTACGTGCGCGCAGGAGGGCTGAAAACTAATATTGCGGGCGACTTCTGGAAAAAATCCCATCCCGGCGATACCACCCAGGTGCGGACCGGCTGTGAATATCTCTTTATCTCGGAGCGAACAATTATTCCCCTGCGCGTGGGGCTGTTCTTTGATCCAGAGCCGGCGACCGGCCATCCAAAAGATTATTATGGCGTGGCCTTGGGCACCGGCATCATGCTTGGCCCCTTGGTAGTTGACTGCTGCTATCTGTTTCGACATGCGCAGGACGTTGCCGCGGAAGTGCCTGCTGTCCGGCGCCATGATAATCAGCACAGCATTCTGACCTCTCTGATACTTTATTTTTAACCGGCATTATATGAGTTGCCAGCGCTACTCCCAATCTTTATTCGTGCTCGCGTTTGTTTGCGTATGCCTCGGGGCTGGCTGCAACACTCCGCCTGATAAAAAATACATTAAAGACGGAAAGCAGCACGGGGTTGTCAGGGGACTGTTCAGAGAGCGCTGGTGGAATTTTTACGAGCGGGGCTGTTCGTTTCTTGAGGGCGGCTACTATGCCGAGGCGATTGCTGATTTCAAAGCAGCGCTCAAGCAGCGCACCCGCGACCAGCGCCGTGCCCGGACCTACGGCATGCACGTTATCGACTTTTTTCCCCATCGCGAGCTTGGCGTGGCATATTATCACGTCGGCAATTACCGGGCGGCTGAAAAGGAATTAGAAGTCTCGCTTGCAGCAGTTGACACCGGCAGAGCAAAATATTACCTGAATGAGGTGCGCCGGTCTATGCTCAAAGTTTCACCAACCCCTACCCCGCCGCCCCGCATCAGCCTGAATGCGGAGAGCGAACAGCGCATAACTAACCGCTCCGCGATAACCGTTGCCGGCGTAGTTGAGGCCGACGCGTATGTGCACACACTGGTTATCAATGGAGAACCGCTGTTTATAGAACTGGCGCAAAAACGACTGGTTTTTGCACAATCAATGAAACTTCATAGAGGACTCAATCGCATCACTATCACATCACGGGATCTATTGGGAAACGAGGCAGAAAAAACCATCGCGGTAACCGCCGATGTGGAAGGTCCGCTTTTACATATAAGCAACGCGGTTAGCGGCGCGGAAATTAGTGAGAGCTGTTTTGTGCTACAGGGCAGCCTGTCTGATGATTCCGGCATAATTGGTCTTAAAATAAATGGGTTCAATATCCCGTACCGCGGCGAACGCAATGTAGCCTTTATGCATCCAGTTCAATTAGCGGCAGGCATTAACAGGATCTTACTCCAGGCCCTGGATAGTGCAGGCAACACGACAACGGGGGAACTAAGCCTGATACGCACGGCCGGGCTCGCCTGGGAAAACACAGGGCTGGCATATATCGAAACAAAACCACACATGAGAAACATCCCCATGCTGCTTGCGTTTCAGGATAATGGTATGCTTGATACCGGCGCACATCGCCTTTTTACAGCAGGAGCACCTGAACAGCCGGCATCTCCGTTAAACATCCATCTAAAAAATATGGGGGCCAGGCAGACAGTTTATTATGATAACCTGTATCTGGATGGCAGCGTGACAAGCGTTAATGAAATTGCTGCGGTTACGATACATAATGTGCCGCTTTCAATCAAGCCGGGCAAGGTTATTTTTTTTAGTCAGCTTGTAGAATTAAATCCCGGTGAAAACACGCTGACCATTCAGGCTCATGACAAAAAGGGCGCGCGCGCAGAAAAAACAATTGTCGTGGTGTATCAAATTCCGGCAATGCGGCAGCTCGGCGCGCGGATGAGCCTTGCAATTCTTCCTTTTGAACAAACCGGCGCCGTCACTGCGAGCGGCGCTATGATCGGCGAAAACCTGGTCTCAGCGTTCTTGAGGCAAGAGCGTTTCAATATTGTAAGTCGTGGGCCGGCATTCGAAGCAGCGCTGCGGGAATTAAAACTGAGCGGCAGCGATCTGGTTGATACGGCTGCAGCGCTGCGGACAGGACGTCTGGTGACTGCGGATGGCATCCTCACCGGCACCATTCATGAAACTGATAATTCAATAGAAGTTTACGCACGCCTCATCAATGCGGAAACCTCCACCATAATGGACGCGCAGGATGTCTATGGCGAGGATAAAACTTTGCCGCATATTCAATATCTGGTAAATGGTCTTGCCTTGAAATTCAAGCACAGCTTCCCGCTCATTGAAGGCATGGTAGTGAAAACAGCGGGAAAAGACATCTATGTTGATGTGGGTGTCGCCAGCAGAATAAAAAAGGACATGAAGTTTATTATCTTTCGCCAAGGAGAGTCTCTTCGCCATCCCCTGACCGAAAATTACCTGGGAACTGAAATCAAGGAGCTGGGACAGGCGCGGGTGGTCAATGTTTTCGAGGCCATGACTATAGGCAGGTTGATGGCTGAATCAGGAAAAGGGCAGCCGATCCAGGTTAAAGACCGCATTATAACCAAATAATACCAACGCATTAAATCCTTTTAAACCGTCATTCTGAGCCGTCCCGTTTTTAGCAAAAAGAGCCCTGGATATTTTCAGACGAATCTGTTACATGCGCGCGATAAGCAAAAAACGAACTATATATTCAGTTTTAGGTGTCGCAGGTGCAGCCCTCGTTGCCTTTGGTGTATATTATGCAACAAAGGCTCCAGGATTGACCTTTATTGATAGCGGCGAACTTGCTGCAGTTTGTTACCTCCCGGGCATTGCTCATCCTACCGGTTATCCACTCTATACTCTCATAGGCTGGGTTTGCATTCATCTTCTGCATCCGATCAAGCCAATTGTGGTGCTTAATACTCTTTCTGCTATTTTTTCCTGTGTGGCACTGGCGGTTTTCAGCTGTTCTATTGTTAAGCTGGTAGATAGCCGTGATGTCTTGTCAAGCGGTCTTCCGCCAACAACCAAAACCGCGGCCACATGGTCGGCTTTCACGGCCACGCTGCTGCTTGCGTTTTCTTCGGTATTCTGGTCTGTTTCGCTGGTCACTGAAGTCTATGCGTTGCACGGTTTATTTATTTCTCTGTTCATTCTTATATCGTTAAAAATACTTGCCGCGGGTAGCTCGCATGAACATAAAACGCTGACTACCGAATTCCACTGGTTAGCACTGCTCTTTTGTATATTAGGCTTTAGTTTTAGCAACCACCTGAGCTCAATTCTCTTCATCCCTTCACTCGTCTATCTGTTGCTCGCGTATAAAACCTGGCAAACTCTCGACGCCAAGCGGTTGCTGTTATTATTTATTTTCTTTATCTGTGGGATTTCCCCGTATTTATATCTACCCCTGCGTGCAGCATACCATCCGGCGCTCAACTGGGGCAATCCGCAAACCTGGGAAACATTTTTCTGGCATGTATCGGGAAAGCAGTACCGGGTATGGATGTTTTCATCCCCGATTGTGGCGTTACAACAGCTTGAGCATCTTATGCTGTTGATTATAAAGGCTTTTGGTGTTGTCCCGCTTTTGCTGGTGCCGTTCGGCGTGTGGTGCCTGTTTCACCGAAACAGGCGCATATTGTGGTTCACCCTTATTTTGCTTACGGCCGACATTTTGTATGCAATCAACTATGAGATTCACGATATAGATTCCTATTATCTGCCGGTTTTCATGGTCATTGCGCTGTGGATGGGAAGCGCACTGCTATACTTAGGCAATAGAGCGCGGTATTATACGAAATGGCTTTATTATCTGGCGATGTGCGGTCTCAGCTCGTTGTTTCTGTTTCCACTGGTGCTTAATTTTAATGAGGTCGATCAGAGTAACAACCGCCTGGTTGAGCAATATGCGCGCACTATTCTGCATCACCTGAAACCCCAGGCGTTGATTTTATCCTATCAGTGGGATTATTTTTGCTCCCCCTGCTATTACCTGCAGTTGGTGGAGGGGGTGAGGCGAGATGTGGTTTTGATTGAAGTGCAGCTCCTCAAGCGTTCCTGGTATATTACCCAGTTGCAAAAGAATTATAAAGCGCTCATGGAAAAATCGCATAATGAAGTCGCAGCCTACTCCCAGGAATTATATAAATTTGAGCACGGGTTGCCGTATGACCCGCATCTAATACAAAAACGCTACATGGAGATGATTAACAGTTTTATTGATAAAAATATCGATACCCTCCCGATTTATATTACCTGCGAAATAGAGAAGGAAATTGGCGCGGGATATATAAGAATTCCGGAGGGATTCGTGTTTCGCTTGGCAAAAGAAAAACAATACCTGCCGTCTGCAATGCCGATTGCAGCACTGCCAGAGGCGGGCGATTTCAAACTGAATGACCGGCTCCATCTCGCTCTCCGATCATTTTATACATTTATGCTCACCAGCCGAGGGCTGTTTGAAGCAGAATATGGCAATTTGTCACAGGCCGAAGTGCTTTTGCAAAAAGCGCTTGCGCTTGATCCAAAATATCCCCTTGCGCTGAAAGCCCGCGACACCGTGCGCCTATTAAAATCAAAGTTATAAGTCTGGCAAAGGGACAAATCAATTTTTTAAAAAGCTTCGGGCAAGAATGTTCATGTGCATCGCTTTTAAGGCGGACGGTAGGTTTAAAATGTTTTTCTTTTTAAATCCCGTTCTATCTCGCGCCGCATATCCTTCCTGCGAATTTCTTCGCGCCGGTCATAGAGAGCTTTGCCTTTTACCAGCGCTATTTCTACTTTGATGTGTCCTTTTGGCGTGAAATACATTTTCAGGGGAACACAGGTTTGCCCTTTTTCGCGGATTTTACCGTAAAGCTTTTTTATCTCCCGTTTATGCAGCAGAAGCTTGCGCGGCCGCAGCGGGTCATGATTGAAGCGGTTGGCCCAGTCATAATGGCTAATGTGGGCATCTACTAAATAAAGTTCCCCATTTTCAATCCTGACATAGCTGTCTTTTAAATTTACTTTCCCCATTCTGCAGGACTTTACTTCGCTGCCGAGTAGCACAAGACCGGCTTCATAGGTTTCCAGAATCGTATATTCATGAAAGGCTTTTTTATTTTGCGTGATCAGCTTTGAGGGCATATAACCTATGAAGAACTATTATAAATTTATGTCAAACCCCGGGCACAAAATCAATTGCATGAAGTTACATGCTGCCACTCTCAGGATCCTGTGCTCATCAGTTAGCAATTTTCCGGACAATTGTCAATAAATCTGGGCGTTGTTCAAAATTTATCCCTTCAATTCAGGTGAACCCTGAGAGAACACAAAAAAGGAACGGGAAATAATAAAGAAAATTAACACCCGAGCGCTCGGGGGTTTTCGTAGCCACGACACAAACGTTCGTGCCGGGGACGTGATACCAGAGGATACGCACGTGGTTGTGGCGGAGAAACCCCCCAGGCACTGTTTCGTCCCCACCAAATGAAATAATTGTGGAAAAGTCCTATCAATAAATGGCTAAATTAGACTTTTTCAAGATACTGAGCCCTGAAAATTGTTTCAAACTGATTCGTAATCTTTCCGCTATAAAATGTGCACTGGCGAAGTCCTGATTGCTTATGACCATTTAGGTATAATATTTTGACAATTCAGTGAGTTATTATGATAGAATTTAAAAATAAAAAGGTGCCGGTTTTTTTTGGGGCGTAAACGAGGAACAAATGTATGGTGAAGAAATTTCAGCAGGTTGAATTTAATGAGGAGTTTGACGATTTAGAGGCCGTTGAAACCGAGGAAGCTGCTGACGACGCTTCATCAATTACCACGCCAGCGCAATATGATCCTCTTCAGAGATATTTAATGGAGATTAAAAAATTCCCTCTGTTAACCCGGGAGGAAGAGATCCGCTTGGCGATTCGTTACCGGGAAACGGGGGATGTGGATGCTGCCTACAAACTGGTAACCAGCAATCTGCGTCTGGTGGTTAAAATTGCCCTGGAATTTCATCGTCACTGGACGACCAGTCTGCTTGACCTCATTCAAGAGGGCAACATCGGGCTGATGCAGGCAATAAAAAAGTTTGATCCATATCGCGGGGTTAAGCTTTCCCATTATGCGTCCTATTGGATCAGGGCATATATATTAAAATACATAATGGATAATTGGAAGCTGGTAAAGGTGGGCACCACGCAGACCCAGCGAAAGCTCTTTTTCAATCTGCAGAAAGAGAAAAAACGGCTTGAAGCCCTTGGTTTTGATCCCGCACCAAAGCGTCTGGCCGAAACCTTTAGCACCACCGAAGGACAGGTGATTGAAATGGAGCAACGGATGGGAGACTGGGAACCATCGCTTGATCAGGTTGTCGGGGATGACTGGAAAGAAACCCGGGGAGATTTTATCGCTGATGAAACAGAACTCTTTGACAAAAAAATGGCTCTCAGTGAGATTCAGGAACTTTTCAGCCATCATCTTGTCGGCGTCAGAGACAACCTTGATGAAAAAGAGCTTGATATTTTGGATAACCGGCTTTTGTCGGAACACCCGCAAACGCTCCAGGCAATAGGCGAGAAATATGGAATAACCAAAGAACGGGTCCGCCAATTGGAGGAACGATTAAAAAAGAAAATACGGAATTATATTCAGGAAAAAATACCTGACTTTTAACCTTTTTCTTTATTTTTTGAACCGCAACACAGTCAGAACAAACCGCAATGGGCGACACACGGTCTGCGGGCGCCCTCGCTTGACAAAATTGAATTAGTGGTTACAATAAAACTCTGAAATTAATACCATAAAAGTATCTCCGGTGCAGATCAGATGCAACCCAGAGCCTATGTTAAGAAATATAAAGATTACTTGATAGTGGGTCTTATTTTCCTGTATCTGTTTGTCCTGGGGCTGGGAGTTGTGGGAGAATTGTTTGACATTGACTGGATTCTGAATTTACCCCTCTTTAAGTTGTAACGGCCATGACAAAACGCGATTATTATGAAATACTGGGCGTGTCCCGGAATGCAACAGAAACTGAAATAAAAAAAGCCTACCGCCAGAAAGCCCTTGAGTATCACCCTGACAGAAATCCCGGCAACAAGGAAGCTGAAGAAAAATTTAAAGAGGCCAGCGAAGCCTATGAAGTGTTAAGCGATCCAGAAAAACGCGGGCTGTATGACCGGTTTGGCCATGAAGGACTCAAGCGCACCGGCTTTTCAGGATTTGCCGGGTTTGAAGATATTTTTGCTTCATTTGGAGATATTTTTGAGGACTTTTTCGGTTTTGGCGGCTTTGGCACACGAGGCCGCAGACGGTCTTCCGCGCGCCGAGGCGCTGATTTGCGTTATGACCTCACTATTTCGCTCCGTGATGCTGCCTTTGGCAAGGAAACGGAGATCGATGTTAAAAAACCCGCTCTGTGCGAGGAGTGCAACGGGTCAGGTGCAGAGCCCGGCACAGCGCCAGAGACCTGTCGCTGGTGTAAAGGCCGGGGACAGATAAATCAAACCCAGGGCTTTTTTACCATCAGTACCACCTGTTCTCATTGCCATGGAACCGGCACCTACATTACCAAACACTGCAAAAAATGCAAAGGGCAGGGCAAGATACTGCAGAGCAAAACCCTCAAGGTTAAAATTCCGGCGGGCGTGGAAACCGGCATCAGACTGAAGCTTCATGGCGAAGGAGAACCGGGGGAACGAGGAGGGCCTCCGGGCGACCTCTATGTCTTTATCCATGTTGAAGAAGACCCCTTTTTCCAGCGACATAATAATGACATTATATGCCAAGTGCCTATTTCATTTTCCCAGGCTGCTCTGGGGGCAGACATTGAAGTTCCGACCCTGAACGGCACTGAGACCATTCATATTTCCCGCGGAACTCAGTCCGGCGACCTATTCACCATAAAGGGCGCAGGAATTCCCTATCTTAATGGTATGGGAAAAGGGGACGAGATCGTGCAAGTGATTGTTAAAACACCCACCAACCTGACCAAGCGGCAGGAAGAATTGTTCCGTGAACTGGCAAGTCTGGAATCAGAAAGCGGTGAAAAAGAAAAAGGGAAATTTAGGAAACTGTTCAGATGAATACATGTTCTGCCTGATCAGGATAGCAGTTTTTTTTATACCCCATAACCATCTACTTATTTCCTTCCCATTGCTCTTTTGAGCTTCCGTTGCCAGAAAACGTATGGCTAAAGTTACGTGAGGGAAACGCGCATAACGAGGTATTTTAATTTTAAACTGTTTTCCGAATCCGAAACCACGGGGAGATTTATATGGAGCCTAACATCCAAGATATAACCAGGGAGGTTGCAGAAAAAAGCGTGATCCTCAGGAACGTGCTGCAAGAAATGCGCACGGTAATGGTCGGCCAGGACTACCTGCTCGAGCGGCTACTCATTGGTCTGATCGCCAACGGCCATATTCTGGTGGAAGGTGTGCCGGGGCTTGCCAAAACCACCGCTGTGAAAACGCTGGCGCAGACAATTCATACCAGCTTTCAGCGCATTCAGTTCACCCCCGATCTGCTTCCTGCTGATTTAATTGGAACGCACATTTACCTACCAAAAAGCGGGGAATTTACCGTAAAGAAAGGCCCCATTTTCACCAACATTCTGCTTGCGGACGAGATAAATCGGGCACCGGCCAAGGTTCAGAGCGCCTTGCTTGAGTGCATGCAGGAACGACAGGTGACCATTGGCGAGACCACTTTTCCCCTTGGCGAGCCGTTTCTGGTCATGGCCACACAGAATCCCATTGAACAGGAGGGAACCTATCCGTTGCCTGAAGCGCAGGTTGACCGTTTTATGCTGAAGCTCAAGGTCGGCTATCCCAGCAAGACGGAGGAAAAAGAGATCATGAACCGCATTGCCCGCCGCACGACGCCGCGGATCAAGCCGGTAACAACGCCGGAGGAAATTCTTGCCGTCCGAAGCGTGGTAGATCAGATTTATCTTGATGACAAGCTGCAGGATTATATCGTTGCAGTGGTGTTTGCCACACGCGAGCCAAGAGTATTCGGCATTGACATTGAACACTTGATTCAATTCGGCGCGTCACCGCGGGCAACTATCTATTTGAACCAGGCTGCGCGCGCCTATGCCTTTCTGCAGGGAAGAGGCTATGTTACCCCGCAAGACATTAAGACCATCGGCAGGGACATACTGCGCCACAGAATTATATTGAGCTATGAGGCTGAGGCAGAAAACTTAACCACCGATGATATTATCAGTAAGATTTTCGACCACATTGAAGTCCCGTAATCTGGCTCAGAACAGAGACAGCAGCTCCAGATGCTCGGTGTTAATCGTCTCTTCTAATGCTTTCATGTCGTCCCAACACGTCGCACCGCGGAGGTTTCGATTCGGCACGCGGGTAAAAAGGGCTGCGTTAGGGAATTCTCGTTTCGTTTGGACACCATATAATGGTGACGCTATGGTGCGCGCCGGCGAGTGCCTGCCATGATCCCCAAGGAAACGCTGCAAAAAATCAAAAAAATCCATATTCGCACCAATTACCTGGTCAATGATATATTTGCGGGAGAGTATGAAAGCGCATTTCGCGGCAGGGGAATGGAGTTTCAGGAGGTGCGGGAATATACGCCGGGAGACGATATCAGAGATATTGACTGGAATGTGACCGCCCGCATGGGGCATCCCTACATTAAGCTCTATCGGGAGGAACGCGAGCTTACCATTATGCTGCTTGTTGATGTCAGCTCATCCGGCCTGTTTGGCACGGTGCGGCAGTTAAAAAACGAACTTGCAGCAGAACTAACGTCGGTGATTGCATTTGCAGCTATAAAGAGCAACGACAAAGTGGGGCTTGTTATTTTCAGCGATCATGTGGAAAAATACATCCCCCCCAAAAAAGGACGCAGCCATGTCTGGCGGGTTATAAAGGAAATCCTTGCACACCGCCCTCGCGCAGCCGGCACCGACATTGTTGCAGCGCTGAACTACCTGAATACCGTGTGCAGACGCCGAGCGGTTGTGTTTGTTATATCTGACTTTATCGCCCACGGCTATGAGCATGCGCTGCGGGTAACCGATAAAAAGCATGATGTTATAGCCATCCACATTGCTGATCCGCGCGAGCGGGAATTGCCCAACGCTGGCATACTTGCACTTGAGGATGCAGAGACCGGCGACACCCTGCTGGTTGATACCTCTGATGAAAAGGTTCGCAACGCCTACCGTGCGCTTTCAGAGAAAAAAGATAAGCAGCGTGTAGCAGCTTTTCGCGCAGGCCGCATAGACCTTATTGATATCAGGACCGATACCCCCTACGTAGATACCCTGCTCCATTTTTTTAGAATGCGTGAAAAACGGCGATGATACGAGCGCCGGCGTTGCCTATGTAAGACTCCTTATCCTTGGCCAGAAATTGCAATTGGAGGAAAAGCAGAGGTGAGAGGCACCGTTATTGCGGTAGGTTTAATAATGTTAGCGTTCTGCAGCTCCTGCACGGTTTACCGTGAGGATAAAGCACAAGAAAAGAACAAAATCCTGCTGCAGCCGGTGTGCCTTAATGCCCATGTTGATAAAGCCAGCGTCACCGTCGGCGACTTTGTAATGTTTACTCTCACCCTTAACCATGATCCGGCGCTTTCCGTGAATCTTCCCGAAGCCGGTTCGCTCATTACCGGTCTGCGCATTATTGACGCAGGCGAAGAAGGCCCCCGACTTATTGACGACCGCATGGTTCACACCAAGTGGTATAAACTGCAGCCAGACCTTGTCGGCTCTTACGTCATCCCGCCCGTGAAACTCTCCTATACCGATCAAAGGGGGGAATTGAAGGAACTGCAGAGTCCACAGATTTTTATTGAGGTTAAGTCTGGTTTGCAGGACAAACCAGCGGGTGCGAGTGCCGACATTATTGATATTAAACCGATTCAGGAACTTCCCCGGCCACTGCTCCGGGTGGTTCTATACGGGGCCGTGGTGCTATTTCTTTTCCTGGTTGCCGGAACTGTTTTCTGGCTCTCCCGACAAAGAAGGCGGCATCGTGCAGCCGCACCGCCAAAACCCGCCCACCAACTGGCGTTGGAGGAGCTGGAGGCGCTTAACCGGGATCAATTGATAGAAAAGGGCGTTATACGAGAATACTATTTTCGGCTCTCCGAAATCTTTCGGCGCTATATTGAGCGGCGCTTTCATATACCGGCGGTAGAACGGACTACCGAGGAGCTGGTGCCGGATATTATTAGCAGCCAGGAGTTTAGTTCAGCAATCAAAGCAGAGATGCGGGATATTTTACGCTTTGCCGACTTGGTAAAGTTTGCCCGGCTCTGTCCGGATAAAAATACCACAGACACTGAATACCGGAAAATTGTGCGCGTTATCGAGGAAACCAAGGAAGGTGCAGCTATCCCTGCCACTGCCGGTACTACCGCGAATTATTCAACACCACCATCAGCCAACTGAGTCTTTATGCTAATTCGATTTGCAGACCCATGGTTATTGACACTCTTACTGATAGTGCCGGTTATGGTCTATTATGATCGGAAAAAGATTGGCAGCAGTGCAATTCGCTTTTCTTCGCTGGAAACGCTGTATGCGGTTAAGCCGTCGCGCTCGCTTGCCATGCGAAAACTCCTGCTGATCCTGCGGTGCGCTGCCGTGAGTCTGTTTATAATGGCCCTGGCCCGTCCCCAGTCAGGCAGCACATCAACCGAGATTATTTCCGAGGGGGTGGATATCATGCTCTGCATTGATACCTCCGGAAGCATGAATGCGCTTGATTTTAAGCTTGACAATAAGCGGGTAAACCGGCTTCAGATCGTAAAAAAGGTGGTGAATGAATTCATTCGCGGTCGCCGTCATGACCGGATCGGCATGGTGGTCTTTGCCGAGGAGGCGTTCACCCAGTGCCCGCTGACCCTTGACTATGGAGTTTTACTGAGCTTTGTAGAGCGGCTGGAAATCGGGATGGCAGGCGATACCACCGCGATCGGATCGGCGCTGGCAACCTGTGTCAAGCGGCTTAAAGATGTTAAATCAAAATCAAAAATTGTTATTCTTTTAACTGACGGCCGCAACAATACCGGCACTATCATGCCGGCAACCGCCGCAGACATAGCAAAAACCTATGGTATAAAAGTATATACCATTGGCGTCGGCACTGAGGGTGAAGCGCCGTTCCTGGTTGAAAGCCTGTTTGGCACGCACTATGTGTATCAGAAAGTGGATCTGGACGAGGACACGCTCAAAGACATTGCGCAAAAAACCGGCGGCCGCTATTTCAGGGCAACCAACACTGAAGCCTTAAAAACAATTTATCAGCAGATTGATGCAATGGAAAAAACTCCGGCAAAAGTAAAAGAATATATGGACTATACGGAATTATTTCACTGGTTCCTCATCCCGGGGGTATTGTTTATTCTGATAGAAATCATGCTGGCACATACTTGGTTTATGAAAATACCATGAACAGCAGCACACAAGTTCTCTCATTATCCTGAAAGCCGAGTGCTGATTATTGAAAGGCGTTCCATGAAATTTGCACATCCTGCTTATGTATTACTATTCTGGCTTATACCGGTTCTGGCGGTCTTTTTTATCTATTCCTTGAAAAAAAAGGGGGAACGCATTAAACAATTTTGCGGGGAAGCGCTGTGCGCCGAGCTGGTCCCCGCTTCCTGCGCGGGGAGGCAAAAATTAAAAGCCGTCTTGCTGCTCGCGGCGTTGTGCTGCGCATTGTTTGCTCTGCTGCAGCCGCGCTGGGGATTTCGATGGGAAGATATTACCCGCAAAGGCATTGATATCATGGTCGCTATTGATGTTTCTCAGAGCATGCTTGCCGAGGACATCAAACCCAATCGTCTGGAACGTGCCAAACGCAAGGTTTATGACCTATGCCAGATGCTGGAGGGGGACCGAATCGGGCTGATTGCATTTGCCGGTACCAGCTTTGTCCACTGTCCATTGACCCTTGACTATGGTGCGTTTAAAATATTTTTAGACTATCTTGACCCTGACTTGATACCTGTTCCGGGAACTGCGATCGGAGACGCGATTAAAACTGCCATTAAATCTTTTAACAGCCGAGAACGCACCGCAAAAGCGCTTATTATCATTACTGATGGAGAAGATCATGCCGCCAACCCCCTTGAAGCAGCGCGGGAGGCAAAAAAAGAGGGTATAAAAATCTTTACTATTGGCGTTGGTCAGGAAGGCGGCGCACCGATTCCTGTGCAAGACGGTTCAGGGGGTTTTAAGAAGAACGAGCAGGGAGAACTGGTGCTCAGCAAGCTTGATGAAGCGACACTGCAGAGGATAGCATTAGAAACCGGGGGCAGCTATGTCCGGTCAGTAACCGGCGATCTGGATTTAAACAAAATTTATAAAGAGGGCATACGCGGAGCGATCGAAAAAAAAGAACTCCGCTCAACACGCGCACAGCGGTGGGAGGAACGTTTTCAGTGGTTCATTGTTGCAGCACTGCTGCTGCTCTGGCTGGAATTTTTTCTCAGCGAGATGCCGCGTTCTAACCACAGCCGATACGGCATGCGAGATGAGCGCAGGGTGTCTATTTGAGTATTTTAGCCCGTTTCTCCGATTCTATTTCGAGACGCCTCAAACGCTCAAGATCTTTTTTCAGTTTTTCATTTTCCTGCAAAATTTTTAACATTTCTTTATGCGACGCCGTGCGGTTGCAGGCCTGGACTTCGTCAATAAGCTGTATAAGCTGCTGGGCTGCCGGCCGCCACCTGCTGCCGGGATAGGTTTTCTGCAATTTTTCAAATGCCAGCCGGGCATTAAAATAATCAGGCGTTATTTCTTTATTGCCTAAATACGAAGCGCCGAGCAGAAACAGATCTTCGTCAGTCGGGACGCCGGGAACAGCAGGCCCCTCGGGATAAGGAACCCTCTTTTCAGGCGGCCGCATAACAGCGCACGAACAGCACAGTAAGGCAATAATGAACAGCACGCCATAACATTTTTGCAACACTCCCACGGTTGCTGGTCCTGTTCCGCTATCAGTGGTGATGCACATCTTCTTGTTTAACATAATTGCTGATCGGCTGGGTTTTTGCGTACTCTTTCAGGTCGGCAGCAGCCCGCGCCATCTCCAGAGGGCTTTCAAAGCGCGAGCCATCATCGGTGACGATGCCTATGGAAATGGTCATCAGGGGAAAAGTTTGTTCATGTCCCCGCCGGTCTTTGCCAATAATGAAACCTTTCTCGCGATCCTGTTCTTCATAGAACTTGAGTATGCGCTGGTCAAATTCGGTAATCACCTGTTGACAGAGCTGTTCCGCCCGTGCCGGCTCGGTCACGATGATAAAGTCATCGCCGCCAATGTGGCCAATAAAATCACTGTCCGTCCCTGTCGTTCGAAGTGCGCCTGTCAGTATATCAGCCACCTCCTTTATGACCTCGCTTGCCCACGCATAGCCATATTTATCTGCAAACGGCTTGAAATTGTCAAGATCTGCATGGCACAGGGAAAACGGCCTTTTTTCAGCCAGGCGCTGCTCAATCTGCCGCTCAATGGCGATATTGCCCGGCAGTCGCGTCAGCGGGCTGGCATCAAGACAAAGCTGCTCGAGCACTTTAAGGCGATTGGCCATAATTCTGAACCGCCGCGCCAGTTCCCCGATTTCGTCTTTATAGCTTATTTTTAAATCATCGAAATCAAAATTGCCATTTGCAATAAATCCCGTTGCCTTTTTGAGCTTTTTCAGGGGACGGGTAATATTATAGGTGATGAACAAGGCAAGCGCAATACCGCCGCACAGACTTATAAGAAATAAGATGAGCGTAACGCTTGATGCTTTTATGCCGCGACTCCGGATGAGCTTCATTTTCTGATCGACATCAATTTCCGCTTTTTTCTGCAGGCCGCTCACCAGCGCCATGACCGCCTCGGTTTTTTCCTTCATGCTGTGTTCTGAAAGGCGCTGAGCATCTGCTGCCTGGCCTGCTCTAATAAAAGCAACTTCGCGCTGAAAAATATCCTCGCACTCTTTATGCAACTGCTTAACCTGCGTCAGCAGGTTGATTATGCCGGGGAAATCAACCTTTTCAAGCTTGGCGATCCCCTGCTTGACTGCTGCGCTGCGCGACCAGAATAATTCTTCGAGAGCGCTATCCTGCAGAATAATAAATTTTTTTTCGCTTCGTTCTTGAGCCAGGAGATTATCTATAACCTGACGGGTCTGATAAATGATAAGAAAATCTTCTTTTACAATGGAATACGCGAGATCATTTAAATGCTGCAGGCTGAAAAGGGCATACGCGCCGATCATGATGGTCAATAAAGCCATGAGCAAGTATGCGGCAAGCAATTTTTTTGCGATGGTCAGTTTTATCATGTTGACTCATTATAACTATTTTGATTAATTGAAGACACTGTGTGGTAAAAAGGTTAGATGTTCCCCCTGCTTAAAAAATAATACGTAATGGTGAAATTCGCTATTCCAGTTCATCGCGCCGCCATCAGCTATAAAGGTATCAGAAAAATTGTCAATCGCCAAACCAAATCTGCATAAAAATAAGGTTGCCATTGTCGGCAATCCTAATGTGGGGAAAAGCGCCCTTTTTAACCAGCTCACGCGTTCCTATTCTCTGGTTGCCAATTTTCCTCATACAACCATAACCGTGTCCCGAGCCGAAATTACTATCGGTGGCGATAAATTCGAAGTTATTGACACGCCAGGCATCATCTCTCTTGATATGCAATCAGAGGACGGTTTAATCACCCGCGAAATCCTGGTCCGGGAGCATCCGGAGCTGATTATTCTCTGCCTTGACAGTACGAATATCAAGCGCTCGTTGCTACTCGCGTGCCAAATCTTTGAACTGGATATCCCGGTTATCATCTGCCTGAATTTAATAGACGAAGCGCGCCAGAAGGGCGTGTATATCAACCGCGAAAAGCTGGAAAAGCTGCTGGGTGTTCCTGTCGTAGAGACGGTTGCCAGCGAGGGGCGCGGCATAAAGCAGCTCATCAGGCAAATTCCTGAAGCTGGTCTGGTGCAGAAAAAAATCCAGTATAAAGCCTTTATAGAAAAAGGGCTGCGGGATATTGCTGCCTGCTTTCCGCCACCGGCAACACCTGCCGATGCCATTCTGCTGCTGCTCATACAGAAGGACCCCCTTATACAACAGTATATACGAGCCCAGCACGGCGATGTGATCGCAAATAAGATTGAACATATAATTGACAAAATGCAGCGCGCCACGCAGAAGCCGCTGACACACATGGTTTTTGAAAAACGTGCCGCGTGGGCCGAAAAGATCTCCCGGGCTATAACTGAAGGTCGGCAGCGCTCCACAGGTAGAACCGGGGAATTCATCGGCGCGCTGTGCCGCCATCCGTTCTGGGGATGGATAATTTTGTCTGTCATTGTGTACGGCACCTATATACTGGTGGGAAAAGTCGGCACCGGAATACTTGCGGCATTTCTTGAACAAAAAATCTTTATGCCGATTAACGGCGCCATCGGCAGTATGATTCCCTGGGATGACGGGCGGGCTTTTCTGGTTGGTCATTATGGAATTCTCACAACCGGCTTTGCCAACGCTATGGGAACGGTGCTGCCCGTTCTGGTCATATTTTTTCTCATATTGAATGTTTTGGAAGATATTGGCTATATCGCCAATCTGTGCGTTTTAAGTAATCGGGTGTTTCAACGGCTGGGACTGAGCGGTCGGGCTGTGTTGCCGATAATTCTTGGCTTCGGCTGCAAGACCATGGCAACACTTGCCACAAAAATCCTCGAATCCCGGAAAGAACGCTATATAGCAGTCTTTCTCATTGCGTTTGCAATTCCCTGTTCACCTTTGATTGGCGTTAATTTGGCGATCCTCACCCTTTTCCCATTCAGTACCTTTTTGCTGGTTTTCGGGATATTGGTTCTTATGGAAATTATGGTAGGACTGTTGCTCAATAAACTCCTGAAGCAAGACGGTGTGAGTGATTTTATTTTAGAAATTCCGCCCATTCGTGTGCCCCTGATGAAAAACCTTATTTTAAAAACTTATTTTCGCGTGAAGTGGTTTCTTATAGAAGCAGTGCCGCTGTTTATGGTGGGCGCCGCCATGCTGTTTGTCATGGAAAAGCTGCACCTGCTGAACATAATAAAACAGGGGGTTTTCCCCGTCCTGGTATCATTCCTCAATCTGCCGGTACAGGTCGTTGACGCTTTTTTACTGAGCCTCTCCCGAAAGGAAGCAGGCGCGGTTATTCTGCTGAATCTGGCGCAACAGCGGCAGCTTGATTATGTTCAGGCAACGGTCGGCATTATTGTGCTTACCTGCTTTTTTCCCTGTTTCGCAAATATTATGGCGATGGTTAAGGAGCTGGGCACCAGAAGCGCACTATTGATGCTGCTTGTAATTATGCTGGTTTCTGTTATTATTGGAGGCATGTTAAATTTTATCTTGCGCATAATGTTTTAAAGGTTGCTGCATGGAAAAAAAAGCTTTAGATGAATACATGGAGGCGCTTTGGTATCTTGCCGAGGAGAATAACCTGAGCCTTGAGCGGTTACAAGATTTGGTAGACGTAACATTTAATGATGATATTATCCGGCAATTAACAGAGCAGCAATTGATCCAGCTTCACGGTGATAAAATTGAATTGACGCCGCAGGGGCGTGATCAGGCCAAGCAGATTGTTCGGTGCCACCGGCTGGCTGAGAGGCTGCTTGCAGATGTGCTGGGCATGCAGCTCAAGGAAATGGAACAAGGGGCGTGTGAATTTGAGCACATCCTGGCTGCAGAAATTGTGGACAGCATCTGCACGCTGTTGGGACATCCTTCAGAATGCCCGCACGGCCTGAAGATTCCCGAAGGCAAATGCTGCCGCCAGGCGCGTGAAACGGTAACCAGCGCCATTGTTCCCCTGAGCAGGGTGCCGGTGGGGGAACGCGTGAAAGTGTGCTATATAAACACCAAATCTAATTCGCGCATTCATAAACTCTGCCATTTTGGTATTATGCCCGGCTCCTACATTAAAGTTCACCAGAAGTCGCCATCATTTGTCCTGCAGCATGAAAACACCCAGATTGCCTTAGAACAGGACATTACTAACGAAATTTTTGTATTTTATCCTGAAGAAAAAAAGGAGGTTGGCCTGCCACTGCGCAGGCACTGGCGGTTTCGCAGGAGAGGTTATTAATATTTTGATACAAAAGTGCAGCATAATTAGTTGCTGAAAAATTTACTGTAGTAATATGGAGGTGGTTTAGCAAATATGGAAATTGTCACTGAAATTATTTGGGGCGATGCTAAAGATGTTTTAAAAACCCTAAAAGAGAACTCAATTGATTTAATAATTACATCGCCGCCTTACGCTGACAGAAGAACAAAAACATATGGTGGAATCAAGCCCGATAAATATGCTCAATGGTTTTTACCCATAAGTGGAGAGTTGCTGAGGGTTTTGAAACCAGATGGTACTTTTATTTTAAATATTAAGGAAAAGGTTGTTGATGGTGAAAGACATACTTATGTTATAGAAATTATTCAAGGCATGAGAAAACAAGGATGGGTATGGACGGAAGAATTCATTTGGTGCAAAAAGAACTGTTATCCGGGAAAGTGGCCGAACAGGTTTAGGGATGCATGGGAAAGACTTCTTCAATTTAATAAAAGCAAAAACTTCAACATGTACCAAGAAGAGGTCATGATTCCAATGGGGGCATGGGCTACGACTAGGCTAAGAAATTTAAGTGAAACTGATAAAATTAGAGATAATTCAAAAGTAGGTAGCGGGTTTGGTAAAAATGTTTCTAACTGGTTAAATAGAGATAAAGTTTTCCCTACAAATGTTTTACATTTAGCAACTGAATGTAATAATAAGAAGCACAGCGCAGTATTTCCAGAATCACTGCCCGAATGGTTTATCAAGCTGTTTACAAAAGAATATGATTGGGTTTTAGACCCCTTTATGGGTTCAGGTTCTACTCTTAAAGTAGCCCAAAGAATGCTACGGAATTCAATTGGAATTGAAATTGTCAAGGAATACTGCGAGATGGCAAAGTCTGAATTAAAGTCGAAAAAATATTTACTGTTGGAAAAAAAGATCGCTTATGAAATCCATAGAACTAAATGATATTGTGGCTTATGTTGAAGAAAACATCAGCAGTTTTCATGCAAAAAGATTACAAAGTCTGGATAAATTAAAATTGCAGGATGTTTTAAAAAGAAAAAATCCTTATCTTTTTAAAGCAAAAAATATATTAACGGCACAGGATTTAGTAAAAACTTTACTTGACGCTCATTTGTCTTCACAAGAAGAAACAATATTTGGAGACTTTTTAGAGGGTTTAGCTGTTTTTATATGTAATAAGATTTTTGATGGTAAAAAATCGGCAGCTGAGGGCATTGACCTTGAGTTTGATAAAGAAGGGATAAAGTACATTGTTACGATAAAGTCAGGGCCAAATTGGGGAAACAACGACCAAATTAAAAAAATGCAGGATAACTTCAGAAAAGCTAAGAGGATATTAAGGACTAATAATCCCACTATTAATATTATTGCTATAAATGGTTGTTGCTATGGAAGGAATTACAAGCAAGATAAGGGAGATTATTTGAAGCTTTGTGGGCAAAGTTTCTGGGAATTTATATCAGGAGATGAAAATCTTTATTTAAACATTATAGAACCCCTTGGTCATAAGGCAAAAGAACAAAATGGGCAGTTCTTAAAGTCATATTCTCAGATAATCAATCAATTTACACATCAGTTTTTGGAAAAGTTTTGTTTAAATGGCAAAATTGATTGGGGAAAATTAGTAAAATTCAATTCAGCTAAAATAAAAATATAACGCCCCTATTAACATGGAGGAGTGTATGGAAATTCTATCCATAAAACTTGAGTTCCCTGAGGGCGCCAATATTATCGTAGGGCAGACTCATTTTATCAAAACCGTGGAAGATATTTATGAAATTATGGTCACTTCTGTCCCCGGGGCGAAGTTTGGTATTGCGTTCTGCGAAGCATCCGGCCCTTGTCTGATTCGGTATGACGGCAATGACGAAGCACTGATTCAGGCTGCTATCAGTAATTGCCAGAACCTTGCCGCCGGCCACATCTTTGCGCTGGTGGTGCGCGATGCCTATCCCATTAATGTTCTGAACAGCATCAAACAGTGTCCTGAAGTCTGCTCGATATATTGCGCGACAGCAAATCCCGTTGAGGTGCTTGTGGCGCGGACAAACCAGGGATGCGGCATTCTGGGTGTCATTGATGGATTTTCACCAAAAGGGGTAGAATCAGCACCCGACAAGGAACAGCGCAAGGAGTTTTTAAGAAAGATTGGCTACAAAAGGTAAAATCTAATCCCGAAACCATAAACCCCAAAAATCTTGCATTTGTTCAGAATTTATGGTTTGCCAAAGGGAGTTCTATGGACAAAGCATTTGTTGAGGAAATGCGCAAACGGGTTGAAAAGGAGCTTGCTGAAAGAGAGCGTTCTGTGGTCCAATTCTGGAAGGAAGAGCTTGAGAAAGTGCTCAAAAAGCCTGCCGAAAGTCTTGGCGCGCTCCAGGTTGAGTTGAAAAATCTCGCCACGCGCATGGAAAACAGGTTAAAGGTGTTAAAAAAAACGGGTATGTAACTGCGGCCTCGTCACTTCATGAAGAAATCTTCATATCTTCCCTTTAAGGGCATTGCCCTCATCGCTGACCCTATTTATAATTACATTCCCTTTACGGTTGCACATAACACTGCCCCCCTTGAGGCAACAGAAAGAGATCTCATTGATTCACCCTGGATGCAGCGGCTGCGGCGCATCCATCAATTACAAAGCGCCCGCTGGGTGTACCCGTCAGCCGAGCATACCCGTTTTCAGCATTCTCTGGGCACCATGCATATGGCGGGAGAATTCGCCCGCCATCTTTATCAGAGCCTGTGCGCCGTCTGCCCGGGGGTTCCCTCATGCAATTTCATCGAAGAGCTGCTGCGAATCGCCGGACTGCTGCACGATATCGGCCATGGTCCGTACGGCCATTTTTTCGACGAACATTTCTTAAGCCGCTACCGTCTGACGCATGAAATTCTGGGGCAAGAGATTATTAGGAGAGAGCTGGGCGATATTATTAAAAATATTCGGCGCAGCCCCCACGGCCCGTTTGAGAGTAAAGAACGCATCAATCCCGAAGACGTTGCTTTTTTAATAAAGAAACCGCAAGAGGGGAAAAGAACAGACGTGCGCAAGCCCCGTTGGCTCACATTTCTGCAGCAACTTTTCTCCGGCATCTATACCGTTGATAACCTTGATTACGTGCAGCGCGATGCGTACATGACGGGCTTTTCCCTGGATATGGTTGATATGCGCCGTCTGCTTTTTTACTCATTTTTCAGCGATCAGGGATTAACGCTCCATCAGGCAGGCGTCTCGGCATTGACCCGGTTTCTCAATGCGCGGCTGAGTCTATACAGCAACGTTTATTATCACCGAACCACCCGGGCCATTGATTTCCATATGCAGGAAATTTTCCCCCAGACCATGAAAATAATTTTCCCGGTAAATCCCTTGCGCGCGCTTAACCGGTATCTGTCGCTCAATGACTGGTTTTTGCTTCAGGAAGTGGAGCAGTGGAAACGGAAAGGCCAGGGTGAAAAGAAATATCTGGGTCGAGAATGGGCACAGATTATTGAACGCCGAATAAAATGGAAAATGGCCTATGCGACCGAACTAACCATTGACCAGGCAATGCGCGGCATGATCGCATTTACCAGGCCCGAACAATTCGAACAGGCTATAAGAGAACGGCTGCCACAGCATATTCGCACGATAGATTTTCGCATTGATATCGCCATGCAGGATCCCCGCCCCTTGAACCCCATGGCGGAGGGCAACAAACGGATAAACATCTATAATGCTTCTACAGGCGTAACTTCACCGGAGCCGCTTAAGGAAATTTTTAAATACATCCCTGCCCGTATTGTCCATTTCAGGGTATTTACATTAAACCACGCGCATGATGCCGAGCTTGCCGCCGCTGCAGAGCAGATTTTTAATCCGTCGAGCAGCGTATCTTTTGACACGAATGTTTGACTTTGCGCAGCCAGCCATCGGCTGATGGATCCGCTTTAGTCAAGAAAGCCAGCCAACCCCAGTTCCCGGCCAAGGTGATAGCACCGTTGGACCAGCATCTTGTTTCGCTCATAATCTACATCCGCCAACGCAACTGGCAACTGCAATTTTGGATAAAGCGCACGCAATTGGTCTTTGGTCATCAATACCTGGTTGATAACGGCCAGCCGGGTGGCAACAATAGGGGTGAGACGATTAGCGGGCCCCAGCATAGCGGTGAGAAACATGAAGAGGTCTATAATCGGCCGGGCATCATCGTCAACTGATGAACCAAGGCTCAGTATCAGGACAAACTGTTTCTGCCAGGGATGCCACGGCGTGTGCTTTAGTCCGGTTTCGGTAATCTGGACATGAATGAAGGAACGAAAGCGATCAAGGATTTTTTTTAATGATGCCGTGAGGTGATGAAAATAAACTGGCGAGGCAAACACCAGGACCTCGGCAGCGATAATTTTTTGGCTCAGAACCTGCCAGTCATCGTCCCGTATGGAACAGCGCTGCAACCGGTTGCAGCGCAGGCACCCCCGGCAGTATTTTAAATTGAGGTTTTCTGCAATGATCTCTTCTGTTTGAGCGCCGGCATCGTGGGCACCCCTGAGCAGTTCATGCAACAAAAGCGACGTATTTCCCTTTCTGCGTGGACTGCCGTTAAATGCGACTATATTCATAATCGAAACCTGATACGCGCAACCCCGCACGCCGGTCAGGCAGATGCAACAAATGAGGTGTCCTTAAAATAGTCGCTTATAAATATGATCTGCCCGTTTGCAATGCGCATAAACGTAATGCCACGATTCCGATAAGCGCGGCCATGCGCGTTTTCTCCTTCATTGGTCCATACGGCACACGCCCGCTCTCCTTCTATGATGATATCGGTAACGCTAAAAGTGAGCCGGGGATATTTTCTGAACAGTATTTTGAAAAAAAGCAGAATCCGATTCTTCCCGCTGATGCAGCCCGCCCCGGGGAAATCAAAGACGGCGTCTTCAGCCAAAAATGGGGCAAGAGCTGAAAGATCGCGGCAGTTCAACGCCGTAAATATTTTTTCAGCGCAGATACGGGCTAACGACTGGTCAGTCATGGTGCGGTTGACAGAGCCGGGTGCGGCTATCCTGGGTTGCGGGGAAAGGCAGCGGCAGTTGCCGCCACAGAAACAAACACTCGCGGCAGCGCTTTTTATGCCGCTCGCGGCTTTTACATACCGCAAGCGACGTATATTGTTCGTGCAGCTCGCACCACCGGTATTGTTCGTTGGTCCGGCGCTGAACGACTTCAGAGGCTGGTTTCATGAAATAACCTAAACGGTCAATCTGTGAGCGAATACTTATGCCTGAGGGCAAATTCCCTGTTTTCCTGAACACACTTTTCTAAAAATTCTTTCTCTTTGGCAGTAATTTTCCGCAGCGGTATCGTCATTTCCTGGCCTTCTATCACTTCACTATTAGGCACAAATGTTTCATTCGGCAGAGCAGCATTCTCAATGACGGCGTTGATTCTTATATAGACACTATCGCCAATCATGGAGTGGGTGATGTTTGACCGCGCTCCCACAAAACATCTCTTGCCGATGGTGGTCGGACCGTGAATTATCGCGCCATGACTTATGCTGGTATCATCGCGTATGATTATAAATGTTTCAGCGCGGGCATGGAGGACTGCCGTGTCTTGAACGCAACAATTTGCACCAATTTCTATTCTGGTTATTTCGTCAACTGTTGAGAACCGGTCAGCTCTAATCACCACGCCGGGTCCGATATAGGTATTGCCGCCAATTTTAACCCTCCCAATAATGACGGCTGACGGATCAATAAATGCGGTTGTGTCTATCTGAGGAAGATCGCCCGCGACATTTTTTCTTAACATATAGACCTCTTCCAAAATAAACATATCATTAAAACGTGTCTGCAGCATTTGGCGTATGTGCCGTGCTGGCAAGCAGAAAACCAGAGAACATCGTGGCAAAAGAAACGATTTTCAACTACGTCATGCATATTACCACCAGCGTTTTTTTGAATGCCATTTTTCAATACCGTGTTTTTTGATATTTCGCAAATTTTTTCTGTTAGCATCTCTATGCACTGGTTCAAGAATTTTCAGCGTGGCGCAGGTCTTCTGCCGGTCGCACTGCCAGCATCCTTCAATCCCCTGTTGGTGACAGCATTCCCGAATGGGGCAGACAGGATTTCCGCCACCGCCCCGACAGGTCTTTTTGCAGCGCATAAAAGTAAGGGCTTCCAGAAATGCATCGCATTCGCGGTAATACTGCAATCCGTCAAACGGGACAACTTTTGAAACAGCAGAAAAATTATGCTGCTGTAATGCTTTTCTTAATTCTCCGGCCAGGCGTGCCAGGCCTCCGGAATAGGCATAACAATCGCCACAGTAAAGCCCGCAGAACGTAGTCAGATTTTTTGACTGGTCTCTATTGCTCATGTTCGGCCTTTACAGATGAGGCGAAGCTGGTTTGATTCGCTTTTGCGTGCCTCCGCTGCCGCACATATTCAATTACGGTGGGCATAACCGAGATGACTATGATGGCAACAATTACCAGCGTAAAGTTTTTCTTGACAAACGGCAGGTTGCCAAAAAAATAACCGCCAAGGGTAAAGGAGGAAATCCACAGAATGCCCCCGACTACATTGTAGGTGAGAAAGCGGGGATAGGTCATACTGCCTACCCCGGCCAGAAACGGAGCAAAGGTGCGGATAATAGGGACAAATCTGCCTATCACAATGGTGATGGGGCCATATTTTTCATAAAATTCATGAGTGCGGTCCAGATACTCTTTTTTAAAGAACCGGCTGTTCTGCATATGGAAAACTTTTGGCCCGATATAATTTCCGATCCAGTAATTAATCGTATCGCCTAAAATTGCCGCAGCACTGAGCAGGATCAGAAGCCACACAAGGTGCAGCGAACCCAATGCCGCAAAAGTGCCGGCGACAAAAAGCAGTGAATCACCGGGAAGAATCGGCGTCACCACCAAACCCGTTTCGCAAAAAACAATAATAAAGAAAATTAAATAGGTCCACATGCCGTAGTCCCGAATAAGCACGTCAATGTATTTATCAAGGTGCAGCAGCACATCAAAGAACTGGACAATAATCTCCATAAAAGCTCCCAAATAATAATTTGCAGGAAGAGAAGTTTATCGCTCTCGGTCAAAAAACGCGGGAAGACATTATAGCTGCGCAAAAAGGTTTTCCATTGTAATGTGAAATATAATGCTATGCAAGCACAAATATTACAGAACATTTTCCAAAATGTATCCACGAAATTAAGGTAAACCGCATGAGAAAAAAAATGGTTATAATGTGAAACTTCAATACCCGCGTTAGGCGAGTTTTGTGCGGCATGGGGCAGATGAAACGAAAAAATTGCGATTATCTCTTTCAACGTGTTTGAATCCCGTGCGAATCATCCTCTTGTTTTTTTCCTCAACAACCATTAAGCTTATGCTTATAAACAAAAATATGTGATTGCTTTCCTCTCTGCTGGGGTCGCACTGAATATCTGGTTGAGATTGCCTTGTCCCGTCAGAATGATCCCGCAATGACGGGTTTGGTCTCTGTAACCCCCATATGAAAGTGCTTCTTATATCCGCCAATACTGCTGAAATCAATATGCCCACGCTGCCGCTCGGGCTGGTGTGCGTGGCTACCGCGACACAGGCAGCAGGGCATGCGGTAGAAATCCTTGATCTGCGCCCACAGCAGGAACCTCAAAAACAAGTGCAGGCGGCAATAGAAAAATTTCAGCCTGCGGTTATCGGTATATCGGTGAGGAACATTGATGACCAGAATATGGAGAATACCACGTTTCTGCTGGAGGAAGTCAGAAATGTTGTCGCAGTATGCCGCGCGCATTCAGGTGTACCAATAATTCTTGGCGGAGCGGGCTACAGCATTTTTCCCGAAGCGGTGCTTGAATATCTTGGTGCTGATGCTGGTATACAAGGCGAAGGGGAGATGGCATTTCCCGCACTTCTTGAAAAGCTGCAGAACAAACTAAAGTTATCAGAAATGCCCGGGATCTATCTTCCCCAATACGGGCTGCAGGGAAAGAGAATATTTACGAAAAATCTTGATAGCA
>Ga0101944_10002316_pt1 | contig 31461 bp, 22 predicted proteins | sample DewCreD2012metaG_FD_75245 | JGI IMG/M metagenome (GOLD analysis project Ga0101944, IMG submission 75245) | Hot spring sediment bacterial and archeal communities from British Columbia, Canada, to study Microbial Dark Matter (Phase II) - Dewar... ... | reverse complement strand
TGGCGGCCACCGTGGCGGCATGGGCCGCCATGAACTGATCCATGGTCATCGAGAGGATGGCCACGGTCGGGGTGGGAGTGGGGGTGTCGGTGGGAAGGGGGGACCAGGTTCCGGTGAAGGTGGGGGTGGGGGAACGGGTCCAGGTCGGTGACGCCGTCGGGGTCCGGGTGGGCGACGGGGTGGCCGGGGTGGTGGAGGTCGGATCCGGTGTCGTGGCCGGAACCGGACGGGTGCCGCTGACCGGCAGGTCGCCGGCGTCGTCGGACGACGAGCACGCCGCCACCAGCGCCAAGCTGGCCGGGCGGGTCGCCGCGCGCCTGGGGCTGGAGGCCGCCGACACCCGGGCGTTGTGCCGGTTGACGGAACACCACCTGCTGATGGCGGCCGTGTCGCAACGCCGGGACCTGCAGGACCCGGCCGTCATCAAGGGCTTCGCCGCCACCGTGGCCGATGTGGAGACGCTCAACCGGCTGACCGTGCTGACCTACGTGGACGCCCAGGCGACAAGCGACCGGTTGTGGAACGGGTTCAAAGACTCCCTGCTGCGCGCATTGCACGACCGGGCACTGAAGGCGTTGCAGGCCGAGGCGGGGACGGGTCGCCCGGTCGAGCGTTCCAAGGAGCAATTGCTGGAAGCGACCCGCGCCGTCCTGCCGAGCGGTTTTGTTGCCGAGGAACTTCAGGCCCATTGCGACGGCTTGCCCGAGCGTTATTTCCAGGTGCGCGGGGCGCGGGAAATCGCCCAAGACCTCCAGTTGGCGCACGCCTTCATGCGCCTGCAATTGTTGCCGGAGCCGCGGGCGCTGGAGCCGGTCGTGGCCTGGCAGGACGACACCGACCGGGGCTTCACGACTGTGAAGGTCTGCACCTGGGACCGGGCCGCCCTGTTCAGCCGCATCGCCGGGTCGCTCAGCGCCGCTGGCCTGAACATCCTCGCCGCCCAGGTGTTCACGCGCGCCGATGACATCGCCCTGGATACTTTTTACGTGACGGATGCCCGCACGGGCGCCACGGCCGGCGACACCCAGCGCGCGCGATTCGAGGAGCTGCTCACCCGAGTGCTCACGGGCGGGACGGTGGACTTCCGCGAACTGATTGCCCGACAACGCCCGACCCGGCCGTTCTATGCCGGCTACGAAGGCGAGCGGTTGCCCACGCGGGTTGGCTGGGACAACGACGTGTCCGAAACCCGCACGCTCATCGAGGTGGAAACTGAAGACCGCGTGGGGTTGTTGTTCGCCATCTCCGAGGCGCTGACCGGGCTGGGCCTGAACATTTCGGCCGCCATCATCTGCACCGAGCTTGGCGCGGCGATTGACAGCTTCTATGTGACCGAGATCAACGGAGGCAAAGTATTGGACGCCGACCGGTTGGTTCGGGTCAGGGACGGCCTGCTGCGGGCCATTCGGGATTTGGACCGTCTTTAGCCACCGGCCGGCCTGCGCGGTTCAGGCGCTCAGTCCCCCGGCCGCCATTTGCCGCAAAGTGGTCTTGAGAATCTTGCCCGTGGCGTTGCGCGGCAGGGCCTCCATAAACACAATGCGGCGCGGCACTTTGTAGTCGGCCAGGCGCGCCTTCAGGAATTTGTGCAACTCGCGCTCGTCAATCTGCGCCCCCTCGACCGGTGCCACGAAAGCCAGGGGCTGTTCACCCTTGCGCGGGTCAGGCACGCCAATCACAGCGGTCTCCTTGACGCCGATGAACTGGTGGATGACCTCCTCGATCTCGCGCGGGTACACGTTGATGCCGTTGACCAGCAGCATGTCCTTCTTCCGGTCAGTGATGTAGAAATACCCCTCGGCGTCCTGGTAGCCGATGTCGCCCGTGAGCAACCAGTCGCCGCGCATGGCCTTGGCGGTTTCCTCCGGTTGGTTCCAGTAGCCCAGCATCACGTTGCCGCCCCGGACACAGATCTCCCCCACGGTGTGATGCGGCAGCAGATTGCCCTGGTCGTCCTGCACGCTGACTTCCACACCGGGGATCGGCAGGCCGATTGAGCCTGGCTTGCGCCGGCCATCCAGCGGGTTCTTGGTCACCACCGGACTGGCCTCGCTCAGACCGTAGCCTTCGATGAGCGGGATGCCGAACTTGGCCTCAAAATCCATCAGTACCTGCACCGGCAACGGCGCCGCGCCGCTGATACACGCCCGCAGCGGCAGGGGCGGCTGAATGGGGGCGCTGACCATGCTGCGGTAAAACTGCGGAATGGCCGGCAGGATGGTGGCCTGCCGCTGGAGAATCTCCGCCAGGGCGTTGCGCGGCGGATGCAGCGACCGCACCAGCACGATGCTGCCCCCCACGATTAACGGCAGCAGCACACCCACGGTCAGCATGTAGCTGTGGAACATCGGCAGCAACACGGCAAACCGATCCGAGCCCACCGTGCGCAGCACCTGACGGCAACTCTCGACGTTGTGAAGCAGGTTGCCGTGCGACAACATGGCCCCCTTGGGTCGGCCGGTGGTGCCGGAGGTGTAGATCAGCGCGGCCAGATCGCCTTCCTGCCGCCGGCAAAGCCCCTCGCCAGCCGCCGGCGCCGGCAGGGCGGCAAACTGCTCCACGCGCAGCAGGCGCAAGCCCGGTCGCGCCGCGCGTAGCGCCGCTTCGTGTTTGGCCAGCAAACCGTCCGTGATCAAGACGTCAATCCCGGCGTCGGCCAGGATGAAGTTCACTTCGTCCGGCTTCAGGAAGTTGTTGATGGGCACCACAACCGCCTCGGCCAGAAACACGCCAAACAGCGCCGTGACAAACTCCGGACAGTTCACCAGCCACAAGCCCACGCGGTCGCCGGTCTTGACGCCCAGCCGTTCGGTCAACTCGCGAGCCACGGCGCGTGACTGCCTCGCCAAGTCCCCGTAGCTCAACTCGGCGGCCCCCCAAAAGATGGCGGTTTTTCCCTGTTCCGCATCCGCAGTGGCCAGAAAGGCGGTGGCCAGATTCATGGCCAGAGGGTAGCCAGGAGACCGGCGCGCGGGCAAGCCGGCAGTGGGCCGGCGATTTGTTGTCGGCCCACTTGACTTCGCAACAGGGGCAGGGGATGATGCGCCGCCATGAGGTAACTCCCCTCGTTTGGCCACGTTGCGGGACGCATCCTGTCTCGGAGTGCCGTAATCAAAGGAGTTGTGTCAATCGTTATGAAAAACGCGAACTCATGCCGAATTCTGGCTGCCTGGCTGCTGGCTTGCGCTGGCGCACCGCACTCCTGGGGGCAACAACCTACACTAGTTGACTCTCTGGACCTGCTCGGAGCGACCTGGACAATCAGCGGCGCGCCCTCCTGGATTGGGCAGACCACGGGCGCGCACGATGGCGTGGACGTGGCGGGCCTGGTGTCGCCGACCCCTTTCACGTCGTACGAGTATGCGGAGCTGTCCACGGTGGTGAACGGCCCCGGCCTGATCCGGTTCTGGTGGAAGCTGGACAACACCACCAACGCCGCGGGGCTTTTGTCCGGCGCATACGCCTCGATGTCGGTCCAGGGACTCTACTACACCAATGCCACGGCCAATACCGGCTGGACTCTGGTGGAGATGCCGGTACCGCATTACGGCTCGAACTTGGTGCGCTGGGAGTACGGTCGTTGGATGGCCTACGAAACCGGCCAGGACGCCGCGTGGGTGGACGAGGTGACCTTTGTTCCCACCACACCGTTCCCGCCACTTATTACGAACAGCCCGGAGAGCAGGTCGGTTTTCACCGGCGGGACGGCCCGGTTCGCCGTGGGCATGGACGGGACACCGCCCTTCTACTACCAATGGCGACGTAACAGCGAGGCCATTGCGGGCGCGACCGAAGGCACGTTGCGGCTTTTCAACGTGTCCGCGGCCGACGTCGGCAGTTACGACGTCGTGGTCACCAATCTGCTGGGACGACAGACCAGCGCCCCGGCCCTGTTGAGCCTGCTGCCTCCGATTTCCATTCCTACCGCCCTGGATGCCCCGAATTTAGTCTGGCAAACAGGCGCAGACGGGCAGTGGTTCGGCCAGACGAACATCACCCATGACGGCACCGACGCCGTGCAAACCGGGGGGTCGCCGGACAGCATGGGCGGCTACGCCTATCTCATCACCACGGTCAACGGACCGGGCACCCTCAGCTTCTGGTGGAAATCCGAGTTTCAGGGCCTGACGTTTGAAATCACCAACAGCACCGGCACGGTGGCCTGGACCAGTTCAGACTGGATTTCGGATTGGAGCCAGAAAGTCTTCGAGTTGAACGAAGGCGCACACACCCTGATCTGGAGTTACTTCATGATGCACCATCACGGGGACATGGAATTCGACAGCAAAGCCTTCCTGGACGAAGTGGTGTGGAGCGGCGGCGGCACGCCGCCGCCCGGGTTGCAACTGATTGCGCCCGGATTCAACAGCCAGCACCAGTTTCAATTCAGCTTCCAGAGCGCCAGCGGCAAGCGCTACTTCGTGGAGTTCCGCGACGCCCTGACCGAGGGCGCGTGGTCCGCCTTGTACGACGTGGACGGCAACGGCAGTCTGATCACCGTGACGGATCTCAGGACGTCGGCTGGTCCAAGGTTTTACCGAGTTCGGGTGCAGTAGCCGCTCCGGCCAAGGGGGCCGTGGTGGCGGGTGGTTGGCTCGGTTGGACGGAAGACTCGGCCCGCAGCAACTGCTGGCGGCTAAGCCGGCAGGGGCTCGTGGATGCAACGGCTTGCCGCCGGCAGCGGTGTGCCGTCCGAGGCTTCGGGGTATTCGAACACCCTCCCCTCGTGGTTGCGCAAGACGAGGCGGTCGCCATTCCGGCTCAACACGTAGTCCGGACCGATCGGCACCTTGCCGCCGCCGCCCGGAGCGTCAATCACGTAGGTCGGCACGGCGTAGCCGGTCGTGTGGCCGCGCAAGGCCTCCATGACCTCCAGCCCGCGGCGCACGCTGGCCCGCAGGTGCGCCGAGCCGTGGATCAGGTCGCACTGGTAGAGGTAGTAAGGCCGCACCCGGCACATCAGCAATTTCTGCACGTGCGCCTTCATGACCTCCGGGTCGTCGTTTACGCCGCGTAACAGGACCGACTGGTTGCCCAGCGGGATGCCCGCGTCGGCCAGCCGTTCCAGCGCCGCCCGCGCCTCCAGCGTCAACTCCCGCGGATGATTCGAGTGGATGCTGACAAACAGGGGGTGGTGGCGCTTGAGCACGGCGCACAGGCCGGGCGTCACCCGTTGGGGCAGAAAAATGGGCACACGCGTCCCGATGCGCACCAGTTCGACGTGTCGAATGGCGCGCACGGCCGCCAGCAGCCGGTCCAGTTTCCGGTCGGCAAACAGCAACGGGTCGCCCCCGCTCAGCAATACGTCGCGCACCTCGGTGTGCTGGCGGATGTAATCCAGTTGCGCCGTCAGGTGAGCCTGGAAATTGTGCGCAGCGGCGCTGCCGACCAGTCTTGACCGCGTGCAGTACCGGCAGTAAGCCGCGCACCGGTCCGTGGCCAGGAGCAACACGCGGTCGGGGTAGCGATGCACCAGCCCCGGCACGGGCGAGTGCGCCTCTTCTCCGCACGGGTCGCGCATCTCCCACGGGGCGGTGTGTGTCTCCTCGACACGCGGCACGACCTGCCGCCGGATGGGACACCAGGGGTCTGCGGGATCAATCAGGCTGAAAAAATACGGGGTGATGCCCACCGCCAAACGCCGCTGGGCCAGGCGCGCGCCGGCCGCTTCCTCCGGGGTCAGCGTGGGCAGCAGCCTGGCAAGCTGGTCCGGCGTGCTGATGCGGTTGCGGAGCTGCCAGCGCCAGTCGTTCCATGACGCCTCTGGCACATCACCCCAGCGCCCGCGTCCGGCCGAGACAAACTGCTTGAGCGCAGCGCCTCGTCCGTCCTCGTCCTCGCCGACTCCATGGGAATCCGGGTTTGCCATGACTGGCGAACTATAGGTTTGACCGGAAACGTGTCAAGCGACCCGTCCCCGGGGTGTTGATGGGGCCGTGGGGCGGCGCGCAGGCCCGTTTGCCCTGGGAAACGGGCCTTGCAGCCGGCACCACGGCGCCTCCTCGGTCCACTGACGGAAGTCGGCGGGCCTGCCCAGCCCGCACGCCGGGGCAGCCCTCAACCGGTCCTGGCTGACCAACCACGGGTTCAGAACGTGTAGGTGATCTTGGCGAACAGGCTCTCGCCCGAATCCTCCGTGTCGTTCTCGACATCGTTGTAGGCGGCGTAGAACCAGGCGCGCCGTCGAAATTCCCAGCCGTAGATCAGGCTGTAGTTGTGCAGCTCCTGGGCGCGCATCTGGATCGAGCCTTTGATCCACATGTTGGCGCGCAGGAACAGGTCGAACACCACCCGGTTCAGCCAGACCGTGTCGCGGCTGCCATCCGGCTGGTCCTCAAACCGCACGGTCAGTTCCTCGCTGATGGGCAGGCGTTCCCAGAACTTGAGCCGCTTGGCCAGGGCTACCTCGTGGTATCGCGTCTGCTCAAATTCGCCCAGCGCGTAGTCCAGGTTCACGGCCTTGTAGTAATCCGAGGCCCACAGGTCCAGGCCGAAGGCCGTGCGGTGGTTGTGATGGGGGCGGTGGTACTGCTGCGAGTGGCGGACGCCCACGGCCAGGTCGTTGCGAAACACTGTCCGCAGATAGCCGGCGTGGTCGTGGAGTGACCGCTCGCCGGCATGATCCAGGGCGTACTGGAAATCGTAGCCCACTCGGACTTCTTTGTACCAGCCCTTGCCGGCGGTCTGGTAATAGTCCACCTCGAAGACCGGCCCGAAGAGATCGCGGCGCGGGATGTAGCCCAGGAGGGGATTGAACGTCTCGGTGATGGCCAGATAGGCAAGCTCCCACGACCAGGGATAGCGGTTATAGACAATGGCGGCGCTGCCCAGGAAGTCCGTGCCGTCGCGCGGGCTGCCGTTTGCCGGGGCAAGGTCCTCGTCCGCCACGGCTGTTTGGAAACGCACCCGCCAGTCGTCGTTGAAAAAGATGCTGCCGTCCACGCTGCCCACCGCCGAGTGGCCCTCCTTCAGCGCGGAGCAGGCCCCGTAGTAGCCAAGGTAGGAGCGCTCCCGCAGATGTTGGGTCAGATACAGCACGGTCGAGTTGCCGTGGAACCCGCCGTCGTGGGCCACCCGACTTTGCAAATTCTGGAACAGAAACGAGCCGTTGGGCAGCAAGCCGCTGGACTTCAGGCCGGCGTCAATGTCCGTAAACCGCCGGCTGTAGTAGAGTTGGTGCGGCATCTTCACCAGGTCCTCGCCCTCCCGGAAGAACAGCCGCTTCTCCGGCAGGAAACGCTCGGTGTCGCGCAGCTCGATGGTGTCGGCGTCCGCTTCGATCTGGCCGTAATCCGGGTTGAGCGTGAGCGCCGCCGTGATGGCCGGCGTCAGGCGCGTGCCGACATCCAGGCCCACGCTCGGCTCGACCTTGGTCTGGCCGTCGAACGCGGCCAGGACGCTGACATACGGGGTGAACTCCCAGTTCCGGTCGAACGGCGCGCCCGCCAGGTTGACGCCCGTCAAGTGGCCGAAGTGGCGCGGTTTGTAAGTGTCCGTGGCGCTGAAACTCCAGAAACTGGTCACATCAGTGCGGCGTTGCAGGCGGGTGACGTTGAAGCCCCAGCGCTGCCCGTCCCTGCGAAAGAAGTTCAGCACCTTGAGCGGGATGCGCATCTCGAAGGTCCATCGGTCGGCCAACGTCTTGGCGGCGCAGTCCCAGTCCGCCGACCAGCCGTAATTGAACTGTCCGGACGGCCCCTCGCTGGCATCGGCGCGCGTGCCCAGCGGATTGGTGAAGAAGGCGTACTTGCCCCGGTGGTTGTGCGGCGGATCGAGATGAATCTCCACCCAGTCGTCCCCGATAAACGGCCGATCCTGCCGTTGCTCCGTGGCGTGAATCTCCGCCATGTTGCTGTCCAGACACTCCACGCCGATGTAGAGGAACTCCCGGGTCATGGCCAGGCGGATGAGCGTTTGCTCGACGGCCGGTTGGTGAGTGCGCGCGTCCACCAAGCCCGTGCCGACCTCGCACGCTTGCCAGAATGCCTCGTCCAACAGGCCGTCCACGGTCAGTTCGGCGTCCACGTGAAGCACGCTCAACGCGGGCACTTGGGCATCCGGAGAAGTATGCGCCGCCAAAGGCGGCCGAAGCAGAAGCAGCCCCGCCAACATCAGCAACGCGCGCCCGGCCCGTGCGCCCGGTGGCTGCAGCCCAAGGCGACCGTGCTTCGACACCCCGCCGCTCCACCGAACGCGGCGGCGACCGGCCGACCAGGCACTTCTGCTCAACGCCGCCACAAGTGCAGCACGGCGGCGTCGGCCCCCGGCGCTTTCAGCACCTGACGCGCACCACCCGGCATGGCCGTAGCCGGGGTGATTTGGCCCGTTACCGGATGGACCCATTCCCCCTGCAGCGTCCCTTGAGCGGCTGAAAGGTCCACCGTGACCTCGCCTCCACCAGGCAAATAGACCACATACTCCTGACCCGCTTGAGCCAAGCAGTAGCCGCCGGAGGCCAGGTCAGACCGCGGGAGCATGGCGGCCAGGTTCACCCGGTCAGCCAGTTGACGGGCGACACCCAGGGCGCGTCGCACCGACTCCCAGCGGCCCGGCTTCTTGCCACGCAACACGCCTTGCTTGTAAGGGTCCATGAACAGTGGCTGGTGCCCGCGGGTGAAAGTTTTCCACACCCAGACCGCGTCGCCGCCAATGCCCCACAAATGGTCCGTGTCGCTCAGGACCACCTTGCGCCCGTCAGCCGGAGGCGGATTGGTGCGGTAGTTGAACGGCCCGGCATCGGGGTTGGGCGACACCCAATCGGCCGGGCTGTTGAACAAGGTGGTGTTGGCGCCGCGCTGGCCGGGATCGCGCGCGTATTGGAAAGTCATGCCCACCGGATGTTGCTTGGGCTTGCGCTTCTCGTAATCGTGGACGAACCGAATGAAGTGCTCCTGCCAAGCCGTCGAGTATGCGCCGCTCTCATTGGCAATCTCGTACAAGACGTTGTCCAGGTCGTTGAGCGTGTCCACGACCTTGCGCACATAAGCTTCCTGCACGCGCGTGACCGCTGGCCCCTGCAGGGTATGCACCTCCAAGCCGTGACCATCACCGTTCTCATCCACCAGCAAGCCGTTGATGTGATTGGACAGGTGGAACGGATGCGCCGCCCACGCCCCGGCCACGTGTTGCAAGCCCCAGCCCTCGAACAGCATCACGGACACGTAGATGCCCCGGGCTTGCGCCGCCTCGACCCGCGCGCGCAGTCGTTGGAAATACCCCGGGTCGAACCGCTCCAGATCGAACCTGGGTTTGCCGTCCAAGGCCAGGCCCGGCCCGGTGCGCGCCCAGGGATGCGGGGCGGCCACGAGGCGTTTGGCCGGTTCCTCCCCGTTGGCTGCCGTGTCCCACGAAACCAGTTCCCAGCGCCAGAGCCGGATAAAGTTGTGATGGTGCTGCTGCAGAAAATCCAGGTAGGCGTCGAAGTCGAACGGCGCCGGTGGATCGGTCTCGCCCATGTCCTGCAAATTGTCCCAAGTGTGCGCGCCGGTCAGATACACAGCCCGCTGGCCATCGGCCGTGAAGTAGCGCGGGTTGCCGGGATGCACCCGTAGCAGCCCGCGCGCTGGCTCGGACGCTTGCGCGTTGGCCCAGGTCAAAACGACCAAGAGCGCCACCAGTCTCGTTGGAAACAGTCTGTGAGGTCTCATCATGCCGCATCCGTCCTATGCCTCGGCCAGGGCGGCTCTACTTTGGGTCGGCTTGGTTGACGAATCAAGCCCGTTCAGCCGTCCATGACCTGACCGGCCCCCGGCTTGCCGCTTCGAGGAAATGCCGTCCTGGCTTGGGCGGTGACCGGGCAGGTTGCCGGGAGCATCGCAAGCCGGAAGGCTGGCGCAGACGACGCCTGATGGTTGTGTCCGGATGCGCCCGCGCAAGCCGCCTGTTCGATTCGGCGCGTGACATGGCGCACCGGTGGGGCTAGAAAACTGCCGCCGTGTGGCATTGCCGTGCCCGATGAACTCACTCTGGCCGAAACTGACACCGTGGGTAGCCATGTTGACGCCGCTGACCGCCTTTTCAGCCCGGATTGTCCCGGACCTGCTGGTTTTCAATGCCGCTGTTCGCACCATGGACGCCGAGCAGCCCCAAGCCGAGGCTGTCGCCGTGCTGGGCAACCGCATTGTCGCCGTCGGCTCGTCCAAGGAGCTGCGGGCGCTGGCCGGCCCGGCCACGAGGCTCGTGGATGCAGCCGGGCGCTCGGTGTTGCCGGGGTTTAACGACGCCCACGTGCACTGGCTGAGCGGCGGGTTTTCCCTCACCAACGTGGACCTGCGGGATGCCGCGTCCCCCGCCGAGCTGGCCCGGCGTCTGGAAGCCTTCGCCCGGCAACTGCCCAAGGGCCGCTGGATTCTTGGCGGGGACTGGGACCACGAGAAGTTCCCGGATGGGCAGTTGCCCACGCGTCGGGATATTGACGCCGCGACGCCCGAGCATCCGGTTTTTGTAACCCGTCTGGACGGTCACATGGCTCTGGCCAACAGCCTGGCCCTCAAGCTGGCCGGGGTCACCGCCCAAACCCAGGACTTGCCGGGCGGCCTCATCGTGCGCGACGCACGGGGCGAGCCGACCGGGATTCTCAAGGACGCAGCCATGACCCTGGTCGAACGGGTGATTCCCCCACCGTCCTGGGAGGAGAAGCTGGCGGCAGCCCGGGCCGCCACCCGGCACGCCGCGATGTTGGGGGTGACAAGCGTCCAAGACATGTCGGCCGAGGCCGACGTGGGGCTTTACCAATACCTGCTGGAGACGGGTGAGCTAAAGACCCGCATTTACTGCGCCCGTTCGATTGTGTCGTGGGATGTGGCCGCCCGGGCGGGGTTACGCGCCGCTTTCGGCAACGCCTGGGTGCGATGCGGCGCGCTGAAGGGCTTCGCCGATGGCAGTCTGGGTTCAACGACGGCCTATTTCTTCGAGCCGTATCGCGACGCGCCGCACACGCGCGGGCTGCTGGCGGACCAGATGCTGCCGGACGGGGCGATGCTGGAACGGGTGCGGGCCGCTGACCGGGCCGGTCTGCACGTCATGATCCACGCCATCGGCGACGCCGCCAGCAAGCTGGTGCTCGACATTTACGAGCAGGTGGCGCGAGAGAACGGCCCGCGTGACCGGCGTTTTCGCATTGAGCACGCCCAACATCTGCGACCCGAAGAAATCCGCCGCTTCGCCTCGCAGCGGGTCATTGCTTCCATGCAGCCCTACCACTGCGCCGATGACGGGCGCTGGTGCGACAAGCGCATCGGCCCGGGACGCGCCAAGGGCACGTATGCCTTCCGGTCGCTGTTGGACGCCGGCGCGACCCTGACCTTCGGCACGGATTGGACAGTTGCGCCGCTCAATCCCATGGAAGGCCTGAAGGCCGCCGTCACCCGACAGACCCTGGACGGACGGCACCCAACCGGCTGGGTGCCGGAGCAGAAAATCACCCTGGACGAGGCCGTCCGCGCCTACACCGTCGGCTCGGCTTATGCCGAGTTTCAGGAGCAGGTCAAAGGCTCGATCCGCCCCGGCATGCTGGCGGACCTGGTGATGCTGGACCGCGACATCTTTGCAATGCCTGCGACCGAACTGGACCGGGTGAAGGTGCTGCTCACCGTGGTGGACGGCCGGGTCGTTTACGAGGCCGCGCGCTGAGGATAATAGGCCAGAGGCGCGGCAGGCCCAGAACCGGGGGCTGGGCCGGGCAGTGGCTGAATCCGCGGGGCGTTGACTGCACACAGTTCGGCACTCGCCCGCGCGCCGCGGCAAAGGCGAATGCCGACGTGGCCATGCAGTTGGGCACTGGGCGCAGCCGGAGGCGCGGGCAGGCCCGCCCGCGGTTGACAGCCGGGCGTTGTCAACTATCTTGCGCCGCCATGCTAAGCATTACTAGTGTTCGTTGGGGACTTGTTATGGGCGTATGCGCCGCCGCCTTCGCGCCACTGAGGGGGGCGGATTGGCCGCATTGGCGTGGGCCGGAGGCCAACGGCGTGTCACGGGAAACCGGCTGGACCTACCAGTGGCCGGCAGGCGGCCCCAAGCAGCTTTGGAAGGCGCGCGTTGGCACGGGCTTCTCGTCTTTCGCCGTGGCCCAAGGGCGGGTTTACACCATGGGCAACGCCAATGACACCGACACGGTGTTTTGCTTCGACGCGGCGACCGGGCGGGAACTGTGGAAGCACAGCTACCCCTGCCCGCTGGACGCCAAGTACTACGAGGGCGGCACCAGTGCCACGCCCACCGTGGACGGCGAGCGGGTTTACACCTTGAGCAAACGGGGCGAGGTCTTCTGCCTGGACGCCGCCCGAGGCACGGTGATTTGGTCCAAGAAGCTGGCGGACGAGCTGGGCGCCAAGGTGCCCACCTGGGGGTTTGCCAGTTCGGCTTATGTGGCGGGCAACCTCATCCTGTTCAACCTGGGCGGCGCCGGCACGGCCCTGGACAAACAGGACGGCAAAGTGGTCTGGACCAACGGCAAGGAGGAGGCCGGCTATTCGACCCCCGTGCCGTTCCAGGCCGAAGGCCAACCCGCCGTGGCCCTGTTCACCAAGCAGCACGTCGTCGCCGTCCGCGTGAGCGATGGCCAGGAACTGTGGCGTTATCCGTGGAAGACCAGCTACGACATCAACGCTGCCGACCCCATCGTGTCCGGCGACCAGGTGTTCATCTCCTCCGGTTACAATCACGGTGCGGCGCTGCTGCGCGTCAGCGGCAACAAGGTCGAGAAAGTCTGGGAGAACAAGGCCATGCGCAACCACTTCAACAGTTGTGTGCTGTGGCAGGAACATCTCTACGGGGTGGACGAGTCCGAGTTGCGCTGTCTGACTTGGGCCGGAGGCGAGGTCAAATGGACCGACCGCGCCTTTGGCAAAGGCTCGCTGATCGTGGCCGACGGCAAGCTCCTGGGGCTGAGCGAGCGGGGCGAGCTGATCGTGGCCGAGACCACGCCCGCCGCCTTCAAGCCGCTGGCCCGCGCCCAGGTCTTGGGCGGCAAATGCTGGACCACGCCCGTGCTGGCCAACGGCCGCGTCTATTGCCGCAACGCCGCCGGCGATGTGGTTTGTCTGGACGTCACCGGCAAGTAGGCGGCGGCCTGGAGGTCACCAGGCGAAATCCACCCCAACCCGCCCGCAACGCGTCCTCACGGTCCTCCCGCCGGTGCAGCCGCTCGCGCCTCCGAGTCGCGGCAGGCCCACACACCGCCCGGGTGGTTTTTTTTCTTTCCGGCGACAACCCCGCCCGCTACAAGAAGAAGCGGTTGACCCGGCGGGTGGGAGGCTCGCTCGTGCGGCCACACCGCCCAGCTCAACGTGCAGTGTTTGGAAAACGCAACGATTCGGAGACCGATGCCGATATACGAATTTGCCTGTCCCAAATGTCGCCGGATTTACAGCTTCCTGTCCAAGCGCGTGAATCCGGATCACCTGCCCACTTGCCCCAAGTGCGGCAACAAGGACCTCGTCAAGCAGATCAGCCGCTTTGCCGCCCCCAAGGGCCTCAAAGAGCCGGCGGCCAAAGCCGACGCTGACACCGAGTCGGGCGGCCCGCCCATGCCCGACATGGACGATGCGCGCATCGAGCGCGCCATGACCGAGCTGGAACGCGACATGGAGCATCTGGACGAGAACAACCCGCGCCACATGGCCTATATGATGCGCAAGATGAAGGACCTGATGCCCGCGGGCACGATGCCCAAGGAACTGGACGTCGCCATCAAGCGCCTCGAAGCCGGCGAAGACCCGGAAAAGATCGAAGAGGACATGGGCGACGTGCTGGGCGATTTCATGGGCGGGCCGGAGGACGAGGAAGGCATGGGCGGCATGGGCGGTTACACCCACGACAGCGGTCTCTACGACTACTGAAACAGCCGCGTGCCGGGGCGGCCGGCTTTTTCCGCGGTTCAGGTTCGCCCACCGCGGGCAACCGCACCCGACTGCTATGCCGGGCCGCCGAGGGAAGTGGCGGATTTTCGGGTTGAGCCAACGCCGGATGACCGTAGGCTGGGGCGCATGGATCATTCACCCGGTTTTCTGGCCCTGGTCAACGAAGCCAAGAAACGCATCCGCGAAGTCACCGTGGCCGAAGCCCGCGCGCGGTTGGCGGTCAACCCCCAGGCGGTCTTGCTCGACGTGCGGGAAGACCACGAGTGGCAGGCCGGTCATGCAGCCGAAGCCGTGCATTTGGGCCGCGGCATTTTGGAACGCGACATCGAGCGGCGCTTCCCGGACAAGTCAACCGAGATCCTCATGTACTGTGGCGGGGGCTATCGGTCCGCGCTCACAGCAGACGCGGCTCAACGGATGGGCTACCGCAACGTGGCCTCCATCATCGGCGGCTACCGCGCCATGCTGGCGGCCGCTTGGCCCATGAAGGGCGAGGCGTAACTCCCGCCAGCCAAGCGCCCGACGACCGCCCTGGTCGCCCTGTCCCCAGCCATGATTGCGGCGATTGACCCTCAACCGGCCGGCGCGGACCTTGTGGCGCAGGTGGAGGCGCTGTTTTCGCCGACCGGCCTGCTGGCGCGGGCGAAGAACTTCGAATACCGCCCCCAGCAGCAGGCCATGGCCGTGGCGGTCGCCCGCGCGCTCACCGAGGGGCACCATTTGGCGGTCGAGGCCGGCACCGGCGTGGGCAAGAGCCTGGCCTACCTGATCCCCGCGATTCTCTTCGCGGTTGGCCATCACAAGAAGGCCGTGGTGTCCACTTACACGATCAACCTGCAGGAGCAACTGACCGAGAAGGACCTGCCGCTGCTGGAGCGGATTCTGCCGGTGCAGTTCAGCTTTGCCATGCTCAAGGGCCGGGCCAACTACCTGTGCACCCGACGCCTCCACAAGGCGGTCCAACAGGCCCAGAGCCTCTTCACCTCGCCCGAGCAGGCCGAGCTGCAGCGTATCCTGGACTGGTCCAAACGCACCGCCGACGGCAGCCTGTCGGACTTCGATGTCGAGCCGGACCCGAAGGTTTGGGCGCTGGTCTGCTCGGAGCGGGGCATCTGTTCGCCCAAGAGCTGCGGGTATCCGTCCGACTTCGCCAAGCTGCACGGGCCGTGCTTCTTTCAACGCGCCCGCCAGCGCATTCTGTCGGCGGACGTCGTGGTGCTCAACCACACCCTGTTTTTCACGCTCCTGGGCGGGGCAGATGAGGACACCGACGAGCAGGGTGGCGTGCTGTTCAAGAACGATTTCGTCATCTTTGACGAGGCCCACAACGTCGAACAGGTCGCCGCCCGCCACATCGGCGTGAGCCTTTCCAGCGCCCAACTGCGCTACACGCTGCACCGGCTCTGGAACCCGCGCACCGAAAAAGGCCTGCTGGCCACGCTGCGCAAGGGGGCCGCGGTGCGGCTGGTGGCCGAGCTCCTAAACGAGGCGGAGGCCTTTTTCGGGGATGTGGAGTCGGCCTGCGATGCCCTCGCAAGCCGGCGCAGCCCCGAAGCCGGGGCGGCCGAGGCCGCGGAGCCGTCCGGGCGGGGCAAACGCCGGGCCTGGTCCGAGGTGCGGGTGCGCCGACCGGACTTTGTGGCCGACCGGCTCGGGTTGCCGCTGCAACGGCTGCGCGAGGCAGTCAGCGAGCTGATTCGCACCAGCGAAGACCGGGAAACCGGCGAGGAACTGATGGAGTGCAACCGGCGGCTGGGCGAATTGCGGGAGGCGCTGGCCGTGTTCCTCAGCCAGAGCGCGACCGACCATGTTTACTGGGTCGAGCGGGCCGGCAAGGCGCAGCAACTGCTCACCCTCAACGCGGCCCCGGTGGAAGTGGCGCCGTATCTGCGCCGGCGGCTTTTCGAAAGCGCCACGAGCATCATCATGACCAGCGCCACCCTGGCCACCTCGGTGGGCCGGCCCTCGGCCCGGGCCAAAACCGCGTCGGCCGCGGCCGGCGCGCCGGATGCGCTGGCCTATTTCGTGCAACGGGTGGGCGCGGAAGCGGCGCAGCGGTTGCAAGTGGGCACGCCGTTTGACTACCAGCAGCAAATGAAGCTGTTCGTCGTGCGTCAGATGCCCGACCCGCGCGCCGCCGGCTATCGCGAGGCGTTGGAGCACTGGATCGAGCATTTTGTCACGCTCACCCACGGCAAGGCCTTTGTTCTGTTCACCAATTTCCAACTGATGCTGGAGCTGGGCCGGGCGATGCAGCCGTTCTTCGAGCGGCTGGGGGTGGTGTGTCACGTGCAGGGTACCGGCACCCCGCGCTCGACCCTGCTGGAGCGGTTCAAGGACGACGTGGACTCGGTGTTGTTTGGCACGGACAGTTTCTGGCAGGGGGTGGACGTGCCCGGCGAGGCGCTCAGCAACGTGATCATTACCCGCCTGCCGTTTGCCGTGCCGGACCATCCGTTGATCGAGGCGCGCATCGAGGCCATTGAGGCCCGCGGCGGCAACGCCTTCACCGAGTTTTCGCTGCCGGAAGCCATCCTCAAGTTCCGCCAAGGCGTCGGCCGCCTCATCCGCACCAAGACCGACCGCGGCATTGTGGTGGTGTTGGATAACCGGATTCTGACCAAGCGCTACGGCCAGGCCTTCTTGGACGCGCTGCCCCAATGCCCTATCGAAATCGTCTGACGCCGGCCGTCAGCTTCCGGGGCGGGCCAGCAGGCGGCTCAGCGTGGCCTCGACGCTGCGCGGGCTGTAGGGCTTGGACAGGAAATTGACGCCCTCCTGCAGGTCCAGGTCGGTATCCTGGGAATCCGCGCTGTAACCGCTGCAATAGACCACCGGCAGGTCCGGGCGGTCGGCCTTCAGGCGGTCGGCAAGCGCCCGGCCGTTCAGGCTGCCGGGCATTACCATGTCCGTCATCACCAGGTCAACGGCCGCCCGGTGTTGCTGCCAGAGGACCAGGGCCGCGTCGCCGTTGGCAGCGGCCAGCACGTGGCAGCCCAACCGCTTGAGCATCCGCTCCGCCACCACGCGCAGCGCGTCTTCGTCCTCCACCAACAGCACGGTCTTGCCGCGCAGAACGGCCGTGGCCTCCGGCGGCGGGGCGGCCGCGACAGGCCGGGCCGGCAGCCCGGCGGCCTCGGGCGGGCCAGCGTGGATGGGCAGAAACAGGCGAAACGTTGTGCCAGCGCCGGGGGCGCTGTCCACCTCGATCCAACCCCCGTGCTGACGGACAATCCCGTAAGCGCTGGGCAGCCCCAACCCGCTGCCCTGCCCCACTTCCTTGGTCGTAAAAAACGGCTCGAACAACCGCGCCCGCGTGGCGGCGTCCATGCCCCGGCCCGTGTCGGTTGCCTTCAGACAGACAAACTGGCCCGGGCGCGCATCCCGATGCGCCAGCGGCATGTCCGGTTCAACTTGAACCGCTTCGGCCCCAAGCGTGAACCGGCCGCCGTCGGGCATCGCGTCGCGGGCGTTGAGCGCCAAGTGGGCTACCACCTGGGTCAAGGCGCGGGGATCGGCATGGACGCGGGGCAATCCGGCCGGGCACTCGATGCCCAGACCGACGTTTTCGCCCAGCAGCTCGTGCAGCATCGGGTCGAGCTGGCGCAACAGTTGAGCCAAATCGAGCGGCTGCGGGCGGAAGATTTGTTTGCTGCCAAAAGCCAGCAACTGCCGGGTCAGCGCCACGGCCCGTTGGGCCGACGTGTCAATCACCTCCAGCGCCTGCGCCACTTCCGCAGCCAGACCCGGCTGGGCACGGGCCAGTTGGGCATGGCCGGTGATGATGGCCAGGATATTGTTGAAATCGTGGGCGACACCGGCGGCCAGTTGGCCAATGGCCTCCATCTTCCGGGCCTCAATCAATCGGGCCTGCATCTGCCGGTGCTCGGTCACATCCTGCGCCAACAGGAGCTGGTACGGCTGGTCGGCGACACCGAGCGGTTCGGCCGACAGCACAATGTCGCGCAAGCCGCCGCCGCGGACGCGGAATTGACAGGCCATGTTGCGCAGCGCCGTCCGTTGGCGCACCGCCTCGTCCAACCGCGCGGCCACGTCCGCCTCGACAATCAGGCCCAACTCGACCGGCGCGCGCCCGACGACCTCCTGGCGCGCATAGCCCAACATTTGCAGAAAGGCGGGATTGGCATCGAAGAACCGCTGGTCAGCCGCCGTTTGCAGGGCCAAGGGCAGCGGGCTGACGTGAAAGGCGCGGGTAAATCGCTCTTCCGAAAGCCGCAGTGCCGCCGTCCGCTCCGCCACCGCACGGTCCAGGTCCTCGATCCGCATCCGGGCCTGCCGGCTTAATCGCCACTTGGTGCTCAGCGTGTGGGCCAGTTGTAGGACCTCCAGGCTGTCGAACGGTTTCTTGAGAATGACCAAACTGTCCGACGCACGAAACCGCTCGTAAAGCGCCTCCCAGGAGTAGTCCGAGTAGGCCGTGCAAATCACCACCTGCAGTTCCGGCTCGGCCTGCCAGAGCCGCTCGATGGTTTCGATGCCGTCCCAGCCCGGCGGCATGCGCACATCCACAAACGCCAGCACGTAGGGGCGCTCTTCCTGCCGGGCGTGCAACACCTTGGCCAGCGCCTCCTGCCCCTGAAAGGCCGAGTCCACTTGAAACGTCGTCTCGATACCCCGACCGACCTCCTCCGGGAACAACATGGCCTCGGCACTTCGGAGCAGGAACGCCGTGTCCTGGGTGGGACAAAGAATCTTCCGGAAATCCTCGTGAATCGCCGGGTTGTCGTCCACCACCAACACGCGCACGCACGACGGCGCAGGCCTGCCCGAGTCGGGCAATGTAGAAGGGTGAGTCATCACGCCGCCCCGCCGATGGGCCAGTACCCGACCACACGGCCGGCGAAACGCTCGGGCCTCAGGGCCAGCCGCCAAGGAAAGCCAATTCGGTGCAACCAGACGCCACGACCGGCTCGCCGCGCTGAGATTGGCGCGCCGCTACTCATCCGACCCGGGAGTTTCTCGTCGCTCGCTGCCACAATCGCGTCTGTTGTTGCATTTTGACTTGATGCCAGAATACCCCAAGGCCGGGCTTGGGCAAGGCCGCATTGGTTGTAAGGAATCGTCTGACAGGATTCCCGGGCCGTCTCCCCAACCGGGTGGTCGCTAATCCACCCCGACTCGCCGCGTTCCTGCCAACCCGCCCCCGGCAGTCAGCCGCTGTTTGCCTGCAAGCGGTGCGAAACAACTCGCCGGCCCGAAACCTCGGCCTGGACCGTCCTGCCAACTGCCGGTCGGCCCACAACCGCCCGGGCCAAGCCGGGACTCGGCGGCCCACTGCATCCAGCGCTCTCGGGGGGCCGACACGAGATGGCTTCTCGGCCAGCGGCCGTGGGATGGCGCAGCCGTGCGGACTGCTTCGTGTTGGCTCAAGGGGGTTTGTTGAAAACTTCTGACAAATTGGTGCCCGCGACAGGATTTGAACCTGTACGGTGTTACCCACTAGAACCTGAATCTAGCGCGTCTGCCAATTCCGCCACGCGGGCACGCCAATCGGCGCCACCAGTTCATACAGTCAGCCCCACGCCAACGCAAGCCCGAATCCTACTGCACCAGACCGCCGGCCCAACGCTGCGCCACCGACCCGTCTTGCAGCCCGGTCACACACTCACCACCAACGCCACGGATGGGTGACGGTCCGGGTGTCCATGCGGCCACACCCCAGCGCCGATCGAGCAAGACCGCCCGTTTCCGGCTCGCCGCCTGCGCTGCCGCGTGTAACCTGCGGTCATGACGGAATCGGCTTTCCCCAAGCGGGTGAATCGCACCCGGGTGGCGTGGCGCGGCCGCACGCTGACCTTTTTTGCCGGCTGTGATTACTTCCGCATGACGACCCACCCGGCGGTGCTTCGAGCGGTGACGGAAGTGTTGGCAGGCGACGGCCTCAGCGTGGCCGCCTCGCGCCTCACCACGGGCAATCACCCCATCTACCGCCGGCTGGAACGCGCCCTGGCCCGGTTCTTTGGCACCGAGGCCGCCCTGTTGCTCCCGGCCGGTTACATCTCGAACATGGCCGTGACCCAGGCTCTGGCAGGCCGCATCACCCACGCGCTGATTGATGAAAAGGCCCACATGTCTCTGGCCGATGCAGCGTTGTTTCTCCAATGCCCGGTCCTGCGTTTCAACCATGGCGACCCGGCTGACCTGGCCCGGCAGGTACGCCGCTTGCCCCGCCAAACCCGCGTGTTGGTGCTCACCGATGGCATGTTTGCCCATGACGGCGCGGCAGCCCCCTTGACGGCCTACCTGCGCGTGCTGCCCCGTACCGCACTGCTGCTGGTGGACGACGCGCACGGGGCGGGAGTCCTGGGCAAGACCGGCCAAGGCACGCCGGAATGGGCGGGGGTCTCGCGACGGCGCGTGATCCAGACCGTAACCCTGAGCAAGGCCTTCGGCGTCTATGGCGGGGCTGTGCTCTGCACGGCCGCGTTCAGACGGCTGATGGTGGCCCGCAGCCGCCTGTTTGGCGGCTGCACGCCCCTACCTTTGCCTCTGGCCAGCGCGGCGCTTGCGGCTCTCCGACTGCACCGGCGTCATCCGGATTTGCGCCAGCGTCTCAGGAACAACACGGAGCGCGTGAAAACCGCGCTGATCCGCGCCGGCGTGAGCGTTCCCGACACACCGGGCCCGATCGTTACCATCGTGCCTGGCGACGCACGCCAGGCGCGGGCCTTGCGGCGGCGTTTGATCGAGGCAGGCATTTACCCCTCGCTGACTCGTTACCCGGGCGGCCCAGCCACGGGCAGTTACCGCTTTGTGATTTCCAGCCAGCATACGCCGCAAGAGCTGGATGGCCTGATTGCCGCCCTGACGGCTGCGTGCGCCGGGGTTGGCCCACGCGGGCCGACCCACCCGGCTGGCGACCGGCAGGGATACGCCCGGAGGAAAATGCGTCTGTCGCTCAGGTAGGACGGCTCAGCAGGCACAATCCACTGCTCGGGGGCAGATTGGGCGCAGCCGTGTCAGCGTTTGAGAATGTTCGGGGAAGTGGTCGGAGCGACAGGATTTGAACCTGCGACAGCCAGCTCCCAAAGCTGGTGCTCTACCAAGCTGAGCTACGCTCCGACACGCCAGACTAATAATCCCAGGCGGCCGCCGCCAGGCAAGGTTTTTCCCCCGCTTGCGGCTCGACGCGGCGCGGATCACTGCTAGATTTGCGTCGTATGTCTGAGCCAGCTCCGACTGCCGCCCGCAAGATCAATCTGCGCCGTCCCGATGTCATGGCGGCGGTGCAGGCGCAGGTGCTTTCCCACTACCGCAGCGAACTGGTCGAGCGCATCCGCGCCGCCGGTCACGTCCTGTCGGCTGGCGATCTCACGGTGAAGCTGGCCAAGCAGTTCGGCTTCTGCTACGGCGTCGAGCGGGCTATTGACCTGGCCTATGCCGCCCGCAAGGTGTTCCCTGACCAGCCCCTCTACATCCTGGGCGAGATTATCCACAACCCGGAGGTGAACGACCAAATCCGGGCCATGGGCATCAAGTTGCTGACAGGCAAGGACCGCGACGCGAACCTGGAGGATTTGCGCGAAGGGGATGTGGTTATCATCCCCGCCTTCGGCACCGACGTGGCCACACGCCAACAACTCGAGGCCAAAGGCTGCCTGTTCGTGGACACCACCTGCGGCGACGTGATGAGCGTCTGGAAACGGGTGCGGCAGTACTCCCGGGACGGCGTCACCAGCATCATCCACGGCAAGGCGTGGCATGAAGAAACCAAGGCCACAAGCTCCCAAGCCCGCGCCCACGGCAGCGGCCATTACCTGGTGGTTTACAACTTGGAGGAAACCGACTACGTCTGCGACTACATCGTCCACGGCGGCGACAAGCAAGCCTTCTTGCAGAAGTTCGCCGGGGCTTACTCGGAGGGATTCGATCCGGACCAGCACCTGAGCACCATCGGGGTGGCTAATCAGACCACGATGTTGCGAGGCGAAACGGAGGAGGTCCAGCGCCGGCTGCGCGACGCCATGACCCGGAAATACGGCGCGGCCAACCTGGCATCGCATTTCCGGTTCTTCGACACCATCTGCGGCGCGACGCAAGACCGCCAGGACGCGTTGGAAAAACTTCTGCGCGAACCGCTCGACTTGCTGCTGGTGATCGGGGGATACAACTCGTCCAACACCTCACACCTGGCCGAGATGGGTGAGGCCAGACTGCCAACCTATTTCATCAAGAACGCGGGTGAAATGCTCTCCGCCCATCGAATCCGCCATTACAATCAACACCGCAAAGCCGAGGTGGAGACGGAAAACTGGTTGCCGACAGGCCCGGCCACGGTGGGTGTCACAGCCGGGGCTTCTTGCCCGAACAACCTCATCGAGGACGTCATCCTGCGTCTGTTCGATCTGCGCGGCATTTCTTTGCGACAGGGGCTGCTTGGTTAAGGACCTGGGCAGCGCCCGCCCCACCCCGCGCACCGCAGCCGCCGGTTCGGCCACTCACCGCTGCCCCCCCACGAAAGCCCTCCAGCCAGTACCAACTTTTGTCGCATATGCGACAAAAGGTTGCATGGCTGGGGAGGCAGGGGGCCGGCCGCAGGGCTGATGGCCGCAGGGGCTGGCCCGAGCCAGGGCAGGGTGACACAAGACAGTTGACCGCCTTGTGCCGGGGCAAGTTTGGCTGCCTTGGCGGCACGGTTGCGACCAATCCACTGCTGGCTCGTCAGGCAGACTGTCGCCTCCGTAAAGACGCCCGGGGTACGTTGAGCGGGTTGGCCGATGTCCCTTCGGGCGGGGCTTCGTCCTTGATGGGACAGGTTTGAGGGACTGTTGCCAACGGGCGTATCGGTTTGACTTGGGTTTCCAGCCTTTCTAAATTGGGCACGCATGCTGGCTGCGACACCAAGAGCCATCGCCGCTCCCATTACTGAATTGCCGAGTGCCGCGTCGGGCCTTCTCTGGAAGCAGATCGTCGAGCCGGTCGGGCCGTTCCTGGACACGGTGGCCGTGCGACTGGCCGAGCAGGTAACCGCTTTTGACCCGGGATTGGCCACGTACGCCGAGTACGCACTGAACGGTCAGGGCAAGCAGTTGCGGCCGGCGTTGGTGGCTTTGACAGCCCGGGCGCTTGGACAGACCCGGGAAGAACACATCACGGTGGCCGTCATCATTGAGATGGTCCACTTGGCGACGTTGGTGCACGACGATGTCATGGACGCCGGGGAGATCCGGCGGGGCAAGCTGACGCTGGCAGCACGGTGGGGGAATGAGATAGCGGTGTTGTTTGGGGACTGCCTTTTCGCGCAGGCGCTGCGGTTGGCCGCCGGTTTTCCGACACCGGAGGTTTGCCGGGCGGTGGCCTTGGCCACGAACACTGTTTGCGCCGGCGAGCTGCTGCAGACCCGGCATCGTCGCAATTTCCCCGTCTCACAAAGGGAGTATTACAAGGTGCTGGAGATGAAGACGGGGGAGCTGTTTGCCCTGTCCTGCGACTTGAGCGGTCTGATCGGCGGGGCGACGGCATCGCAGCGGGCATCCTTGCGGGCATTTGGGCGGGCGTTCGGCACGGCTTACCAACTTTACGACGATTGCCTGGACCTGTTTGGGCTGGAGAGCCAGGCGGGCAAGTCGCTGGGCACCGACCTGGCCAACGGCAAGCTAACCTTACCGGTGCTGCTGCTGTGGCAAAAGGCCGGGGCGGCAGACCGCGCGCGACTGGAGGGCTGGGTGCAGAATTGGCAGCCGCGAAGGCTGGAGGACGTGCTGAACCTGTTGTCGCGCTATGGCATTCTGCCGCCCGCATTGGAAACCGTGCACGCCTATCTGCGACAGGCACGGGAGCACCTCCAGCAGCTTGAGCCTGCCCCGGGTTTGCAGAGCTTGTTGGACGTCACGGAGTTCTTGGCCCGGCAGAGCGATGCCCTGAGTAGCGCCACGTGAACGCGGTTGGCATCATGTCAGACAGTCCCTCTCCCCCTGCTGCCGGGTCACCCGCGCCCCGGCCAGCATCGCCGGATGAGGAACTTGTGCGGCGCGCTCAGCGCGGAGACCTGACCGCCTACGATGAACTGGTGCGACGCTACCAGAAGCGTATTTACGCCACGATATACCACATGACGGCCAACCACGAGGACGCGGATGATTTGACGCAGGAGACGTTCATCAAGGCGTTTCAGATGCTGGGCAGTTTCCGGTGTCATGCCAGCTTTTTCACGTGGCTGTATCGCATTGCCTTCAACCGGACACTCAACTTCCTGAAACAACGCCGGCATCACGCCAACCTGAGTCTGAACGAGCTGAGCGAGCAGGTGGAGCACGACCCCGACCTGGTGGCACTGATCTCGAAGATGACGCCGCGTCGGGAGGTCATCCTGGCCGAATTGCAGCTTCGATTGAACGAAGCGCTGCAAAAGTTGTCGGATAAGCATAGACTGGTGGTCGTCCTGCATGATGTGCAGGGGCTGCCGCACGAAGAAATTGCCAGAATCATGGACTGCAACGTGGGCACGGTGCGATCGCGTTTGTACTACGCCCGGCAGTTGTTGCAGAAGTATTTGGCCAAGTACTTGGTCTGAAGTCACGGCATATGGACACGTCGCCCGAGAATTTCGAGGAACTGCGTCGCCTGTTGGCCTTGAAACGCCACGAGCAGCCGCCACCGGGCTATTTTGACCAGTTGGCCGACACGATTATGCGGCGTCTGGAAGCGGGCGAACGAATGCCGGCCGGGGCCTGGGAGCTGGCGGCATGGCAATCGCCGTGGCTGCATCGTCTCTGGGAAGCACTTGTCGGGCGACCGGCATTGGCCGGCGTACTGAGCGTGGCAGCCAGCGGCTTGATCATCGTGGGCGTGCTGTATGCGGAGCGGGCGGAGTTGCCGTCCCTGCCCGACTCGGGATTGGCCCAAGCCACTCTGCCGGTGGCCAGCGGGTCTTCGGGCCTGGGGTTTAACCAACCGTTGGCCGAGCCAACTTTGTTGGGCAGCACGAACGCCAGCATTCAACCCGCTGTCCCCAGCGGGTTGTTCGGGGGGATGATCAATCCGGAGCTGGTGGGTGGCCGACCAGTAGGCCGCTGGGACGGCCGTTGACCGCCCGGCCCAGTAGGGTCGCGCTCAGGTGTCGCGTTCGAAAACCAGCGGGATACTTTCTCCGGTAAGCGTCAGGCGGTCGCGGTCCACTTGGGCCTGGAGATTCAGTCGCCGGTCACCGTCCTCAAAGTGTAGCTCGTAACCGCCCCCCGCCGAAGTCCACTTGCCGGTTAAGGACCGGATTTCCGGCCCTTGCGCCGGTTCGCCGGGTTTGGGGATACGCAGCCGCGGCATGCCTTTCAGCGCCGCAAACCCGTCCGTGCCCACGACCAACGTCGTGTTCAAGAACAGCCCCGACAACCACTTACGGTGCTCGCGCAATTGGAGGGCAGTCAGTTTGGGGTTGGCCTTTCTGTAAAGGGCAAATGCCCCCGGGAAATCAAAACTCCAGCAACCCAAGATCGGTTCACGGTCATACTTTTCGGACTTCCCGGTCTGCAGGTAAGCCATCAGGTCCTTCAAGTCCGGGCCTACCGCTGCCCAAATCTCCCGCAGCAGGTCGGTGTTCTGCAGGATGCCTTCCACCTGCGGCAGGCTCAGCACTTCTCGCACAGGCGCGCGGGTTTGGCGGGCATTAATGTAAGTCGTGTCTTTGGCCAACTGCTGGAACTCCGGGCGCTCCCCCAGCCGCAGCAATGCCGGATACCGCGCCAGCCGTCCCTCGGCCAGGGGATTGTGATACACCAGCCCGACGAAATCAGCGGCGTCGTAATAGGCCTCCGGCAACGGGTCCACGGCTCTGGCTACCCGCGTCAAGCCGGTTGCTTGGAGGTCACGGGCCAAGCGGTTGAACAACCGCACGGTCCAAGTCTCCCGCTCCGAACTGGCCATCTGCACGGTCCAGTAGCCGAACATGTAAACCACGAACGCTATCAGGATCAAATAGACCGTCCCGTTGACCAACCCCAGGCAAAGCCCCAGCCGGGCGTTCAGTCGTTCAAACAGCGCCCGGTGCAGGTCACCCGCCTTGTACTTGAAAAACACGTCCACCTTGCGATGCACCGGCAGCGCCCCGGCTTTGAACGCCGCGTTGATGAGCACGAACACCACAAACGGCGGCAAGACCCAGGCCAGGAGCAGATTCTTGACCCCAAAGATCGGCATCAGGGGCTTGAGCAGCGGCGAGAGCGGGAGGGCCAACAACGTGGCCGCAATGATTCCGACCAGTGAAAAAGCCACCCGAATGGCGCCCTGGCGGTAGCCCAAAGCCCCCAGCGACGCCAGCAAAAGCACCGTCAAAATCCAGATCGTCATGGGCGCAAATTACCGCCAGCCCTTCGCCGGACGCACGCCGAAAATATGCGCCTGGCTCGCGCCGGTATCCCGGGCGATTTGCCCGGGACTTCGCCGCGGGGGTTGATCGGGGCATTTGCGGGCGAACCTGCTGCCGGTGTTGCGCCGATAGGGCCTTCTGCTGGCCGGGAAGTCAGGGGCGTCGCCGTCGGGGCGCGGCACCTGCAGTCCAGGTCGGCAACAATCGGGCCGCCGCGCGCTTCGGCAGCCGGGGGCTTGCCGGCGGACGGGCCCAACTCTAACCTCAGGCGCATGGAACAACTCGTTATCATCGGCTCCGGCTGTGCCGGGTGGACTGCAGCGGTGTACGCGGCGCGCGCCGGGCTTGACCCGCTGGTGCTCACCGGCCGGCAGCCCGGTGGTCTGCTGACCACGACCACAAAGGTGGAGAACTATCCCGGATTCCCCGACGGGGTGGACGGCTATGAACTGATGACCCGGATGCAGCAGCAAGCGGAGCGGTTTGGTGCCCGAACACGTCTGGCCGAGGCCGAGGGAGTGGACCTGCGGGAGCGCCCGTTTCGGGTAACCGTGGACGGCGAGGTGATAACGAGCCGCGCGTTGATCGTGGCCACGGGAGCGCGCCACCGGCACCTGGGACTGGAGAGTGAGGCCAAGCTCGAGAACAAGGGGGTGACCTACTGCGCGACTTGTGACGGCGCCCTGCCCGCCTTCCGCAATCAGCCGCTGGTTGTCGTGGGCGGTGGGGATTCGGCTTGCGAGGAGGCACTGTATCTGACCCGGTTCGGCTCGATGGTTTATCTGATTCATCGTCGCGACCAATTGCGCGCCTCCAAGATCATGGCCGGCCGTGTGTTGGGGCACGCCAAGATCACGCCGGTGTGGGACTCGGTGGTGACCGAGGTGCTGGATGTGGCTCAGGACAAGGTGACCGGCGTGCGGGTGCGGCATGTGAAAACGGGCCAGGAGCGCCTGCTGCCTTGTGCCGGGGTGTTTGTGGCCATCGGTCACATGCCGAATACCGAGTTGTTCAAGGGCCAACTCGAACTGGACGAAGCGGGCTACATCGTAACCCGTGGCAGCGCCAAGACCAGCGTGCCCGGGGTGTTTGTGGCCGGGGACTGTGCCGACCGGGTTTACCGGCAGGCGATCACGGCAGCGGGCATGGGCTGTGCCGCGGCCATCGAGGCCGAACGCTTCTTGGCGGCGCAATCAGATTGAACCCCGGCCCCGGCAGTCGTTCCGCCGCGCCAAGGATTGTGCCGAAGCAAGCCAGGGCGCGCTGCGAACGCCCACCGGCAGGCACGCGGACGCAGCCCGAATCCGGCGGCTGCGCGAGGCGCATCGCTTGCTCAACAGGCGGTTTGCGCGCCCGGGCCCGGCAACAGCGGTTGCAGCGGGCAGGCCGCGCAGCGCGGAACGCGCGTACGGCAAAACTCCTTGCCCACGCGCACGAGCTGGGCGTGATAATCCTGCCAGTAATCCAGCCGCGCCGCGTCGGTCTTGTGACTCAAAGCCGCCTCGCACAGGCGTTTCAACTCGTCGTAGCCCGGCTTGGCAGATTGCGCCGTGCTGGTGGATTCGCGGCCTGACCGGCGCCGCGACGCGTGTGCCCGTCGGTCGGTCTCTGCCCCGTCCTGTCCTGAGGCGGCGCGTGCGGGCAACCAGCCGTGTCTGGTGAAGATCCGCCGGGTGTAAGCGTCAATCACGAAGCTGGCGTGGCCGCCGGCGTAAAGCAACATGCTGTCCGCCGTTTCGGGCCCCAGGCCGTGGATGGCCAGCAACCGGGCGCGCACCGCCGCAGTCTCGCCGGTAAACAATCGCCGCAGGTCTGCTTCGGACTCATTGACCAGAACGCTGAGAAACGCCCGCAGGCGACGGGCCTTGACGTTGAAGTAACCGGCCGGGCGGATCAACCCGGCCAGCGTCGCCTCCGGCAGGGCGAAGAGCTTGCGGGGTTCGAGGACTCCGGCGGCCTTCAAATTGGCAATGGCGCGCTCGACGTTGGTCCAAGCCGTATTTTGGGTGAGAATCGCCCCCACGCACACTTCAAAGGGCGTCTCCCCCGGCCACCAGTGTTGGTGGCCAAAGCGGGAGCGCATCAGCGCGTAGGCGCGGCGCAACAGGCGGGCGCAGGACGGCTCAGCACTGCCTGTGTCAGGGCGTTGCAGGTATGACTGCCTGTTCCAGTGTCGGTGCTGCCTGGCTGTGGCACCCGCCGCGCGGTTGGACTGCGGCCCCGTCAGGCGGCTCATACCCAGGGCTTGCCCTCGGCCCTGCAGCCGCAGAGGCTGACTTTCATGCCCAGGGCCGCGGCCATGGCGGCCTTGGCCATCAGGCACTCATCAGCCGCTTGGGCATCGCGGGCGTAGGCCACCTGGATGTGATTGGCTTTGTGGCGGGCCATCATTTGGTCTCGGCTGACCCCGTAGGTGACGGCGTGCATAATGGGCCATTGTGGCGTGGTGGCCTGCCAGCGGCGCTCGGTTTCAGCCCGCGGCAGGGCCACGACCTTGCCACGGCCCAGGTCCATGTGCAGGGCGTTGTCAGCCACGAAAATCCGCGACCAGACAATCTCACCGGGTTTGGAAATGCCGCGCAGGGTGCTGCCGCCTTTGGGGAAATACATGGGCGGCTGCCGGAAGCCTTCAGCCCCTTTCCATCCGCCAATGAAGTGGGCCGGCGGCGCAGCCCCGCTGATTTCAAACACCCACACGTAATCGGCCACGGTGCCGGTTCGGTCCACGTCACCCCAGCGGACGTCGTGGAGGGTGGTTTCGACCGGCTGGCCCAAAGCGCGATGCACCCGGGCCGTGAGCAGGCCATCCAGCCCGGCACACTCATCCACTTCGTTGAAATGCACCAGGGGTCGGCCCGGGTGCAGGACGCGTCGCCCATCGCGCGACCGCACCGGCGGCCGCTGGCTGTTGTTGAGCATTCCTTCAACCAGATCGCTCGCCGGCAACAGGTCCTTCAGCCCCTGTTGATACTGGATACCGATGGCGTCGCAGCCGAAGTCATCGGCCATTCGCAACGCGGCGATGTACATCTTGCACTGAGCCAGAATCTGGGCTTCGGTGAGGTCCGTGGCCTCATCCTGGCCGAGGTGGAACTTCATGCCGTGGGCGTCCAACCAAGCGCGAACGGCCCGGGCCTCGTCATCCGGCACCTGCGTCGTTTCGTAATAGAGGGCCGACTGGCTGAGACGTTCCTTGAACACACCGGCGGCGTGGAGCAGGTCGTCGGGGATGATGGCGTTGAACATGCCCATGCACCCCTCGTCGAAGACGCCGAGGATGGCCTTCTCGCGGCGGAGCTGCTCGGCCAGGGCGTAAGCGAGCTTCTTTTCCTTGCCGCCCACCTTGACGTGCTTGAACGGCGTAACGTGCGGAGTCTTGTGGCGGAAGCGGCCGTGCTTGAGCCACTTCTTGAGGCAGCCGCGGAACAGGTCGTCGCTGAAGTCCTCGCTCCAGATGGTCGAGTAGTTCACGCCGGCCTTGGTCAGCGAGCCGTTGAGGTTGAGCATGCCCACCAGGCCCGGCCAAGTGCCCGACCAGTTGGCGCAGGTGAGGATCGGCCCGCGATGGCTGATGAGCCCGTGGAGGATGTGGTGGGAGTATTGCCAGACGCTCTCGGCGACGATGAGCGGGGCGTGCGGGTCGATTCCGGCGAAGACGCACAGGCCCTCCTTCTGAGAGCCGACAAAGCCGTGGCCTTCGTCGGGCTTGTAGGGATGGGCCCGGACCAGTTCGAAGCCCTCGTCCGCCACGGCGGCCCGCAGCGCTTCCTCCATCTTCGCCTGCTCGGGCCAGCACTTCTGGTTCGCACTCAGGCGCAGGTCGCCGTTGGCGATGAGCTGGACTTGTTTCTTGCGGAGTTTCGGCCGCTTGGGCACTTCGGGAAGCATGTAACCGGCCATGAACGTCTCCTCGTCGCTGAGATGAAATGGACGAAATCGGCCAGTGAAAACGTTATGATAAAACGGTTGCGTCCGCAAGGCGAAAGGAGAGCGGGTCATGGTCCGAGGCCGGTTGATCCATCCGCAAATTCTCGAAGCGCTGGCCCGAAGCGGCCACGGCAGCAAGGTTCTCATCAGCGATGGCAACTATCCGCACTGGACCCGACGCGGCCCCAACGCCCAGGTCGTGTACTTGAATCTCGCGCCGGGCATCCCGACCGTCAGCGACGTGCTGGGGGCCCTGGTGGGGACGATCCCCATCGAGGCGGCGGCGATCATGGACACGCTCAAGACCGGGCCGTACGCCATGAGCGAAGACCCGCCGGTCTGGGCGGAGTTCCGCTCGATCCTCGGCGAGGCCGGCGTGGCGGTGGAGCTGAGTCGCCTGGAGCGGTTCGAGTTTTACGAGGCGGCGAGTTCGCCTGACGTCTGCCTGACGATCGCCACCGGCGAGCAGCGGATCTACGCCAACCTGCTGCTGACCATCGGCGTGGTGCGCTAGCAGGGATGGGAACCGGGCTTCGTGCGACCGTCGAACGGGAGGGTGCGCTTCCGTAAGCGGCGTTGGCGTGGGGTCAGTTCCCGCCCATCATTTCCTGCTGGTATCGGCGCATGAGCGAAGCGCGGCTGATCATCCCCACGACGAAGCCGCTGTTGGAGTCCAGGCAGACCGGCAGGTGGTCCACGTCAAAGCGGTTGAAGGCGTCGAGAACGCTGGCCAGGTCGTCGCGAGCCAGAACCGGAGCCACCCGCTTCATGATGTCCTCGACCAGAAGCAGCGGAATGGCCTCGCGCTGGAGCAGCACGGTCTGGAGGTCCGTTCCGGTGATCATGCCGCGATAGGCTCCGTCATCCCCGAGAACCACGAGGTGGGTCGATGGGATCTGTTCGAGGACCTTGAGAGCATCCTCGAGGGGGGCCGCGGCGCGGACGCTCACGGCCGGCAGCAGATCCACCTGCTCGACGATCAGTCGGCGCAGCACGGAGAGATCGCGGCCCAGGCCCACCAGCAGGCCGCGTCGGCGCAGGCCCAGGGTGTAGATCGAGTCGCCGAAGACGATTCGCGCCGTGCCCGTGGCGACGATCGTGGCGAGCATGACCGGCAGGACCACCCGGTAGTCGCGGGTGACTTCGGCGAGAATGAGCATGGCGGCCAGTGGGGCGTGGACGACCGCCGCGAGGACCGCGGCCATGCCGACCAGTGCATAGGCGGCGGGATGCAGGCCCGCGAACAGCCCGGTTTGCCTAAGGAGGATTCCCAGCGCGGCCCCGGTCGATGCGCCAAGAAAGAGGCTGGGTGCGATGACTCCGCCCGAGCCGCCGCTGCCCGCCATCACTGTC
>Ga0101944_10002314_pt1 | contig 31462 bp, 27 predicted proteins | sample DewCreD2012metaG_FD_75245 | JGI IMG/M metagenome (GOLD analysis project Ga0101944, IMG submission 75245) | Hot spring sediment bacterial and archeal communities from British Columbia, Canada, to study Microbial Dark Matter (Phase II) - Dewar... ... | reverse complement strand
CAATGGATGGCGACGCGGGGCGCCGAGTGGCTGGCCGAGCGGCGCGCGGAGCTGGTCGAACGCGGGCGGGCGCGCCTCGCGGGCGCGCTCCTCGTGCTCTTCGGGCTCCTCTTCGGCGTCGCGGTGGGAACGCGGCTCGCGACGCTCGCGTTCGGCGTGGTGCCCGTGCGCGAGGCGGTGGCGCTCCCCGGCTGGACGATCTACCTGGCGCTCGTCGCGATCGCCGCGGGGTTCACCATCGTGCTCGGCGCCGCCCCGCGTGACGCGGGGTGGATCCTGCTGGCGTGCAGCATCGCGTGGTTCGGCTCGCTCGCCGGCCGGCGCGTGCTGGGCCCCGAGCTCGGCGCCTTCGGTGGCTCGCTCCTCGTGGGGCTCGCGAGCAACCTCTACTCGCGCCTCCGCGACCGCACCGCCGCGATCCTGCGCGTGCCCGGCATCCTCCTCGTGGTGCCCGGCAGCCTGGGCTTCACGAGCCTCTCCACGCTCATGGCGGGCGACATCGAGAGCGGGGTGCGCGGCGTCTTCCTGATGCTGCTCACGGCGATGTCGCTCGTCGCGGGCGTGCTCATCGCCACGGCGCTGCTGCCGCCGCGGCGCGCGGGGTGACGCGGCGCGCCGCCCGGGTCAGCGCCGCGCCTTCGGCGGTGGCGGTGGGGGCGGCTTCGGGAAGCGGCCGCCGATTCCGATCGCGACGCCGGCCCGCGCGAACCACTCCCGCGAGGCGCGCGCGCCCTGCGGGTCGAGCGGGTCGAGGAGCGGCGGGCGCAGCCAGGCGAGGTCGAGGCTCGGGGCGACGGTGAGCCCCGCCAGCAGGAGCTCGAGTGCCACCCCCACCTCGAGGTGCGTGAAGCCGTCCCACTCGTAGAACGCGAGCTGCGGCGCCCCGGAGTCGGCCCGCTGGCTGAAGGCCCAGCCCGCCTCGGCGTCGAGCACGACGTCGATCCCCCGCGTGACGGCGAACCGCGGCGCGAGCCCCACCTCCGCCCACGCCCCCTCGACGCCGCCCACGTCGTACCCGAGCCCGATGCGCGGCCGCACCACCGACCGCGGGAAGCTGAGCCGGCCGACGGCCGTCCCCCAGCTCACCGCGGTCGAGAGGTTGGAGTCGCTGGTGAAGCGGCGATACTCGAAGCGCGCGTCCACGCGGAACGCCCCGCTGTCGAACGGCTGGGAAAGGAAGAGCGCGGGCCGGAACTCGGTGAGCCGCGGGTAGGTGGCGCTCGGCGGCGCCATGCTGGCGCTGGTCGAGTCGGCCGGCCCGAGCAGCTCGATGGTGGCGCCGAGGTCGAGCCCCAGGAGGCCGCCGCCAAGCACGCCGGCGACCGCGAGCGACGGCTGCGCCACCGGCGCGTCGCTCAGGATCACGCCGCGGTCCACGTACGCCGACTGCGCCGCCACATTGAGGCGGACCTCGACCTGCACCTGTCCCTGTGCCCGCGCCGTGACCGGCGCGGCGACCGCCAGCGCGGCCACCAGCATCCCGCGGATCGCAGCCATCCCTGGCCTCCTTCCGGGTCAGGTATCGGCCGCGCCCGCCGGGAACTTGAGCCGGCGGCCCCCGTATATTCCCGGGCTCATGCACCACCCCGCGTCGCGACGGATCGCCACCCCGGCCGCCACCCGCGTCCTGCTCGCGGAGGTCGTGGATTACGCCGGCCTCTTCCCGCCGGCGGCGCTCGACATGCGCAGCGCGGTCGGCAACTTCGCCCGCTACCTCGGCAGCGACGAGGCGTGGGCGCTTGGCCGATTCATCGTGCCACTCGGCCGGCTCGACGAGTTCGCGGCGAGCCACGCCGCGCTCGGCGCCGCCCGGCCGGCCGCCATCTGGCGGCTCAGCGTGCTCGCGGCGGAGACCCCGGCGCTCGACGCCGAGCGCATCCGCGCCTTCGCGGTGCGGCACGACCCGCGCGAAGTGGTGATCGACACGCTCGAGCGCCGGGTCGGCAGCGCGGACGAGATCTCCGGGACGGTGGCGGCGACGCCGGCCGACGTCCGCTGCTACCTGGAGCTTCCGCCCGGCGCCGACCTCGAGGCGCTCGTCGCCGCGACGGCCGCGGCCGGCGCGCGGGCGAAGATCCGCACCGGCGGGACCGAGGCGCACCTCATCCCGCCACCCGTGGCGGTGCTCCGCTTCCTGCGCGCCTGCCAGCGGCACGGCGTCGCCTTCAAGGCCACCGCGGGGCTGCACCACCCGCTGCGCGGGAGCTACCCGCTCACCTACGAACGCGACAGCGCGCGGGGGACCATGTTCGGCTACCTGAACGTCCTGATCGCCGCCGCCTTCCTGCACGCCGGCATGGATGACGCGACGGCGCTCGCCCTGCTCGACGAGACCGAGCCCGCCGCCTTCGACGTCACCGACACCGAGCTGCGGTGGCGCGGCCACGGGCTCGACCTCGCGGCCCTGCGCGCGGCGCGGGCGCACGCCGCGATCGCGTTCGGCTCCTGTTCCTTCCGCGAGCCGATGGACGAGGCGCGCGAACTGGGGATCCTGTGACGGCGCTCGACGCCACCCACGACCCGGCACTGCGCTCCTGGGTCGCCTCGGCCAACGAGCCGGGCACCGACTTCCCGATCCAGAACCTCCCGATGGGGATCGTCCGCGAGCGCGGGCGCCAGGGCGGGGCGCGGGTGGGCGTCGCCATCGGCGGCCACGTGCTCGACCTCGCCGCGGCGGTGCGGGCCGGGCTGTTCGAGGGCGACGCCCTCGCCGCGGCCGTCGCCACGCTCGGCCCCACCCTCAACCCGTGGATGGCGCTCTCGCCCGCGCTGCGCCGCACGCTGCGGCGCGGGATCAGCGCGATCCTGCGCGAGGGGAGCCGCGCCGAGGCGGCGCACCGCGCGCGGCCGCTGCTGCTCCCGCTGGACGACGTGGAGCCGCAGCTCCCCGCCGCGATCGGCGACTACACCGACTTCTACGCCTCGGTGCACCACGCGACGAACGTCGGCTCCATGTTCCGCCCCGACAACCCGCTCCTCCCCAACTACAAGTGGGTGCCGATCGGCTACCACGGGCGGGCCTCGAGCATCGTGGTGAGCGGCACCCCGGTGCGGCGGCCGGTCGGCCAAGTGCAGGAGCGGCCCGAGGCGCCCCCCGTCGTCAAGCCGAGCGCGCGCCTCGACTACGAGCTCGAGCTCGGCGCGTTCGTCGGCCCGGGGAACGCCCTGGGCGCGCCCATTCCCCTGGGGCAGGCGGGCAACCACGTCGCCGGCTTCTGCCTCGTGAACGACTGGTCCGCACGCGACGTGCAGGCCTGGGAGTACCAGCCGCTCGGGCCGTTCCTCGCCAAGAACTTCGCCACCTCCATTTCGCCGTGGGTGGTCACGGCGGACGCGCTCGTCCCCTACCGCACCGCGCTCCCGCCCCGTGCGCCGGGCGACCCGGCGCCGCTCGGGTACCTGCACGACCCCGCCGACGCGGCGCTCGGCGCGCTCGACGTGACGCTTGAGGCGTGGCTCAGCTCGCGCGCCATGCGCGAGCGGGGGATGGGCCCCGTACGGCTCTCGCGCTCGAGCACGCGCGACCTGTACTGGACGACGGGCCAGATGGTGGCGCACCACACCATGAACGGCTGCAACCTCCGCCCGGGCGACCTCCTCGCGAGCGGCACCGTCTCCGGCCCGGAGCGGGGCGCGCGTGGCTGCCTCCTCGAGCTCACCTGGCGCGGAAGCGAGCCGATCACGCTGCCGACGGGCGAGCAGCGCCGCTTCCTCGAGGACGGCGACGAGGTGACCCTGCGCGGCCGCTGCGCGCGCGAGGGCTTCGCCACCATCGGCTTCGGCGACTGCCGCGGGGTGATCGAGCCCGCCGGCTGATGCGGACCCTCGCGACGCTCGCCTTCGACAACTCGTACGCGCGCCTTCCCGAGCCGTTCGGGCAGCGCGTGGCGCCGGTCCCCCTCCCCGCGCCGCGGCTCCTGCACTTCAACCGGCGCGTCGCCGCGCTGCTCGACCTCGACCCCGACGAGGAGATCCGTGCCGACTTCGCCCTGTACGCCGGCGGCGACCGGCTGCCGGCCGGCGCCGAGCCCGTGGCGATGGCGTACGCCGGCCACCAGTTCGGCAGCTGGGTGCCGCAGCTCGGCGACGGCCGCGCGCTCCTCCTGGGCGAGGTGGTGAACGCCCGCGGCGAGCGGTGGGACCTGCACCTCAAGGGCAGCGGGCCGACGCGCTGGTCGCGCGGGTTCGACGGGCGCTCGGTGCTGCGGTCGGCGATCCGGGAGTACCTCGCCGGCGAGGCGCTGCACGCGCTCGGGATCCCCACGACGCGCGCCCTCTGCCTCGTGGCGAGCGACCTGCCCGTGGTGCGCGAGTCGGTGGAGACCGCCGCGGCGATCGTGCGCGTGGCGCCGACGCACGTGCGGTTCGGGAGCTTCGAGTACTTCGCGTGGCAGGGACAGCCCGACGCCGTGCGGCAGCTCGCCGACTGGGTCATCGAGCGGCACTTCCCGCACCTGCGCCACGAGGCCGACCGCCACGCCCGCTGGCTGCGCGAGGTGTGCGAGCGCACCGCGCGGCTCGTGGCGCGGTGGCAGGCGGCCGGGTTCGTCCACGGCGTCATGAACACCGACAACTTCAGCATCACCGGCCACACGCTCGACTTCGGCCCCTACGCGTTCCTCGACCGGTTCGACCCGGCGTTCACGCCGAACCGCTCCGACCCCGAGGGACGGTATGCCTTCGGGCGACAGCCCGGCGTGGCGCGATGGAACTGCGCGGCGCTGGCCGAGGCGGTGCTGCCGCTGGTGGCGGAGCGCGATGCCGCCGACGCGCTCGACGCCTTCGCCCCCGCCTTCGAGCGCGAGCACCTGCGCCTCCTCCGCGCCAGACTCGGCCTGGGCACGGTAGAGGCGGACGACCTCGACCTCGCCGCGGCGTTCCTCGGCCTGCTCGAGGCGACGCGGGCCGACTACCACCTCGCCTTCCGCCGGCTGGCGCTCGTCACGCGCGACGGCGGGACGCCGCCCGCGCTGCTCGCCGAGGTGCCGGCGCCGGCGCCGCTGGCCGACTGGCTCGCGCGCTACCGCGCGCGCCTCGCGCGGGAGGGGAGCGACGACCGGGCGCGCGCGGCGCGCATGGAGCGGGTCAACCCGCTGTACGTGCTGCGCACGCACCTGGCGCAGGCCGCGATCGCGGCCGCGCAGGCCGGCGACCCGACGGAACTGGCACGCCTGCTCGAGCTGGTGAGCTCGCCGTACGACGAGGTGGCGGGGTGCGAGCGCTACGCGGCGGCGCCCGCGGCGGCGGCGCGCGGCGTCGCCCTCAGCTGCTCATCGTAGGCTGTCGCGGCGCGCGGCCTCGCGGAGCGCGAGGTCCCGCAGGCGCGCCGCGCGGCGACGCGCCGCGGCCACGTCGGCCGGCGGCGGCGGCTGCACCGAGGCGCCCCGCGCCACCGCTCCCGAGTCGAGCGCGGTCGCCGGCCGGCGGAAGCGCAGGAAGATCGTGGAAGTGTCGAGTCCGCCGGCACCGCGCCCCGGCCGCTGGCGCACCCGCTGCTCGTACACGAGCGCGAGCGAGTCGACGTCGAAGAAGTACTCCGCCTCCGACTGCCCCAGCTCCCCCAGCGCGAGCGACTCGCGCACATAGGCCACCCGCGGCCCCTCCAGGTAGGCCCGCCACGACGCCGTGGCGTCGCCCGCGGTGTCGGCCCCGTCCACGCGCCGCAGGGCGGGCAGCGCGCGCGCCACCCGCCCCACCGGGTTCGGCGACGACGTCGCGTTCGGCAGGATCGGCACCGGCGGCCGCGAGAGCCGGAAGACGACCGAGTCGGTGACGCCGCCCCGGGTCAGCACCGCCTGGTTCGTGTCGGTCATCCAGAGGAGGGTGTCGCCAAGGACGACGCCGCCACCCGCCACGAAGCGCGCACCCGGCCTCACGTGCAGCGAGTCGAAGGCGAGGTCGAAGCCGATCGGCGACACGAGCCCACCCACCGGGAAGGCCGTCATGGCAATGGGGTTCGGCGCCGGGCTCGAGTCAGTCACCAGCGCGAGGATCACCCGCCCCGTGGCGCCGGGTGGGAGCGGCGCCGGGTCCGGCAGTTCGAGCGACCCGAGGAGATGTCCCTTGGACGGGTCGCGCGCGCTGGGGGCGGCATCGCCCGCGGCCTGCGATGTCGCCGGCGGCGCGCCCTCGCCGGCGCGGCAGGCGGCCAGCAACGCGAGCGCGAGGGCCGGGAGCCGCCGGCTCACCGCCCCGGCTCCGCGCGGTGGCGCGCCAGGTGGTGGTTGATCTCCCACGCGCCGAACCAGAGCGGCAGCGGCTGGTGCGTCTCGTAGAAGTAGTAGTCCCCGAGCCGTGCGCCGTAGACGTCCGGGCCGTAGGGGAACTGCAGCTGGCCCCCGCGGCGCAGCGCCTCGACGCCGGAGCGCAGCGCGAGCGAGTCGGTCGCGCCGGCGGCGATCGCCTGCTCCGTCGCCGCGCCGGCCAGGAACCCCTGCAGCCACGCGCGCCGCGCCTCCGCGCCCATCGCCCGCCACTCGGGGCCGGCAAGGTCGAGCCAGTGGGGCTCGGAGTGCGCGCGCGCCGCCCCTGCCCCGAGCAGGGCCCCGCCCGCGAGCCCGAGCGCGAGCCATCGCAGCGGCGCGCGCATCGTCACCCCTGCTTCGGGGTCTCGACCATCGAGGGCTCGGTGGCCGACGCGCTCACCCGGAGCCGGATCCACATCCCCGAGAGCCCGTGGCCCGGGACGCCGCAGAAGATCCGGTACTCGCCGGCGGGGGCGGCGGTGAAGCGCATCACGTCCCTCTCGCCCTGGTTCAACCCCTCGATCGCCTTCCGCGTGTAGGCGCGCGGGATGGCGGGATCGCCCGCCATGTTCGGCATCGGGTCCTTGTCGAGGATGATCTCGGCGGAGTGGGGGACGCCGTCCTCGTTCACGAAGTTCATCACGACCGTGGCACCCTCGGGTACCACGAGCGTCAGCTCCCCGTCCACGAAGCCGTTGAAGTTGAACGGGCTCTTCGCGCCGGGCGCGCCGCCGATCAGCTCGAACCGGACGGTGCGCGTCCCGGCCTCCCAGGAGAGCCACCGCGGGTCCACGCGGGACTGGCCGGTGGGCCGCTCGCTGGCGGTGGCCATGGTGTGCCCGGCGTGCTGGGCCGCGAGCGGGGCGGTGGCCAGCGCGGCGAGCAGGGAGGAGAGTGCGGCGGTGCGGTGCATTCCGATGGGACCTCGTGCCGGCGTGGGACGGTGCCAAAGACAATGGCGGGGGCGCCGGATCCCGGCTCCCCCGCCACCATGTTACTGCGGGACCGCGGCCGGCGTCAGCGGCTGGCGGTCGCGAAGGGCTTCGGCATGCCGAAGATCATCACCGCGTCGCCCAGCGGGAAGTTCAGCTGGTAGTTCCCGCCGCAGGCCACGGCGACGAACTGCTCGCCGTCCATCTCGAACGACATCGGGGCGGCGTTGCACCCGGCGCCCGCGTTGAACTGCCAGAGCAGGGCACCCGTCTTCGAGTCGTAGGCGTTGAAGTTCCCGTTGCCCTCGCCCGTGAAGGTGAGGCCGCCGGCCGTCGAGAGCGTGCCGCCCATCATCGGCTGGGGGACCTTCTTCTGCCAGGCGATCTTGCCGGTCTTCAGGTCCACCGCCGAGAGGAGGCCGTACTGCTCCTCGCCCGGGATGGCCACGAAGGCGGAGCCGAGCCAGAGGCGACCCTTCTCCCACGGCGCGTAGTTCGTGCGGTACCACATCGGCTGGTGGAGCGCCGCGACGTAGGCGTAGTTCAGCGTCGGGTCGATCGAGATCGGGCTCCACTCCGCGCCGCCGTTGGCGCCCGGGAGCATCCGGGTGCCCTGCCCGCCCGTCGGGAGCGCGAACATGTTCTCCTGCGGCACGAACGCGTCCGAGCGGCGCACGAGCTTGCCCGTCATCGCGTCGAGCACGTAGATCCAGCCGGTCTTGCCGGCGTGCACCACGACCTTCTGGGAGCCGACGCGGGTCACCACCGGCGGCGACACGGCGTCCAGGTCCCACACGTCGTGCGGCACCGTCTGGTAGTACCACTTCGTCCGGCCGGTCTTCGCGTCGATGGCGACGACGCAGTCGGTGTACAGGTTGTCGCCGGGGCGCTGCGAGCCGTCGAGGTCGGGCGACGGGTTGCCGACCGCCACGAAGATCTGCCCGCTCTCCGCGTCGTACGCCGGGGTCATCCAGACGCCGCCGCCGCCGCGGGTCCAGGCGTCGGCGTACTTGGCCGAGTCCGCCTTCTCCTTGGCCACGTTGCGGTTCAGGTTCGCGCCGTCGGGCGTGGTGCCCGGCCAGGTGCCCCACCAGCCGTTCGGGGCCTTGTCGTCGAACGTCGGGTCGCCCTTCGGCGCCGGGATCGAGTACCAGCGCCACACCTGCTTGCCGGTCACGGCGTCGTACGCCGTGACGTGGCCGCGGATGCCGTACTCGCCGCCGGAGACGCCCACGATCACCGTGTTGCCCACCACGAGCGGGGCGTGGGTGATCGAGTACCCGAACGCCGGGTCGGCGACCTCGATGTCCCACACCACGCTGCCGCTCTTCTTGTCGAGCGCGACGAGGCGGGCGTCGAGCGTGCCCATGTAGACGTGGGGCCCGTGGACCGCCACGCCGCGGTTGTTCGGGCCGCAGCAGTAGATCGTGGTGCCGAGCTTGTGCTCGTAGCGCCACAGCTCCTTGCGGGTCTTCAGGTCGTACGCGATCGCCGTGTTGTACGGCGTCGTCACGTACATCACGCCGGCCTCGACGATCGGCGTGTTCTCGAAGGAGCCCAGCCGGGCGATGCCGGTCTGGAAGATCATCCGGGGCACGAGCGACTTCACGTTCGTCGCGTTGATCTTCGTGAGCCCCGAGTACCGCATGTTCCAGTCGTTGCCGCCGTAGGTCGTCCACGTCGCGCCGGCCGGGGCCTGCGCGACGAGCGTCCCCGCCGCCAGCAGCATCGCGGGCGCGAGGGACCACCGAAGGGCCTTCTTCATGGTGCGCTGCACTCCTCTCGTGGGGACGGACGTCCGCCGGTGGCCGCGGCGCGGCTGGCGGCGGGTGCGGGATCGCCCGCGTGGGGCGTACCCGCGGGAGCCAGGACCGGCTCCGGAGACGCTGACCTGCCCTGCTGACGGGCCCGCTTGTGGGGTGATGCGCTCAAACGTCGGCATCGCGCCCCGATCCGTCAAGCCGACCGTACCGGACCCGCCCCGCTCCCGCCATACTTCTCCCCTGCCGCCTTCCCCGAGCCCGACCGTGCCGCCGCGCCCCGCCCTGCCCGCCCTCGTCCACGCCATCCTCCTCGCCCCCGGAATCCTGCGAGCCCAGGCCGCCGGGTCACCCGCCTGGCTGCAGGGCGACGGGGCGACGCGGACGGTGGAGGTCCGGCTCACGGCCGCGCCGGCGCCCGCGGGCCCGGCGATCAACGGGGAGCGCGAGGGTGGCGTCCAGCTCGTCGTCCCGCGCGGCTGGACGGTGAAGTGGACCTGGGTGAACGGCGACAGCGCCGCCCGGCACTCGCTCGTGGTGATGCAGGAGCGGGAGAAGCTCCCCTCCGAGGCCGGTCGCCCGGCCTTCACCAACGCGGTCACCCGGCAGCCCCTCGCCGGGATGGAGCCGGGCCGGACCGACGTGACCACCTTCGTCGCCGAGGACGCGGGCTGGTACTGGCTGCTCTGCGGCGTGCCCGGCCACGCGATCGCCGGCGAGTACCTCGGGCTCAAGGTGGACGCGGAGGCGACCGCGCCGTCGCTGGTGCGGACGCGGCCGGCGGGGCCCTGACGCGGGGAACGTGGCGGGCCCGGGGCGGTACAGCGAGGATGCCCCGTTCCCTCGCCGCCTTCCCCTTCCTGCTGCTCGCGGCGCTCGGCGCCGTCCCGCTGGCCGCGCAGGCGCCGGGCGCGGCCCCGACGGATTTCATCCTCGCCGCGCTCGCGCGCCACGGCATCGTCTTCGTCGGCGACATCCACCCCGTCGCCGAGCCGAAGCGGATCGTGGCGGAGGTGCTGCGCCGGCAGGACGCGCTGAACCACGTGGACCTGCTCGCGCTCGAGGTCGCGAGCGAGCAGCAGCCGTGGATCGACCGCTACCTCGCCTCGGAGCCCGAGGACACGACGATCCTGCTCGAGCACCCGCGCACCCTCCGGGCGCACTGGGGGGCGAGCGGGGAGTTCCTCGCGATCTACCGGGCGGTGTGGGCGTGGAACCGGGCCCGCCCCGACCATCCCACGCGCATCGTCGCGGCCGACATCCGCGGCTGGCCGATCGCGCCGCTCACGACCAACATGGCCGCCGGCGGCTTCGCCAACCGCGACGAGTGGATGGCGCGCGGCTTCCTCGGGCTCCGGCGGCAGCACCCCGACGCGCGCATCCTCGTGTTCATGGGCGGCTACCACGGGCTGCGCACCGGCGGCGGCGAGGTGACCGTGGGGCGCTCGGTGGCGCGCTTCGAGCGGTGGTTCGCCGGCTGGCTCGCCGACGAGGGGGTGCGCATGTACACCATCCTCACCGATGCGCGCCAGGAGAGCGGCCACGGCGCCACCCGCGTCTTCGACCTGCTCGCCGCCCGCGGGCCCGGCGGCAACTACGCGGTGCCCCTCGCCGACGTCGCCGATACCGTCGAGCGGCCGCTGCACGACGTGGAGGTGGACGGCTACCGGCTCGCCTTCGTGCCGGAGCGGTTCCCGTTGCGCCAGGCCGCCGACGGGTTGATCGTCCTCAACGACGCGAACCCGATCACGATCCTGGAGGCGTTCCGGTGATTCCCGCCCTGGTCGCCGCGGCGACGCTCCTCGCCGCGCCGCCGCACCGCCTGCTGAGCTACGAGGGGACCTTCGTCTTCGACGACTCCACGCGCCACGTGCTGGTGGAGATCGAGACCCGCTGGGTGCTCGCGAGCACCGAGCCCGTGGCGCTGACGCTCGACCCGTCGCTCCGGGTGGCGCGCGTGATCCTGGACGGCCGGCGCGAGCGCTGGGCGCGCGGCGACGGGGCGCTCGTCATGGTCCCGCACCAGAAGGGTGCCGGCGACACGCTCAGCGTGCGCGTGCGCTACCACGGCGACCCGCCCGCCGGCGGCTTCCTGCTCTGGCCCGAGGCGACGAGCGACACCGTGACCGCGCGCTTCCACGTGGAGGTGCCGCCGGGCTGTCGCGCCCTGGCGATGGGCGAACTGGTGAAGGTGGACACGCTGCCGCGGGGCCGCACCGTCTGGCACTTCGACGCCCCGGGGCGGCTCACCGTCGCGGCGCTGCAGGCCGCGCCGCCGCCCGCGCGGCTCGACCCGCCGTCGCGCTAGAAGGCTTCGCCCACGCCGATCGTCAGCGCGCGGCTCGACGCGCCCACGCCGACGTCCACGCGCAGCGCGAGCCGCTCCGCCGGCAGCAGCATGACCCGCACGCCACCGCCGCCCATCCCGCGCCACGCGATGCGCGACAGCGCGTCGAAGTCCGGCAGCACCGTGCCCACCCCGCCGAAGCCGACCACGGCGATCGGTCCCCAGACATGCTGGCGCACCTCGACCTGGCCGCTCACCGCATGGCGGTCGCGGTAGCGGCCGTCCACGTAGCCGCGCAGCCGGGTGCCGCCGAGCTGGGCGTACTCGGTGAACGGCGGCGCGCCGCCCGTGCCGTCCACCCGCAACTGCAGGGCGAGCACCGTGGTCGCCGTGGCGGCGGCGTACGCCCGCGCGTCCACCTCCCACGTGCGGTAGGCCGTGCTGGCGACGACGCCGTCGAACGCCGCGGCGCCGGCCACGCGCGCGAAGACGCCGCGCCGCGCCGAGTAGACGTTGTCGCGGGTGTCCCAGGCCACCGAGAGCTCGACCGGCGCGATCGTCGCCCCGGTGCTCCCGGGGATCGTGCCGTCCTGCAGCACGCCGAGCGAGTCGTACCTGGTGATCTCGTAGGAGCGCACGCGCACGAGCCCGGCCACGAACAGCCCCGGCCGCAGCTGGCGCTGCGCCCCGAGCTGGCCGCCGATGGTGACCGGCGTGAACCGCTCCTCCTGCTCCGGCGTCGTCCCGATGCCGATGCCGAAGAACGGCGACGGGAAGATCGCGAACTCGGCCCCCGCGAAGAGGCGCAGCCGGTTCGCGCGCCGCCAGAGGTCGGCCTCGGTGGCGAGGCGCAACTGCCGCTTCGTGGTGACGAACGCGCTCGCGCGGATCACCGACGGCCGCTGGGACGGGTCGGCACTCACGCGCTGCACGCGCAGGAACTGCCCGCCCACCAGGAGCCCCGTCAGCGGCGCGTACGACAGGCTCGGCACCACGCGCGTGAACCCCACGGCCGGCGTGGCGGCGCCGGCGCTGTCCTGCGCCACCGCCATCGCCGGGGGCACCAGCCCCGCCGCGAGCCCGAGCATGAGGAGACGCCGCATGGACGCCAATTCTAGCCGCCCCGCGACACCCCGGCCGAAGGACTTCCTGCGCTCGGCGGGCGGGGGGTGGTACGCGGTGGTGAGCCCGCACGTCGAGGAGGGTCGGGCGCTGTGCGTCGTGCGCTACGTGGACGCGGGGGGTGCGCTGCGGAAGGTGGGGACGGCGGAGGGGGCGGCGTGGGTGGCGGCGCACGAGCCGGGGCACCGGTTCCGGAGCCGCGCCCTCGGGGCGGAGGTGCACGGCGTGCCGCTCGGAGCCGTCGTGGAGTGGCGGCGGCCCGAGGAGCGGCTGGCCGGGATCCTCCGCGACGGGCCGCGCGACGCGCTCGAGCGCCGGGCGGCCACGCTGGCCCGGGCGCTCGCGGCGTGCGGCGTGCCCCTGGCGCGGGTCGGCGTGACGGGCTCGCTGCTCGTCGGGGCGCAGCACGCCGAGTCGGACCTGGACGTGGTGGTGCACGGTCGCGCGGCGTTCCAGGCCGCGCGCGCGGCGCTCGCCACGCTCGTGCGCGAGGGCACCCTCGCGCCGCTGGACGATGCCGACTGGGCCGCGGCCTGGCGCCGCCGCGGCGCCGCGCTCGACCTCGCGCGCTGGCTGGCGCACGAGCGGCGCAAGGGCACCAAGGCGCTGGTCGCGGGGACGCGCGTGGACCTGAGCCTCGTGCCCCTCCCGGCCGAGGTCCCGCCGCCGCGCGAGGTGGTGTCGAAGGAACCTGGCACGCGGCTCGTCGCCCGGGTCGTGGACGACGCCGGCGCCTTCGACACTCCCGCGCGCTGGACCCTCGACCACCCGGCGGTCGGCGAGCTCCTGGCCCCGACGGCGACGTACACCGCGCAGGCCTTCGCCGGCGAGACGATCGAGGCGGTCGGCACGCTCGAGCGCTACGCCGGCGGCGACGCGGCGCTGGTGGTCGGGTCGAGCCGCGAGGCGCCGGGCGAGTACCTCGTCACCGTCCCGCCGCCGGCCTGACGCTCAGCGAGCGAGCGGGGCGAGCAGGCGCAGCAGCCCCACCAGCACCACGACGCCGAGGAGGTCGAGGAGGAGCCCCGCGCGCAGCATGTCGCGCGCGCGGATCAGGCCGGAGGCGTACGCGATCGCGTTCGGCGGGGTGGCGACCGGCAGCGCGAAGCCGAGCGAGGCGGAGAGCCCCGTCAGCAGGAGGAGCGGGAGCGGCTCCATGCCGGCCGCGCGCGCCAGCGCCCCGGCGAGCGGCAGCACCGCCGCGGCAAGCGCCACGTTGCTGGCGAACTCGCCGACCGCCACCATGGCGACCGCCAGCAGCAGCTCGAGGGCGAGCGGCGGCAGGTGCGCCAGCCCGCCGAGCGCCGCGACCATCGCCGCGGCGAGGCCGCTCGACTCGACGGCGGCAGCGAGCGAGAGCCCGCCACCGAAGAAGAGCAGGACCTCCCACGGGATGCGGCGCGCCTCCGCCCAGGTGAGGAGGGGAACCCTGCTCCCGTCGCGCCGCCGCCCGGTGAGCGCGAAACAGAGGAGGGCGCCGGCGAGCCCGATCGTGGCGTCGCCGAGCGCCGGGAGGAGGTCGGTGAGCCCGGGAATGCGGACGATGCCCAGGTCCTTGGGCTCGCGCGCCACCCAGCCGAGCGCGACGGCGGCGAAGATGGCGAGCACGGTCGCCTCGCCCCCGCGCAGGGGGCCGAGGGCCCGGACCTCGCCGTCGAGCGTGGCGCGCGCGTCGGCGCCGAGCCCCGCGGCGCGGGGGAAGAGCACGAGTGCCAGCAACGCCCACGCGAGCGGCACGAGGACGAGCACGATCGGTACCCCGACCAGCAGGTAGCGGCCGAAGTCGAGCGGCTGGCCGGTGACCGTCCGGACGGCGCCGGCCATGACGAGGTTGGGCGGCGTGCCGACCAGGGTCCCCATCCCGCCCAGGGAGGCGGCGTATGCCATCCCCAGCACGAGGGCGGTGCGCGCCTGCCGGGGGCCCTCGCCCTCGCCGAGAGTGCCGCCGATCGCCACGATGATCGGGAGCATCAGCGCGGCGGTGGCGGTGTTGGAGAGCCACATCGAGATGAGCGCGGTGGCGGCCATCACGGCGAGGAGCAGCCCGCGCCCGCTGGCGCCGGCGCGGCGCACGAGCCCGAGGGCGAGCCGGCGGTGCACCCCCCAGCGCTCGAGGGCGGCGGCGAGGAGGAGCCCGGCGAGGAAGAGGTAGACGATGTCGTGGGCGTACGGGGCCGCCGTGTCGCGGAGGCTCGCGATCCCGAGCAGCGGGAAGAGCACGAGCGGAAGGAGCGAGGTGGCCGCCAGCGGGAGGGGCTCGAGGATCCACCACGCCGCCATCCAGGCGCCGACGGCGAGGGTCCGGGTCGCAGCGGGGGGGAGGGACGCGGGCGCGAGGGCGAGCGCGGCGGCCGCGGCAAGCGGACCGGCCGCGACCAGCGCCCAGCGGAGCGCACCGGCGCCGGCGGGGTCGGCGTGCGGCACGTCCGAAGGTGCCGACGGCCGAGGGAGCGGCGCAAGTGCCTGTCGGGCTTCGGCTTCGGTGGCTTCGCCCGACCGCACGGGTCCGTATTGCGCCGAAACGGCTACCCCGACGATATTCTTCTGTTCAATTCCCTGTTCGTGACCCAAGAGTGACCAAGGCGGGCGTGCCCTCGTGCATCCCGCTGACCCGCTGACGATCCAGTCGCTGCGCTCCTGCGTTCCCCTCGCCGGCCATGGATGGCGCGATGCCGTTCCGGGGTGGGCCGGTCGCGCACCTGTCGCTTCGCAGTCCCCTCGCGCGCCGCAGTGCCGGCGGCGGCGCGCCGGGCCGTGTCCCGCCGGCAACCCTCTCAGGTGCAACACCCTTGAGAAAGGCAGGCATCACGATGGGTAGACACGTTGTCTGGGCGGCGGCGCTGGCCGCCGTCGTGCTCGCGCCCGTGCCGGCGCTCGCGCAGACGCGCGAGGTGACCGGCCGGGTGACGAGAGCCGTCGGCGGCGCGCCGGTTCCCGAGGCGTCGATCAGCGAGGTCGGCGGCCGGGGCGTGGCGCGCACGAATCCGGACGGCCGGTTCACCATCACGGTCGGGGCCGGCGACGTCCGCCTGCAGGTGCGCGCGATCGGCTACCGGCGCGCCGAGGTGGCGGTCGCCGGCGGGCAGAGCGACATCGCGATCACGCTGCAGGAAGACCCGTTCAAGCTCGAGGAAGTGGTGACGACCGGCCAGGCGACGACGCTCGAGAAGCGCGCCGCCACGACGGCCGTCGCCTCCGTGAGCTCCGAGGAGATCGTCCGCGCGCCGTCGCAGGCGGTGGAGCAGGCGCTGCAGGGCAAGGTGCTCGGCGCCACGATCTCGATGAACTCGGGCTCCCCGGGCGGCGGCGGCCAGGTGCAGATCCGCGGCGTCACCTCCATCCTGGGCAACGGCCAGCCCCTGTTCGTGGTGGACGGCGTCATCATCGACAACAGCCAGATCTCGTCCGGCTCCAACACGGTGCAGGGTGCGGCGGGCCGCACCGCCGCCACCGGCATCGGCTCGTCGCAGGACGCGCTGGTGAACCGCCTCGCAGACCTGAACCCGAACGAGATCGAGTCGGTCGAGGTGCTGAAGTCGGCGGCCGCGACGGCCATCTACGGCTCGCGCGCGACGAACGGCGTGGTCGTGATCCGCACCAAGCGCGGCTCGCAGGGCGCGCCGCGGTTCAACCTCTCGGGCCGCGTCGGCACGCAGGACGCCTACCGGCTGCTGGGCACGCGGCAGTTCGAGACCGTCCAGGAGATCATCGACCTGCCGTACGGCAACGGCGCCGACGGCGCGGCGGTCCTGAACCAGCTCTACCCGTCGGGCAACATCCCGTTCACGCGGGATTACCTGCAGGAGTTCTACGACAACCGGACGCCGGCCTTCGAGGTCAACGCCAACTACGGCGGCGGCACGGCGAGCACCCAGTGGTTCGTGACCGCCACGCAGCGGCGCGAGCAGGGGACGGCGCCGAACACCGGCGCGTCGCTCTCGACCCTGCGCCTCAACGTGGACCAGGCGTTCGGCTCCGCGTGGCGCTTCAGTGCGGGCGCGAACATCACGCGCAACCTGCTCAACCGCGGCCTCTCGAACAACGACAACACCTGCACCAGCCCCGTGTACTGCTTCGCGTACACGCCGGGCGCGGTGAACCTCGACTCGATCGCCCCGAACGGGCTCTACGTCCGCAACCCGTTCAACAACGGCGGCGTCATCACCGCGTCGTCGAACCCGTTCGAGACCTTCGAGTACCTCGAGTACTCCGAGGACGTCCTGCGGCCGAACGTGAACGGCTCGCTCGACTACACGGCGGTCCAGACCGCGAAGCACCGGGTGTCGTTCCGCCTCTCGGGCGGCCTCGACAACGTGAACCAGTACGGCAACATCTTCTCGCCCAGCTTCCTGCAGTACGAGGGCAACGACGGCTTCTTCGGCCGCGTGGCGAAGACGAACGTCAACACCCTGAACTACAACGGGCAGCTCGTCGGCACCTGGGGCTACGCCTTCCAGCCGGGCGCCAACCTGACCCTCTCGGGCGGCGCCGCGTACGAGCAGCAGCGCACCGAGCTGGTCCGCACCCGCGCGCGCGGGCTGCTGCCGGGCGCGGAGATCACCTCGCAGGGCACGCAGGACCAGTTCAACCAGATCACCGAGTTCCGTGACCAGGCGCTCTTCGCCAACGCCCAGCTGCAGTTCTGGCAGGAGCGGATCACCCTGGCCGGCGGCGTGCGCGCCGACCGGTCGAGCGCGAACGGCGACCGCGACAAGTTCTACGTCTTCCCGCGCGTCTCCGGCTCGGTCCGGTTCCCGAACCTCGGGAGCACGCTGAGCGAGATCAAGCTCCGCGGCGGCTGGGGCAACACCGGCAACCGCCCGAACTACGGCAACCGCGACATCCTCCTGGCGGCCGGCCCGATCATCGGCGGCAGCCCGTCGCTCACGATCCCGGGCGCGCTGGGCAACCCGACCATCAAGCCCGAGAACCTGCAGGAGATCGAGGCGGGGACGGACATCCTCTTCGCCAACGGCCGCGTGCAGTTCGAGGGCACGGTGTACGACCGTACCATCACGGACCTGCTGCTGCAGCCCGCCACGATCCCGTCGGGCGGCATCACCAACATTGTGGTGAACGGCGGGAAGCTGCGGAACCGCGGCGTGGAGCTGGGCCTGAACATCGTCCCGGTCGCCACCAACGCGGTGACCTGGAACAGCCGGTTCATGTGGCAGCGGAACGTGCAGACGATCGACTCCCTCGACCCGACGATCCCGCGCTTCCCGGTGCTGGGCTCGTTCGGCGCCGCCTTCGGCCGCAACTTCATCACGCCACCGGTGGACGTGAACGGCGAGCGCGTCAAGCCGCGCACGACCTGGATCTGGGGCAACGCGCCGATCGTGCTCGACGCGAACGGCACCGCGCTGCGCACGCTGCCCTTCGGCAGCTTCATCGTCCCGCCGACCCTCGGCGCCGGGGAGACGCTCGTCTTCCGTGACACCGTGGTGGGCGACGCGAACCCCGACTTCCAGATGTTCTTCAACAACAGCATCCAGCTCAGCCGCTTCACCGTCGGCTTCACCATCGACTGGCGCAAGGGCGGCGACGTGGTCAACCTGACGCGCACCCTGTGGGACGAGGGCGGCACGTCGCGCGACTACGAGGATCCGGTCGAGTCGGGCAAGTACAACAACCGCGGCTCCGACCAGAGCTTCGACTTCGGCTCGCTGCCGTCCGGCTACACGCAGGGCTCCTTCCGCTACGACGGCTGGGCGGGCGGCTCGGACGCGCGCGCCTACGTGGAGGACGGCTCGTACGTGCGCTTCCGCGACATCACGCTGTCGTACGACGCTCCCGAGGGCTTCGCGCGGAAGTTCGGCGCCCGCTCGTTCCGCGTGAACCTGCAGGCCCGCAACCCGTTCGTCTTCTCGGACTACTGGTCGTTCGACCCCGAGTTCAACAACTTCGGCGCGACGAACCTGAACCGGTTCATCGACCTGGCGCCGTTCCCGGCCGTCCGGCAGTTCTTCCTGTCGTTCGACCTCGGGTTCTGAGCCATGCGCACGCCTGAACTGACGCGGGGCGCGCGGCGCCCCGGGAGGAGCAGCCAGATGAGACGGTCGTTCACCCTGACGGCGCTCGCCGCCACGGTCGCGCTCGCGGCCTGCGGCGACCGCCTCGACATCACGAACCCGAACTCCCCGTCGGTCGAGGGCGCCGCGGCGAACCCGCGCGACGCCACCAGCCGGCAGATCGTGGGCGTGATCGGCACGTTCCGCGGCAACCTCCCCGGCGCCTACAACGGCCTCGGGAGCTACGGCCGCGAGACCTACAACATGACCCCGCAGGACGGCCGGTCGGTCACGGGCTACTACCGCGACTGGCGCCAGGTCAACTCCTTCGGCGCGGGCCTCAACTGGGGCGCCCGCTACGGCAACCTCCGCAACATCTACGAGGCGAAGAAGCTGGTGACCAGCACCACCGCCCTCACGGCCACCGAGAAGGCGGGGGCCCTCGGCGTCCTCAAGACGTTCGAGGCGGTGGAGCTGTACTACGTCATCATCTCGCGCCCCGACATCGGCGCGGTGGCCGAGCTCACCGACAACCCGAACGAGGTGCTCCCGATCGTCGGCCGGAACGAGATCCTGGCGCGGATCGTCTCGCTCCTGGACGAGGCCTTCACCGACCTCGGTACCGCCGGGACCTCGTTCTACTTCCCGGTCGCCCTGACCTACCAGGGCACCGCCGCGCTGGCGAACCCCGTGGCGAGCTTCAGCGCCTTCAACCGCGCCTTCAAGGCGCGCGTCGCCAACCTGCAGGGCTCCCTCGGCATCGCGGGCGGGTATGCCGCGGCGCAGGCGGCGCTCGCGCAGGTGCCGTGGTTCAGCACCAGCGCCAACTACTCGGCCGGCGTGTACGTGCCCTTCTCGACGGCCGCGGGCGACGTGCTGAACGGCATCTCGTTCCAGTCGAACACCAACCTCTACACGCACCCGCAGATCTACACCGGCCGGAGCGCCGACCTGCGGTACCGCGCCAAGATCGCCGACGGGACCATCCGCACGGACTGCGTGACCGCCGCGCCGCGCACCCTGGTGGGTGTCACGTCGGACTACCGGCCGTGCACCTACCCCACCCAGGTGACGCCGCTCCCGGTCATCCGGAACGAGGAACTGGCGCTCATCGCCGCCGAGGCGGCCGGCTACCCGGCCGGCGTCGCCACGCTCACGACGGTCCGCACGACGTCGGGCGGCGCCAACGCGGCGACCGTCTTCCCCGCCCCGGCCAGCCAGGCGCAGTTCATCGACGAGCTGCTGGTGCAGCGCGAGCTCTCGCTCTTCCAGGAGGGCCACCGCTGGAACGACTACCGGCGCTTCGGCTTCCTCGCCCGGCTCGCGTCCACGGCGCAGGACGTGGCGCAGGGCTTCACGGCCGCCTCATCGAGCACCCTCCCGCAGCAGGAGTGCGACTCGCGGGCACGCGCCGGGAACCCCGGCGGCACCCCGATGGGCTGCGCGGGCGGCGCCGCCATCCCGGGCGCGCCCTGAGCATCGGGTAGCCTGACCCTGGCAGGACGACCGGCCGGCATCGCGCGAGCGGTGCCGGCCGGTCGGGCTTTCGGGGGAGAGCAGGCGTGTGGTGTTCGTCGAGCGTCGAGCGCCGTGCGCCATGAGGTCGTGGGCAGGGGGTGGGCGGCCCCTGCGGGAACGGCGGTCCGGCGCGCACTCCGTACCGGCTCACGACTCACGACGCACGACGACCTCCCTCCACCCGCACCACCCCTCCCCTCACTCGCCGCGCAATCCGCGCCACCAGCAGCCCCGCCACCATCGCCAGCCCCGCCATCAGGCCCCACCAGAGGCCAGCGGGGCCGAGGGGGGTGCGGTAGCCGAGCCAGAGGCTCACGGGGAAGCCGACGAGCCAGAAGCCGACGACGTTGATCAGGAACGGCGTGCGCGTGTCGGCCACGCCGCGGAGGATGCCGACGCTGACGACCTGGATCCCGTCGAAGACCTGGAAGACCCCGGCGATCGGCAGCAGCGTCGCCGCCACCGACAGGACCGCGGCGTCGCTGGTGTAGAGCCCCGTGAGCGCCCGCGGCGCCGACAGGAACGCGAGGGCGGTGGCGGCCATGAACGCGACGCCGGCGACGAGCGCCGCGCGGGCGGCGCGGCGGACCCCGGCCCCGTCGCCGCGGCCGACCGCGTTGCCGACGAGCACCGTCGCCGCGGCGCCGATCCCCATCGGCACCATGAAGGTGAGCGACGCCAGGTTGATCGCCACCTGGTGCGCCGCCACCGCCGGCGTGCCGAAGGCGCCCATGAGGAGCGCGATCGCCGCGAAGACCCCCAGCTCGAGCTCGATCTGCGCGCCGATCGGCAGCCCGATCCGCAGCACGCGCGCAAGCGGCGCCCACGCCAGCGCGTCGCGGCGGAAGGGCCGCAGGTGCGGCCGCAGCACCGGCCACGCCGCCGCGAGCAGCCCGGCCGCCATCAGCCAGCGGCAGGCGGTGGTCGCGACCGCGGAGCCGGCCACGCCAAGCGGGGGCACGGGGCCCAGACCGAAGATCAGCACCCGGTTCAGGCCCGCGTTGGCGACGTTGGCCGCCACAATGACCAGCACCACCGGCCGCAGGAGGTGCATCGCCTGCAGCGTCTGCCGCAGCACCGTGAAGCCGAGGAACGGGAGCACGGACGGGATGCAGAGCCACACGTAGTCGCGGGCGAGCGGCACCAGCTCGGCGGGCTGCCGGAAGAGGCGCAGCAAGGGCTCGGTGGGGAGCAGCAGCAGCGAGGCGGGCACGGCGAGCAGCGCCGCGAGGACGAGCCCGCGCTGGAAGGCGTGCGTCACGGCGCCGTCGTCGCGCGCGCCGACCGCCTGCGACACGAGCGGGTCGAGCGCGAGGAGCACGCCCATGCCGAAGAGCGCGACGACGTTGAAGTGCAGGTTGCCGAGCGCCACGGCGGCCAGCGCCGCCGGCGACACGCGGCCCACCATGAGCGAGTCCACCACGCCCAGGAGCATGAGCCCCACCTGCACCGTCACCACCGGCAGGGCGAGGCGCAGCAGTTCCGCCAGCTCGTCGCGGCGAGGGAGGAGGCGCGGCAGGGCGGGCGCGGTCATGGCCGCGGAAGGTACTGCCGGCCACCTTGCCCGGCGGGGCGCCCCCGGCGACGTTCCGGCCTGCCTCCCACCGGGCCCCCGTGGCCGAACCGCCAGATGCCGATCCTGATGCGCGCCGCGGGCCTCGCGGCCTGCCTGCAGCCGCTCGCACCCGCCCTCCTCGCCGCGCGCGAGGGCGCCGGCGTCGCCTCCACGCGCGACCCGGTCTCGCAGGGGCTCGTCGGCGCGATCCTCGCCGCCGTCTTCGTGCTCCTCGCCCGGGAGACGGCGCACCGGGTGCTCGTGGTCATCTCGGCGGTCGCGCTCCTCTGGGGGATCACGTACCTCACCCCGTTCCGGCTGATCGGCTTCGAGGCATCGGCCGCCGCGCTCGACCTGAACGTGCTGCTGCTCCTCGCGGGGATGATGGCGATCGTCGGCGTGCTGAAGACCACCGGCGCGTTCGACAGCGCCGTCGGCCGCCTGCTGGAGCACGGCGCGGGCCGGCCGATGCGCCTGGCGCAGATGCTCCTCGTCTTCACGGCCGTCATGTCGGCATTCATGGACAACGTGACGACGGTGGTCTTCGTGACCCCGATGGCGCTCGCGATGGCGCGCGAGCTGGGCATCCGCCCCGCCGCCTTCCTGCTGCCGGTCGTGATGGCCTCGAACATCGGGGGCACCGCCACCCTGATCGGCGACCCGCCCAACATCATGATCGGCTCGGGGGCGAACCTCTCGTTCCTCGACTTCGTCGAGAACCTGGCGGTGCCCTGCCTCTACATCATGCTCGCGCTGGACTGGTTCACCCGGCGCCGCTACGGCGCGGACCTCGCCGCCGGTCGCCCCGCGGCCGCCGGCCGCCCCGCGCCCCCCCTCCGCGACCCGCGGCTCTTCGGCTGGGCCGCGGCGCTCACCGGCGGCGTCTTCGCAGGCTTCCTCACGCACGGCCTCACCGGGATGCCGGCGGCGGTGCCCGCGGTCCTCGGCGCCGCCGCGATCCTCGTCGTGCAGGACGTGCTCTACCTCCGTGCCAACCGGCCGTCGGCCCACGAGCGCCGGCACGGGATGCTGCACGTGATCGAGCGCGAGATCGAGTGGCCGACGCTCTGCTTCTTCGCCTTCCTCTTCATCGCGGTCGGCGCCGCCGTGCAGACGGGGCTCATCGACACGATCGCCCAGGGGCTGAGCGCGGTCATCCGCCAGGGCAGCGCCACGCTCGGCCTGGGCGACGAGGGGACGGTCTTCTTCGCCGCGTTCCTCATCCTCTGGACCAGCGGGCTCCTCTCGGCGGTCATCGACAACATCCCGTTCGTCGCCGTCGCGATTCCCATCGTGCGCCAGCTCGTCGGCGAGCTGCCGGGCCGGACCGAGGCGCTCTGGTGGGCGCTCGCGCTCGGCGCGTGCCTCGGGGGCAACGGGAGCCCGGTCGGCGCCTCGGCGAACGTGACGGTGCTCGGCCTCGCCGAGAAGGAGGGCACGCGGATCTCCTTCGGCGAGTTCGCCCGGTTCGGCGCGCCGGTGATGGTGCTCTCGCTGCTCGTCTCGTCGGCCTATCTCGCCCTCGAGATCCACCTGGGCCGCGACCGCGCCCTCGGCCTCGAGCTGGCCGGCCTCGCGGCGCTGGCCGCGCTGCCGGCGCTGCGGAGCCGGCGGCGGCGCCGGGCCGCCACCTAGCGCATCGCCGCCGCGATCGCCTCCAGCCGCGCGTCGAGCGCGACGCGGTCGAGCCAGCGGCCGCCGATCATGACCCCCTCGATCGCCGCCGTGCGGCGGATGTCGGCGAGCGGGTCGCCGCGCAGCAGCACGAGGTCGGCGCGCTTCCCCACCGCGATCGTCCCGCCCTCCGCCTCGCGCCCGAGGAACCGCGCGACGTTGACCGTGGCGGTCGCGAGCGCCTCCCGCGGGCTCAGCCCCGCCTGCACGTAGAGCTGCAGCTCACGGTGCACCGAGAAGCCGGACACGTTCCAGACCTGCGGCGCGTCCGACCCGAGAAGGATCCCCACCCCGCCGTCGTGCAGCGCCTTCAGCAGGCGCTGGCGCATCGCGAGCCAGTCGGCTCGTCCCGCGGCGGTGACGCCGGGCGCCGAGCGGAAGCCGTTCGTCTGCTGCGTCCACTGGGCCTTCGCCGACGCCGAGGCGAAGCGCATCTCCGGCCGGGCGGCGAGCGCCTCCGGCGCCTCGGTCCCCGCCAGGTTCTCCATCAGCACCTGCGTGGGCACCATCCAGGTGCCGGCCGCACGCGTGCGCCGCACGGCCTCGGGGATGCGCGCGAGGTCGAGCTGGCCCCCGTAGTTGACCCCGAAGAAGAACGCGGGCTGGCCCCGCGCCGGCGCGTCGTCGGCGAGGAGCCACTCGGCGAACCCGTCGAGGTGGTCGATCGTGGCGTAGCGCGCCTCGAGCGCGCGGTCGAGCCCCACGTCGGCCGGCACGTGGCCCGCGAAGCGCATCCCGAGCCGGTCCGCGATCGCGACCATCGCGTCGAAGGTCGCGCGCGAGAGCCCGGGGTGGATCTTGAGGAAGTCGTACCCCGCCGCGTGCTGCTCGGCCACCATGCGCGCTACCGCCTCGGGCGTCGGCGCGCTCGTGCCGTTCACCGACGGGCCGGACGTCACGATGCGCGGGCTCCAGATCTCGCCGCGCGCCGCGGCGTCGCGGATCGCCAGGTGCTGCGGCGCCCCCAGCATCCCGCGCACCGTCGTGATCCCGTTGGCGAGGTAGAGGAAGAGCACCCGCTCGATCTCCTCGCGCGTGGCCTGGCCCGGGGGGATGTGCGCGTGCATCTCGGCGAGCCCGGGGATCAGCCACCGTCCGCGTCCCTCGATGCGCACCGCGCCGTCCGGCATCGCGGTGCGCCCTGCCGGGCCCAGCGCCGCGACGCGACCGTCGCGCACCACGACCGTCTGGTCCGCGAGGGTCGCTGGCCGGTCCATCGTGACCACGGTGACGTTCACGAACGCGACGGGCCGATCGGCCGGCAGGGTGTCGGCCGCGGCGAGCAGGGCGAGGAGGAGCATGCCAGGAGCCCGGTGGAGGGGGTGATCGCGACGCCGGCGCCGGCGCCAGCGGGCCGCTTTCGCGACCTGCGCGGGTGGTGCCGGCCAGACTGCTCCCTTAAGATGCCTTCAGAATCCCATCGCGAAAGCCGATGCCCGACACTGCCGCCCGTCGTCCCTGGACGGCCGACCTCCGCCACGACTTCCCCGCGTCGATCGTCGTCTTCCTCGTGGCGCTGCCGCTCTGCCTCGGCGTGGCGCTCGCCTCGGGAGCGCCGCTGCTCTCGGGGCTGATCGCCGGGGTCATCGGCGGCCTCGTGGTGGCGCCGCTCAGCGGCTCGGCGCTGATGGTGAGCGGTCCCGCCGCCGGGCTCACGGCCGTCGTGCTCGCGTCGATCGAGAGACTGGGGAGCTTCGAGGCGTTCCTCGTGGCGCTCGTCGTCGCCGGGCTCCTGCAGGTCGCCTTCGGCGCGGCGAAGGCCGGCTTCATCGCGCGCTACTTCCCGTCGTCGGTCATCAAGGGGATGCTGGCGGCGATCGGCCTGATCCTCATCCTCAAGCAGGTCCCCCACGCGGTCGGCTACGACGCCGACGTGATGGGCGACGAGTCGTTCCGGCAGCCCAACGACGAGACGACCCTCACCGGGCTCGCCCACATGCTCGACGCGATCGAGCCCGGCGCGGTGGCCATCTCCGCGCTCTCCCTGCTGCTGCTGGTGCTCTGGGAGAAGCTGCCGCGGGCGGTGCGTCGCGTGCCGGCGCCGCTCGTCGTCGTGGTGCTCGGCGTGGCGCTCAACGAGCTGTTCCGCGGGACGGCGCCGGGGCTCGTGCTGCAGGCGAGCCACCTGGTGCAGGTCCCGGCGGGCGCGCTCCGGGACCTGGCGGCGCAGGTGCCGCTGCCGGACTGGGCGGCGCTGCGCGACCCGCAGGTCTTCGTGGTGGGCCTGACGCTCGCCGTGGTGGCGAGCCTCGAGACGCTGCTCAGCCTCGACGCCACCGACAAGCTCGACCCGCTGCGCCGCCACTCGCCACCCAACCGGGAGCTGCTGGCCCAGGGCGCCGGCAACCTCGTGGCCGGCCTGACCGGCGGGATCCCGCTCACCGGCGTCATCGTGCGCAGCGCGGCCAACATCGCGGGCGGCGCGCGCACGCGGGCCTCCGCCATCCTGCACGGCGCGATGCTCCTCGCCGCGACGCTGCTCGTCCCGGATGCGCTCAACCGCATCCCCCTCGCGGCGCTCGCCGCGATCCTGCTGCACGTGGGCTGGAAGCTGGCGCACCCGCTGCATCTGGTGCGCGCCTGGCAGGTGGGGCGCGACCAGTTCGTCCCGTTCTTCGCCACCATCGCCGCGATCCTCTTCACCGACCTGCTGGTGGGCGTGGTGGTCGGCCTGCTGACGGGCACGCTGTTCATCCTCCGGGAGCACGCCGACGCCCCCGGGCTCACCGTGATCAGCCCGCCGGGGGCGGTCCTCACGCGGTACTCGCTCGGGCCGCAGGCGACGTTCCTGAGCCGGGTGAACATCGAGACCACCCTGAACGGCCTCGCGCCCCACAGCCGCGTCGAGATCGACGCGCGCGGCTGCCGGCGCATCGACCCCGACGTGCTCCTGCTGCTCTACGAGTTCAAGGCGCGCGCGCCCGAGCGCGGCATCGACGTCCGGTTCGTGGGGATGCCGCCCCTGCGGCAGGTCCTCGAGCGTCACTGACGGAGGCACGATGGAGAACTACTTCCGGCTCCTCGAGCGCAACCACCACTGGGCGGAGTCGGTCCGGCGGGAGGACCCCGAGTACTTCGCCCGGCGCGAGAAGGCGCAGGCGCCGCACTTCCTCTTCATCGGCTGCTCCGACAGCCGCATCACCGCCGACCGGCTCACGGGCACGGAGCCGGGGGAGATGTTCGTCCACCGGAACATCGCGAACCAGGTCTTCCCGAACGACCTGAACGTGCTGTCGGTGCTGCAGTACGCCGTCGAGGTGCTCGACGTGAAGCACGTGATCGTCTGCGGCCACTACGGCTGCGGCGGCGTGAAGGCGGCGTTCGCCGACGACGTGCACTACGGCCTGGTGGACTACTGGCTCGCCGACATCCGCGCCACGCGCCGCCGCTTCCGCCCGCAGATCGACGCGCTCCCCGACCCCGGGGCACGCCTCGACCGCCTGGTGGAGCTCAACGTGCTGCGCCAGGTGGCGAACCTCGCCGACACGGTCGTGGTGCGCTCGGCGTGGGAGCGCGGGCGCCGGCCCCTGCTCCACGGGCTCGTGTACAGCCTCCACGACGGCCACCTGCGCGAGCTGGTGCGCGGGGTGGACGGCCCGGAGGCGGCGCTGGCGATCCTGCGCGACGCCGCCGGGCTCGACGCTCACGGGAATATCCCCATCGAGCCGTAGATCGCGGCGATCTTGTCGATCGCGGAGACGAACGCGGCCGTGCGCAGGTCCACCCCGTCGCCGAGCCGGAGCCTCGTCTCGCGGATCTCGTGGTAGGCGCCGATCATCGTCTCCTCGAGCCCCGAGTTCACGAGCGCCAGCTCGTCGGGGCCGGTGGTGACCGCCAGCCGCTCCGCCTGCGACACGCTGCGACCGGTGAGCTGCTCCACCACCCCGATCAGCCGCCCGAACGCACCCTCCTCGAAGCGCTTCTCCATCCGCCCGAAGCGCACGTGCGAGAGGTTCTTGAGCCACTCGAAGTAGGAGACCGTCACCCCGCCCGCGTTGAGGTACATGTCGGGCAGCACCATGACCCCCTTCGCCTGCAGGATGGCGTCGGCCTCGGTGGTGGTGGGGCCGTTGGCGCCCTCGGCGACGATGCGCGCACGGAGGCGCGGCGCGTTCTCGGCGGTGATCTGCCCCTCGAGCGCGGCGGGGACGAGGATGTCGCAGTCCTCCTCGAGCGCGGCGCGCGGGTCGGCGGTGAAGGTCGCGCCCGGGAAGCCCTGCAGCGTCCGCGTGGCGGCGCGATGCGCGAGCAGCGCATCCACGTCGAGCCCGTCGGGCCGGGCGAGCGAGCCGTCGTACTCCGACACCCCGACGACCACCGCGCCCTCCTGCTGCAGGAACCGCGCGGCGTGCGCGCCGACGTTGCCCAGCCCCTGCACCACCACGCGCTTCCCGGCGAGCCCGGGCGCGAGGCCCAGCGCCCGCATGTCCTCGGCGACCGCGCAGGCCTCGCGCAGCCCGTACATCACGCCGCGCCCCGTCGCCTCGGCGCGGCCGCGGATGCCGCCCAGCGCCACCGGCTTCCCGGTCACGCAGCCGAGCGCGTCGAGCTCGTCGCCCCGCACCGCCGTGTAGGTGTCGGCGATCCAGGCCATCTCGCGCGCGGAGGTGCCGTAGTCGGGGGCCGGCACGTCCACCCCGGGGCCGATGAAGTTCTTGCGGATCAGCTCGAAGGTGTACCGTCGGGTGATGCGCTCGAGCTCCGCCGGCGAGTACTGGTGCGCCGCGATGCGGATCCCGCCCTTGGCGCCGCCGAAGGGGACGTTGACGATGGCGCACTTGTAGGTCATCAGCGCCGCGAGGGCCATGACCTCGTCGGCGTTCACCATCAGGCTGTACCGGATCCCGCCCTTGGTCGGCAGCTTGTGGTGGCTGTGCTCCGCGCGCCACGCCTCGATCGTCTCGATGGACCCGTCGTCGCGCCGCACCGGGAAGGTGAAGCGGCAGACGGTGTTGGTCTCGCGGATCTGGCGGAGGAGGTGCGGATCGTGCTTCGTGAGGCGCGCGGCGCGGTCGAACGCCGCGTTCACTTCGTCGAGGAAGCTCGGCGCGTTGCCCATGAACGGGTGCTCCGGGTCGGAAGCGGGGAGCGAATCATGGCCGCCCCGCCCCGCCCCGGCAAGAGAACGGCCCGGCACCCTCGGGGCGCCGGGCCGTGGCCCCGCGGGCGCGCGCCGCGGTCAGCGCGTCGCGCCGGCCCGCGTGCCGGAGAGCGCCGTGTCGCGGTAGCCGCGGGCCTGGCCGAGCGCCGCGGTGACCTCGCGCACGACCTGGGTCGCCTCGTCCGCCATCGCCTGCCAGCCGCCGCGCTGGTAGACCGAGCGCGGGCTCACCCAGATGTCGTGGCTCGGCTGGCGCTCGCCCGTGGGGGCCGCCGGGTTGGCGCGCACCACCAGGCGCACGCTGCAGCCGATCGTCCCGGCATCGGGGCCGGCGCACACCCACTCGTTGCGAACGATCGCGTCGGCGCGATCGGCCGTGGTGATGGTGAGGCCATAGCGCGCGAGCTGGTCGCGCAGCTCGCCCGCGAGGGCCTCGCGGCCCAGGCCGCCGAGCGCGTGCAGCCGGTCAGCCTCGGAGTAGGTCGCCACCTCCACCGCCACCGTGCGGACGTCGGTCACCCGGGACGGGACCGAGGCGAGGGCGAGCTGCTGGGCAGCCGCGGCGGGCGCGGCGGCGAGCATGAGGGCCAGGATGGGGAGAGCGCGCATGGTGGTTCCTCCACGGCCGTCGGGCCGGACCTATCTTCCGTTGTCGGTTGAGCACCGCCGGCACCGGCCGCTGGCACATCGCCAGCGCCGCGCCGGCCTCCGGGTCGAGGTACGCCGGGAAGTGCCGAAAGGTTTCGCCGTTGCCGGATCGTGACGCATGACCCGTGACCCGCTCCGCGACCAGCTCGCGCGCGCGCTCGGTGACCGCTACGTGCTCGAGTCGGAGCTCGCCGGCGGGGGGATGAGCCGCGTCTTCGTCGCGCGCGAGACCGCCCTCGACCGCCGCGTGGTCGTGAAGGTCCTCTCCCCCGAGCTCTCGGCGGGCGTGAACCGCGAGCGGTTCCGCAACGAGATCCAGCTCGCCGCGCGCCTGCAGCACCCGCACATCGTGCCCCTCTTCGCGGGCGGCGAGGTGGACGGGATCCCGTACTACACCATGCCCTTCATCGAGGGCGCGTCGCTCGCGGCGACGATCCGCCGCCGCGGCGCGCTCCCCGTGCGCGAGGTGCAGCGCCTGCTCACCGACGTCGCCGAGGCGCTCGCCTACGCGCACGCGCAGGGGGTCGTGCACCGCGACATCAAGCCCGCCAACATCCTGCTGCAGGGCTCGCACGCCCTCGTCACCGACTTCGGCGTCGCCAAGGCGCTCAGCGCCGCCATGCCGGCGACCGTCGCCACCGCGACCGGCATGGTGGTCGGCACCCCGGCCTACATGGCCCCCGAGCAGCTCGCCGGCGACCCGGGCGCCGACCACCGGATGGACCTCTACGCCCTCGGGCTGGTCGCGTACGAGGCGCTCACGGGCACCGCGCCCTTCGCTGCCCCCTCGCCGCAGGAGACCATGGCGGCGCAGCTCACCTCGATGCCCGACCCGCCGGTGTCGCTGCGCGCCGAGGTGCCGCGCCTGGCGCGCGTGAATCCGGAACGGTAGGGACATCATGACGAAACCGCGCCAGCGCTGGCTTGTGATGGCCGTGACGCTGCTGATCACGCTGGCGTTTTCGGCGCTCGGGGTGCGGCTGTTGCGCGTGCAGTGGGCGGAGCACGAGCGGCACGTGGCGGAGGCGACTCGGATTCACACGTACAAGTTCCCGGTGAAGGCGCGGCGCGGCGACATCGTGGACGCGCGGGGGAACCTGCTGGCGACGAGCGTGCCGGTGAAGAGCGTGTGCGCGGACCTGATCAAGCTGGGCGACGTGATGGAGGCGCGGGCGCGTTTGCGCGACGGGGAGATTGTGTGCCCCGAATGCTACGGAGAGACTTGACGCTTGGCCCCTTGGCGGTGAGTCGGACCCACGTTTTCAGGGCAGGCGCTGGCTACAAGCGTTCTTCGGTCGGCCACTCCATGACGGGCGGATGGGGATAGCCCCCCAGGCGCTCGATGAGCGGCTGCCCCGACGTCTCCCCGTTCCCGTTCGCCTGCCCCTCCGCCCCCGCGTCCCTGATCGCCGGGTTTACGTTTATCTCGGGAGGGGGAGCGGTCACGGAAGCGGCCGGAAAACCCGAGAGGAAGCGGAAAAGGGCGTAGATGAAGATGGAGGCGAAGGCCCCCGCCAAGAGCATCTTCCATCTCCCGGCATCCATGGGATATCAGGCCTTGCCTCTCACGTGGAACGGCTCCCTTCCGCTCTTTCGGGTTCAGGGGTATTATACTCTATGGATATATCGTCACGCAGGCGGGCTCGGGGCCCAACCGGAGCTAAGGGGGAAGGCATGGAAAGGCAGGTCGGAAGGATAACCCACTACTTCGGGCGCATCGGGGTTGCCGCGGTGGAGCTGGAGGACGCCCTCCAGGTGGGAGACAGCATCCGCGTCAAGGGCCATACCTCGGACTGGGTCCAGAGGGTCGACTCCATGCAGGTGGACGGCGCCGACGTGGAGCGGGCGGAGCGCGGGCAGGTGGTGGGCATCAAGGTCTCCGAGCATGCCCGCGAACACGACGTGGTCTTCAAGCTGGAAGAGGACTGAAAGCCCATGCCGCAGCACCGCTGCCTTGCAACTCCCTGGCTCCCCGTGTAGGATACTCCCCATGGCAGGAGAGAAGGAGGCAGCGAGCGGTCCGGCCCCCACCGGGCCCCGCCAGGATTCCTGGGAGGTGCGGGGAGGGGCCTGGCAGGCGGGATGGGTGGTCGTCTTCTACCTCTCGGTGGCGGTGACCGTACTCGCCACCTTCGGGCTGATTCCCTGGTACCTGTCGCTGGCCAGCATAGCCGCGGTCTTTCTGGCCATCCTGGCCATAGCCTCCTCTCCCACTTACCTGGCGCTGGAGGAAAACGGCCTCTTCATCGAGAGGACGCGCTTCCTGGTGACCCGGCGCAAGGCCGTACACCCTTCGTCCGTGAAAGGCCTGCGGGTGGTGGAGTCGCGGCGCTCGCGGGAATGGAGCGGCGGCCGTCCCCCGGAGCGGGACATCTCCTATTTCATCCGGGTGGACCTGGTCACAGACGGGGGGGAGATCCGAGCTTACCGCTCCGCCCTGACCGCCCCGCCCCCGGTCAACCGCGCCGAGGCCCTGCGGGTGGCCGGGAAGCTGTCCGAGGCGGTCGGGGTGGCGCCGGAACACCTGTTGCGTAAACGGCTCCGGGGGAGGGGCCGCGGCACAGATCCGGTTGACGTCTATCTCCACCACTTCCCCGGTGGCCGCGGTC
>Ga0101944_10002313_pt1 | contig 31472 bp, 26 predicted proteins | sample DewCreD2012metaG_FD_75245 | JGI IMG/M metagenome (GOLD analysis project Ga0101944, IMG submission 75245) | Hot spring sediment bacterial and archeal communities from British Columbia, Canada, to study Microbial Dark Matter (Phase II) - Dewar... ... | reverse complement strand
TGGACCCAGTGGGCTTCACCCGCAAGGAGATTGATTTTCTTGTCCATTTCGTCCATAAGGTCCACCACGTCCAGAGGATAGCACATAGAATCCGATCTTGACTGCCGAATCCAGGATGAAAAAATAGCCCAAAAGCGTGGCGCAGACTGGACAGTCTGCGGCAGCGTGGCATCCAGTCGAGTAAAGGGGCATTTTTCTGTAGATCTGCGCAGACTGGACAGTCTGCGCCACGGGTTTTGTCGTGTATTCACAACCGTTCACGTTTTCGCGATGCGGTCGCGATGCGCCCAAACTTTTTCGAAGGCGTTGCCGTACTGCTCGATCAACTCGGGTTGATCCGAGGTGAAATACGGCAGGAGCACCGCTTTGCGGTTGGCTTCCGCGCATCCGGGCAGCGAATCTTCGGCGGGGAGGATCGGCATGTACCGCCACCACTGCGCCTCACTGTAGATGGGATAGGTGTGCTGTAGGCGCAGGCTGTATTCCGCGGCTTCGACGCCTTCGGCCTGCAAGGCTTTCACCGCCGCCGCGCGCGACATACCCGCTTTCGCTTCGTCAATAAAAATGATATTTTTCGCGTAGAACACCCGCTTGATGCCGGGCCGCACGAACTGCTCCGAAACGCCGGGCAACTGCGTGATGCGATCATTGAGGCGCTTGACCTGCGCGACGCCTGCCTCGTTTTTCGCGTCGAGATCCTTCAACTGAATCCGGGCAAGAATGGCCGCGATGGGGTGAATGCGCATTTTCCCGCCAAAGGCCGTGCCTTGGTATTTCTTATAGGGACTGTCATCCGCGAATGTATGGGGCAGGTCGTAATTCCCATAGGTGGTGGCGCGCTCGAAATCCCGCACGTTCTTGTACATGCCGATGCCGCCCTCGATGGCCGGCAGCGGTTTGGTGGTTTGCAGGCTGAACCCGGCCATCCGGCCCCAATTGCCGACGAGCGTGTCGTTGACCCGCGCGCCGTGCGCATGGCTGCAATCTTCGACCACCTCCAGCCCGTGCTCTTTCGCGAAAGAGCAGATATCGTCCATTTCGCATGGCAAGCCATACCAGTGAACCGGCATGATGGCCCGCGTATTTTTCGTCAGGCGGCGTTTGCAGTCCTCAATGTCTATGTTCAGCGTCCGGGGATTCGAATCCACGAACACCGGAACCAGATCGAAGAACCGCATGGGCACGACCGGAAACCACGTGCTGTAATCCGGCACGAGCACTTCGCTGCCCGGCGGCAAATCCAGCGCGAACAGCATCGAGGTCAGCGCGCTGGTTCCGTTGCAATGCGCTTTGGCGTACGGGCAGCCATGATAGGCCTTCCACGCTTCCTCGAATTCCGCAACGGGCTTATAGTCCGGGTTGCGCAGAAGTTCCGTGACGGCCTGGATTTCCTCATCGCCATACAACGGCCATTTCTGGGCATTCGGGGCCGCGTATGTGACCGCTTTCGGTCCGCCGTCCATCGCCAGCGTTTCCTGTTTTACTTGGGCGGCCGCACGCCGCTTGGACCCGGCCATGCCCGATAAATACAGACTTGCGCCCAAAGCCCCTGCCGTTTTCAAAAATCCCCGCCTTGTCTTGTTCCGCATTGTTGTGGCCGTGTTCATCACAAGTGCTCCTTCGATGGTTGCCCAATCCATGGTTGAGAACGTCTTTTCAGAATTGTCTGAAAACCATCATCGTACAATGATTTCCTGGTTCGCAACTTCTTTCTTTCACGCAAATCCAGATTAGCAGTCAAGATCGGGTTCTACGTTATAACTTCTGAGTTCCCGGTTTTTCTGAATTGTAGCGCCGATTTCCAAATCGGCATTTCAATGCCGTCATTTTGGCAGGCCGATTTGGAAATCGGCGTTTCAATGACGCCCTGTTCAATTTCATCACAGAATCTCAAAGCCGGCCGGCATTTGTTGAATCTGCGATTATCTGCGTCATCTGCGGAAAATCCTGATCTTCCGCAGATGACGCAGATGTGCGCAGATAAAAAAGCATAGGTGTTCGAATCTCAGCAGTAAAAAAACAACGCTTCGTCTGGGACTTCGCCCAGAAGAGGGGACGCCTTTGACGTAGTCGAAATGCACTCGACATCAACATGTTACAAACTTCGACTATTTGTTGTCGATGTGCGAGCGATAAGGGCCTAACCCAACTTGAGACAAGACATTTAGCATCCGTTTATTATGGCTCTTGCCCGAATTCCCCATTTTCGGACGAGTCGCCCGGTTTCCGCCCCAAATGAGTCGTATATGACCGTAATAACGATAAAAGGACGATGCGGCGTATTCGGTTGATAGTCAAGATCTTGCGCGGGGATATGAAATGGGTATAGGATACTAATTCTACTGGCATAAATCTTGCTTATTTTATGTGTCTTTTTGTCTGGCGACGTGACGTTCCGGGAGATGAAACCGTTCAACGGGAGGACGTGGCGCGGCCAAGGCAAGTATGTGACTGGGAACATGTTAGGAGTGTAAACCACCATGATCAAGGCGAACAGGCTGACGATGCACTACGGTCCCGTAGTGGCCTTGAGGGATGTATCCTTTGAGGTGAACCGCGGCGAGATTGTCGGGTTGTTGGGACCGAACGGCGCCGGTAAATCAACCGCCATGAAGATTCTGACCACCTATCTGCACCCGACGAGCGGGACGGCGCAGGTGGGGGGAATTGACGTGTTGGAGAACCCGCTGGGTGTGCGGCGAATTATCGGATACCTGCCGGAAATCCTGCCGCTTTATATGGACATGGAAGTTCGGACCTATCTGGATTTCGTGGGCCGGGCGCGAGGATTGGGCGGCGGAAAACTGAAGCAACGCGTGGACATCGTGCTCGACGAGTGCGGCTTGCGGCCGATGTACCGCAAGATCATCCGCGAGTTGTCCAAAGGGTACAAGCAACGCACCGGCCTTGCCCAGGCACTTATCCACGATCCGGACATCATCGTGCTCGACGAACCGACCTCCGGGCTCGACCCGCACCAGATCGTCGAGATACGCCAATTGATCCGCAACCTGGCCGCGACGAAAACCGTCATCCTCTCGACGCATATTCTGCAGGAAGTCGAGGCGATGGCCGACCGTATCGTCATCATCAATCGCGGGCGCACGGTCGGCGACGGGACCATCGAGGAACTGCGGGCCCGCGCGCGTGATTTTGACCGCACCGTGGTGTCGCTGCAAGGCGACCGCGCCGAGATCGAGCGCATGTTGTCCGGAATGGACGGCGTGCGCAAGGTGCATTACGATGGTGAGGTGGACGGGTGCTGCGCGTTCACCGTCTACAGCCGGATTGGTTCGGAAATCTGGCGTGACCTCAACAAACTGGCGCATTCGAAGAACTGGGCCGTGCGTGAGTTGGCGTCCAAGCCGCTGACGCTGGAAGAGACGTTCCTGACGCTGACGGAACCGGCCAAAAAGCGTGAAGAAAAGGAAGGAGCGGCCGCATGAAGAACATCGTGACCATATTGCGCCGTGATCTGGGCGCGTGTTTCACGTCGCCCATCGGTTACATTTTCATGATTGTCTACGTTTTGATCAGCGTGGGCCTGTACATAACCTCTTTCTTTACCTACCCGATGGCGGATCTGCGCCCGTATTTCATGAACCTGCCCATTTTGTTGTGCGTGTTCATCCCGGCGGTGACGATGCGGATCTGGGCCGAGGAACGGAAAGAAAACACGTGGGAAATGCTGCTGACCTTTCCAATGAAGGCGCGCGAACTGGTGGTGGGCAAGTTTCTTGCCTGCCTTTTGTTTTATGCGCTGACGCTCGCGGCGACGTTCACGTTGCCATTGATGCTTGTTGCGCTGGGCAAACCCGACTTTGGCCCGATGGCGACCGGCTACTTCGGCACGCTTCTGCTGGGCGGATTTTTCCTGGCCATCGGCATTTTCTTTTCGGGATTTTTCAAGGATCAGATCGTGGCGTTCGTCGTAACGCTGCTGGCCTGCTTCGGCATTTTCCTGGTCGGCACCGATTTCATCGCGTCCTATCTCGACGGCATGAAACCCGGCTTGGGTTCGTTGCTGAGCCAGTTGGTCGGCGTCGCGGATCATTACAACGCCTTTTCCCGCGGGGTCATCGAATTGGCCGATCTGCTGTATTTCCTGGTGTGGACCGTGCTGTTCCTGGTGCTGAACGTCATGTACATCGAAGGACGTGGACGCCCGAAAGCGAAAACCATCTTCGGCACGGCGGTGGCGATGTGCGCCGTGATCGGCCTGTTGTTCAATTGGCTGCTGGCCGGCACGAGTTTGGCCCGTTTCGACAGCACGCAGGACAAGATTTTTACCGTGTGCGAAGCATCGCGTTCGATTCTGTCCAAGATTGATTCGCCGGTTCAGGTAAAACTGTACATCACGCCGAAAGAAAAAATGCCGACCGGGATGAAACAATTGGAGCAACAGGTCAAGGACAAACTCGAAGAACTGCGGCTCGCGTCGAACGGAAAACTGGAATACTCGTCCGTATACCTTGAGGTCGCGAACGTCCTGGCCGACACGAAGCAGGGCATGGAGAGCGCGGAAGACGAGAAGGACGAAAACAAGGCCATCGAGAAGCGAATGCTCGACAAGGGCGTCGAGCCGTTTTCCGTCCGCGCGATGAGCGAGGACGAAGTCACGAACAAACTCGTCTATTCGAGCCTCGGAATTGGATACAAGGATAAAAAGGAAGAGATTATCCCCCAGGTCATGCCGCAAAACGTGGATGAACTCGAATACCGCCTTGTCAGCACCATCTATAAACTGACGCGTGAAAAAGCGCCGGTGGTCGCGCTGGTGGCCCCAAAGGAAGCCATCAACATCGATCCGCAGATGCGCCGTCTGTATGAACAGATGGGCCAGCCGGTGCCGACATCCGAAGATCCCTTCAGCACGATTGAACAGGTCCTCAAATACGAGAAATATGAAGTGCGGCGGGTTGATCTGACTGAAGACAGCAAGATGCCCGACGAGTACGATGCGCTGGTGGTCATCAATCCGCGCGAACTCAACGACCGCCAGAAATGGGAAATCAACCGTGCCCTTGTGGCGGGCAAATCGGTCGTGCTGGCCGTCCAAAACTACGAATGGGATTATCGCGCAACCCGTTCCGGCACGAGCATCACGAAACGTGAAGAGAAACCACAGATCAACGACCTGCTGAAAAATTACGGAGTGACCGTCGCAGAAGAGATCCTCATGGATGTGAACCATGTTCCGCTGACGATTCAGAGCAGTTCGAATCCGCTTGCGGCGATGCTGGGCGGCGGCCAGACGGTCAATCTGCCGATGCACGTGCTGGTCAACAGCGATACCATGGCGTCGGACAATTCGATTACGAGCCGGCTCGGTTCTATCTTTTATCTATGGGGTTCGCCGCTGTCGCTGGACGAAGACACCCTGAAAAAACACGGGCTTGCCGCCAAGACGCTCATGACGACAACCAATCGTGCATGGACGGCGGCCAGCACCGAGTCTATCAGCCAAGCCACGTTTGAAAAACCGGCCAGCGGAAAGGCGTACCCGCTGATGGTCATGATTACCGGCCAGTTCCCGGACGCCTACAAGGACAAGCCCCGCCCTGCATGGCCGGAAGAACAGCCCATGCCCGGCCAGCCGCCGAAACCGCCCAAGGAAAAAGAAGAAGAAGGCGAGGCGGCGCCGGTTACTCCGGCTCCAGGCAAACTGATCGTAATGGGTTGCGCGGAAATGTTCCGGAAAAATTTCCTGCAGGCCGGCAACCTCGACCTGTTCATGAACAGCGTTGACGCGGTAACGCTCGGCGACGAACTGGTGCATGTGCGCAGCCGGAAACCGATCGATCGCATGATTACCATGCCCGACACCACGACGCGGCGCATCTGGAAGATCATCAATTACGCGCTGGCTCCGGCCATCATCGCGGGCATCGGCATCGCCACCACCATGATGCGCCGGCGCGCGCGAAACGCCTATACGATGAGTTTCGGCGCAACGGAAGATTGACAGACTCGCATTTCACGGAGATTGTACAAATGAAACCGAAAAGTTTGATACCGCTGGCCGTCATTGTGGCCATCCTCTTGGGCTTGGTAGCCTATAAGAAGACCTCACAGCGCCCCAAATCCATCATTGAGCAAACGCGGCTGGTACGGCTGCTTCCCGAAGGATTCTCGAAGGCGGATGTGGCCCGGATCGAATTGACTTCGGGCGACAAAGCCGACGAGAAACTGGTGCTGGCGTATGACAAGGACGCGGACAAGTGGCGCGTCGCGACCCATTTCAATGCGCCGGCCAAAAAAGAAACGGTCGAAAAATACCTCGACGACATCGCGAAGATGAAAGGCGAACCGCGAACCATGGGCGCGTCCGAGACGGCCTTGGCGGATTATAATCTGACCGACGCAAAAGCCTTTCACGTCGCGGGATTCAAAAAAGACGGCACGGACCCGATCTTCAACCTGCTGGTCGGCAAATCACCCGGTTACAAGGAAGTATTCGTGCGAAAGGCCGGTTCGAACGACGTATTCGTTGAAGAAACGAATCTGAAGCAACAGGCCGGCATTTACGACTCGACTCCGCCGCCGGCCAAATCCGGCGAAAAACCCGAAGAAAAACCATTGCCGAAACCGGAAGCCGGCACGTGGCTCGACAAGGAAATCGTGAAGGTGGATTCCGAAAAACTGACCAAGGTCGCCTTGACGCTGCCGGACAAATCGCTCGTCTTCGAACGCCGCGAAAAGCCGAAACCGCCCGCAGACCCGGCGGCGAGTCCGCCTGCCGAAGAAAAGAAAGACGAACCGGCGGCGTCGAGCGAAAAAGAAGCCGTCAGCGTCGTTGAACCCACGGCGACGACCGCCGCCGCCACGCCGCCCGGTACGCCTGAAAAGAAGGAATACGAATGGGTGCTTGCGTCGGGCGGCGCCGGAATGAAACCCAAACCCAACAGCATCGAAACATACGTCAAGCGATTCGCGCCGCTCAACGCCACCGATATCGTGGATCCCGCCAAGAAAGCGGAATGGGGATTGGAAACGCCCGCGTTTGTATGTGTGCTTTCGGTGGAGGGCCAGCCCGATATCCGCATCGAGGGCGGACGTCCGAATGCGTCGGATAACGGTTATGTTCGCATTGCGGACGCCAAGGAAGACATTGTCTACTCGATGGCCAAATACAGTTTCGAACAACTTTTCCCGAAAGGTACGGACTTCTTCGATTTACCGACGCTTTCGTTCGATAAAAAGACCATTGACGCCATTTCCATTTCGGGCGCGCCAGGCGATATCGCGCTTGCGCGCGAAGGCGATACGATCAAGGTCGTCAAGCCCGCTTGCGATCTAAAGCCCATCACGACCGCGGTGGACAATGTCGTGAACACGCTGGCGTCGCTGCGTCCTTCCGATTATGCCGAAGGCGATCCGGGACTGGGCGAACCGGCGCGCACCATCACCTTTACGGCCGCCGGCCAGCCGCACACCATCAAACTCTATTCCGAGAGCAAGACCATCGAAGGCTCCTATGTGCGCATAGACGACAAGCCTGAAATACTCGTTCTCGGCAAGGCGGATGTGGGCAAGGTGTTCCCTGCGCCCAACGATCTGTTCGAACGCAAGTTGTTCGATTTCGACGCCGATGATATCGCCGAAATCGCCGTGAAATCTCCGGCGCAGGAATTCTCCGTGGCGCGCGAGGGAGAAGCCTGGAAAGTCAATGCGTCCGGCGCTTCTTTTGATGCGGACAAGGAAGTCTGCGACGATCTGGCCGAAGACCTTGCCAGTGCGCAGGGCGATCGCATCTTGTTTGGACAGGCCGAGTTGTCCGCCCCTGCTGAAACCACGATTCGGGTGAAGGTCAAGAAGGGCGGCGAATTCACGCTTTCCTGCGCACCCGAAAAAGAGGGCAAGCGTGAAGTGAAAGCATCGGGTAAGAGTCTTGCATTCGACATCTCTGCATCGGTTGTGGACGGGTTGATACCGGCATTGGACAAGGTGAAAAAGCCCGAACCGCCGCCTGCGCCGGCGGAAACGACAACCCCGGCAACGGAACCGGCGTCCGCCCCGGCCGCCGAAGCGCCGGCAACGGCTCCGGAAGCGGCTGCGCCGCCCGTCGAACAGGCGCAACCCGTCGAGATTGCGCCTGCTTCAACCGGACAACCGGCTCCGGCCATCGCAACGCCGCAGCCGCCCGCCGAACCGGTTGTCGTACAGCCGTCTGCGCCACCTGCTGAACCGGTCCAAGAAGCAGCGCCCGAATCGAAGTAGTGAAACAGATTCCCCGCGGGGCATGGCCCATGGCGGGAGTGAGGAAAATATGGGCCGCGCTTTGGCGCGGCCCTTGGCTTTGGAGAACGGCAAAGGACAAACATGACGGTAAAACGTTCTCTTGTCCATAGCAATATCGCATTCATCATAGAAAAGTCAGTTGAACCACGAATGAACACGAATCTACACGAATGAAGGGCTGTATCTTCCGGTGGATCCGAACGCAAGACAGGAGTTGGCGTCATTCACCCGGCAGGTGATGTCCGCCAACTCCGGAACTTATTGGTATTGGTGTTCATTCGCGACCATTCGTGGTTGAACTGCCGGATTTAGGTTCATTCTATAGTTTGTCTGGGAGGTTGTGAATAAATGACGAAATCCGTGGCGCAGACTGTCGAGTCTGCGCGGATCTAAAGAGAAAGGCCTTTTTAGCGCAGACTCGACAGTCTGCGCCACGCTGCCAGGCTGTTTTTTCACAAACTCCGGATCTTATACTCTCTGTCGGCTAAAGGAGATCGTCTCAAATGAAAGTATTCCCCCGTAAATGCCTCGGATATGCGTTCCTCATCGCACTATTGGCCGCACACGGTGCGCAGGCGCAGGAAGATATCGCTCAAAGCCGGCGGACAGCCATCGTCCAGGCCATTGAAAAGGCGGCGCCGGCCGTCGTCTCCGTAAATGTCGTGCAGGTCCGGGCCGAACGCGTGGCCAATCCGGTGCTGCGCGATTTCTGGGATCTCTTTTACTCGTGGGAACCGCAATACCGGCTTCGCAAACGCCAATTGAATTCTGTCGGCAGCGGTTTCATTTTCGATCCGAGGGGCTATATCCTGACCAATTACCACGTAATCGAAGATGCCGATTCGGTCGCATCGGTCACGTTGGCGGATGGACGCGTGCTCGACGCCGAAGTGGTCGGCGCGGACAAGCGGACCGACGTGGCCGTACTGCGGGTCAAGGAATCCAATCTGCCCTGTTGCAGCCTGGGCACATCCCAGAATTTGCTCATCGGCGAATGGGTCATCGCAGTCGGCAATCCCTTCGGCACATTGATGAAAGACCCTCAGCCTACCGTCAGCGTCGGCGTCGTATCCGCCAATCATCGCCGGATCAGTCCCAGTGTCGGCGAGGGCGAGCGCCTGTACCAGGATATGATCCAAACCGACGCGGCCATCAATCCCGGCAACAGCGGTGGTCCGTTGGTCAATGCCAAGGGAGAAGTCATCGGTGTCAATACCATGATCTTCAGTCCGAGCGGCGGCAGCGTGGGGCTTGGATTCGCGCTGCCCATAGACCGCGTTCGGCGCGTGGCCGATGAACTCATCCGACATGGCCGGCGCCGGGATCCGTGGGCCGGTTTCAAGGTCGAGGATGTCAGCAATCTCCGCCCCGATTTTCACGAGCAACTGGGCGTCCAGACCGATACGGGCAGCATCGTGGTCAATATCCTAACCACTTCCCCCGCCTACGAGGCGGGACTCCGGCCCGGCGACGTCATCGTAAGCATCAACGGCGAAACCGTAACCTCCTCGTCGGATATAGATTTCGCCTTGTGGAACATGTTCGTGGGCGACACTGCGACGCTTGTCATCAACCGGCGCGGCGTCGAACGGACCCTTCGGTTTCCAATCGTCGAACTATCTCAATAACGCAAGCCTATTTACGAACCGCCGAACCGGCGGTCGTAACGTCCAATAATACGTGGGCCTTCGATGGTGGCCATCCACGGCTTGGGAGACGGGTAGGCGGCCCATGCGACATGCCCGTCCATGTACAACACATTCATGCCCGCCGGCACATGGCATGATCCGGTGATTTGGCCCGTCAGATGATCCCACATGACGGGAATCTCGGTCTGGGCTGAACTGGTCGCGGCGGGATCGTTGATGTCCGTGACCAGGAAACGCTCGATGCCTTCCCGGATGCGATAGTACGTGTCTCCGCCGCCAATCTGCGTACCCGCAAAGGCCTCGGACACCTTGAAATCTTGATCCGACACCGCGCCTTGGCTCGCGACGTTCGCAGCGGCCAGTTCGGCCCACGGCGTTCCGTTGTAGTCGGCATCCTCGAATCGCCCGCCGGGGCCGCTGCCGGCGGTTCCATCTTTGGGGCCGAGCACGTTCACCGATTCCATGATCACCCAGCCCACGTAATTGTAGGGGGATTTGATCAGTTCTTCGGGTTCGATGACGCCGTTGTTGTTTCCGGAAGAAAGGGCGCCGCGGCGAACGCCGATGTCGTAACGTTCGAGCGGTGACCGGCTGGCTGTGGAAGGACACCAAACCACGGTAAGATCCGTGAGGTATTCGGGATAGACGGCCGGGCCGCTGAAGATCATCGTGTCGGACAGGCGACCGAAAATGTCGCGAACCATTCGCTGCGGAAAACGGTTTCCGTTGGATTCGTTCGCGTACATCTTGAACACCAGTCCCAGTTGCTTCAGATTGTTTGCGCACGAAGACCTTCGCGCGGCTTCCCGCGCGCGGGACAGCGCCGGCAGCAGAATGGCCGCCAAGATGCCGATAATGGCAATCACCACCAGCAGTTCTATCAATGTAAAACCACGCTTTTTCAGCATGTCCGATGGATTCCTCCGTGAAAAAACGTTTATCCTGGATTCGTCAGTCAAGATCGGATTCTACGTGCTATCCTCTGGATGTCGTGGACCTTGTGGACGAAATGGACAAGAAAATCAATCCCCTTGCGGGTGAAGTCCACTGGGTCCACAATGTCCATCTCGTCCATGGTTTGGTCGAAAGAGCCGCGTTCAACTGCCGATTTTAGGTTTATTCAAAACCCAATCCTGCCCATTGGCGTCGGAAAAATCAAGGGATTTTATGAACATTACTGAAACAACATCCGGCAAAATGGCATTCCATTTATCCTGTTCCCGCTAGTTTTTTTACAAAAACACTTGCCAAAACGTATGCATACAAGGCATGATAAGGATAGGAAACAATGCGGCGGCGGAGCCGAAGCCATGGTTTTTTCGGTAGTCATACATCAGCAGGAAGAAGGCGGATACATTGGGCAATGCAATGAGTTGCCTGAAATCGTGGGCACGGGCGCCACGATTGACGAATGCTGCACCAACGTCCGCCAAGCCTTTATTGCCTATTTTCAGGAACACGGCATGGCGGCGATCGAATCGCTTTCTCAGAAAGAAGAGGGATCTTCCCGCGGTTATGGCGGTTTCTTCAGCCTCAACTAACCGCTGCAATTTTCGGCTTTCGTTCGGCAGGGTGCGAGTGTCGGCGTTTATTTCTTCCCAAGGCGTCCAATGGCTTGAACTTCACGCGCCCAGCCGCCGCGCGGGGGATATTCCTCCGGTTTCGGAAACGGGGGCCCGGCTCGCCCAATTGCTCAAAGCCTATTTTACCGGCAAGCGGGTGGTTTTCGACGGTATTCCTTTGGATCTGGGCGGCACCCTGTTTCAGCGTGCGGTATGGGAAGGCGCCCGAACAATTCCCTGGGGCGCTATCGAAACCTATGCGGGACTGGCGGTACGTATCGGCCACCCGAAGGCCCAACGAGCCGTCGGACAGGCGCTGGGAGCCAATCCCGTACCGATACTGGTTCCCTGCCACCGCATTCTCGCCGCAAAGGGCCGTCTGGGCGGCTTTTCCGCCGGCTTGCATTGGAAAAGGGAACTTCTCCGCATCGAAGGCCATGTTGGGAACCCGTAAACCTACATGCGGCGATCGAAATCCGATTCTTGTGCGCAAGCCGTGGACATCGTGGACCTTGTGGACGAAGTGAACCAGAAAGCCTATCCTTCGGGTGAAGTCCGCTTTGCCCACGACGTCCAGAAGTGAGAACGAAGAGCCCGATCTAGACGGCCGAATCCAGGGTAAATTGGCCGGAATAAAAATGACTCAACACCCCGCAAAGAACAATAGCTACGCAATTTCTTCGTAAAGGAGCGACAGGGCGTTTGAAAAACGATCGAGGGTGAAGTGATCCAATACGCGTTTGCGCCCGGCGGTGGACAATTCGCCACGGAGCGTGTCCGATTCGAGGAGTCGGCGAAGCGCGTCCGAAAGCGAGACAAAGTCGTTGGGTTGGCAAAGGAGACCGGCGTCGCCGACGATTTCGGGGATGGCGCCGCTCAATGCGCCGATGACGGGCGCGCCACAGGCCATCGCTTCGATCAACGACATGCCGAATTGTTCCTGCCATTCGGGCGTCGCGATGCTGGGCAGGACGAAGGCGTCCGTGGAACGGAACGCAGCGGGCATCCGGCGATAGGGAAGCGATCCCGCAAAGACGCAGTGCGCGGCGATGCCGAGCCGCGCGATGGAGGCTTCTATGCGCTCCCGGCCTGGTCCCGAACCGACCATCAGAAGTTTGATCGGCCGTGAATTCGATCCGCGGGTTATCAACTCGCGCATGGCCAAGAGCAAAAAGTCGAGGCCTTTGCGCGGCAGAAACCACCCGGCGAAGAAAATGACGAAATCGCCGTCGTCCAATCCGAACGCGGCGCGTTCGGAAGGTCCCGGACTGAATAGATCCGTATCCACACCGGGCGGCACGTAGACGATGCGCCCCTCCTCCGCTCCCTCGATGATCAGCATACGCCGCGACCGCTCCGTATGCACGATGAACCGGTCCGTTTCCCGGAGTGCGCGGCGTTTGATGGCGCGGCGTTCTTCGGTCTGTTCGTTGTTGAACGGAATGTTATCCCAAACCATCAACGACAGCGGGACGCCGAACCGCCGCCGCGCTTCGATCGCCTCGGCGGTCCAGCCGGTGAATAACTCCCAAGACTGGATCACATCGAACCCTTGCAGACGTTCCGCAAACGGACGGATGCGAGGTTCCCGGCCGGTATAGCGTTCCCGTAGCGCATGCAGAAACGAAGCAGGGCCTTGCTGTGTGTCGAAATGGATAGGCGCAAAATGGAATGGCGCTTCTTCGTCGTCACGCTCGTCGAATCGCCGCTGAATTTCGGATTCGGCGCGAAACACGGTGATTTCGGGCGCGCCGCGCAATCGCCGGTATCCGCGGAAATGCCATGGGGTATAGCGGTTGCCGATCAGCAACGCCAGTTTCACCTGCCGCCCCCCCAGAAATGACGGACGAGGAAAGCCCGTGCCGCTTCGCGATCCTTCGGGATATCGAGATGGCGTTCGCGGCACTTGGCCTCGTATTCGTCCAGTGTGCAGATGACAGCGGCGGGATTGCCGGCCACGACCGTGTTCGGCGGAACATCTTTCGTGACGACGCTACACGCGCCAACGATGGCGTTGGGTCCGATGACGACACGCGGGAGGATGGTCGCCCGGATGCCAATCTGACAATTGTCGCGAATTTCGATCGTGCCGAAGCCGGTCAGTGATTCGTACTTGTCCTGAAACGGCCAGTTGAGATCGTGATTGACGAAGGTCACATCATTCGAGATGCAGACGTGGTTGCCGATGCGGATCAGCCATGGCTCCGAACCGAAATGGGAAGTGTAGATCCGACAGCGCTCGCCGATTTGGACGCCCATGGCGCGCAGCGTACGGATGACGGTTTCCTGCGAACCGTACCGGAGTTTCAGTTTTTGCACGATGCGCTTGAGATCCATCCGGCCTTCCTATTCGTCGAATTCGCAGGGCGGACCCTGGAAAATCCATTTGCGGTCTATTTCGAGCACGCGGGGCCGCCGTTGCAACACCGATTCGATCTTCGGGAAGTGCATGAACCTTTGCTTGCTTTGGTGGTACCGGCTGATCACGTGAAGATAGAGCATGAGGCGCGCGGTGCGCAACTGGCGCGGGGTTGTATAGTAAACTGTCATACCTCGCTCGATGGCGTGCTGAATCCGATCGTGGAGCGCCTGAGGGCGCTTGGCGGCGATTTCCGACCACTCGAAGAGATCCAGATCGGGCATGCCCGCCGTTCCCTGCGCGGCCTGCCGCTCGAATTCCGCGTCGAGCCGCTCGTACAACGCCACAATCTTATCGAACCAATGTAGAATCGCTCGGTATCCTTCGTCCGCCAGATCAATTTCGATACGGGCTTCGTCTATGTTGGCGAGCGTCTGCCGGGCGAGATACCGTTCACGTTCCTCGTTCGCGTCGGGAACCATGCGGACACGGGCCTTTTCCGCCGCTTCACCGTAATTGAAACTTTCGAGAATGGTCGCAATGCTGAATTTCGTGCGTGAATGAAGCGCCGACTCTTTCAGCAAAGGCACGGCCAGCGCATCTTTTTCGATCGCGGCATCGAGCGCGGGTTCCGCCGCGAACAAATCCGCCTTCCAATCGAACCAGATGTCGTGGAACAGCCCGCGCAACAGCCGTCCACACCCGCGCGAATCCGCGCTGAACGCCTTGCCGACGAGTTCGGCGAAACGCCGGCGCAGGCGCCAGCCGGTGCGCTTCAAAATGTCGTGTTCGAACAGATAGCGCAGGACCAGCAACCGGTCAATGGCAAGGAATGCGGCGTCTTCCGAAAGGCCGGAATGCGCAATGATGGACTCGCGCCAATAATGACACCATTCGTGCAGATGCCGGGCGGCCTCGGTGCGCGGCGGACGGCGGAGTTGTTCGAGCGAACCGCTGTCTATGTCCGCCTGCCGCAGCGGATCGGCCATGTCACGGCGGAATTCGGCGGGCGTGTCCGCATGCATCAGCAATTCGTCGGTGCGCGCGTCGTAGAAATAAGAACGGTACAGATCCGTGATGAAGGCGTAATCCACGTTGATCGCGCGCGTCTCGTTGACGAGTAGCCGGGTCGTGTCGCAAAAATCCAGGCCGCGTTTCGCGAGCGATCCGGGAGGCTCGATCGCGCCCGGCATGACGAAATGCGCGGCCACAGCGGTCTGCGCCCCGCTGCGCAACAGATACGAGGCGGATCCAACATGCGCCAGCACCGGCTTCGATTCGATGGGCGCCACCGTCCGCCAGCCCAGCAGGTTCAGCAGTTGTTGCGCAAACCGGTGCTGATCCTCCTTGGTGTTGTCGGCCAGTTTGCCCCACCACGACTCACACAATTTGGCGATTTCTTGCGAGGTTTCCATCAGGGGACCCCTTGTCCTTTCCGTACCTCATAACCCGCGGCTTCGATCCGCCGCCAAATCACGTCTTCCCGGCGGCCCAGCAAATCCACGCCATCAACCAGATAAACATCCAGCGACGGCGCGTGCTCCGCTATCTGCCGCATGAATTCATCCACGGACATCACCTCCATCGAATACCCCGGCAGGCTAGCCGTCGGCGGACGCCCCGACGAGGTGACCACGAGCAGTTTGTTTTCCGCCGGGTTCAAGAAAGCCAGACGAACCGACTCATCCAGCGCCAACATTCCCCGCGCACGTTCCTCCTCGTTGGCGGTTTTCAGGAATAAGCCCCGAAATTCGGGAAACAGCGGACATTGCATGTCCACTTGGTAATACACGCGGTTACCCTCGGCGCGGCGGTATAACAACCCAGACGCGGCAAGACGATCCACTTCCCGCTGAACCGCCCGAATGGGAAGACCGGTGGCCGACTCGATCTGGCGTTGGTAATAAGCCCGAAGCGGATCGAGCATAAAAAGCCGCAACACGACAACGCGCGCGCTGGATGAAAAGACAGCCAGCAACGCCGTATCGGGTTTTTTCTGACTATTTATAGTAGTCGGCATTGGTCATTTATTTATATATCCATGCCAATAATCCAATTGTAAGAAATTGTTATTGACTTCTATCAAATCTAATATTGTGATTTTATATACAAAATAACGTCAATAATGTCAAGAAATAAATTGAATTATTCTTATTTCTGGATTTTGAAATTGAAATCCGTGTCCTGCGCCCAAGGCATGGACATCGTGAATCTTGTGGACGATGCGAACAAGAAAACCGATCAGGTCACGGTGTCCAGAAATGAGATCTAAAATTCTGGCTTCGATCAACAAAAACAAGTTTTTGGACAAGTTGCTCAATCAATAGAAGTTCCATGATTGAGCGAGTATGAAAATCGCGGGGTTTGAGAGCGATTACGATGAGGATGACGAACACGAGCACGAAAAGAGACTGGGTTGTGTGCAGATCCCACGTCAGAACAGAGAACCCGATCTTGACTGCCGAATTCAGGTTTAATCCAACGACGCCTTCATGCGCCTAAAAAAGCGGATCTCAGATTTTCGCGGTTCATCGTGTTGATGTTTTCGACGCCAATCTGCTTGGGGCATACGGCATGGCATTCGTAATGTTTCGAGCATGGCCCGAAGCCTTCCTGATCCATTCGGCTCGCCATGGCCCGAACGCGTTGCTCGCGTTCCGGGTGTCCTTGCGGAAGCGCCGCAAGTTGCGCAATCTTGGCCGCCGCGAAAAGGCTCGCGGAAGCATTCGGACACGCCGCGGTGCATGCGCCGCAGCCGATGCATTCCGCGGAGCGGAAGGCGGATTCGGCGTATTTTTTCGGGATGGGAATGGCGTTGGCGTCGGGAGCCTGGCCGGTGCGCACCGAGACATATCCCCCGGCCTGTATGATGCGGTCGAGCGCGGAACGATCCACGACCAGATCGCGGATAATGGGGAACGCGGTGGCGCGAAACGGCTCCACGAAAATGACGTCGCCGTCACGAAAGTGCCGCATATGCAGTTGGCATAACGTGGTGGCGGAGCGTGGTCCATGGGGGCGTCCGTCAATGGTGGCGCCGCAGCAACCGCAAATGCCTTCCCGGCAATTGCTCTCGAATGCAATGGGTTCGATGTCGGCTTTTTGCAAGCCGTCGTTGACGATGTCGAGCATTTCGAGGAAGGAGATGTCGGTGGAAATGTTCCTGGCTTCGTGGGTTTCCAGGCGGCCTTCGGCTTTCGGGCCTTCCTGGCGCCATACCTTCAAGGTGATTGAAATGGTTTTTTTGTTCATCAAGCGTAGCTCCTTTGAACCAGCTTGACCTCGTCGAATCGGAGGGGTTCCTTGTGGAGCCTGTGCGTATTGGCGTCGGATTCGTATTCCCATGCCGCCGTATAACAGAACGCGTCGTCGTTACGCTGGGGTTCGCCTTCATCGGTTTGGTATTCCTCGCGCAGGTGGCTGCCGCAGGACTCGTTGCGATGCAGCGCGTCCCGGCACATCAGTTCGGCCAGTTCGAGGAAATCCGCCACGCGGCCCGCGCTTTCCAGGAGTTGATTGAACGATCCCTGCGAACCGAGGACGTTCACGTTGTTCCAAAATTCTTCGCGCAATTCCGGTATCCGCTTGAGAGCCTCGTTCAACGAACCGGCGGAACGCGCCATGCCGCAATGGTTCCACAGCAGCAGGCCCAGTTCGCGATGCAGTTCGCGGACCGTCTTCTTGCCCTTCAATCCGACGAGCCGGTCCAAACGCTGCTGCGTTTCGCGGGCCGCGTCTTGCGCGGACGGGTGGTTGGCGTCCACGTTCGCTTTTCCCGCGCCGGCCAGGAAGTCGCCGATGGTATAGGGCAAAATGAAGTACCCGTCGGCCAGTCCCTGCATGAGGGCGCTGGCGCCGAGCCGGTTAGCGCCGTGGTCGGAGAAATTGGCCTCGCCAATCACGAACAGTCCCGGGATGGTGCTCATCAGGTTGTAGTCCACCCACAGGCCGCCCATGGTGTAATGAGCCGCCGGATAGATTCGCATGGGCGTCTGGCGGGGATCTTCGTCGGTGATACGCTCGTACATCTCGAAGAGATTGCCGTATTTTTCTTCAAGGGACTGCGTTCCCTTTCGCGCGAGGGCGTCTTCGAAATCGAGGTAGACGGCATAGCCGCCGCGTACGCCATGGCCGTCGTCGCAGACGCGCTTGGCCGCGCGCGACGCCACGTCGCGCGGCACCAGGTTGCCGAAACTGGGGTACCGTTCTTCGAGATAATACCAGCGTTCTTCCTTGGGAATTTCGCCAGGGGGGCGCATATCACCCTTGGCGCGGGGCACCCAAATCCGTCCGTCGTTACGTAGACCCTCGCTCATCAGGGTGAGTTTGGACTGGTGATCGCCGGAGACGGGGATGCAGGTGGGATGAATCTGCGTAAAGCAGGGATTGGCGAAAAACGCGCCGCGTTTGTGGGCGCGCCATGCGGCGGTCGCATTGGACATGACCGAATTCGTCGAGAGATAAAAGACGTTCGCATAGCCGCCCGTGGCCAGAATGACGGCGTCGGCCATGTGCGTTTCGAGGCCGCCGGAGACGAGGTTCCGGCAGACAATGCCCACGGCGCGGTTGTCTGCCACAATCAGATCGAGCATTTCGCGGCGCGGATGGAGTTCCACGTTACCGCGGGCCGCCTCTTTCATCAGCGCGCCATAGGCCCCCAGCAGCAACTGCTGGCCGGTCTGGCCGTTGGCGTAGAAGGTTCGGGATACTTGCGCGCCGCCGAACGATCGGTTGTCGAGGTATCCGGAATATTCGCGGGTAAACGGAACGCCCTGGGCGACACATTGGTCAATAATATTGCCGCTCACTTCAGCAAGGCGGTAGACATTCGCCTCCCGCGCACGAAAATCGCCTCCCTTGACTGTGTCGTAGAATAAACGCCTGACGCTGTCGCCATCATTCGGGTAATTCTTGGCCGCGTTGATTCCGCCTTGTGCGGAGATGCTGTGGGCGCGGCGAGGCGAATCGCACAGACAGAAAACCTTGACGCGGTACCCCAATTCCGACAGGGAGGCGGCAGCGGATGCCCCGGCCAATCCGGTACCAACGACAATCAGCGTATATTTGGGTTTGTTGGCCGGGCTGACAAGCCGGATTTCAAATTTGTGCCTCGACCACTTTTCCGCGATGGGTCCGTCGGGTATCTTCGCGTCGAGGGTGCCGGTTGAACCATTCATAACATCGTCTTTCATGGCCTGGTCAAAGGTGAAGCGGCCCCAGATATGTCGCCGCAAGCACATACACGGGTATTGAAATAAAGGCGAATGCGACCAGCGCGCCTGCCGCCTGCGCCGCGTGCTTTATCGCGTTCATGCCCCCTTTGGGAAGCACGCCGAAAGTCATCCAAACAACCGCCACGGCATTGCTGAAATGCAGTCCCACCGCGCACAGCGCCACGATATACAGCGCGGAGTGCAGGGGATTGGCAAACGAATTCCAGACGATGCCGTACAGACCCAGACTTTCCCCCGCGAAAGATCCGCCCAATACGGAATCGGGGCCGGCCTGATTCCGAAAAGCGAAATCGGCAATATGGAATACAAGAAACGCGAAGAGGGTCAATCCCGAATACAACATGGTCCGCTTGGCGAAATTCGGTTCACATGCTTTTTGGCGGACGGCATACCGCGTGGTGCGCGCCGCGCGGCTGTCGAGCGCGAGCCAGATCGCGAATGAGACATGGACGATGAAGGCCGCCAACAGCCCCAAACGGACAGCCCACAACAGGGGCCCCAGCGAGTGCAGATGTTTTGCATAGGCGTTGAAGCGATCGGGACCGGTAAACAGAAAAAAGTTCCCGGCCAAATGCCCCAGAATGAAAAGAATCAGGACAATTCCAGACAGGCCCACCAGCAATTCTTTTGCTAAAGACCCTACCCGAACTACACGCACTTCATTCATTCCAACAGCCCGCTTTCTCGCACAGGGCCATTCGATCGCGCCGGAACCATGCAGGCGGCATGGGCGCATCACGATACCGTTCCTGCTGCCGGAGCGTGGCGCCTTCCCGAAAACCCACTTCCAAGGCCAGTTTGTTTTTTTCTTCCGTGCCCTTCGGCGCGCGGGCGAGTACGGCCTGCATAAGCGCCTCGTGGGGAACGATTCCCGTTATGGCGACAATGGCGCCCAGCGAGATGACATTGGCCACCATGACATTCTGGACTTCTTCCCGGGCCAGTTGGGTCAGGGGCAGGCCGAAATACAGACAATCGGGCGGATTGGTGACGAGCGTCTCGTCAATGATGAGCGTGCCCTGTTCGCGAAGATCCGGGTAATACTTGTCCAGCGCTTCCTGGGTCATGGCCAACAGAAGATCCAGCCGGAACGGTTTTGGATAGTAAATCTCTGTTGGGGACACGACGATATCCGCTTTCGAAGCGCCCCCGCGCGCTTCCGGGCCATAGGATTTGGTCTGGACAACGTTCAAAGGAGAGTCGTTTCCGATTGCTTCGCACAGGAGCATCGCGGCCAACATCATACCTTGGCCGCCCGAACCGGAAAGGCGGATTTCATAGCGCGCGGCGGGCACTTGCAATTGCAGGAACGTCGCGGCGCTCATGTCTCTTTGCCTTTCGTGAAGTGATCCACCAGTTTCTGATATTCGTCGCACAATTCCGTCTTTTCCGTGTCGCGGTGCAGTACGCCCGTGACGATGAGGTCTTTGGTTTCTTCAGGGGAAACATTTTTGATCCGGTTGACCGGCGCGGCCTTTTCCTGAAACATCCGGAGCAGGGCGGTGGCCTGGCCCAGCCGGTTCAGGCGCCCGTAATACGTGTGGCAGTTCGAGATGATTTCGACGAACGAAAACCCCCGGTGCGTGATGGCTTCCGTAATGACGCGATCCATTTGCGGGGTATGGTAGACGGTGGTTCGGGCGACAAACGTCGCTCCGGCGCCTTGCGCAAGGTTGCAGGCCTCGAAATTTTTTTCCGCGTTGCCGTAGGGGGTGGTGGTGGCGAATGCGCCCGACGGTGTTGTGGGGGACACCTGGCCGCCGGTCATGCCGTAGGTATAATTGTTGATTAGAAGCGTCGTGATATCTATGTTGCGCCGGCAGGCGTGAATCAGGTGGTTGCCCCCGATCGAAAGCGCGTCGCCGTCGCCGGTGATGACGATGACCTTGAGATCCGGGCGCGCGAATTTGACGCCGGTTGCGAAGGCCAGCGCCCGTCCATGGGTGGTGTGCAGCGCCTGAAAGTCCAGATAGACCGGCATGCGGCTGCTGCAGCCGATGCCCGATACGAGCGCAATTTCGTCCTTCGGGATGCGCAATTTTTCGATGGCCCGAACCAGGGAACTCATGACGATGCCGTTGCCGCAGCCGGGACACCAAAGGTTTGGAAAGCGCTTGTGAGGGCGCAAGTAGTCCAGAAAAACGTCTGACTTCAATTGGCGCTTGGGAGGGGATTCCGCGGCCACGGCGCTCATGACGAGACCTCCTGTATTTTTTCGATAATTTGCGCAGGGGTAAAAATTTCGCCGTCGTACCGGAGCAGCGAATGAACGGAAGCGGTCCGCGGGGCAATACGTTCGACTTCGTGGATGAGTTGGCCCATGTTCAGTTCGGCGACGATGACATTGCTCGTGTGTTGCAGTATTTCGCGCAGGCGCTTTGAAGGAAACGGCCAGATCGTCAATAGTTGGATACAGCCGGCCTTGATCCCCGCTTCCCGCGCCTGCATGACAGCTTCGAGGGTTGTGCGCGACACGGAGCCGTAGGAGACGATCGCCACTTCGGCATCGTCCATCCAATCGAGACGCAGTTTTTCAATTTCGTCCTGATAATCTTCGATTTTATGGCGCAGTTTGTCGAGGGTCACAACGATTTCGTCCGGGCGATTGGTGGGAAATCCGCGGGGGTCGTGCGTAAGGCCGGTGGCATACCATCGGTATCCATCGCCGTAGGCCGGCAAGGGATTCACGAGGTTTTCGGTGGGACCGTAGGCCATGTATTCGTCCGGATCGCAGGTAGGTTTGATGCGGTTGACGATTTCACACTCGCCCGGTTCAGGCAGCGAAACCATTTCCTGCATGTGGCCGATGACTTCATCGAGCAGAATCGTCACGGGCGTGCGGAAACGTTCGGAAAGATTGACAGCGCGCACGGTTTCGGTAAAGGTCTCGGCGACGGTCGAAGGGGCCACGGCAATGGCCGTATAGTCGCCGTGGGTGCCCCAACGGGCCTGCATTGTATCGGCCTGTCCCACTTTGGTCGGCAGGCCCGTCGAGGGGCCTCCCCGCTGTACGTTCACGATGACGCAGGGGGCTTCAATCATGTAGGCGTAGCCGATGTTTTCCACCATGAGCGAATAACCCGGGCCGGACGTGGCCGTCATGGATTTGAGTCCCGCTATGGATGCGCCTATCACGGCGCCGATCGAAGCGATTTCATCTTCCATCTGAATGAATCGCCCGCCCAGTTTCGGAAACGCCCGCGCGCAGCCTTCGGCCACTTCGGTCGAGGGTGTGATCGGATATCCCGCGTAGAAGCGAACCCCGGCGTATATGGCGCCTTCGACGCACGCTTGGTTCCCCAAAAGAAAACGTCTTTTCTTGGACGGCATCCTGGCCTTCCCAAAAGCACGCGAGAATGGCGCTCAGTTGACGTTGGATGTGATGGCAAAATCCGGGCAGTGCATCCAGCAAATACCGCACTGGGTGCATTCTTCGGGATGCGCCACGACCGGCATGCGGTTGCGATCCGGTTCGAGCACGCAGCGGGGACACAGGGCGGAGCAGATATCGCATCCCTTGCACCACGCCCGATTGATCTTGATTGGAGACTTGCGCGTGTAATCAACCGTGGTTCTTGCCGCGGAAATCGCCATGCCGTCGGATACTGTCTTTACTGCTTCCATCATTCATTCTCCCTGGGTTAAGTTCATCAAAGTGCGTTGTAGACACTTTTCACACATATTGGTACGCTTTTCCTCCGGCGCGGGAAATTCCCGCGTTGTTTTTGGCCAAAGTCCGGGCCACGAGTTCCGGCAATTCGGTGGGCGATCCGGCCACGGGTACTCCCACCCGGTTGAGCGCGGCGATTTTGTCCGCCGCGGACCCGGAAGAACCCATGACGATCGCGCCGGCATGGCCCATTCGCTTTCCCAGCGGGGCCGTCTGGCCGGCAATGAACGCCACGACGGGTTTGGACATGTGCCGATCAATGAAGCGGGCGGCCGTCTCTTCATCGCTGCCGCCAATTTCGCCAATCAGGACGACCACCTTGGTCGCCGGGTCGTTTTCGAAGGCTTCGAGGCATGCGACGAAATCCGTGCCGATGATCGGATCGCCGCCAATGCCCACACAGGTCGTCTGCCCCATGCCTGCCTGCGTCAGGGCCCAAATGGCCTCGTAGGTCAGGGTGCCGGAACGCGAGACGACACCCACGTTTCCGGGCGTGACCAGCGATCCGGGCATGATGCCCACTTTGCACTCGCCCGGCGTGATCAGGCCGGGGCAATTGGGGCCAATCAGCCTTACGCCGACCCCGCGAACACGCGCATATACGCGCATCATCTCATTCACCGGAATGCCTTCCGTGATGCAGACGATCAACGGAATACCGGCATCCACGGCTTCGTGCATGGCGTCCGCAGCCAGCGCCGGGGGAACGTAAATCGCCGTTGCGTCAATTCGGAACCGCGCTACCGCCTCTTCGACCGTGTTGAACACGGGGATGCCATCCACCAGCGTCCCGCCTTTGCCCGGCGTAACGCCGGCCACGACCTTGGTTCCGTAGGCTTTCATTTGCCGTGCATGGAAAGAACCATCCCGGCCGGTAATGCCCTGCACCAAGACGCATGTCTCCCTGTCAATAAAAATGGACATTACTTCCCCCGTTCCTGTGTGGAGTCCTGTTCGCGTGACATTTCGATGGCCTTTTTCACCACTTCATCGAGGGATGGGGCGGTGGGCAAGCCGGTATGTTTAAGAATCTCCGCCGCCACGGTCTCGTTGGTGCCGGCCAGCCGAATCACGACGGGCACGGCGGGCTGGAACTGCCTGAACGCTTCCACGATTCCGATGGCGACATCGTCGCACCGTGTGATGCCGCCCAAAATATTGATGAGAATGGCCCGGACTTTTGGATCCGACAAGATGATTTTGATGGCCGTCACGACTTTTTGGGGATTGGACGATCCGCCAATGTCAAGGAAATTGGCCGGTTCGCCGCCGTAGCGCTTCACGAGGTCCATGGTGGCCATGGCAAGTCCGGCCCCATTGACGATACAGCCAATCGATCCGCCCATTTTTACGTAGGAAAGCCCCACTTCGCGCGCTTCGGCTTCGGCCGGATCTTCCGTTTTGGGATCGCGCATGGCGGCAATGGCCGGCTGGCGGTATAACGCATTGTCGTCTATGTTCATCTTGGCGTCGAGGGCGATGATTTTGCCTTCGGGATTGGCAATCAATGGATTGATTTCGGCCAGAGAAGCGTCGCACTCGTCGAAAACGCCATACAGTTTCAGCATGATATCGGCGGCCTGTTTGGCCAGCGCGGGATCGTCGTAAAGGTAATAAGCCAGCCCGCGCGCTTGGTAGGGATGGATTCCCTCGACAGGATTGATGTGCCGACGGCGGATTTTCTCCGGCGTCCGGGCAGCCACGTCTTCGATGTCCACGCCGCCAGCAGACGATACCATGATTACCGGTTTCTTGGCGTTTCGATCAAGCACGATGCCTAAATATGATTCGGTGATGGGTTTTTCCGCCGTGGTAACCAGCACTTCGTGAACCGGAAGCCCTTTGATGGTCATGCCCAGGATTTTTTCCGCCTGAACGCGGGCCGTTTCCGGATCGTCCGCAAATTGAATGCCCCCGGCCTTTCCGCGCCCCCCAACATGCACTTGGGCCTTGATGACGACCGGTTTGCCGATTCGTCGCGCGATAACTTCGGCTTCCCCGGGTGTTGCCGCGATATCCCCCTCGGTTACCGGGATGCCATGCACGGAAAAAATCTGTTTTGCGTTGTGTTCGTGGATAACCATAGCGGGATCTCCATAGCAATCTTGGGGCCAACGCAGGAACAGTCGTCAGAAATTCAGATCATCCAGAGATAACTTGCCTTTTAGAAAAGACTTACAAAAGAACGGGATCGGCGGGAACGGAGAAGTGATAACGAGACGAAAGCCTGTCTTTTACGGAACTCCGTAAGATGTTTACGGAATAGCGTAAATGGGGAAGGTACGGCTTTCGGCGGCCAAATCCCGCCATTATCGTTTCGTTTCGGGAGGAACATCGCCATTGTCGGCGTGTTGAGACGATTGCCCCGAAGTCCGTATGCCGTGTTTGGCGAGTTTATCCCGAAAGGTGGAAAGTTTCATGCCGAGGCTTGCAGCGGCGCGGCTTTGGTTTCCGCCGGCCTTTTCCAGCGCTTCGACGAGGAGGGCGCGCTCGTTGGACTCGATTGCTTTTTTGAAGGACTGGGGATGGCCATTTTCCAGTGCCGGCTCCAAGTTGCCGCATCGGATTTCAGGGGGGAGGTCCTGGCAGCCGACTTCAATCCGGTCGCCCAGCCGTAACAGCACGCGCCTGACGACGTTTTGCAGTTCGCGGACATTGCCCGGCCACGAATAGTCCCATAAAACACTTAGGGCTTCGTCGTTCATTTTGGGCGGGGTATCCTGCGTGCTGTATAGTTTCAGGAAATGGTCCGCCAGCAACGGGATATCCTCGCGCCGATCCCGCAGGGGGGGAATCCAGATAGGGAACACGTTGAGCCGGTAAAACAGGTCGCTGCGAAACGCGCTGTCGGCCACGCGTTTGCGCAGGTCCACCTTCGAGGCGGCGATAATCCGCACGTCGGCCTGAATCGAGGCGACGCCGCCGACGCGTTCATAGGGGTGGCCTTCCAGTACGCGCAGTAATTTCACCTGGATGCCCATCGGCACGTCGTCTATTTCGTCCAGGAACAAGGTGCCCTTGTCCGCCAGTTCAAAACGGCCCGGTTTGCTGTCAATGGCCCCGGTAAACGAACCGCGTTCGTGTCCGAATAGTTCGCTTTCCATCAACTGTTCCGAGAGCGCCGCGCAACTGACCCGCACGAAGGGATTTTTCTTGCGCGCGCCGCGCCGGTGGATGGCCGTGGCAAACATTTCCTTGCCCGTTCCTGTTTCGCCCCAAAGGAGAACCGGCACGTCGCAGGCGACGGCGATGTCGAGCAATTCGAAGGTGTTTTTCATGGCGGGGCTTGTACCGATGATTTCGCCGTGGTGGGTGGCTTTGGCCAATTCGGCCTTGAGCGAGGCATTTTCGCGTTTGAGCGCGTGCATTTTGGCGATTTTTTCAAGGATCAGGATGAGTTTCGCGCTCTCAAAGGGCTTCGTGATGTAGTCGAAGGCGCCCTGTTTCATGGCCTGCACGGCATTTTCCACCGAGGCATAGGCCGTAATCATGACGACTTCGGTGTCTGGCCAGCGACGCTTGATTTCCGACATGAAAACGATTCCGTCCATGGCTTTCATGCGCAGATCGGTCACGACGACGTCAAAACGTTCGGCTTGCAGGTGGACCAATCCTTCTTCGGCGCAAGCGGCCACATCGGTTTCATAGCCCGCTTCGACCAAATCGTCGCGCAAGGCTGTCCGTTTGATGCGTTCGTCGTCCACCAGGAGAATTTTCATGCCGAAGACACCTTTTCGTTACGGCCGTTCTCGCTGCAGGTATCCGCCGCCGGAAGGAAAACATGAAACACGGCGCCTTTGCCCACAACAGATTCCACTTCGATTGTGCCGGAATGAACCTCTACAATTTCCCTGACAATGGCCAGACCAAGCCCGGTACCCTTTCCCGGGGCTTTTGTCGTATAAAAGGCATCGAATATCCTGGGCAAATGTTCGGGCGCGATACCGCACCCGTTGTCTTCAACGTCAATGCGGACGCGCGGCATTCCAGCGGACACCGGCGCCGGCCGCACACGAAACGCCAGTTTGCCACGGGCGGCGGCGTTCGTTTCCGGAGGCGCACCCTCTTCGATGGCGGCCAGCCCGTTCAAGGCCAGATTGAGAAGCGCCTGTTCCATATAATAGCGATCGCACATAACCGCCGGAACTTCATCGGAAACGTCTATTTCAATTTCGATGGCCTTCTGGCGCGCCATGACACGGATAAGCGCGGCGGCGTTTTCAATAATGGCGCCGGGATGTTCCGGTTTCAAATTCATTCCGCGCTGCTGCGAATATTCCAGCAACCGTTGAATCACGCCCGAAACGCGGCGAAGCGCATGCTTCATCATCTCAAGATAGTCCAGATTCTGCGAAAGGTTCGCCGGATCGCGCTGCAAGCGTTCGAGACAACTCAGTACGCCGTCCAGGGGATTGTTGATTTCATGGGCGACACCCGCCGCAAACTGGCCGATGGACGCCAGGCGGTCCGCGCGAAGAATGCGGCGGCGTGACTCCTCCAGCCCTTCCGCCATCCGGTTGAACGCCACGGCCAGACGGCCCAGCTCGTCGTCGGAATCAACGGGGGCGCGCACGCTGAAATCGCCTTTCGCGACGATTTTGGTGGCTTCGAGCAGGGCGTTGATGGGTTTTCCGAGGAAATAGGTCAGCAACAAGGCCGAACAGACAGACGCCAGCAGGCACAATCCCATGCCGGCCAGAATGGCGTGGTTGACCGATGCGAGATCGCGCGCCAACATTTTATCGCCCACACCCAATCGTACGGAGGCGCGGCGTCCGTCGCCAATCGGCACGGTCACTTCGAGGATAAGTCCCTCGGAACGCCGGTAGGCCCGCAGCCCGCCCGACGGCAGAATCACCTGCGGCTGCACTTCCAGTAATTCTTCAGGGACTTCCACCGGCGACAGGCTTTCATGGCATCGGGCGCACAGATCGCCGTCTGTTTGGGCCAGATCAGGAGGCGCTTCGCGCGGGAAAGTAAATCCATGCGACAGGATGGTCCCTTCGGTGTCCTGCACAACAATATAACGGACGCTAGGAAAGGCGTTCATCGCTTCGTTCAGCGCTTGGTCCACACCTGTTTTTTGATCAAGGCCAGCGGTTTCGAGGCGGGCCGCCAGGGAAAGAGCCACTGACAACGCCATTTCCCCGCGCACCTGATAGTGCGCGTCAAAAACACTGCGCCGCATGACGTAAAAGGCTATCGTAGCAAAAAGGATGCTGATCAGCAGGCCTATGCCGAAAACCTTTACATACAGAGGCACAGATACCAAGCACCAGCGAAGGCGCTTGGCCGCGATGACGGGATTTTGCAGAGTCACGCTGGACGATGCCTTTCGGTCGATTCTCTGTTTCGCATCGTAAACGGCGTTATTGTGGCGATTGTCTTATGAAAAGTCAATAACCCGACAATGATATGCGGTAATCCGGTTTTAGGGTTGCGGATTTCCGCAAGGACAGGCGCCCTAACAGAAAAAGAAATTTGCGCAAATTGAAGTACGGCAAACGTAATTCATTGACTTTTCAAATCTTATGTAAATTGCATTTTTTACCGGATTTTTCAGGCCTATTGGCCTCAGTCTTGCTTTACAAGGTTTGCATAACCTTCCTTGCGGCCGGGTTGTGTCTGAACTGAACAAGGCGAAATCGGTGAAAAGCCTTTCAATCAGGGCTGAACATGATTGCCGGATCGGCATTCTAAAAAAACAGGAGAAACGGCGCCCATGCAAAACAAGGTGAAATTGACGGTAGATGGACAAGAGCACGAGCTTCCGGTTTTTGAGGGTTCGGAAGGCGAACGCGCGATGGATATATCGTCCTTACGCGACAAGACGGGTCTCGTGACCTACGATCCGGGGTATGCCAACACGGCGTCGTGTAAAAGCGATATTACCTTCGTGGATGGCGACAAGGGCATTTTGCGGTACCGGGGCTATCCGATCGAGGAACTAGCGGTTCGCGCGAAATTTCCCGCGGTGGCGCATCTGCTCATTTACGGACATCTGCCCAACCGGGAACAGTCCGCCGACTGGCGTCGCAAACTGACGTTGAACAGTTATATCCATGAAGACATGCTCAAATTCTTCGAGGGTTTCCCGCCGCAAGCGCATCCCATGGCCATTTTGTCGGCCATGGTCGCGTCGCTTTCCGCCTATTATCCCCATTTCGACAGTGAGGAGGAGACGGATCTCAACATCGTCCGCTTGCTGGCCCAAGCGAAGACCATCGCGGCGTATTCATATAAAAAATCCATCGGGCAACCGCGCATCTATCCGCGGACCGAATTCAGTTATGCCGCGAATTTCCTGCGGATGATGTTCGCGACACCGGCTGAAGAATACGTGGTTCCGCCGGTGCTCGAAGAGGCGCTCAACATGTTGCTGATTGTCCACGCGGATCACGAGCAGAACTGCAGCACGTCCACCGTCCGAATGGCCTGCAGCAGCCGCACGAACCTCTTTTCAGCGGTTTCCGCGGGCATTTGCGCGCTGTGGGGACCATTGCACGGCGGCGCAAATCAGGCGGTCATCGAAATGCTGGAACGGATCCAGGCGAATGGGGGCAATTACCGGGATTTCATCGAGCAGGTCAAGCGAAAAGAAGCGTTGCTCATGGGGTTTGGCCACCGGGTCTACAAGAACCACGATCCCCGGTCGCGCATCCTGAAAGGGTCCATGGACAGGATACTGAACGAACTGGGCATCCACGATCCGTTGGTGGAACTGGCCAAGAACATCGAAGAAATCGTTCTGGAAGACGATTTCTTCGTGTCGCGGAAACTGTATCCGAATGTGGACTTTTACAGCGGCATTATTTACCGGGCCATGGGCATTCCGACGAACATGTTCACGGTCATGTTTGCGCTGGGCCGCATTCCGGGCTGGATCGCGCATTGGCGCGAGATGCACCTGAACACCGGCGAAAAGATCCACCGGCCGAGGCAAGTCTACACAGGATTGAACATGCGGCCGTTGCTGGGCCTGTTTTCCGAGGATCAAACCGGCGCCAAGACCGGCGCAGCCGCCCGGAGGAGAGCCAATGCCTGAGTATCCGCATATCAAGACGCCCGTCGGCGACAAAATTACAGCGAAAAACGGTGTTCTGCAAACACCCGATAACCCCGTCCTGGCATTCATTGAGGGTGACGGCATCGGCCCGGACATCTGGCGCGCGTCGCGATTTGTGTTTGACGCCGCGGTGAGACATTGCTATGGCAACCGGCGCACCGTGGCCTGGATGGAAGTCTATGCGGGCGAGAAGGGAAACGCGGTTTGCGGCTCGTATCTTCCCGAAGAAACGCTCGACGCCATTCGGGAGTATCGGATAGCCATCAAAGGTCCTCTGACAACGCCGGTCGGCGGCGGTTTTCGCAGTCTGAACGTGGCGCTTCGGAGGGAACTAGACCTTTTTGCCTGCGTGCGCCCCGTGCGCTATTTCGAGGGCGTACCCAGCCCGGTGCGGACTCCTGAACGGGTGGATATGGTGATCTTCCGGGAAAACACGGAAGACGTGTATTCCGGATTTGAGTTACAGGAAGGCACGGAAGACGCGAAGAAACTGCTGGCCTTTGCCCGGCAGGAATTGGGATGGGATATTCGGCCGGATTCCGGCTTGGGCGTCAAGCCCATCAGCAGAACCGGCACGAAACGCATCGTTCGCGCCGCTTTGGACTATGCCGTCCGTCACGGGCGAAAGTCGGTGACCCTTGTTCACAAAGGCAACATCATGAAATATACGGAAGGCGCATTCCGCGAGTGGGGCTACGGACTTGTCCGCGAAGAATTTTCGGAGACAACCGTGTCTTGGGACGACTGTGGAGGCCGTTCCAACGGGAAGGTGCTTGTGAAGGATACGATCGCCGACATTTTTCTTCAGCAGATTCTCACGCGTCCGGACGAATTCGACGTGATCGCCACGATGAATCTAAACGGCGACTACATCAGCGATGCGCTTGCGGCGCAGGTGGGCGGCATCGGCATCGCGCCGGGCGCCAACATCAACTACGAAACGGGTGCGGCTGTCTTTGAAGCGACGCACGGCACGGCCCCCAAATACGCCAATCTCGACAAAGTCAACCCCAGCAGTCTGATCTTGTCCGGCGTAATGATGTTCGAGCATCTGGGATGGAACGAGGTGTCGGACGCCATCATGCAGGCGATTCTCAAGACATTCAAAGAGAAGATTGTCACCTACGATTTCGCGCGGCTCATGACCGGAGCCAAAGAGGTCAAGTGCAGCGAATTCGCCCAGGCGCTGGCCGGCCATTTGGGCGGTTGATCCCAATTCGACAACGGAAAGCGGCCATAACTTGCCGTATGCCATGGCTGATATGGACTTTATCCAAAATTCGTCCGTCGAAACCTGTGTCCTGTTCGAAAGCCGTGGACGTCGTGGTCCTTGTGGACGAAGTGGATAAAAAACCACTTCCCCTTTCAAGCAAAGCCCATTTCGTCCATAAAATCCAGATCGGATAAACACCGCGGAAGATGCCGCAATGTGGGAGGGCCGGCGTCCACGTCGGCCGGTATTCGCACAAATTTCCCTGATTGGACAGAACAACGCGGAGCGGCGCGCGGGGACGCGCGTCCTCCCAATTTCAAGCCCACCATGGGGAGGGCTGGCGTCCCCGCCGGCCGGTTATCCTAAAATCGGCAGTTGAACGCGGCTCTTTCGACCAAACCATGGACGAGATGGACATTGTGGACCCAGTGGACTTCACCCGCAAGGGGATTGATTTTCTTGTCCATTTCGTCCACAA
>Ga0101944_10002311_pt1 | contig 31494 bp, 28 predicted proteins | sample DewCreD2012metaG_FD_75245 | JGI IMG/M metagenome (GOLD analysis project Ga0101944, IMG submission 75245) | Hot spring sediment bacterial and archeal communities from British Columbia, Canada, to study Microbial Dark Matter (Phase II) - Dewar... ... | reverse complement strand
TTCATTTGGAAAACCGCACTTCAATTATACGAAAAAGCTGTCAATAGATGCACGTCACCCCGCCTGACGCCAAACCTGTGTTATATGCCGTTTTTCTTTCTGTCACGTTACTTTTCACATTCTTGTTTTAAGAGGTCAAGCCATTTTTGCATACCCTTTTCTAAATTCCTATTAAATGACTTTTTAAAAAGTTTTGCAAAGAATCCTTCCATACTTTCATCAACCGAAACCATGGTTTCTCCGTTAGTTTCTCTTAGCGTCCAGTTGTGAATAGCAAACATACCAAATGCTTTTCCTGTCCAACCGAAGTTTTTAAATGGTTCAACGGTGTGAAGCGTTGAACGAATTTTTACTCCACCACTTACCCAGTCAAATGTAGTTTCGGGTTGTAACTCTCCGTTTAATTTTGATTTGCTGATGTCAGTCTGCCAAGATGCCCAATTGTCAATGTTGGTCATTACTGCCCAAACTTTTTCACTACTTGCGTTGATAATGATTGTCTTGCTGCACTTTACTGGTGCGTTGTTGTTGATACTTTTCATTTTTGAATTCTTTTGTGCAAATGTGGCTTTGTTGGTTAGCCGTTGGTGAGCTGATAGTTTATTCTAATCGACAAAGGTTTCGACAAGGAAATATCCGATGATATAGCAACCTTCGCCTTGGTCAGTGTCAACTGATTTCCCGCCGATAATTATACGTTATGTTAGGCAACGTTATTCATACCTCCATCTATTCCACCTCAGTATTTCATCGCATTCTATAACCAAGTCATTAACATTATTGGTTTTAGTATGCATAATTCCAATTTTTTTTGGTGAAGATTCTCCATAATAAGATTTCCCATCGCCAAATATAATTTTACAATTCGTTAGCCGACCCCATCTTTCCCAATATGAGCAGATGAGTTTGTCAATTTTTCCGTCTCCGTCTAAATCATAAGTTAGATACAAAACTTTATTCTCCTTACCATAAAAATCACTAGATTTTAATTCTTTAATAGAATTTATTTTCTGATCTTCAACAACATTTATTAATTCCAACTCATAACCTTTAAGTTGATAGGTCTCAATTTTATCATTACACATTTCTGTATTATCAAATCCCTCGCGAATTGTTTGTACAATAAAGTTAAACTCCACTGAAGATTCAGAAACTTCAATTCCATCCCAGTCATACCCTACTGTCTCAGTTTCTTTGAATACTTGACCGTTAAAACTAAATATTTTGTAGCTATTGCCACAACAATTTCCACCACATCCATTTACGATTTCTACCAGAACATCGTCATATCCATTTTTATTGAAGTCACCTGTTTTTACAATAGCTATACAAAGCTCATCTTTTTTACTAATCAAAGTGAATACATTTCCATTAACCACAGCCTTCAATTCTTGATCCAGAAAGGTAGCCTCATTTGTTATGTAATAACGAATTGGGTTTTGAGCTGTGCTGGTTGCTATTGAAGCAATTAATACAAAAATTGTTAATCCAGTTTTCATCTTTCTTTTTTAATGTTACTTAATGATTAACAGCTCTGTGAATTGGCAGGATTTCAGTACTAAGCCTCAGCAAATATACATTTTTTAAAAAATACACAAAAGTTCTTTACATGCTATGAGCACTGAGCCTGCCGAAGTATCAGCCCCCATTGCGGCAAACGGCTGTTATAGGGCGTTCTTATTCATTCGTGTTCAATATTTTATTTTTTTAAGTTTAGTATGAAGAACTCAATAATGAATTTTTTTTCAGTAATTTCAGAAAATATATCCAACTAAATAATCAATAATCGCTGATTTTTGCTGCCCAAATTTCAATTTCAATTTTTAGTTTGGGTAGTCCTAATGCCTTTACATATCCGATTGTCATTGACGGATATGTTTGACCAAATAAGGTTTCCCACTCAGTATATAAAAAATCCCAATCAATTTCTTCCGTAGCCCAAATATTTACTTTTATTACGTCATCAGAAGTTAGGTTTTGGCTCTCTAATATCTGTTTGATGTTTTTAAATGTGTTATGTATCTGTTCATTCAGGTCTTCCGGGATATTTCCGTTTTTATCTACTCCAATTTGACCCGCAAAAGCGTATAAATCTGAATTTTTAGGAATAATCGTAACGTGCGAGTATTTTCCGACAGGTACTGGGATATTTTCTGGATTTAATCTGATAACTTTTTTGTTGTCCATATTCATTTCTGTTTTAAATTTAAATTGTCCAAAAAGTCCGGTTGATTTCAGGTAGTCTTAAAATGCCTTATAACGGTTTGCGGCTTTGCATTCAGGCGGGTTTCGGAGCACAGAACTGTCAACCAGCACTACACTTGAATAGAAGCACAAAGCTCCAAGTTTGCTCGGCACCCCGCCTGACGCAAAACCCATGTTAGCTACTGGTATTTTGCTTGAGCCTTTCAATGGTTTGTTTCACCGCTATCCTGTTTGCAGTCGGTACAAATCTAAAGGTTGAGTTAAACTTCGAGCTATCAAAGTAATAATCTCTATCGTACTGATAACACATTTCATGCATCTCTCTCAGAATAGGTACGAAAACTCCCAGTAGCCTCATTCCCCACGCAGGCAATACTTGATACTTATCCGTAGCATTCATTTCATCGGCAAACAATTTTATCCACTGTTCGCCGGTAATTTTCTCAGGGTCGGTTGGCAGGTTCCAAATCTGATTATAGGCGTCTTTGGTGTTACCCAATATGGCAGTACCTTTTGCCAGATCAGGTGCATAACCCGTTGTATGAATTACTTTGGCATTGCAAAACCATTGCGCTTTTCTGCCTTTTACAAGGTTATCGTACACTAAATTCATCAAGAGGCTTCTGTCCTTGTATTCACTGAAAAAGTCAGGAGCACGAGTAATAATGGCTTCTAAGCTCCTCTTCTCAGCCGCTTCAATAATAAGTTTATCCACTTCTGCTCTAACTTGACCTTTTTTGCTGGTTGGGCTTATGGGAGGGGTTTCCGTAATGTGTTTAATGTGATCTCCTCCGATGGCATATACATTATCGAAGAAGACAAGTTTTGTTTTATTTATCAAACAAGCATCAATTACATTTTTCATAAGAGGTACCCATAGCTTTTGCCATATTTTGGTGTTATACTCAAAGCCCACAGTCACATAGACTACTTCGCTGCCGGCAATGGCCTTGGCTACCTGGTCTTTTTGCGTCAGATCAGCGCTAAAAAGTTCGTCATTAGGATTTACTTTTTTAGGGTTTCTGCTTACGAGTCTAATGTCATTGGTGAATTGTATCAACGACTTTGCAAGTTCTGTACCGATGGCGCCACCTGCACCTAAAATGGTTTGTTTCATTGTACTATTTTTTTTTGTTAATTGTTCGTTTATGCTTGCCGCTAACGGTTTTTCGGCTTTGCGTTCGGGCGGGTTTTTTAGCACTACCTTTCATTTGGAAAACCGCACTTCAATTATACGAAAAAGCTGTCAATAGATGCACGTCACCCCGCCTGACGCCAAACCTGTGTTATATGCCGTTTTTCTTTTTTTACCCGAAAAGTATTGCCTTCCCTACGTCTGTCTTCGTTAAACCTTTTTGCTCAATTTCTTTCAGGTTAATAGTTGGGATTTCACGAACAACAAACATTTTTTCAGTGGCTAAACGACTTGCTTCTGCCAAAAGTTGTCCGTTTCCGCCTGTAACCTGTCCAATAAGTTCCACACCGTTTCTTTTGGCTCTTTTACGGAACTTTGTCATTGTAAGCGACAAAATCCACTTCAAAATAGCGGGTAAATTTACGCCTGCTTTATTCATTTTTTCGGGTACAACATAATGCACCGAAACAATTTTTTTAGGCTGTAAGTCAATGGATTGCAACAAAATATCTTTTCCCAAAAGGTCAAAAATATAGGTAACTTCTCCTTTTTTTAGCACATTCGCAAACTGCTCTTTGCGATAGTCAATTACTCGGTCAATGCCTACGTTTTTTAGTTCGTCAATGTCTTTTCCGCTTGCTGTTCCTATAACTTCTAAGCCCATACTTTTGGCTATTTGAACGGCTAAAAATCCTACGCCACCGCCTGCTCCGTGAATGAGTATTTTTTCACCTTTTTTTGCCCCTAATTGTTGCAGACTGTCATAAGCCGTAAGCAAAGGCAAAGCAATAGTACCTGCTTGTTCGGTGGTAAGATGTGCAGGAATTTTGGCGATATAGTCGGTATGAATACTAATTTCTTCTGCCCAAGTGCCAATATCGCTAAATTTTCTATAAAAAAACACTTTATCGCCAACTTTAAAATCACGCACATTTTGCCCGATTTCGCTAATTGTACCTGCTCCGTCTATACCACCGATTTGAGGCTTTCTATACTTCAAAGTAGGAAAACCTTTCATCAAGTCCATATCCACAGGGTTAATACGACTTGATGCTATTCTCACTTTTACTTCACACGATTGTAGGGTAGGGCTTGAAATTTCCTGCACTTGCATAGTGGAAAATTCCTTCCCTGCTTTTAGCCTAACGATTGCTTTCATTGAACCAAAAATTTTAGCTGTTAATAATTGGCGCAAAATTACTACCTTTGTCTTGCAATAAAGTATAGTCTATATTTTTAGACTATAAACAAAAATCAAGACTTTTGAACTTATATGCGAAAAAATAAAGATTTCAACCCGAACAACTGCCCTGTTACCTGCTGCCTTAATCGCATTGGTGGCAAATGGAAACCTGTCCTTATTCACTTGATAAGAAAAGGTTGCAACCGTTTTTCAATGCTACAAAAGGCAATTCCTGATATTAGCAAACAAATGTTGGTTAATCAATTAAGAGAATTGGAAGACGATAACATTTTACAACGTATTGTTTATGCAGAAATTCCGCCAAGAGTAGAATATACACTAACTGAATTAGGGCTTTCTCTTTTGCCTGTGATTGAGGTAATGGAACAGTGGGGATCTTCTCAAATGGAACTTAGTTGCGAAAGTTAATTTTGTTATCGTTTCTCAATATAGCCACCAACGTTTTCGGGCTTTGCATTCGGGTAGGTTTCGGAGCACAAAACTGTCAACTTGCACTGAACTTGAATAGAAGCACAAAGCTCCAAGTTTGCACGTCGCCCCGCCTGACGTAAAACCCGTGTTATAGGGCGTTTTTCTATTATTTATGTTGCACGCAAACTCCGTAAATAGTTTCTAAATTTTTCCAATTTTCCTTTCCCTCAATAAAATCTTCAATGGATTCTATGATAATCGTCAGATACTTTGAAAAAGATATTTTTCCAAAACTCTTGCCTTTGGAAACTTCACTAAGCTCATCTTTGTAGCAAGCAATATCTAAAAAATCTAAATGATACATATTAGGTATTTTTATTCTGATGCTTTTTATGCTGTTCATTCTATTATTTTCAAAAGCCTTATCTCGTCTATTTTCACTTCTGTCAATATCCCAAGTTTTAACATTTGGGTTATCTACCCGTTGGGGTTGAGTAGTAATATATAAAATAGGTTGCATAGGTCGTATCTCCAAAAACTCATCAGTAACATCTCCATCAAGGTTGATTATGGCTTTTATTCTAGGATTAGCCTGAGCCGCTATTAGACCTGCTGCACCAGAAATGGAATGACCTGCTAAGATAACCTTGTTAGTGTCAATCAAAGTATATATATCATTTTTATTTTCATTACTTTTTTTTACCATATCTGCAAATGTTATCATAAAATATTCCGCCATCTTACGATAATCTGCTCTCACTTTCTCTGTTGTTTCAGATGTTTGGTTAGGAAAATATACTTGCTTTGAAATGGGAACTCCAGTTACTGAAACTATAATGTTACCTCTGCTTGCCAAAGATGTTAAAAGTAATGTATAATCCGTGGGTAGCCAACCCAAGCCAGGTCCAAAAATAATTAATGGTAATTTTTCTTTAATTAGTTTGCCATTAGTTGCCAGTTTAACCTTTGCTCTTATCATTTTCATGGCAAGCGAGTCCCCAATCTTTTTCCTCATGCTCTCAAAATGCTCTTTCTGCCATTGGATACTGGGTAAGTTTTCCATATCCTCTTGCAATGCAGATAATACGGGGTAGTAAACAAATGCTGTAAGCTTGATTTTTGAATTATTATCTATTATTTCTATCCATTCTCTTTGAACTGTAAAAGTATCTTTTGAATATAATAATGTATGAGGTGTAATGTTGGCAGTATTTAATTCTATATTTGATTTTTCCCATTTATCATTAAATAGAAAGTTATAAGCCATTATTACAACTGATACTAATACTACAATAGTAAAAAAAATGCTTTTCTTGGTCATATAAGTTTATTTAAAGTTACTTCATTTCCAAAATTCTACTTTGTTTATTAAATAAGAATAATACTCTATTTTCTTGGTTTTGCTTCACTTCCTGCTAATATTCCCCCGTCAATAGTCAATTCAATTCCAGTTACATATTTGCTTTCGTCACTTGCTAAATACAAAATTCCATACGCAACATCTATCGGTTCTCCAAAGTGTCCAAGTGGAATGCCTGCTTCTATGTCTTCAATCATTTGCTTTCTATACTCGCCTTCTCCAAGCATAGCGTCCCACATTGGAGTCATAATGGCTGCGGGGTGAACACTATTGCACCTGATTTTATATCCCTTCTCGGCACAATACAGGGCAACACTTTTTGTATGATTTCTGACCGATGCTTTGCTTGACGCATAAGCCACTGCTCCGGGAATTCCTACTACACCACTTCTGGAAGAAATATTGACAATACTTCCTCCCTTTTCTTTCATCAGTCCGATGGCGTATTTGCACCCAAGCATCACACCTGTTGAGTTTACTCTATGTACTTCTTCCCAAGAATTCAGGTCTGTATTTTCAGCATCCCAAGCTCCTGTGGTTTCTAAAAAACCTGTAATGCCTGCATTATTAACCAAAATGTCAAGCCTTCCGTATTTTTCAGCAATGTACTCTGTTGCGTTTTGCCAATTTTCTTCATTTCCAACGTCTAAACGAAGGTATTCAGCATTGGTCTTTAATTCAGAGACAAAACTATTTCCTTCTTCGTCCCGAATATCAGAAACGATTACAGTTGCTCCTTCTTTATGAAAAAGCTCGGCAGTTGCACGTCCTATTCCACGAGCAGAACCTGTTATTAATGCTATTTTATTTTTTAATCTCACTTTGTATTTTGGAATAAATTTTCTCAGTAAACTATCAATTTTTTTACGGACTTATACATTCCTGTTTCAAAAGTCAGGAAATAGATACCTTGCTGTTGAGGTGCAGTAATCTTGCTGTTTAGAAAATCTGTAGTTTCAAAAACCTGCTTTCCTGATACGTCAAAGCATTTTATATGTGCTTTTTGATTTTCTGAAATATTAGAAAAGAACACATCACCTCCGCCACGCACAGGATTTGGAAATAACTCAGTTTGCTGAAAGTTGTATTGGGGATTGATTAGGGAAGCAACTACGCTGGTGTCGGTGTAATATACCCTTTCATCAAGGGTTTGAACCATAAAAATTTTTCCGTTAGGGGCTTCGGCAAAATGTTGGATATTCTGAAATCCGTTTACGTCAGTTCCCAATCCGAAATTTATTTTTTGCCAAGTGGTTTGATTGCTTTTGCAGAAAAAAGTACCTCCAAAATTTATTGAACCCGAAACAGAGCTATACTTGTCGCCATTACGTGCAAAATGAATAGGATTGAGCAACTTATCCTGCCACCATGTAGGCGAATTAATGACGTTAAAAACTTTCCAATGTGTATTATTTCGGATTTCGCTGATGTGCTTTACCGAGTTTAACCGCACACTGGTATTGACTGCCGTGCCAAAAAAACTAAAATGCACACTGTCTTGGGGCGATATGGATACACTCCAAGCGTTGGCTACTTTAATCTGGTCATTTATAGCTCCTCTGCCATCTACGCTGATGTTGATATGTTCCCAAAGATTTCCATTGTTTTCAGAAATAAACAGCCCGCCATTTCCAGTTACATACTCGTCAGCAGTTGTTATATAAATTCTATCATTTTTATCAATGGCAATTTGCTCAATACAAGTATATATACCCAAACCATTATTGCGCTGCGACCAAGTTAAACCCTTGTTGTTTGAAAAAAATACGCCATCACCTATAAAGCCATCATCATTGGTGAGTACACCTGTAATGGCAAAAAGATGACCCTGCGAATTTTGGATAATTTTACTAATAGGGTAAGTAGTTCCTACACTCACGGAGTCCCAAGTCTGCCCATTGTTGAAAGAACGAAATATTTTTCCCGTGCCGCCTACAAAAATTTCTCCTAAGGAGTTAGAATAAATGGTATGAACTACCGATGAGTTTAGCACAGTGTAAAAACTGTTGCCTTCATCGCAACTTTTAATAACGCCATTAGTTAGGCTGACAAACAGACAACCGCTTGGAGTAAGCGTAAGCCCTGTTTTTTCTCTCCCCGGAAACTCATAGGTAGTCAGCCAGAATTTTTGGGCAAAACCATTGAGAGAGGTTAAAATTAGCAATATGCCGATTAGGTAATTTTTCATTTAATCAGTATTTAAACGATGTATTCTTGTGAAAATCTTTTCCAGTTGTTTTTATTTTAAACAAAGTTAGAAATGGCATTTTGCTTGAAAGGTCAAATTGCAAAAACTGTTTGTAATATTTTTTAAACTCTATCAATGAGTTGTCAATTTTAAATGCCCTATAACGTTTTGCAGCTACCCAAAGAGCGGGCCTTTTACCACAAAATTTGATTTGAAAAACTAATGTTTGATTAATCAGAAAACTGTCTTTGGAATACGAAACCCCGCCTTTTGGGTAGCTGCTGTTATGCATTCGTCCTTCTTCTTTTCGAGTCATTGTTAGTCTTCCCATTATCATGTTACTGTGCATTGGCTTGGTGGCTCATTTGCAAAACTTGGCTAACGGATGGGCTAGTGCAGTTTTGCATTTGTGCCACCAAAATGCGTTGGATAATTTATTGCTTAATAAATTTTCGTGTTATCATTTCTCCTGTTACTGCTATAACCTGAATAATATAAATATTGCTTGAAAATTGGCTAACATCTATGTCAAACTGTGAGCCAGATTTATGTTCCTGAATAAGTTTTTGTCCTAATTCATTGAATATAGTAATTGTTCCAGCAAAATTATCGGGTAAACCTGAAATATAGATAAATTTATCTGTTGGATTAGGAAAAAAATCAATTAACTTTAACATGGAAGTTTCTATGCTTGTTGATACACAGGGTAAATCCATTATCCGTTTAATAAGTTGATTATCGAAACTTGAAACTGCTAAGCTTGGAGGCCCGGCGGCTTCCCCAAAGCGAACAACTACCATGTTTTTTGATGGAATTACATATATCTTTTGATCATCTGCTCCAAGGGCTGCAATCAAGTCATCAGGTCCATCAGGAAACAACTTACCTGGAAATTGAAAAGGGAATCCAGGAACCATATAGTTCTCTTTACCATTTAACCACCATAAATAACCATAAGATTTATTGTGAATTTGAGAAGTATTTACCATTTGATTAAAGTATTGTTGGTCTGCTAATACTGGAGTTCCATTCCAATTCCCGTTATTCAAGATAAGCAATCCAAATCGGGCAGCATCCCGGGTGCTACTGAAATATAATTCACCGAGCCAAAAACCGCCTTGCATCCCTATTGGCTGCTCTAATTTTATGTCTGTGTAAGCATTAAAATTTGTGTTGGTTGCAACTTCAATCAATCGCATGAGAACTTTATAGGGAGCTTCATAGTAGAACCAAAAATCGCCTGCATCAGATAAATAATTCAGGCACGTATCTTCTGCACAAAAAAAATCACCGTTATAGTCTAGTCCAGTTGTCATAGTTAAATGATGATAAACCTTGATTAGTTTTTCTTTATTGGGAGGAGCAGATGTCCACCCTGTTCCAAGATAATTACTTGTTGCAGAATCAATATTAAGCACATTTTCCTGTTGAGCAATTCCAGTCAGAAATGCAGTGATCGTTTTTCCTGCGCTTGCCCAATACCAAAAATCATTTTGGGTAAAATTGCCATAGTACTTTTCTAGTGCTATACGTCCATTTACTAAAATAAGAAGAGATTTGGTGTTTTTTTCGCCAGCAAAATTAACAAGAGTATCTATTTTATCAGGACACCATCCTAATGCGTTCACACCAATCGTATCCCAAATGCCGTTACCTGGCGGAGGGAAATAAAGGTTTTGACTTCTTGTTAATATGGGGCCTAAAAATATAAAATAAATGAAATAAAATGCTCTAATTCGTAGAGTTATGTTGCCAATATGGCGAACATGTTTGCGGCTTTTCATTTCATTAAATTTTATGAAGTAAGGATGGTCTTTCATTTTCTTTTCGTTTTTGATTGTTCAATCTTTCTTTAGAGTGACGCATAACGTTCTGCCGCTTGCCGCAGGTGGCGATTTAGAAGCTCTAAACTGTCCAACCAGCACTACTCTTGAATAGAAATACAAAGCTCCAAGTTTACACATCACCGCCACTTGCGGCAAACGGCTGTTATGCACAGTTATTATAATTCATTCATTGAGTTGCTTTGATTAATTCTTGAGTAAACAAATCATTTTCTGTATGAAAAGGGCTATGCCAGGAGTTTTTAAAAATGATTGGAGTTGGATTTCCGGGAAGCAAAGCTGATGTTTGATAGGCATGTTCTATTGGCATAATTCCATCTTTTTCTCCCCAAAAAATGGTAATCGGTATATTGATATTGCTTAGAAGAGATTTTCTGTCGAATGTAAATATCTCTTTGTCATAATAATTATCATACAGGGATGAATTCAACGAATTAGAAAAAGCAGAATGGGGAGAGAAAAACCAAAGTTTTAAGTTGTATTCAGCATCATCAGTTGGCCAAACAGGGTTTCCTCCCAAGCGGAATATAAATTCGTACCATTTACCCCAATCAACCAAATCCGACATATTACTTTGTGTTAAACTCAAATTATTCATGTAATTATAGGCTTCCTCATCGCCTTGAATAAGTGCTTCATTCATTATCCATTTTTGTGAAGTAATAAGCCACTCATAGGTTGAATAAGTTCCATCCATTGCAATAAACCCATCAACAAGATTTTGATTATTACCTGATGTAAGAAATTGCCAGGCCATTTCCACTCCAAAGCTATGTCCTAAAAGATAAAGCCTTTTGTTTGGATACCGCTTTTTGAGCAATAAAATGACCTGTTTCAAATCATCAGCAAATTGCAGATAAGTAAGTTGATCCGGGTGGCTTGTTCCTCCTGAAGATCCTGCAATTCTTTGATCCCAATATGCCATTATCAGTTGTTCTTCAGCTGATTCAAAAAACGTTCTCAAACACATGGCACAACCACCAGGCCCGCCATGCAGAAAAAGTACCAATCGGTCAGAACCTGCGTTTCCACGAACCCATATTGGCATATCCGCGTCTTTATATCTAAGCCTTAAATTATCAGATATTTCGTATTGATCTTTACTGCAACTCCCTATAAACAAGGTTAACAGACAAGTAATCAGCAATAGTAATTGTTTCATATTAAATTTGTTTTAATAATCCAAGTTGAAATATAGGTCTCAATAGTGTTTTCTGATTATAAAAATGCTCGTTAATGAGTCTGATTTGCGTGAAAAGAAAAAGATCCTTTTGCTTTATTATTGATTTACCAAATCCCGCACTAAAACTACTACCTAAAGACCATTTGCCCGCCATTGGTATTCCTTTGAATCCGCCATCTTCGTCAGCTTCAAACGTTTTTGCTAAATAGAATGTGCGAAGCAGTCCTGCACCTGCGGTAAATTGTAAATACCAGTTTGAATTCTTAGTATATCTGTACCCTAGCTCGGGTATTAAGAAAAATACTGCCTGGTTGTTTGGATGAATGAGGAATGAGAAATTACCTTCTACATAGAGTTGATGGAAATGAACATTTTTCCTCTTTTTGAAAGAATCCCAAAATGAATATCCATAACCTCCGGACAATCCAAAGTGTGTTATATTTTCACCAAAATATCCAACATGAAGCCATTGTTTTGAAATGGTGTCGCTTTGCGCAAAAGCAGAATTTGCAAGAAAGAATAACAGTACTGTTAAATATCTGTATTTTATATTTTTCATAATTTACATTTTTATGTTTCTTGATAATTTTGCATAACGTTTGGCGGCTTGCCGCAGGCGGGGCTTTTTAGCACTACCGTTCATTTGGAAAACCGCACTTCAATTATACGAAAAATCTGTCAACCGTAGCACTGCACCCCCGCTTGCGGCAAACCGCTGTTAGCAGCTGGGCTTCTTGTCCTTCGTCTGTTTTGTTGTTAGTTGTCCGCACGTTTGTAATGAAGTTGAGTTAGTCCGGTGTCAAATGTTTTTACATTTAATAGTTTTAGTTTTTGTTCAGGTCTGCCGTCTTTAAAAAGCCTTGTCCCGTTACCAACCAAAATTGGTATGACCGAAATTATTATCTCGTCCAACAAGTCATTTTTTAAAAGTTCGTTTACTATTTCTGCACCACCGTCACAGTAAATATTTTTTCCGCTTTCTGTTTTCAGTCGTTTCACTAATTCTGTCAAGCTGTCTGTGTAGAATTTTGTTCTGCCAACACTTGGTCTTTCTGTTCTTGTTATTACATACAAGTCCCGTTGTCCGTTATCGTAATGAGTTGCACTAATTTCTCTAAGCACATAATCATAAGTTTTCCTGCCAACTATTAAGGTGTCAATGTTAGCCGTAAACTCAGCATAGCCATAATCTTCTCCTTCTTTTTCTACTATTGAAAGAAAACTCAAGTCGTCATTTGGTTTAGCGATGTAGCCGTCTAAACTCATTGCGATGTATAGAATTACTTGTCTGTTATTACTCATCTATTTTTCAAAATTTTTTTTTAATCGTTAGTTGTAATGCTGTCGGATAATTGTCAGTCCGTTAACAAGTCCTTTTAGACGCTGAATGACTGTCCCACGACACTGAACCAAAGTAAAAAGAACTGCTCTTAAAACCTACGTCAAAGTCTGCCGAAAAGTTGAACACGGGGACAGTCATTCAACGTCTTTTATGTAACTCCGTCAATGTGCTCGCAGTCGTCCGATAGCCTTGCTGCTAACGTTTTGGGTTTGTTTAGTGGCGGATAAATCCAAAGGATTTGTCCGCCTACACGAATATAAGTAAACTTGTTAACACTTTCGGGCGACTGTGTCGCCCGCCATTAAACAAACCTGGTGTTGGCAGTAGTTGCGCTATCTCGTCATTTATTTGTCAAATGCTACCATTTTAATGTCGTATAAGGTCTGTCCGTCTTTATTTTTGATTTAGTCTAGCTTTGGATTTTGAACAAAATATTTGGCAGCTGCTTCAACATCATCATCTATGTCAGTACTAAAATTTAGTGAGTATAGTATCCACTTGTCATTTGGCTTATAAAACTGAAACACAACTTTCATTGGTTGTCTGTCATATCTTGCCATGTATGAATAAAGAAAGAATCTTTCTGTACACTGTTGTTTTGTTATAAAATCAGCTCCATAATATTTTCCCATTTCTGACGGATAATTTTTTATTGTCTTTTTCATTGAATTAATCGCGTCCCGCATTTCTGAAGTCCACTTATTAGTCGCGTATATGTCGTCTAGAGCTTTGTCAGAATTAGTCTGGAATGTGTCAAAGAACCGTTTTATTAATTCATCAGGTGTCTCTTGGCTGAAACCTGAGTAGGGTAACATGATGATTAGTAGTAAAAATAGTTTCTTAATCATAAGTGAATTGTTTTGAGTTAATTTATTGTCCTGCGCAATTACTGCCAACGGTTCTCGGCTTTGCGTAGTGGCGGACTTAGAAGCACTTCACTTTCAGCCTACCACAAATGCTGATTAGATGCACAAAGTTACAATTTTGCACTGAACCCGCCATTACGCAAAACCGATGTTGTGCCTTCGTTGTTCTTTTTTGTCCTTTATGTTGTCGGTCAATATTGTTTAGTATTGGGAAAACCATACTCTTTGCCAAGTTTTGGTTTGCGTGTCGGCTCGTGCGACTTGGCAATGTGTATGGCTTGCGGATTGGCTTTAATGGGTAAATGTCAAACCTACGCCAAATCCCATATCACTGTCGTAATGTGTTCTGAAACCTAAATTTTTACTTGCAATATAATTTAGCCCAAACATATATTCTCTGTCCGTATTTACCATAAATGCAGCCCTGAACCTTTTTGAAAGCGGAATGTCTTCACGTCTTAATTGTACTCTTATGTTTCCATCGTGATAGATTTCTGTTTGTAAGATGACTAACATTGGTAAAGTATAAGCGACCCCTAAACTAAACTGTGTCCGATTGTCTTTGGTATTTGTCTGTCCAAAAAGATTTTTTTTGGGTGTTTCGTGTTTTCTGTAACGCCAATCAAACCCAATAAAAGGCATAAGCCATTGGTTTCTGCCAATATATCGTCCTATATGTGTTTCTGTTTCATAGCCGTGCATATCGTTATAACCCAAACGCCATTCTGTACCAATGCTCCAACGTGTATTTTGAAACATTGCCATTCCATCGTTTCCATTGGTGGCAAAATCATTTTCTGCCATAAAATGAAATTTCCTGTCATCGGCAAATAGTTTTCGTTGTGCTAATTTTGGGTTTGGAATTAACGGATTGGGTGCTTGATTTTCATAGCTGAAAATTCTACCCATTCCGCTCATCATATGGTACAAAATATGGCAATGAAAAAACCAATCGCCTTCCATATTGGCATTAAATTCCAATGTGTCGGTTTCCATTGGCATAATGTCTATTACATTTTTAAGCGGTGCATAATCGCCTTGTCCGTTAATTACTCTAAAATCGTGTCCGTGCAGGTGCATCGGGTGTCGCATCATTGAATTATTGTACAAAATCAGCCGAACGTTTTCGCCTTTCTTAATCAGTATTTTATCCGCTTCCGATACCACTTTGTTATCCAAACTCCAAACATAGCGGTTCATATTTCCTGTAAGTGTAAAATGTAATTCCTTTACAGGTGCATCTTCGGGAAGATTGGTTTTGGTTGGCGATTTTAGCATTGCATAATTCAACGTAACAATGTCTGAAAGTGCATTGGCATTGTATTGATTGTCTGAATGATTGGAATGCTCTGTTTTCTTGTTTCCTGTAATTTCAGGGTACATTACTACATTCATATCCATTTGGTTTAATGACATCTGCATTCCCATATCGTCCAAATCTCCATTCATTTTCATCATTCCGTTCATCATTTTCATTCCTTCAAAATATTTCAGACGTGGCAATGGTGCAGTTAGTTGTTTTATGCCGTTGCCCAAATAAATAGAAGCCGATTTTGTACGGTCTTCTGCTGTTGCCAAAAACTCATACGAAGTATTTTCTTCGGGAATGGTCAGCACCACATCATACGTTTCAGAAACGGCAATCAACAGCCTGTCCACTTCGACAGGTTCTACATCGTTACCGTCATTAGCGACTACCGTCATTTTTCCACCTGCATAAGTAAGCCAAAAGTAAGACGAAGCTCCACCGTTTGAAATACGAAGCCGTATTTTATCGCCTGCTTTCAAGGGTTTACCGTCAATGGCTTTTATATCTGTACTTGGGTTGCCGTTCATCAAGATTTTATCATAGTAAACATCACTCACGTCCATTGCTAACATCCGTTTCCATTCGTTTTTGAGTTTGGTTTTGAAATGTCCTTCTTTTATGGCTTCGGCATAACTTTGTGTTGCTCCTTTTTTTATGGCAAACCAATCGTTGGCATTGTGCAACATTCGGTGTACGTTGTTCGGATTTAGGTCTGTCCACTCACTTAAAACTATGGGAACGGTTGGTAAATCGTCAATGCCTTTTCTGAAAGTGGGGTCGCTTTGTTTTTTAAGCATAACAAAATTTCCATACATACCAATTTGCTCTTGTAATCCCGAATGACTGTGATACCAATGTGTGCCGTTTTGTATAATCGGGAAGCGATAAATGTGTGTCGTGTTTGGCTCAATGGGCATTTGCGTAAGGTAGGGCACACCGTCTTCTTTATTGGGTAGAAACAAACCGTGCCAATGCAGGGAAGTTGTTTCTTTTAATTGGTTATGTACATAAATTTCTGCTGTGTCGCCTTGTGTGAACGTAAGTGTAGGCATCGGGATTTGTCCGTTTACGGCAATGGCTCGTTTTTCTTTCCCTGTGAAATTTACAATCGTGTCTTTTACATACAAGTCGTAGCGGACAACTTGTTGGGCGAAACTGTTTGTAGTTGCTAATAGCAAAAAAACTATCGACAACAGCTTTTTATAAATATTTTTTTGATTATCCATTTAAGAAATTTCATTTTGTTGATATAGAAAATGGCGTAGCCCGAAGGGCTACGCCATTCTTTTTATTTAATTGTTTCAGTTGTTTTACCGCAAGTGAGCATTTGCGAACCGTAATACGGATTTTTGATTGCACTTTCTTTGCTCAACCAATTCGCGCCTTTGCCGTCATTATACATTGGGCAATGCTGATAATAAACAGGTGTTTCCTGTTTTGAAACTTTCATCAGTTTGTAGATATTGTCGGAAAGCGTTGTAAAATGGTCTCGCTGATGTGAAACATCTTTTGTTTCGGAAATATGCTCTGCATCAAATGAAAGGTCTTTCATTACTTTCATAAAAGCGGTGTGTTCTTCTGCTGTTAATGCTTCCATTTTTACAGAAGAAATTGCATTAAACAAGTCTTTGGCTTTTGCAGAAGCGGTGTTACCGTCTGATTGTATCAATGCTTCTTTTATGGCAAAGTAGTTGTCAAAAACCGCTTTCAGTTGGATTACCTGTTGTTCTTGTGTATGATTTTCGTGATTTTCCGTTTCAACTTTCGGTGTTTCTTTTGTGGTAACGGTTTTGTTCACTCTTTCATATTGGCAACATTGTGGCAATGCCGAATAAACATTGTCGGGTGCAAGAAATTGGTCGCTGTCGTAACCTGCCAACGCAATGCGTTTCAGGATTTCATCCTGATTTGTTTTTGTACTGTCATAAGTTAGGACAGCCGTTTTAGTGTCCTTGTTCCAATCTACTTGGGCTACTTTTTTTATGTTCCCTGCTTTTTCGATAGTGCTTTTGCACATACCGCAGTTTCCGTAAATCTTTACGGTTTCTGTTTTGGCGTTTTTAATTTGAGCGTTACACGCTGTGAATGAAAGCATTACCAATGCCGTCATTAAATATTTTAATGATTTCATTTTTTTAGATTTTAAATTCTTGTAAATATTAACTGTAAAAGCAAACATTTGCTTTCAATAGGGCAGACCTATGGCTGTCAGAGCAAGAGTTTAGCTTATTTTTGGCGGTAGCCAAATAGAATGGAAGCCCGAAGAAATGTATGTTTCTGTATAAAGAATACTTTGCTTTTCAACAAAGGAAATACGATGTTTCAGTTCGGAAACAAACGGAAGTGCAATAGTAAAATTTAAAGTCGGGCAATGGCAAGAAGGGTTTTTACATTTTCCACCACAACCGTCATCGTTTTTGTCTTTTTGTGAATGGTCTTTTTTGCAACAGTCTTTCTTGTCCGTTTTTGAAGTTCCTTTTTCGCAACAAGACTTTTCTGTTTTTTCAGTATTTGTCCCACAAGCATAAGTCAGCGTTGGTGTCAAAAAGAAACCAAGCATCACTATCAGCAATATGGAAATTTGTCTTGTCATACGTTTAATGGTGCAAAGGTACACTTTTTTTTTCGGTCGTTCGGTTTCTTGTTAGCACGGTCGTTCTTACGCTTGCAGGTAACGGTTGGATGTGCGCTGTGCGGGCGTTTAGCCCGCATAGGCGCACATCCGTTGTTAGCGGCATTTTATTATTTTCTTTATTTTTATTATCCTATCTTCATTTAGTATCTTGAGCCAATATGCTCCATCAGGAAGAAATGACAAATCATAAAAATCGTTATTGAGTGGCTGTTTTTGAACCAACCTACCGAACATATCATATAACTCGGCCTCACAAATATCACAGCCGATTATGTTCAATATTCCTGCAGTTGGGTTAGGGTAAACAATTACTTCTGGGAGCTTAGGTTCAATATTTACATCGGTAGTAACACAAAGCGTATCAATACATCCGTCCTTTGAAATCTTCAATACCCATCCGTAGGAACGTTCGGGCAGTACACACAATCTGTCAGTGTATCCGGCGACAACGATACTTCCACTTGGCATGACAGCTAAACCCCCAACGTAGGAGGGGGAGGCACATAATGTGTCAGATTCCCAAAAAATAGTATCTTGTCTATACCAGATACTATCATTGTTTGCTGTAAATTTATACGTAAAGGAGGGTAGAAATTGATACCCCCACGTTGGTGGGGGCGGTGGAGGCGTTATCCATTCCCCGGCTGCAACCCAATCTCCCTCTGGTGTAAGTTTGATGTCCACCACGGAATTACCCGCAATGGTGGTTGTGCTGAGCACTCGTTCCCATAAGATGTCGTCGATGTTTTCGCCCGTCCTAACAATCTTGCATTTTGTACCCCATTGGAACTGGTTTATCAGCTCGAATGTCCCCGTGCCATACAGCCATCCATCCGGCATTCTGTTCAGGCCCACGATGCCCGCTTGAGCGTTCATAGAGCTTTCACCCGAAACGAGCAAATTGCCCAAGCTGTCCACTTGGATTAGCCATGATTTAGTCCAGGTATCAGTCGCATTGTAAGGGGGCTCGCCCAGCCCTTTCGACTTGGCAGCACCAATTGCAAAATGGTTGTCGTCAACCTTTACCAGGCTGCCCATCACGTCCACAACCCCCGGCTGCCCATACGTCTTCTCCCAAAGGAAATTGCCCTGCTTGTCCACTTTCATCAGGAATACTTGTGTATCGTAATTTTGCAATTGTTTCCATCCTGACAAGAAATAACCGTCGTTCAATTCCAAAACCTTGCGGACGTCTCTTTCGAGTTCAGAATCATACTTCCTGTAAAACTCAATTTCACCTTCGTAAGACAATTTAATGAACAGTCCGTAGTCTGTGGCGAGGTTGGAACCTGTCATGGCATACCCCCCATCCGAAGTCTTTATTAATTCATAATTAGGCGCTGCGGCATACTCGTCCAATGGCGCATCCGGGTCGAGGTGACACTTATGCGACAGCACATTGCCGAGGGTATCCATCTTGACGAACAAAAGCGCTTGCTGCCCGAAAGGCGTTACGGGTGGGTAACAGGTGCCGAAAAGCACCAGCGTGTCATTGTCCAACAGCACGTTGGCGAATGCGGAGCCGGTAATCTGTTCCTGCTCAAAACCATACGTCTTGTTGAAGCCCGGCTGTCCCGTTGCATAAAACACGGGGAAAAGCAGGGTTATAAATATCCATTTCCTCATGACATAAAAAGTTAAGGCCCTCCGCACCTGTTTCGGGTGCGGAGGGGCAGGTTGACAATCTTGTTACTTGTTGACGACGATTTTGCCGCTCAGGCTGTACAAGCCGTCCTGAGAGGCGAGGCGGTAAACATAGATGCCGGTGGGCATCCCTGTTGCGTTCCAGACCGTGTTCACCCTTGGGGCCTTGCCCTCCAGCCGTTGCGACCAGACCGTTTTTCCGTTCATGTCCGTCACGCTGAGCATCATTTCCATTCCCTCGAGCGCCTTCCCTTCGATGGCAAAGGTCACGTTGCCGGAGGTAGGATTTGGCGAGGCCGTGAGCACCAGCCCGTCAGCATTTTCGGGCAAGTCTTCCTCTTTGCCCTCGCCGGAGCGTTCGCCCACTTCGCCTGGCAACTGGTAGAGGGGCGGATAGTAGCTGCCGTACATCGTCCTGATGTTCTGGGCAAGCACGGCTGCCTCCGAGCCGTTGCCATTGGCGTAGCTGCCCAGTGCGTCCAGCGTCTGTGCATTCAGGGAATACACCGATTGGGTGCCTATCAGGTTCACTATATCAACCAGGTCTGAAAAATCGGCAGCGTCTTCCTCATTAAGGCCGAACACTGCGGCAGCCTGAGAGAGCACAGTACCGGCCATATCGGGTTGACCATTAGCAAGGTAGTCCCTTGCCAGTTGAAGCTGCGCCGCTGGGTTATCCATCCGGGCAAACCACGCCTGAAGGGTGTCCGGGTGGAAGGTGGCGGTGTCGTAAAGCAGGTGCAGCGTCACCATGAACGAGGCCTCGTCCATGGCATGGCGGGCGTAGGCCATCTCCTGTCCCTTCTGTTCGGCCAGTACCGTGTTGCCGTTCGCCACCGCAGCGTCGTAGGATGTTTTTGCCACATTGTACTCGCCCTTCCTGACGAAATAGTCCGACTTGATGGCTTCCAGTTCACTTTGCTCCTTGCAGGGTGGGTCGCAGTAAATTGAAGGGCAAGCATTTGCTTGGGCATTTATTTCAGTAAAATTCCCTGATACAGTAATCGGGTCTTCCAGCGGAGCATTTGGGTTCTTGTGGTACAGGATTTGAGAGCCCCCCAGGTTCTGGAAGTCAATGGCGATTTGGGAGAACCTGTTGCCGGCTGCATTGTAAGTTGCCGGATTCGGGTTGGTCAAAAGGCCCTGGTCCCTCCTGATGTTTGAGCCGGAAAGTACGGAGAAGTCCGCTGCAGTGACCCCTGTGTTGGTGTTACACAGGTAGTGCAACCCGTACGAAACGTTGGCAAATGGGTCAAGGTAACTGTTTGTCTTCTCGGCGATGTTTCCGAACCTGACCCCGTTGTAGGTGTTGCGGCGCAGCACGTTGCCGTCGAAAAAACCTAAATCCTTGCTGTACGAGCCGACCGTATTGGTCACATTGCCCGCCACCTTCTGGAAGGTGTTCTCCTGGAAGGTGAAGCCCGACATGCCGGCCTCGAAGAAGGTTCCGAACTGGGCGTACTGCCCCTGCGCCAAGGAGGCATCTGGTACGTTCCCAAGGTTGAAGACATTGAACAGCAGGGTCCCCTGGCTCACGGCCTTGTTGTAGATGCCGAAGTAGCAGCCGTTGAACCTCGCCCGCTGAACGCTGAAGGGTTGGTTGCCCACCACGTTGGCGGTGTAGATGGCGTAGCCGAGGTTGCTGAAAGTGGTGTGGGTATAGTCGTTGCAGGGGTACGTGTTGCCGTTGCAGGCGGACTGCACCCTGAACCCCGCATCGGTGGCATGGATGCCGTAGCCGTAGCCCACGATGCTGCCCGGCGACGTGCTCTGGTTGTTGGCAAATGAGCTGCCCGTGATGCCCACGCCCCTCACACCCTTCATGTAAAGAAAGGCCTCGAAAGGCAGCGGGTTCGGGTAGCCGTCGTCGGTGATGAAGGTGCAGCGGTCAAATGAAGCAGAATAGTTCTGCACCTGCCCGGTAGGCCCTACCGGATAGGGCCAGAAATTGTTGTACGGCGCAAATTCGACCGCCCGGCGGTTGTTGATGAACGTTGTGCCGTTACAGGAAACAATGCCCCCAGCATTGGCAAAATAGTCCGGCCCCCAGAGCTGTACGCCGATGTCGGCGTTTTCAATGACCGACCCAGGGTAGCCGACCAGCCGCCCCTGCCCGTTCACACCGCTGACGGTGTACTGCGACTGCGAGGAGTTGCCCCATACCTCAACCCCCTTCCAGGGCGTTCCGCAACTGTTGGTCAACGTCCCGTAAAGGTTGAGCCTTGCGTTGGGCTTGACGATGAGCCTGCCGTTGCCACAGAAGCGCACCACCACGCCCGAGCCAATGGTCAGGGTCGAGCCTCCCTCGATGGTGAGGTTGCCGCCGATGAGGATATTGCCATTGTTGGGCAGGTTCGCCGTCGTCCAGTTGGTAGGTGTGGATGGAGAGTTGATGACGATGTTCTCCCCGTAATAGCCCGCTATGCCCGTACAGCGCTGGTTTTCGTCCGACCACAGGTTCGCACGGACGTTGTTGAGGGCGAAGGTGTACATCCGCTCAGCCTGGCCTTCGGTGAACCTGAATTGGCAAGGATGCGCATAGGACATATAATTGTCTTTGGGGTAGAGGAACTGCCCCTGAGGGAAGCCAGCGCATTGCTCGCAATTTGTGGGGATGTTGGCACAATTGGACGTAATAAATGCATGACGGCAGGGGTCAGTGTCGCAAACCCTGTCGCCGTTCTGGTCACATGGGGAGTTTATGTCGCAATTGGAAGCGCACGCATCCGAAGTCCAGTCCCCAGACATGGTAAAGGAAGGCATAGTGCCCAAATTCATGTGCAAGCGTATTTAGATTGTTTCCAGTGGCTGTTCCAGTGGTCCCGAAGTATCGGTGAGCTATCACGATGCCGTCCAGCAATGAATTCACTCCGGGGAAATACGCATATCCCCCAATGCCGCTATTGTCGTTACAATCGCTGTCGGGAAGGATACAGCGCACTATCCACACGTTAAGGTACTTCGACGGGTCCCAGCGGCTGAGGTTCTTGATGGTGATGTCGGTGGCGTGGTTGGACAGGTCGGCATCCGGCACAGGGTATTGCACCCTGTTGATGCCGCTGGTACAGTTGCCATTGGGGTCAATTCTGGCAAGTACGAGTTGGATTTTCGTGTCGAAACCACCTTCCCCACCCGCAAGCTGGTTATTGGCTTGGGCTATGGCGTCCAGTACTTGGGTGTCCGAGATGTTCTCCGTTCCGTTGTTGTGGATGATGTGGACAACGGTCGGGATTTCGTAGGTGCCGTCTGTGGGCCCTTGCCCTTGGCCGGGGTTCTGTTCCATTTGGCCAATCAGAGTCAAGTAAGCAGGGTTTTGCTGAAATTCGGCCTGCATGGCCGCTTCAAAGCCACAGGGTTCGGTTTGGGCATTTGATGAGTGGGGCATTGCCCAGAAAAGGCAATACAGAATAAGACTGGTGGTTGTTGCAAACTTTTTCATGATGAGTGAGTTTGAAGGTTAACAAATATAGGTTGATTTAATTTTTCTTGCAGTATAATCTGTCCTCCATCGCCCTTCCCTATTCTCGTTTCAATCCGCTTCTCCCTCTTCAACAGCTTATAATTTGTTCACTTCGAGGGCGCTTTTTCTTTTTTTCTCTATTTGCCGCTAACGGTTTCGGGCTTTGCGTTCGGGCGGGTTTTGGAGCACAAAACTGTCAACCAGCATTGAATTTGAATAGAAGCACAAAGCTCCAAGTTTGCACGTCACCCCGCCTGACGCAAAACCCGTGTTATGCCTTCGCCCTTCTATTTCTGTGGTTTTTTTCATATGTAGGTCAGGTTTGTTTTGACTAGCGTTGGCTTATTCAGTCTTTAAAAATCGTCTCACTTGGTTATCTGTCTTTATAATGTAAAGTCCTGTTGGCAAGTCTGAAATATTGACTTGGGTTGTTGGTTGGCGGCTCTGTCTTAACAATTGTCCTGTCGAACTATAAATTTGGAAGCCTTTTTTGCAGTCAATATTGATGATTGTATTTGCAGGGTTAGGAAAAATTGAAACAGTACCTTGATTTGTATGTTCTGTTATACTCATTACTGTATGATTGAAATAATTAGAAAAAATCTCACAGCCTTCTTCAGAAGTATACTTAACCGAATAATTACCGCTTTGCGTTGGATTAATGAATTGATTTGTTTCTCCTGTCAGTATTGTGTCATTCAAATACCATTGATTACCGTTTTGGTAGCTTGATTGCAATTGATTGCCGTTAAGTGTTATTGTCGGTTGCTGTAATTTTATTGGAATAATTTGCTCCACGAGATTTCTTAATTGAGTATGAGTTGGTTGAATAATTCCTAATGTTCTTCGTACAAAAAATACACAGGCAATATTTCTGCAACGGTCAATCCAAGGCGTAAAACCAAAAGCACCTTGACTACCGTATTGTGTTGTTTCACCATTGGTTTCTTGTTCAACCCAAACGCCATAGCCATATCTGAAATTTTCTCTTAATGGGTCGCCTGAATAAGGAGTGCTATTTAATGGAACTCCATTTGTCTGGTCACTTTGCATCATTTTCACGGTTAAGGAGTCAATAACTTGAGCGTTGTTGAACTTACCATAGTTCAGAAGCATAATAAGTAGTTTAGAAAAGTCTGGCATAGTGGTACCCATTCCACCGGCTATACGATAGTTCGTTGTTGCACCTAAAGCTACATAGTCTGTATTTGTCATTCCCAGAGGAATTGCAATTTTTTGCTGAAAAAGGCTATCCCATCTCATTCCTGTTGCAATTTCAGCCATTCTTCCTGCTACGTGCATACTTACACCACCGTATCGAAATTCAGTGCCAGGCGTAAATAAAATGGGAGTATTCAACCCAATACTATCCACCGCTTGTTGCAATGTGTAGCTATTATTAGAGATATATGGAGATTGTCCCGGGAGTCCGGATGTATGATTCATCAACTGGTGAAGCGTAATGACTGGCTTGCCGCTAAAGCTTGGAAGAAAATTTTGAACTGTATCGTTTGGAGATAAATAACCTTCGTCAATTAACTTCATAATCAATGCCATTGACGGCATTTTTGAGCCTGAGGCAATTGCTTGATATGTACTGCTGTTCCAAGTTCCCCAATACTGCTCGTAGATTACACTATCACCTTGCACTATAATAAATCCGCAGTTCTGACCTGCTTGACCAACAACACTTATACTGTCTGTGATGAGTTGTGTAATAGGTGTAAAATTGAATTGAGCTTTTACATTTGTAGTAAAAGCTACTAATGCTATAAATGTTATTATTATTTTCATATCTTGTTGTATTCCTGTTTTCTTTTTGATTATCAAAATTGTCCAAGGTTTAAAATATGTCTGTCATTTGTTCTTGGCTCGTTGTGTCGTCTTTTAGGGTGAGGCATAACGTTTTTCGGGCTTTGCGTTCGGGCGGGTTTCGGAGTACAAAACTGTCAACCAGCACTAAACTTGAATAGAAGCACAAAGCTCCATGATTGTACGTCAGCCCGCCTGACGCAAAACCCATGTTAGCGGCTGGTGTTCTGTCCGTCTTGTCATTTATTAATTTTTAAAAAGCTTGCATTGATGGCAACTACAATCGTACTAACACTCATCAAAACTGCCCCCATAGCAGGACTTAGCATAAAATGCGGATAAAGCACACCTGCTGCAAGTGGAATAGCAATCACGTTGTAACCAACTGCCCAGAGAAGATTTTGAATCATCTTTTTATATGTCCGTTTACCAAAATCAATCATTTTTACTACATCTCTTGGGTCGCTGTTTACCAAAATAATGTCGGCTGTTTCGGCTGCTACATCTGTTCCTGAACCTATTGCAATACCAACATCAGCTTGTGCCAATGCGGGTGCATCATTCACACCATCGCCTGTCATTGCTACTACTTCACCTTTTGCTTGATATTCCTTTACTTTTTCCTGCTTTTCGTGAGGCAATACGTTGGCGATATAATCGTCCATTCCTAATTGCTCTGAAACTGCTTTTGCAATTTTTTCATTATCACCTGTAAGCAAAATGGATTTGATGTTCATTTTTCTCAAATCGTCAATAGCTTCTCGTGAACCTTCACGGATACTGTCTGCCAAAGTAATGATGCCGATTACCTGATCATCAATGAGAACGAAGTTTACCGTTTCGGCTTCCTGATTGATTTCGGCTGGAACTTCTGGCATTTGAAGGTGGTTTTCGGTGAAATAATTCGGACCGCCAGCTACGACATTTTTACCGTTTACAACACCTTTTACACCTATGCCCTGCATATAGCTGAAGTTTTCAGACTTCCACAATTCCAGGTTTCTTTCTTTCAATGTTTTTAAAATCCCTTTTGCAATGTGGTGTTCGGAGTATTGCTGAACGGCTGCCGCATATTGTATCATATCATCGGCAGAATACTTATCCGTTAATGGAATCACTTTTTCCACAGCGTGAGAACCTTTGGTTAATGTGCCCGTTTTGTCAAAAATGATGGTGGATAATTTTCTTGTGGTTTCAAATGCAGTTCTGTTGCGAATGAGCAAACCATTGGTAGCTGAAAGTGTTGTAGATATGGCAACCACTAAAGGAATAGCCACACCCAAAGCATGCGGACAAGCCGTCACCATAACCGTAACCATTCTTTCCAATGCAAAAGCAATATCTCCGCTACTACTAAACCAATAAATAAAAGTGGCTACACCCACGGCAATGGCAATATAGGTCAGCCATTTGGCAACTTTATCGGCCAGGTTTTGTGTGTTCGATTTTGCCGCTTGTGCATCCTGAACCAAATTGATTACTTTATTAAGGTAACTGTCTTTGCCCACTCCGGTTGCTGTAACTCGTAAGGCCCCTTCACCATTGATAGAACCTGCAATTACTTTTCCGCCTGCTTCTTTTTTGACAGGAACACTTTCGCCTGTGAGCATACTTTCGTTTACATACGAAACACCATCAATAACCAATCCATCGGCAGGAATTTTTTCACCCGGTTTGATGATAATGGTTTCACCATTTTTTAAGTCTTCGAGTCTTATTTTTATGGTTTCACCGTGTCGCTCCACAGTAACATCGTTGGGTAAAAGTGCGACTAATGACTGTAAGGCTTTTGAAGCCGCCATTGTAGAACGCATTTCCAGCCAATGCCCCAAAAGCATAATCACGATAAGCGTTGCCAGTTCCCAATAAAAATCCATTCCCTGAAGTCCAAAAGTAACCGCAACAGAATAGATGAAGGCAACAGAAATAGCGATTGCTACCAGAGTCATCATTCCGATGGCTTTGGCTTTAATTTCGCCTAACATTCCTTTGAGGAAAGGCATCCCTCCATAGATATAAATGAAAGTTCCCAACGCAAGTAATACATATTTATCTCCCGGAAAGGAAATGCTAAAACCAAACCATTCCTGTATCATGGGCGATAAGAGCAAAATGGGAACGGTAATGATTAAACTTACCCAAAAACGTTTCAGAAAATCATTTGTATGATGTCCTTCGTGTTTGTCGTAACCGCTTTCTAAAAGCTGGCTATGGTCTTCGCTATGATGCGAATGTTCTTTGTGGTCGTGATGATGTTGGTGTCCGTGATGACTATGCGTTTCTTTCTTTTCTCCACCCATTGGCACCAAATCCATTCCGCAAAGCGGACATTTTTCCGGTTCGTCCTTAATCACTTGTAAGTGCATTGGACAGGTATATTTTTTCATACTCTTTTTGTCTGTTGATATATGTTTGAAGTGTCGTTGTACACTTGCCGCTAACGTTTGGCGGCTTGCCGCAGGCGGGGCTTTTTAGCACTACCATTCATTTGGAAAACCGCATTTCAATTATACGAAAAAAACTGTCAACCGAAGAACTGCACCCCCGCTTGCGGCAAACCGCTGTTGGCAGCTGGCGTTCTTGTCTACCGTGTTTGAAAGTTCCTGTTTGCTTGGGGTTTACGTGTCATTGTCTATTTACTTTTTTGTCTGTCTGTGTTGGTTTGTGCTATGGCGTATTTTAATTTTTTTCTAAAAGCGGGGGAGAAAAAATTTTGAAATTCTTCTTAGGTTGGGGCAGGCACACTCTTACCGCATTTTTGGTCTGTGCGTTGGCTGGTGCGAATGCGGTATGTGCGTGACTGCTGTATGGGCTAAAACGTTTCTCCTAATTGTCTGAACATTTCAATTGTATTCATATACAAAACATTTAATGCAATACAAGCATCAGGAATTTTAACCTTATTTTGTCGGTTTGGATCGCTAACTTCTTGCGTTACTACAAATTTGTTTACTGGGTCTGCAAGGCAATACGCTACTAAAAATGCATCTGCTTCATCAGCATTTAAAAACTCATTCAAAGCATTGGGTAAATAATGGCCGCTTCTCGACATTGCCCAAGCTGTAACTTGTCCATACGCTGCCATTACAACGGATGAGTCTTTGAAAAAGTCTTCTGGTAAATTGTTTCTGCACCATTCTTCTAACGCATCATTTTTGTCGTATAGCTCTTTTTTTACCTTGTCAATGCTGATAATCCTGCCTTCTTCTGCTAGTTGCCGAACTTTACTCCAAAATCCCGCAGCAACGTCTATCGGATAATGAAACCGATGAGCCTGAATAAAAAAGTTGCTATCTAAGACATATACTGGCATTCGGGCTATAGGTGTTTAGAGAAGAAATTTTCAAACGTGTCGCCCTTTAAGCCCGTAAGTTTATAGGCATCACGAAATAATAAATTACCAGATTTTACTGCCTGATTTACATGACTGGCAAATGTGATACTGATTCGCTTTTTCGTTGTTGCGTAAAAATCACCTCCAGAGCCTTGACTTTCTTTTTTTGCAAATTCACGATTAGAATATTCTTCATAAAAATCAAAAAACTGTGGTCTTGTGATTTTACCAGTGTCTAATGCTCTGCGGGCAATTACAATTTCACTTACTTTAAAATAGCGAGAAGCATAAGTGAAATTATTGGGTCTGTGATTCCACACTTCATTAAATTCCTGCTCTGGCACTAAGAATTCAGCAGCTACCTTGTCGCAAAAAATTTCTATTGGGTCGTTAGCAGGTTGAAGTCTTCTAAAATCAAATCCTGCACTATGACCTGTCCATATATGAGCCAACTCATGCACAATGGTAAACATCTGTGCAGATTTAAAATCGGAATTGTTCACGAACATAAACGGAGCATACTCGTCCACTAAAACAAAACCTCTGCACTCGTCAACTGGAATGGGTCTATGTGTATTGTTTTCAACTATTCCGTTGAATATTGTAATTATACCTTTGTCTTCAATATGCAAAACCAAATGGTCTTGAGCTTCCTGCCATGTTTTGAATCGGCTTGCCCAATTCTCAGGTAATTGAAGTGTTTGGCGAATATCTGCGACAATTGCTTTTACATCATTGCTATTGCTGTATTTGCCAACGTAAGGCAAACGCTGAAAATCATTGTCTTTCAAATAGTTTTTTAACCAGTCTTGTCTCTGTTGAAGCAAAAGAATAGTATCATACACATTTACACTGATTTTTTCTGCTTGATTTCCGTTTGTACGGAAAAACGGAATAGGAACTTTTTCCTGTGGTGGTTGCGGTAAAAAAAGATACCCAAAAGGGAGATAGACTTTTTTAGAAAATTCTTCTAGTTGTTTTACTGTGGGCTTCTTTTGCCCTTCAAGCCAATCTAATATTTTCGGAAACTTTTCAGCAAATGCGGGCACATCATACCCAGCCCGGGCAATAGCCCAGGTTAGCATGTTGTTATTTACATTTACTTCATTTCTCATGGCTCAAATTTACTCATATTGTTTAAATTTGTGATTTCCAAACTTGCTTTTAAAGTCTTGGTTGGTTCAGTTGTTTGAAATCATGGCATTTACACGAGGTGACAGCTGTTCTTCTGTCAAAATTTGTTACTCTTTTTCGTGTCAATGTCTGCTGTATCGTGTCGTTTTACGCTTGCTGCCAACGTTTTGCAGATTTGCGATGGGCGGGATTTTAACCACTAATGTTGATGCGAAGCACAAAACTTTCGGCTACCACAAAACTGTCTGCGGAGCACGAAACCCCGCCTATTGCAAATGTGCTGTTACCTGCTGGCGTTTTTTGTCTTTCTATTAAGTCTATCGTCACAATATTATTCCAGCCCATTTAATTTTCTAATCCATTCGTTTACTTGTCAAGAAGATTGTTTAATGTATTTATAAAGACCTGTTAATACTATGCTACAAACTACAATCATAGCAAGAGCAAGGGAAATAAGTAAATAAGAAATTAATCCTTCAATAATCGCTGTCCCTTCTTTTCCACCAGCAATAGGCATCATTTTTCCAGCACCTGTTATAGCGGCAATCGTCACTGCAACAAAATTTGCAAATGAGCCATAAATTGCCAACCAAAACGTTGTCTTTAACCACTTGTCAAGTAAAATAACCTTGCTCCATATAAGTCCAAGTATTACCAAAAACATTCCATTCAATGTCCCTTCAAGATGTGCAGAAAGCCCCATTCTTGGATTTTTCATTAGTGGAATAAATAACGCAACGAATAGTCCAAATAAGAACAAGACTATTCCCAGAAATAAAAGCCAGTTAGCATATTGTTTTGTTTGCATATTGTTTTTCATATCTTAATTATTTGTTGATTTTTAATTTTCATTTCTATTGTCGTTTGGTTTTAGTCACACGCTTGCAGGTAACTCTTATAATACACGCAACCCGCGTATATGTTTGCAAAGTAAAAAAACAAAAATCTAAAAAACAAATTATAGGTGCTAATTTTTTTTGAAACCCTGATAATCAAAAATATAGACTCGCATGACAATACAAAGTGCGCAACATAAATATCCAAAATGCGCAAGTATCGTTGTTGGGTTTGTACACAAGCGACAATACAAAATGCGCAGGGTTTAATCCATCATATCCAAAGGACTTTTTATTTTTTTAATGCTCTTTTCACTTACTTGGGTGTAGCGGAGGGTAGTGCTTATGTTTTGATGCCCCAGCAGTTCTTGTATAAAGCGTACATCTGTACCGTTTTCGAGCAGGTGTGTGGCAAAACTGTGCCGCAAACCGTGTATGCCTACCACTTTGTTTATGTTGGCTTTTCGCATTGCGTCCTTAAACACCTGTTGCGCACTTCTTATGCTGTATTGTTCGCCGTGTTGTCCTTCAAAGAGCCACTTTTTTGGCTTGTATTGCTTGTAATATTCGCGCAACTGTTCCAGTATGTTTTGTGGTAGGTTCACGTAGCGGTCTTTTTTGCCTTTGGCACGTTCTATAAATACTTGCATATTGCCACTATCTATGTCCGTTATTTTTAGGTTCACTATTTCGCTCACACGCAGCCCCATGCCGTAGCATAGTTTCAGCATGGTATTGTGTTTTAGGTTGGTAGTTACGGCAAAGAGTTTTTTTATATCGCGCACACTAATTGTTTTGGGCAGTATCGAAGGCTTTTTAGGGCGTGGTATTTCGTAAAACATACGCTCTCGTTTTAGCACCTGTTCAAAATAAAATTTCACGGCATTTATGCGACTATGCAACGTATTTTCTGATAGTTTGAGTTTGTTGGCGCAATACAAAAAATAGCCGCGGAGTTGGTCGGGCGTGAGGCTATCTATATGCTTGTCTTTGAGTAGTTGTAGCAGTTGGGCAAACTCGTTTCGGTAGGTTTTTAGTGTATTTTCGCTGTATCGTTTCAGTTGCAGGGTTTCTACCAATTTTTCAAGGGCAGGCACATTTACGGGGCAAATGTGGCGCAGTGCCTCCTTGCCAATAGGTTTTGGAGGCTGCAAACCAAACTTTTGGCGGTATTGTGGCGTATCGCGTACGTACCACGCTTTCTGCGTTTGGCTCCACCGCACTCCTACCAATTTTTTTACACGCTCAATCAATTCGGCGTTTTTCTCAAATACTATAAAAATCACTTTTTCGCCTCTATGCTCACTTAGCTTATACGTTACTTTTGGTTTGTTCATGTTTTCTTGATTTTGCTTTTTCCAAAAAAAGAAAATAAAACGCTAAAAAACAAATTCTACGCACTATGTTTTTGGAATAGCCTCATGCCGTATCGCTTGCCGCAGGTGCGGCGGCAGCCTCGCTTTGCGGTAAGCGAATGTTAGTGACGGTTCCATGTGATGTGTCATAACGTGGGATTTCGTGATGAATGCGCCCATCATAAGCAAATATAACCAACCTCTCAAACATCTACCGAACTTTTTGGGGGTTGTCCC
>Ga0101944_10002309_pt1 | contig 31547 bp, 23 predicted proteins | sample DewCreD2012metaG_FD_75245 | JGI IMG/M metagenome (GOLD analysis project Ga0101944, IMG submission 75245) | Hot spring sediment bacterial and archeal communities from British Columbia, Canada, to study Microbial Dark Matter (Phase II) - Dewar... ... | reverse complement strand
ACCCCTGGCGGCGCCTGGGACGATCTCGAAGACCCGAACATTACCACATTCACCCCCGATGGCACCATCCTGCCGGGCGATACCCTGCGTTACACCATCACCGTCGAAATTACCGAACGGTCCTCGGCGCCGCTGACCAACCCCACCATTCAGGATACGCTTCCGCCCGCCACGGATTTTGTCTTCGTGCGCAACGGAACCGCTCGCCTCGATGGCGTTGACCTGCCGCCGGCTCAACAGCCCGCCTTTTCGCGCACGGGTCAGGTATTGACTTGGGAATGGAACAATCCCAGCCCGGCGCTCACCATCACACCGTTGTCCCTCGGAAGCCGCTTCCTGACCGTGGAATTCTTTGCCTACATTCCGCGCGGACAGGCTCCCAACACCTATACCAACGACCTGTATGTAGTGACCGATTCGGTGGACGCGTTCTGTGAAACCGGCACACAGGAAAATGATGCCAACAACGGCGATGTGGATGGCGACGGCGACCCCACCGACCCCGCCTGCCGCGCCCCCGATACCTATATCGTTGAACGCTCGGCGGCTTTGCGCGGCGAAAAATGGATTCGCAGCACCGATCCCGCCAACAGCCAGATCGTTCTTGCCACAACCTTCCTGCCTGACGTTTCCTGTCCAAACGGTGGCACGGTTGGTCTGCCTGGCGGCGGAAGCAATCCGTTTACGCGTTATCCGTGTATCTCACAGGCATTTCCCGAAGATTCGCTCGACCCCGGTCAATTTGTTCCTCCCTCGTCCAGCACCACCCTGGACGATTTCGAATACAACCTGCGCATCTTCAACGACGGCAACGTGCCGATGCTCAGTTATGTGCTGTATGACATCCTCCCTTACGTGGGCGATACCGGCTCGGGAGGTGTGCTTTCCTCTGTGCCGCGCAACTCCGAATTTCGCCCGATCCTGCGCGGACCTGTGGAATTCATCAGCGGACCCGGCCTGACCAGCGCCGATTTCACCATCGAATACAACACCACCGCCAATCCCTGCCGTCCCGAAGTATTCGATCAGCCAACAGGCACACCCGTCCCCGCCGGTTGTAACGACACCTGGACGACCACCTGGTCCACCGCGGCGCGTTCCTATCGCATCCGCCTGAATCCGGGCGCGTTGATTCTCCCCGCCTCCACCTCGTCCGAAGTGCGCTTTGGCGTCCCGATGTACATCCCCGCCGACGCGCCGCCCGCCGGCTTCGACGCGAACGACGCGCTTTCGCATGAGATTGCATGGAATTCGTTTGCCCATGTCGGCTCCTATGACTCGGACCCGACGCCGGCTGTCGTTGTTCAGGATCTGCTCGCCTCCGAACCGCGCAAGGTGGGCATCACAGTCCCGGAGCGAATGAGCGTTGGAAACCGCGTCTGGCGTGACGCGGACAATAGCGGCACGATCAACCCGCCCGACGATACCAATCCCGGCATTCCCGGCGTGACCGTCAATCTGTACCGGGATGTGAACAATGACGGCGTTCCCGACGGCGCCGCCATCGCCACCACCCTCACCGACTCCGGCGGCTACTACCTGTTCAGCAACATCCCCTATGACTCGGCGGACATCAACAACAACCGCTACATCATCGGCATCCCAGCCGCCAACTTCAATGCCGGCGCACCATTGGAAAATCTGCGCAGCAGCAGCGGCACACCCGCCAGCGTTCTCTACACCAACCCGCCCCTCAACACCACCGACAGCGCCGATGACGGCATTGACCCTGTCACGCCGGGGCAGGAAGTCTTCAGCGCCGCTTTCACCCTGCAACCCGCCACCGAGCCCGTCTCCGAAACCGATTTGTCGAACAACGACCGCGACGGTCTGCCCGGGCAACGACGCGGCGTCAACGGCGAACGCGATAACAACAGCGACCTGACCATTGACTTCGGCTTCTTCGGCGGAACCGACATCCCATTCAGTATCGGGAATCACGTCTGGTACGATAATGGGCAGGTCTCGCCGGGCGTCTTCAACTATGCCCAGCGCAACGACGGCATTCGTCAATCCACTGAGCCCCCTGTGGTCGGCGTGACGGTTCGCTTGTATCGCGATGGCAATGCCAATGGAATTCCCGAGCCAACGGAACTGATTCGTTTCGATATTACGGATGCTAACGGTTTTTACTTGTTCGACAATCTCGACCCCGGTCCCTACTATGTCGAAGTCGCACCGGGAAATTTCGCCGCCGGTCAACCCCTGGCTGGATGGTACAGCAGTCAGCCGACCGGTACCGAAACAGTCGGCGTCAATGGCGGCACAACGACCGCCGATATTGACAACGACGACAACGGCATCAACACGAACTTCCCTGAAGTCAACGGCGTATTCAGCGGCGTCGTCATCCTGACCCGTGGAGTTCCCGAGCCGGCAGGTGAAACCTACCTTAGCGGCGAACCCGACCCGGGCGCTCCCGCCAACCAGGGCTACAACCCAACCGGCTGGGACGGACCGGGATCCATCGGGCGGTTTGGTGAAACCGACACCACCAGCAACGTCGCCATTGACTTTGGCTTCATTCCTCCCATGAGTTTGGGCAATCGCGTCTGGATTGACGAAGGCGCGGGAACCGCTCCGTTCCGTACGGGTTACAACAATGGAGTACAGGACGGAACCGAAGCGGGTGTCGGGAACGTTCGGGTGGAACTTTGGCGTGACACCAACGGAACCCCCGGCTTGCAGGTCACAGGCGGCACGCCGGATACCTTCCTATACTTCACCACAACCGACGCGGCAGGCTATTACTTATTCGACCGTCTGCAGCCGGCAAACGACTACCACCTTCACATTCCCGCTTCGAACTTCGCCGGAGGCGGACCCCTCCAAAATTACCTCAGCAGCACCGACGCGAATCAAACCACACCGCCTGCCGACGATTTCGAAGACATGGACGATGACGGTATTGACAGCGCCGCGCCAGCCACCACCGGCATCACCAGCCCCCGCATCGAACTTGCTTACAACGGCGAGCCGCTCACGCCCGGTGATGAAATTGACATCAACAACAGTGGAACCTACGGTCCACAAAATCGCGGCAACTACGGACAGGGCGACAGCGACAGCAACCTGACATTCGATTTCGGTTTTGTCCGCCCACCGCGCAGCCTCGGCAACCGCCTGTGGATTGACGCCAACAACAATGGCCAGATTGACGCTGGAGAACCTCCCGTTCCCGCCGGCGTGCGCGTCAGTTTGTATCTGGATGCCAACGCTGACAATCAGCCGGATGACTTGGGCACCATCGGCGACCGCACAGACGATTGGCTCGCCTTCGATCTCACCGACGCCAACGGATATTACCTGTTCGACAACCTTCCTCCCGGCATTTATATCGTTGGTGTGGACCGCGTCAACTTTGCGGCCGGCGGTTTATTGGAAGGGTACAACAGCAGCACAGGCTATGTGGACAATGCGACCAACAACACCAACCAGCTCGATAACGGCGTTGACCGCCTTTACCGCGCCGACCCTGTGGCTTCACCGCATGGCATCCTTTCGACCCGCATCAACCTGACGGTGACGCCCGTCAACGCGCCGACAACCGATGAAGCCGCCGGAACCGTCAGCGGAGACACCGGCACTGCCGCGGGCTATAACCCCACAGCAGGCGACGGTCCCAATTCGCGCGGGCGCTTCGGCGAGACCAACAACAACAGCGACCTGACCATAGACTTTGGCTTCTTCATCCCCATGAGCCTCGGCAACCGTGTCTGGCGGGATGACGGTACGGGCGGCGGCATCTACAACAACGGCATCATGGATGGCGGCGAACTTCCAATCCCCAATGTCCGGGTCGAACTCTATCGCGACGCAAACCTGGACGGAGATCCAGATCCCGGTCTGGTGGCTTTCGATGTCACCGACGCAGACGGCTACTATCTCTTCGACAACCTGGCGGAAGGCTCCTACGTTGTCGTCATCCCGGCGTCGAACTTTACTGGTGCCGGCGCCCTGGTGGGGTACAACACCAGCACTCCCACTGGCACGGAAAATAGCGGCGTGCCGGGCAATCCCTACACCCCCAACACCGACCGCGACGATAACGGACTCAATACCGGTGTGTCTCCAACCGTCGGCGGGGTTCGAAGCGGCACCATCACCTTGACGCATGATACTGAGCCGAGCGGTGAAACCGAATTAAGCGGGCAAGCCGATCCCGGAGCGCCTGCCAATCTTGCCTTCAATCCAACGGGCTGGGATGGTCCCGCCTCGCGCGGCCGCTGGGAGGAATCCGACAGCAACAGCAACCTCACAGTTGACTTTGGTTTCATTCCCGTCTTTGCACTGGGGAACCGCGTCTGGTTCGATACCGATAACAATAGCGTCATCACGCCGGGCGAACTGGGCGTCAATGGCGTCAGGGTTCAACTCTTTGCGTCGGATGGCGTAACCGAAATCAACGTTGGACCGGACGGCATCCTGAACACAGCCGATGATGCGCCCGGCGGCATGCTGACCGCAGGCGGCGGATATTACCTGTTCGATAATCTGCTGGCGGGCGATTACCTGGTTGTCCTGCCTGCCAGCAACTTTAGCGGCGCGGGCGTCCTTGCGGGGTACTGGTCGTCAGGCACCGTCCGTACAGCCGACGGCGCTGTGATCGAGCCTGTTGCCGTCGCCGCCAACAGCGATATCGATTCGGATGACAACGGCACGCTTCAGACCAGCGGCGTTTTCAGCGGTTCGGTCATTTCCTCCGTTGTGACGCTTGGACCTGCAACCAACGCGGAACCCGCCGGCGAGTCGGATTTGGATGGCGGGAATCAGGGGCAGCCCGATACCCAAGCCAACATGACGGTTGACTTTGGCTTTTACACCATCACCTTGGGAGATATAGTCTGGAACGATCTCGACAACAGTGGTTTGCTCGACGGCGCCGAAACAGGCTTCAACGGTGTGACGGTAGAACTCCGCTCGGGAGATAACAGCGCCTCGCTGGGCGTCACCACAACTAGCGGCGGCGGTTTATACGCCTTCAGCGGCTTGCCCGCCGGCGATTACATCGTGCGCCTGCCGGTCTCCAATTTCAACCCCGGCGGTATTTTGCGTGATTACCGCTCCAGCACCGGTCCGCTTCCGCTCAGCGCCTACGAACCCGCGCCGGATGCCGATGTAGATGCGACCAATTCCGATGATAACGGCTCTGAAATGAACGGCTTGCTGGGTCTGGGCGGTTATATCGAGACCCTGCCCGTTACCTTAACTCCTGCCTTCGAAGAATCCGCCAGCAATGCCACCGGCACCACCAGCGAATCTCGTGTGGATTTCGGCGTACATCGCAACCCCCAAATCGACTTGACCGTTACCAAGACGGACAACCAGAATTTTTATATCGCAGGCGGCACATTGACCTATGTCGTCACCATCACGAATAACGGTCCTGCCGATGCCAACGGGATGACGGTCAGTGATGCGCGCCCCGCCCAAATCGCCTCCTGGACGTGGGCTTGTGCCGCCGGGACACCCGCCGCCTACAATTGCACCGGCGACGCCGGCAACCCTGCCACTTTCACCGACTTGCTTGATTTGCCTCAACTTGCGTCTGTGACCTACATTGTCACCGCGCAGGTCTCTCCAACGGCGACGGGCGATTTGGTCAACTCGGTTGCGGTTACGCCGCCCGCTGGCATGACCGATATGACCCCGTCGGATAACACAGACGAGGATACTAATGGGTTGGCTTCCTTGATCGTTACGAAGGACGACGGCATTGAAATCGTCGCGCCGGATTTCACCGTGACATACACCATTACCGTGACCAATACCGGTACGGCGGACTTGAGCGGGATTGTACTGACAGATACCGTTCCTGCCGGCATGTCCTTCTTGGCGGCGAGCGGCGGCGGAATTTTCTCCGGCGGGCAGATCACCTGGTCTCCCTTTGGGCTGGCATCCGGGGCGTCTACATCGTTTACCGTCCAACTCCGCGTGGCGGATGTTGCCAGTTTGGGAAGCATCACTTCGTTTGCCAACACTGTCCATGTTCAGGATGACGGTACAAATACGGGCGGAACGCCGGTTGAGTCCGAAGATACCGATACCGATACGCTTGCCAATACCAACGTGAAAACGTTGACGGGCACCAATCAGACCGATTCCATAACCCCAAATGTGTTGATCGGCGAAATTTTGACCTACAGCATACGCATTGACGTTCCCGATGGCACCATCAACAATCTGATCGCTGTGGATGTGCTCGACCACGGTCTTGCCTTCGTAGGGTGTGACCCCACCACGCCCATCTCGGCGGGCAGCCTGATTTTGGGGCAGAATCCCTGCACTACCCCCGGCGCGTTGACCGTCCAGGCTGAACCGGTGACGGATACCGACCCCGCCAGCGAGGACGCCGGTCGGCGCATCACTTTTGACTTCGGATCGGTGCAAAACAACAGCGGCGCCATGCAATCTCTCGTGGTGAACTATCAAGTTATTGTCCTCGATATTGACGATAACGTCAACGGCATCACGGGGCTAAACAATCGCGTGGAATGGCAGTGGGAAGGTGGAACGCTTGCAGGCTCAGCGACCGGAGTGAATATCGTTGAGCCCCAGCTTGACATCGTGAAAACGGTGGATCCTCAGGTTGCCGTTCTCGGCAGTACCGTGACCTTTCGAATTGACATTAGTCATACGGCGGCGAGTACGGCGCCGGCTTATGATGTATTACTCACAGATACCCTTCCTGCCGGTCTAACGCTGGTCCCCGGTTCGGTTATCGTGAACGGCTCTGCGGGTTTGCCTGCCACCACTACCACCATCACGGGGACGCAGCTCAGCGTATTCTGGAGTTCCTTCCCCATCGGAGAAACTGCCACGGTGACGTTTAGCGCGGTGTTTGTCGGTCCCGCTCCGGTGGTGAACACCGCCAATTTGGAATGGTCCAGTATTCAAATTGACCCCAACCCGCCGCTGACGCCGCAATCTGCCTATAACATTTATTCCACTGAACGCCGTTACGATCCGCCCAGTCAGACCGTGAACGACTATCGTGTGACTTCCTCTGTGACATTGTCCGAGCCGAATTTACCGGCGACTGGTTTTGCTCCCAACGTGGTGACAACGCTGGGAAGCCCTTCTGTGAGCTATGCCCAGCTTGGCAATGTAACCGTCGAGATCCCCTCGTTGGGAGTCCACATCCCGATCGTGGGCGTGCCGTTGAAAGACAAAGGTTGGGATGTGTCCTGGCTGGGGAATCAGGCCGGCTGGCTGGAAGGAAGTGCATTCCCCTCCTGGAGCGGCAACAGCGTGCTCACCAGCCATGTTTACGACGCGAACGGCTTGCCCGGTCCGTTCATTCATTTGAACAAACTCAAATATGGCGACAAAATCGTCATCCATGCCTACGGCGCGAAATACATCTACGAGGTGCGCTCCAATACGGTGGTGAGTCCGAACGACTTGTCCGTTTTCAAGCATGAAGAGAAAGCGTGGCTGACCCTGATCACCTGCAAGGAGTACGATGCAAAGACCACTACCTACAAGCGGCGTGTGGTGATACGGGCTGTGATGATCGGCGTCGAAAGAGAGTGATGAATCAAACACGGCGCTCCATGAGGAGCGCCGTGTCGTTTTATGACGGACCTTCGTACTTGAACGAAACCTTCACCTTGGCGCGGTAGGCTGTGACCTTGCCGTTGTCCAGCACCATGTCCAGTTCGACCACCTCCGCAATGCGCAAATCGCGCAGGGTTTGGGCGGCGCGCTCCACGGCAACGGCGGCGGCTTTTTCCCATGAGTCGGTGCTGGTGCCGACCAGTTCGATGATTTTGTAAACGCTGTCTGCCATTGTTCACTCCTTTTGTGTCACGGCTTTTCATCACTATACAATATTTTCAACGGCAATACAACTACCTCGTTTTCATCCGCACATCCACCGCCACCGCTCCTTGGCTCGACACGCACAGAGGATTGATCTCAATCTCCAATATGGATTCCTGTTCGAGCGCCAGCCGTGATAATTGAATCAGGACATCCACGACCGCCTCCTCGTCGGCGGGGGGGATGCTGCGAAAACCCTTGAGTTTTCGACCTGCCCACGTTTTGCGGATCATTTCCTGCGCCTCAGCCTGATCCAGCGGCGCCAGGGCAAACGCCACATCTTTGAGCCCTTCCACCTCCACGCCGCCCGAGCCGAACATCATCAGCGGACCAAACTGCGGATCGCGCACCATGCCCACGACCACTTCCTGCCCTGGGGGAACCTGACGCTGGAGGTGAACTCCCTCGATACGCGCCTGCGGGTTCGATATTTTGACTCGTTCCATCATGTGCGCGTAGGCAGAAAGGAGGGACGACACATCTTGGAGGTCGAGAACGACACCGCCGACATCCGACTTGTGCAAAATGTTCGGTGAGGCAATCTTCATCGCAAGTGGATAACCAAGTTCACCGGCAATGACGGCGGCTTCCTCTGCGCTGCGCGCGAGCCGCAGGGGTGCAATGGGAATCTGGTAATGTGCCAGCAGTGTTTCAGCCGAAAGGTTGATCGGGGATGAAGAAGAGGATGCCTTTGGAAAAACCGTCTGCGCTTCACGCTGAATCAACTTTGCCCGCATGGCAAGCGCACCCAAAGCCGAGGCGGCACGTTCGGGGAACGGATAGGTCGGCACGCAGGCACGTTCGAACGTTTGGGCGGCTTCATGAACCAGGGTGGAACCCATCAACGCAACGGCAACCGCTTTGTTGTGCTGGCGAATCGTTTCAACCAGCCTTTCTGCCGCCTCCTCCGCTTTGAACATAGGCGGCGGCGGCAGGATGACCAGCGCCGCATCCACGTTGGGATCGGCGAGCAGCAGGTGCAGGCAATCGGCGTAGGTTTGCGGGGAGGCGGAGGCGAGCATGTCCACCGGGTTGTGGATGGCGGCGGAGGGGGGCAGGATGGCAGATAATTCTTTCAGCGTGGATTCGGTCAATGGGGCGGGAATCAGGCTGTTTGTCTCGAGTGAATCGGCGGCAATGACGCCCGGTCCGCCGGCGTTGGTGAGGATGGCAATCCGATTGCCGCGCGGCAGGGGACCGTTTTCCAGCGCTCTTGCCCAGTCGAACATTTGCTCGGCGGTTTCGGCGCGCAGGATGCCGGCTTTGGCAAAAGCGGCGTCGAAGGCGGTATCGGAGGCGGCTAAGGCGCCGGTGTGCGAGGCGGCGGCTTTTTGTCCCGCCTCGAAGCGCCCGACCTTCAGCGCAATGACGGGCTTGTATTGTGTGACCTCACGCGCCACCCGCACAAACCGTCTGCCATCCGAAACGCCTTCCATATACAGCGCGATGACTTTGGTGTCCTTATCCTCTGCCAGCAGGGAGAGCATATCCGTCTCGTTGACGTCCGCCTGGTTGCCGAGGCTGACGATGCGCGAAAAGCCGAAACCTTCGCCGCGCGCCCAATCCACAATGGACGCGGCGAAAGCGCCCGAATGGGAAACGAACCCGACGCCGCCTCGCGCCGGCATGGGCGGCTGGAGGAAGGTGGTGTCGAGGGGGAGGTGGGTGTCAATCACGCCGATGCAGTTCGGACCGAGCAGGCGGATGCCGTGCGCCCGCGCAATGTCGAGGCATTGTCGTTCGAGCGCCGCACCTTCTGCGCCTGTTTCGCGGAAGCCCGAAGAGACGATGATGGCGGCTTTGATGCCGCGCTGACCGCAGGCTTGAATGGTTTCTGGCGTCGCCTGCGGCGGAACGATGAGGACGGCGAGGTCCACAGGGTCGGGAACGTGGGCAAGGTCCGCGTGAAGCGGGCGCCCGAAGAGTTCGCCCTGCCTCTGGCTGACGAAGTGAATCGCCCCGGAGTATCCGCTTTGCACAAGGTTGCGCGCCGCGCCATATCCCAGTTTTTCGGGCGAAGAGGATGCGCCGACGACCACGACACCTTGAGGTTTGAAGAAGGGAAGGAGGGAGGTGTCCATGCGGCGATTAAACCACAGTTGGATTTTTCGAGCGGCATTGCGCCGAAAATTCGATAGGGTCAATTTTTCCCCAGAGATGTGCCGCCCTTTGCCGCTTGTTTTACCACCGCTCCCAGTGCACCACGTCTTCCAGCGGTCGGCGCCCGCCCTTCTTCGGCGCGGCGGATGACTTCTCCTCCTCCAGCGGATACCCAAACGACAGCGCAATCCGCAAATGCCACTCGGGCGGGAATCCCAAAATCTCGCGCGCCTTCTCGAACTCATAAATCGAAGCGGGAACCGAACCAACCCCCAACTCCCATGCCGCCAACTGCATGAATGCCGCCGCCTGCCCCGCATCGAACATCGTTTGAAACTTCGCGTTCGGCTCGGGCGTCAGAATGGCAACCCCCAACGCCGCCCCAGCCAGATGCCCCGCCCATGTGCCGCACTCCGACAGTGCCTTGAGTATGGACTTATCCCGAATGGCGATGAACTGCCACGCCTGCTCGTTCTTCGACGACTGCGACCTGCGCCCCGCGTTCAAAATCGTCCGCACCGCCTCCTCCGGCAACGGCTCGTCCTTGAATTTCCTCACTGCCCGCTTTGTCCGTATCGCCTCCAAAACATTCATCGCTTCACCTCTTTCTCGAACTTGTCTCACGAATACCCTGTCACGCTGAGGGAGCGGTTGTCGCGACCGAAGAGTCTCTTGCTTTTGGCCGTAGAGACCCTTCGCTGCGCTCAGGGTGACATTTTTGAGAGGACTTGTAATACCCATTCCTCACTCCCACAGTATAATTCACTCCAATGAATGAACCGCTTAAATTCAAACCCTTTGGCATTTCGTCGTTGATTCTCGTTCTCGTTGGCTGGGGAGGCTTATATTATCTCATTACCCAAACGCTCCCCTACGTCTGGGCGCGCTGGGGCTTTTTCGTTCTGGCGTTTCTGGCGCTTACCGGAACCATCCTGCCCATCGTTTACTTCTTCCACAAGCGCTTTCCCGATGAAACGCCGGTCGAAGCCAATGTCATCGTACGGCAGGCGCTCTGGTTCGGCGTCTATGGCGCAACCCTTGCCTGGCTCCAGTTGGGGCGGCTTGTCACCGTCTATGTCATTCTGGTGCTGGCGGGCGGTCTCATCGCCATCGAATACTTTATCCGCCTGCGAGAAAAATCGCACTGGAAGCCCCCCGTCCACGAAGATGAATAACCTGCGCGATCTTCCCTCCGTCGAACAATTATTACAAAACGCGACGCGTCTCATCGAGACGTATGGGCGTCCGCTGACTCTTGACGCGCTCCGAGAGACCCTCGACGGTGCCCGCGCACGCTTCAAGCTGGACCCCGAAACTGTTCTGCCCTCTACCGATCTGATCCTCGCCCAAGCCGAATCCCGCCTCGCCGCGTGGACGAAACCCGCGCTCCAGCCTGTGATCAACGCCACCGGCGTCATCCTGCATACCAACCTCGGGCGTGCGCCGCTCTCGAACGCCGCCATTCGGGCGATGAGCGAAGCCGCCGCGAACTACTCCAACCTCGAATACGACCTTGACCGAGGGCGGCGCGGCTCGCGGCTCATCCACGCCGAATCGGTGTTGCAGAAATTGCTGGGCGTTGAATCTGCGCTAGTGGTCAATAACAATGCCTCGGCTGTATTGCTGGTGTTATCGGCACTGGCGAATCGAAAGCGCGTCCTCATTGCCCGCTCGCAACTGGTCGAAATCGGCGGCGGTTTCCGCGTGCCTGATGTGATGAAACAATCCGGCGCGAAACTCATCGAGGTGGGGACGACCAACAAGGTGAAACTTTCCGACTACGAAAACGAACTGGCGGAGGCGTCGCTGGTCATGCGGGCGCACCGCAGTAACTTCAAGATCGTCGGTTTCACCGAGGAACCCGAACTCAAAGCGATTGCCCAAGCCGCACACAAGGCGGGCGTGCCCGTGGTGGATGACCTCGGCTCTGGCGCGCTGATAGACACCGCCCGCTACGGTCTTGCCCACGAACCGACCGTGCAGGAATCGCTGGCGGCGGGCGTGGATATCGTCTGCTTTTCGGGCGACAAACTGCTTGGAGGTCCGCAGGCGGGGCTTATCGTTGGCAAAAAGGCTTTGCTCGATACCGTGAAGAAACATCCGTTGGCGCGGGCTGTCAGAGCGGATAAAACGTGCCTGGCGGGCATTACAGCCACGCTGACGCATTACCTCAAAGACGAGGCGGAGCGGGAAATTCCGGTTGTGCGGATGATGTCCATGACGGCGGAGCAGGTCAAAGTCAGGGCGGAGGCGTGGCGGGAGGCGCTGGGGCAGGGCGAGGTGATTCGGTCGGAATCCACTGTCGGCGGGGGAAGCCTGCCGGAGGAGACCCTCCCGACGTTTGTCCTGTCGTTGACTGTCAAATCCCCCGATACGTTTTTGAAAAAACTGCGTGGGGCGAATCCGCCGGTCGTTGCGCGGACGGAAAACGACAAGGCGCTGTTCGATCCGCGCACGGTGTTGAATGACGATATCTTATTGAAGATTTTGAAGGAGACCTTGCATGATGACCGTTGAGGTGCCGATACCCGATAAAAAGAAACCGCCCGCCTTGAAATTTCCCGACCGGTGCGTCCATTGCGCCAAGCCAAAACACATTGTCCTGCCGATGAAGTTGAACATGGGCGTGCAGAAGAGGAACGGCGAAACGGTGATGATGGATTTCCCCTGCCCGTTGTGCGCCGCGTGCGAGGCGAAGGAACGCAGGATTACGTACGTAACGCTTGTGCCGTTCGTGATGGCGGGGATCTTAACGTGTGTGCTGACATTCATTCCCGCCTGGTTGATTGCTCCCCAGGGAACCACACTGCAAACACGCGATTTCGACTTGGTCTTCGGCGCGTTTGTCGGTATGATTGCCGGGCTTATCGGCGGAACCCTCGTCGAATTTGGGCTGAAGCTTTTGTTCGCTCCCGCTTACGGACGATTATTGTTGAAACGACCGATGACAGTCCTCAGTCTGTTCAACGATTCGGAGAATGTGATTGGACTGTCTGCCAGGTTTACGGAGAATAAAAAATCTTTGCAATTGACCTTTGAAAACGATGAAGTTGCAAAAGAATTCGAATCGCTCAACATTCTGGAGAAACCATGAAATCCGACATGGATGCCATCATGCAAGCCAGCAACCTGGACGCCTTGATTGTCTTCGGTAATGCCGAACACAACCCGCCCATGTATTACCTGACGGGCGGCGGGCATGTGAGTCACGCCACGTTGATCAAGAAACGCGGCGAGGCGGCTGTGCTCTTCCACAATGACATGGAGCGCGACGAAGCCGCAAAAAGCGGATTGAAGTGCGCGCCGTTCAGCCGGTATGATTACGATGAATTGCTCAAAAAAGCGAATGGAAATCACGCGCAGGCGGCGGCGCTGCGCATGGAGTTGATGCTCAGGGATTGCGGTGTGATAGCGGGGCGTGTGGGCATTTACGGCATGTATGATGTCGGCACGGTCTTTGGGCTGTTGAGCCGCATCCAAAAATTGATGCCGGAAATCGAGTTTGTCGGCGAACGAAGCGAGGGATCCGTTTTTCTGCGCGCCATGGAGACCAAGGACGAAGGAGAGGTGGAGCGCATCCGCCGGATGGGGAAGATCACGACCGAAGTCGTCGCTCTGGTGCGGGATTATCTGACCTCCTGCGCGGTGCGCGAAGACGAGGTGTTGCTGAAGGAAGACGGTACGCCGCTGACGGTGGGCGATGTCCATCGAAAAATTCGGCTTTGGGTGGCAGAGCGCGGCGCGGAACTTCCGTCCGGTTTTATCTTTGCCATCGGGCGCGACGCGGGTGTGCCGCACTCGTCGGGCAACCCAAGCGACCTGATGCAACTTGGCAAAACCATCGTCTTCGACATCTATCCAGCCGAGGCGGGCGGCGGGTATTACTACGATTTCACTCGCACGTGGAGTTTAGGCTATGCCACACCCGAGGTGCAGGAACTGTATAACCAGGTGAAGGAAGTCTTCGATAAAATGATAGACAACTTCGACTTGAACACTCCGTTCAAGGATTACCAACGCATGACTTGCGAATACTTTGAATCGAAGGGGCATAAGACCCCCCTGAACACCAAAGCGCCGCAGGAAGGGTACGTTCACAGTCTGGGACATGGGGTGGGGCTGAACATCCACGAGCGTCCGTTCAGCGGCTTGCAGACCGGCGACGACCAGCGGCTCGCGCCAGGCGTGGTGATCACCTCCGAGCCGGGGTTGTATTATCCCGAACGCGGCATGGGGTTTCGTATCGAGGATACGCTATGGGTGCGACCCGATGGAAAAATTGAAATCCTTGCGGAATACCCGTATGACTTTGTTCTGCCGATGAAGAAGTGGCATAAAGGGTAATGGGTAATCAGTAATTGGTAATTGGATGATCCATCTCCAATCCGTCACGCTCCGTCCCTTTCTACAGACCGAAGCGGGTGAATTTCCGTTTTCGATTCCAGTCGTCCGTTCTCTACAGGAGATCACATTCATGGCGCCGGTGACCTTCCTCGTCGGCGAGAACGGTTCAGGAAAATCAACGGTTCTCGAAGCCATTGCCTGCGCGGTGGAATCGATCACGGTCGGCGCAGAGAGCGTGAAGACCGACAAGACCCTCGCTCCGATCCGCAAACTGGTGGGATACTTCCGCCTGGCGTGGACGAAGCGCACGCGCAAAGGTTTCTTCCTGCGCGCCGAGGATTTCTTCGGGTACGCCAAGTCCATGCGGCAAACGCGCGAGGAATTGGAAAAGGAACTGAAGGACGTTGACCGCGAGTACGAGGGACGGTCGAAATATGCTGCAGACCTGGCGCGATCCGCGTATCAGGGACAGTTGTCGGCGATGCAGAACCGTTACGGCAGGGACCTCGACAACTTCTCACACGGCGAATCCTTCCTCACCCTGTTCCAGGCGCGCTTCGTCCCGGACGGCTTGTATCTGCTCGATGAACCCGAAGCCGCCCTTTCCCCCATTCGGCAGTTGACGTTCATCTCTGCGATGAAGCAGATGGTCGAGCAGAATGCCCAGTTCGTCATCGCCACGCATTCGCCCATCATCCTGGCGTTTCCCGGGGCGCAAATCCTGCAATTTGCGGACGGGAGGATTCAGGAAGTACAATACTCCCAACTTGAACACGTCCAATTGACGAAGGACTTCCTCAACCACCCGGAAAGTTTTCTACGATATTTATGAGCAGCTTACCCCCCGCCCGCATCCTCGCTATCGAAACCTCCTGCGACGAGACCGCCTGCGCCATCATCGAAAACGGACGCGCGCTTCTTGCCTCCACCGTCGCTTCGCAGATGGAACTGCACGCCCGCTTCGGCGGCGTTTATCCGGAGGTTGCCTCGCGCCAGCATGTGCTGAGCATCGTCCCCGTCGTCGAACAGACACTGGTGCAGGCGAACGTCACCCTCAACGACATAGATGCCATTGCGGTTACACGCGGACCGGGGCTGGCGGGATCGCTGGTGGTGGGCATGAACATGGCGAAGGGACTTGCCCTCGGTACGGGCTTGCCGATTGTCGGCGTCAACCATCTCGAAGGGCATATCTATTCCGCCTGGGTGTACCACGCGGGCGAAAGCGCCCCGCCGGAGCCGCAATTCCCCTTGATGGCGCTCCTGGTCTCGGGCGGACACACTGAACTGAACCTGATGACCGATCATTTGACGTATCAACGCCTCGGCTCCACCCTCGACGATGCGGCTGGAGAGGCTTTCGATAAAGTGGCGCGTCTCCTCAGCCTTCCCTATCCCGGCGGACCGTCTATCCAGCGGGCGGCAGAGGGGGGCGACCCGGCGCGTTTCAAATTCCCGCGCGCCCGCCTCGACTCGCCCTATGATTTTTCGTTCAGCGGCTTGAAAACCGCTGTGTTATACGAGGTCAATGACTTGAAGAAGAAGAACAAGTTTCTGCCTGTGGAAGACCTCGCCGCGTCCTTTCAGGCGGCTGTGGTCGAGACGCTGTTCGAGAAGACCATGCAGGCGGCGCGCGAGTTCAAGGTAAGGGAAATTCTGGTGGCGGGCGGGGTTTCCGCCAACCGCGCCCTGCGGAATGTCTTTATGTCGCAAAGGGAGTTCAAGGTCAATATTCCCGCCTTTTCATTGTGCACCGACAACGCCGCGATGATCGCCGCGGCGGGATATTACCGTTATGGGCGGGGTCACGTCTCCGGGTTGGAGATGGATGTTCAGCCGACGTGGGCGCTCTCTTGACCATAGACCGCGGATGAGGGACGCAAAACGTCCCGAAGGTTCTTGTAAATCAAGGGATTTTCCAATCCAAACCTTCGGGACGGTGCGTAACATCAGTTTAAAAACCCAAACCGCCTTTGGCTTGCCCAAGCCTCCGGCGGTTTGATAGGAGAATGCATTTGTCATTATATGGACGGGCTTAAATAAAACCTGAACCTAAATTAAAAGGAATATAAGAATTTTGAAGTCGTGGGAGGCGTTAGCGGCGTCGGGGAGAGATGGCTTGGGAGGTGAGACAGGTGAAGGGTCGAAAGATGAGGCGGATTATCCTTCCAGTATCAGAGTCCGATTTCGAGCAGGCGGTCGAGTCCGCTCAGGTCTTTGTGCAGGCAGATTTCAGCGTGAGGGAATGTGCTGCGGGCGAGGTGGAGGGTCTGCGCCCCGAGGGTGGATTCGATTTCGAGCAGAATCAGGCTGTTGGGAGCCATCCATGCAGGGGCGAGGCGCAGGAGTTTGCGGAACAGGTCGAGACCATCGGCGCCGCCGTCGAGGGCGAGCGTTGGTTCGCGCCTGTAGACCGGCAGGTTGTGCAGGGTTTCGGTTGGGATGTAGGGCAGGTTGGCGCAGAGCAGGTCAATTTTGGTTTCTGGATTTGCGATTTTCGATGGGTCGGGGAGCAGGTTGCATGCGATGAACTCGATTCGATCCAGGACGTGATACTTGCGGGCGTTGTGTTGGGCAACCTGCAGGGCGGCGGGGGAGATGTCGGTGGCGAGCAGGCGGGCATTGGGGATGTTGACGGCGATGGTGATGGCGATGATACCGGAGCCGGTGCCTACGTCGGCAACGGTGCGGGGGACTTTGAATTTTTGCAGCCAGGCGATGGCTTTTTCGACGAGCAGTTCGGTCTCGGGGCGGGGGATGAGGACATCGGGGGTGATGTTGAAGTCCATACCGAAGAATTCCCAGTGACCGAGGACGTAAGGCAGCGGTTCGCCTCTTTCCAGACGGCGGGTTGATTCTTCCAATTGAGCCTGCTGCCCGGCTGACAGGGTGAGTTCGGGGTGCGCCAAAATCCATGTGCGCGATTTGTCGAGAATGTGGGCAATGAGGACGGATGCGTCGAGGGCGGGAGTGTCTGTCAGGGGGGCGAGGCGGGCTGTGAGGTCGGAGAGAAGCGATGGCATGAAGGTGGACGGTGGACCGTGGATGGTGAGCAGCGGCATGCTAACGGTGTTTGATCGCCAGGAGGGAGAGGTATTCAAAGGCGATGTTGGCGGCAAGGATGGCGGTAATGTCGCCGTGGTCGTAGGGCGGGGAGACTTCCACGAGGTCGAAGCCAATCAGGTTCAAGCCGTGCAGTCCGCGCACAAGTTGAAGCAGTTGGTAACTGGTCAAGCCGCCGACTTCGGGGGTGCCGGTGCCGGGCGCGTAGGCAGGGTCAACCGAGTCGATGTCCACAGTTACATAGACGGGTCCCTTCATCCGCGTGTGGACTTCCCTGAGGATTTCTGTCACGCCTTTTTCCATCACTTCATGGATGGTGACGAGGCGGGCGCCAAGTTTGCGGGCGTCGTCGTAATCGTTCTCGCCGCTGACTGGTCCGCGGATGCCGACTTGCATGTATTCGCCCTCGCGGATCAATCCCTCCTGCAAGGCATAGCGAAAGGGTGTGCCATGACTGTACGGGACGGCTTCGAACTCCGCTTCCCAGGTGTCAATGTGCGCGTCAATGTGGACGAGGGAAACGGGTCCGTATTTTTTTGCATGGGCGCGCAGGAGGGGCAGCGCGATGGAATGGTCGCCGCCGAGGGTGATGAGAGTTGCGCCTGCGGCGATGATTTCGCTGGCGGTTTCGGTGATGGCGGTCATGGTGTGTTCGATGGAGGTTGGGATGACCGACACGTCGCCGTAATCCACTACTTTGAGGTTTTTCAGCGGCGTGACATTGAGGGTGGTGTTGTGTCCCCAAATCATCAGCGAGGCTTCGCGGATTTTGCGCGGACCGAAGCGGGTTCCCGTCCGATACGAAGTGCCGCTGTCGAAGGGAATGCCCAGGAGAGCGGCGTCCACGCCTGTCAATTCGCGCGTGACCGGCAGGCGCATGAAGGAAGGAATGCCCATGAAGGGCTGCAGGCTGGCGCCGAAGGCAGGGTTGTCGTTCATTTGGGTTCCTCTGTTATTACAGCGCAAGGTTGGGCGGACGTAAGAGAACGTCCGCCTACACCACAGCGTAAGAGACGCTCTCTAGCGTCGAACTTTGCGCTGGAATATTAAACACAAAAGACACAAATTCGTGTGCTTCGTGTCCCTCGCGGTGAAAACTACTCTTCTTCTTCCACGCCGCTGGCGGCAAGTCTTTCCGCTTCATCGCGCGTGGACAACTCTTCGATGAATGCGTCTATTTCGCCGTCCATCACGGCGGGCAGGTTGTAAATGGACAAGCCAATGCGGTGATCGGTGACGCGGTTTTGAGGGTAGTTGTAGGTGCGAATCTTTTCGGAGCGTTCGCCGCTTCCAACCTGCGAGCGGCGGTCTGCCTCGAGCGCGGCGCGGCGCTTCGCTTCTTCCATTTCATAGAGGCGGGCACGCAGGATGCTCATTGCCCGTAATTTATTCTGTAATTGCGAACGTTCATCCTGACAGGTCACCACCATACCGGTTGGCTTGTGATACAGACGCACGGCGGTGGAGTTCTTCTGCACATTTTGCCCGCCCGCGCCGGAGGAACGATAGACCTCAATCTCGATGTCGCTTTCGGGGATGTCAATTTCCACCTCATCCACCTCTGCCAGCACCGCCACCGTCGCCGTGGAGGTGTGGATGCGCCCCTGCGACTCCGTCGCCGGCACACGCTGGACACGATGCACGCCCGACTCATACTTGAGCTTCGAGTAAGCGCCCTTGCCGCGAATTTCGAAAATCACTTCCTTGTAGCCGCCCACGCCGATGGCATTTTCCGAAAGGATTTCGGTCTTCCATTTTTTCTCGTCGGCGAAACGCGTATACATGCGGAACAAATCGCCGGCAAAAATGGCGGCTTCGTCGCCGCCGGTCCCGGCGCGGATTTCCATGATGACATTCTTCTCATCGCGCGGATCCTTCGGCACCAGCATTCCTTTGATCTGCCGCTCGAGCGCCTCGATCTTCGGCGTCAGTTCCTCGATATCCGCCTCCGCCAGCGCGGTCAGTTCCGCATCCTTTTCAGACGTCAAAATTGTCCGCGCCTCCTCCAGGCTTTTCAACGCCTGACGATATTCCCGCGCCTTCTCGACGATTCCCTCCAACTCTACGCGTTCCTTGTTGATTTCCGCCATGCGTTGGTAGTCGTTGCCCACCTCGAGCAATTCTTTGCTGAGTTGTTCGTAGCGATCTTCAATCCCTTTCAATTTATCGAGCATGTTTCCTCATCACAAGGGCGAAGTCTTCCCGTCCCGTCGTATCAGAATAAAGCGCGGCAATCAGCGCCGCGCGGCAAGGATTATATCACCCCTTGTGGGGTATCGCCCTGAGAACGTGTTTCAAAGGTTCCCACCATGCTTCCGGTGCGTCGGATGCGCAAGCGGGCATCCTGCGACAGGTGTATGCATCTCCTTTGTCGCTTCTAATTAAAAGACGCCGCCGCCGCTAGGACCATCGAAAGCACGATCATGACAGACAGGATGACAAAGATCATTCTCATCATCCGCGCAGACCTGACAGTGGGGTCCATTTCTCTGGGTTGAGGTTTGTTCTTGAACTTTTTACCTGCCATACTCTCTCACACTTTCAACTGTTCATCAACGTCGGCGCAAGAGAACGCCGACTGTGCCGCTGGAGTTCTGAAAATCTCGGTCGAACACTTCTCTCAGGTTTGCAAACGTTTGTCGAAGGCGGCTGACATCGCCTTTTCCAGTTCCTCGAGGGTGACCGGCTTCGTCACATACGAATCGGCGCCCAATTGCATCGCCTGGTCCACCGTGACATCCGCCGTTTCCGAAGAGAGCATCACAATCGGCAGATCTTTCGTATCGGGACGCCGCCGCAGGAACTCGACCATGTCCAGCCCGGTCACCTCGGGCATGTTGATATCCAGAATGAGCAAATCCGGCTTCCTGCCGGAAACGATCATCTGCGCCGCCGCCCGGACGGTGTGAAAAGCCATCACCTCACAATCGAGCAGTTTCAACATCAGCCCGATGGCGCGGTTCATCTCTTCGTCGTCGTCAACAGTCCAAACGGTTTTCATTCCAGATGCGCCTTGACGGCGTGTGCCGTTTGTTCCGGCACCACCGCCTTGAGTTCCTCGAGGGAAGCGTCCCTAATCTTATCCACAGAGCCGAAATGTTTCAAGAGCGCCCTGCGGCGGGCGGGACCGATACCCGGGATCGTATCCAACTGCGATGCCATGCCCAGCTTCTGTCTCTTTTTGCGATGGGCTGTAATCCCGTACCGATGCGTCTCATCGCGGATGCGCTGGATGAGATACAACCCCTGCGAATGACGCGGCAATAACAACGGTTCCGACTTGTGCGGGAAGAAAATTTCCTCCCGCTGTTTTGCGAGACCCACCACCGGCACTTTGTCTGCCAGCCCGAATTTTTCCAGGACTTGCACAGCGCGTCCCAGTTGACCCTTGCCGCCGTCAATGATGATGAGGTCTGGCAGGAAAGCGAAGGACGCGTCTTTCTTTGCCCCCACCTGATTCTGTGATTCCTCAGCCGCCCGCCACCGACGGAACCGCCGCGTGAGCATTTCCTCCATCGAAGCGAAGTCGTCTGGCGCACCAACTACACTCTCGATGTTGAAGCGGCGATACAGTTTTTTATCCGGTACGCCCTGGGTAAACACAACCATCGCTCCCACAATTGCCGTGCCCTGCGTGTTGGAAATATCGTAACATTCGATGCGGTTGGGCGGCGCCGGCAACCTCAGCGCGTCGTGCAGTTCCGCCAGGGCGGTTTCCTGTTTGTGCGTATCCGCCTGCCACTGGGCGCGCAGGGCTTGCAAAGTCTCGGTGGCGTTTTCGGCCGCCATCTGCACCAGTTCGTGCGGCTGACCTTCCTTCGGCACGAAAAACTCCACCTTTTTCCCGCCACGCTTCGAGCGCAGCCATTGACCGATGATCCGCGCCTCCTCCAGTTGCTGTGGGAGCATCACCTGCTCCGGGATGTTGGCGGCTTCGGTGTAGAACTGGGTGACGAACTGCTCCATCACTTCGGAATCGGCGGTATCCTCCGTCCCCTCGAGGATGAAGTATTCGCGCCCGATCAACTTCCCGCCGCGGATGAAGAAAACCTGCACGCAGGCTTCCCCGTTGCTACGCGCCATGGCGATCACATCCGAGTCGAGGTAATCGGTGGCAAAGACGATGCGCTGTCGTTCGATGATGTTCTGGATGGCTTTGAGCTGGTCGCGCAAAGCGGCGGCTTTCTCGAAGCGCATTTCCTCCGATGCTTTGAGCATTTCCTTTTCGAGCCGCTGAACGATGCCTTCGCTGTGTCCGCTCAGGAAATCCATCAAGTCGGAGATCATTTGGCGGTATGCGGCTTGGGTGATGGCGCCGATACAGGGAGCGGTACACAGTTTGATGTCGTAGTACAGACACGCCCGCTGGTCTGTGCCGGTGATTTCGCGGTCGCAGGTCAGATATGGGAAGACCTTCCGCAGGACATCCAGCGTCTGATAAACCGCCCACGCCGAGGTGTACGGACCAAAGTAACGCGAGCCGTCCTCCACCATTTGCCGTGTGACGCTGACTTGCGGGAAGGGGTCTGCCCAGTGAACCTTGATGTAGGGGTAACGCTTGTCGTCCTTGAGGCGGACGTTGTACTTGGGTCGGTGCTTCTTGATGAGGTTCATCTCGAGGATGAGCGCTTCGAGGTCCGACCCGACGACGATCCATTCGATATCGGCAATTTCGCGTACGAGACGGCGGGTCTTGTTGTCGTGACCGGCATCGGCATGAAAGTACGAACGGACGCGATTCCTCAGGTTGACCGCCTTGCCGACGTAGATGATCTTCTCCTCGGCGTTTTTCATCAGGTAACAGCCGGGTTTGGTCGGCAGGGTGGCAAGAATCCCCTGGATTTTTTCGGTGACTTCCATAGAAAATAATTTTACTGCAAGTATAGCGTTTACATTACGTTTACTGTTTGATTGTTGCAATCCATTTGGATTTATGCAATAATGAACGAAATCATTTCATGGAGGAACTCATGAACGAACAATTGAATGCCCCTGTATCTCCGGAGCCGTCTGGTTTTGCAGGCTGGTTTACCATCTGGCTGAATGCTGTGACCAAGCCAAGCGAACAAGCCTATTCGCTCCTGGCCGGTTCACCGGATGCGCAAAACAACACCCGCGCATTCACATGGATCTTTCTTGCCGGTACCCTCTCGGCGATTGTAACCGGCATTTTGCAGGCGTTACTTGAATTTGCGGGGTTTGCCGCGCGGTTTCCGGGGTTTCCAGAAGAGATTGCCGGTAACGCTCCGCGTAATGCGGCGGTTTCGCTCGGAATTTCCCTGTGCACATCGCCGATTGCCGGCGCGATGTCGGTGGTGTTCTTCGCCATTTTTGTGGGAATTATCCAATGGGTGGCGACGATGTTCAAAGGGACGGGAAATTTTTCGCAACTTGCCTATGTCACAGCCGCCATTTCCGTGCCTTTTTCGTTGATTTCTTCCCTGTTCGCTCCCTTGTCCGTGCTGGGCGTCGTGGGATATTGTTTCAGCGGCATCAGTCTGCTGTTGGGATTTTACGCCATGTACTTGCAATTATTGGCAGTGAAATCGGTGAACAAGTTCGGCTGGGGCGAAGCGGCGGGTTCCTACTTCCTGCCGGTTTTCCTGTTCCTATGTCTCTGTGTGTGTGTGATCGCCGGGTTGGTGAGTGTACTTGCCCCCATGATGGGCGACACCTTCAGATTGATCAATTAACACCGACGCCGCTTTTGTTGGGCAGTCTCCAGCGATTGTTGGAGACTGCTTTTCGAAGGCTGACCTGTTGTGAACGAGCGTTTGATTTGCACAGCGGGTTCTGGAAAGCGTCCGCTTTGACCGAATCACATTTTCGCGGTCGATCAACCCGGAGGTGTAGCCTCCCGGATCGTTCTTTGGAACAGAAACCATGCCGACCGGCGTTCGCGCCGGTCAAAGCCGTTCTGGCGAGAGAGAAGGGAGAAGCGGGCTGAGATCCGTTCAATTTCTACTTCGGTAAGCCCCGGTCCGAAACGCGGCGGTTGTTCTTCCAAGCCCGTTGAAGGCTCCGATTTGAAAAAGCCATACATGAGCCAAAATCCGTTTGGGGCGAGGATGCGGTCGAGTTGTTGCAGATAATCTAATTTACCTTGCGCGGGCAGGCTGTGAAAACATCCGATGTCGAGCGCGAGATCGAAACGTCCCGTTATCTTTTCGAGTTTGGTTACATCGTCCACGAACGCTTGAGCCGAAATGCTTGCGCGTTTAATTTTTGCCTTTGCCGTCCGAACGGCGCGCGGCGCAAAATCCACCCCTGTGACCTGCCAGCCTGCGCGCGCCAGCGTCACGACGTTTGTACCGGTGCCGCAACCCAGGTCGATTGCTTTGCCGGGCGGATGAGAGGCGATGAATTCGAGCAATTCGGGCGGGGAGATGCCGCTGTCCCACGGCGGTTTGCGAAAATACCACAAATTGAACATCAGTCGGCACAACACGAACGTGTCTCCTTCTGAAATGTCACTTTAATTGGCGAAAGTTGTCACTTTGACAATTCAATTGAGTTCTTTTACAATCACCCGGCTTGCTTTATATTCCATTCGCAGGAAGGGCTGATCATGAAAGAATATACCACCGAATTTCTTCGCAATGTCGCGCTGGTTTCACACGGAGGGGCAGGCAAGACGATGCTGGCGGAGGCGTTTTTACACGCAACGGGGGCTACCACAAGACTGGGCAAGGTCGAGGATGGAACGACGGTGTCCGATTACGATGAGGAGGAACAGCGTCGAAAAATTTCGTTGTACGCAAGCGTCATTCCTGTCGAACATCGCAATCACAAGATCAATATCATCGACGCGCCGGGCTATACCGATTTTGTGGGCGAGATGATCTCCGCCCTGAGTGTGGCTGACGGCGCAATCATTTTAGTGGACGCTGTGGCGGGAATCGAGGTTGGCACGGAACTGGCATGGAAGTATGCCGATCAGTTCAACCTGCCTCGTTTTATCGTAATCAACAAAATGGACCGGGATAACGCCGATTTCGCCAAAACGTTTGCCGCGATCGAGGCTTTCGTCCATTCGCACGGCAAGCGCGTCGTCCAGGTGCATATTCCGATCGGCGAAAAACAGGATTTCAAGGGCGTTGTGGATGTCATTGGCATGAAAGCGTATCTGGGTGACGGCAAACAGATCGCCGAAATCCCGGCTGAATTAAAGGAAGCCGCGGACAGGGCGCATTTTACGATGGTGGAGGATGCCGCGGAGGGGGAGGATGAACTGATGGAGAAATATCTCGAAAACGGTTCCCTCACCGACGAAGAAATGGTGCGCGGTCTCGAAGACGTTGTCTACGCCGGACAATTCGTTCCGGTTTTTTGCGCCGCGGGCGGGCGCGAGATCGGCATCATTCCGCTGCTCAACGACATGATTGACTTGCTGCCGCCGCCGACCCACGCCCCCAAACGTACCGCCATGGGCAAGGAAGGCGAGGAGGAACTCAAGGCAAACGATGCTGAACCGCTGGCGGCGTATGTGTGGAAGACTACAGCCGATCCTTTTGTCGGAAAAATGACCTATTTCCGCGTGTTCTCCGGGGTTGTTCAGGCGGACGCTCACGTGTGGAACCAGACCAAAGGGGCGGACGAGCGCATGTCGGGTCTGCATTTCCAGCGTGGCAAGGAAGCCATTCCAACAAAGATCGTGCACGCGGGAGATATTGCAGTCGTCTCCAAGTTGACCGTTACCGTCACCGGAGACACGTTCTGCGACAGGGGACATCCGCTGACCATCAAGACACCGACGTTCCCGGCCGCCTTGTATCGCGTTGCCATCACGCCCAAGACCCAGGCGGATGCGGCAAAAATCACGCCCACGCTGACCCGTCTGTGCGAAGAGGACATGACCCTCTCCTGGCAGAACGACCCCATCACTCATGAGACCGTCCTGCAGGGTATGGGCGACCAGCACATTGATGTCGCCATCAATCGCGCGCAAACCAAATTCCAGGTGGGCTTGAACACGCAGGAGCCGAAGATCCCTTATCGCGAGGGCATCACGCGCAAGGCAAGCGCGCAATATCGCCACAAAAAGCAGACCGGAGGCGCGGGTCAATTTGGCGAGGTGCATCTTCGCATCGAGCCGCTTCCCGATGCCGAGTTCGAGTTCACAGACGAATTGGTAGGCATGAACCTTTCGCGTTCCTACCTGCCTCCAATCGAAAAAGGCATTCGCGCCACCATGGAGCGCGGCGCCTTTGCCGGTTACCCGATGAGCAACGTCAAGGTCATTGTGTATGACGGCAAGGAACATGAAGTGGACTCGAAGCCGGTGGCGTTCGAGATCGCCGGGCGCGAAGCGTTCAAACTGGCGGTGCAGGACGCCGGTCCGGTTTTGTTCGAACCGATCATGAACGTCCGCGTGACCGTGCCGGACGCGAACATGGGCGATGTGATGAGCGACCTCAACGCCCGACGCGGACGCGTACAGGGAACCGAATCGGAGCACGGCAACACGGTTGTCATTGCCCATGTTCCCATGGCTGAAATGCTGCGTTATACCACGCAAATCCGTTCGATCACCGGTGGACGCGGCTACTTCACCATGGAGTTCGACCACTACGACATCGTCCCGACGCACATCGCCAGTCAGATCATCGAAAAGCACAAGAAGGAAATGGAAGCCAAAAAGGACGAATAGCCGCCAGATCGCGAAAATGCGATGGTTGCGTTCCCCGGTGCAAACGGACAGCCAGCGCAAACAGGCGCGCAAACGGATGAACGGCATGCGCGCCTGTTTGCTTGTCTGCAGGTTTACATTACAATATTGCCGTGCCCACGATTCAGGTTTCCACCATCATCAGTTATTACACCGACAACCAGACTCGCTTTCAAGTGCCGGGTTCGACGGCGCTGGAGGCTGTACGCAACGCGGTGAAACGATACCCGCGGCTCGGTTTCCACGTGTTCGACGGCGATGGCAACCTGCGCAGACATATCCGCCTGTTTGTGAACGGCGTGCCTGTTCAGGAATTGGACGGCAACGAAACCCGCGTGGGAGAGGGCGATGTTGTCCGTATCCTTGCGGCGGCGGCGGGCGGCAATGAGACAAATCGTCTTCTTCGTCCTCTTTAAAGTGCGCGTTATTTAAACCGATCTATTGGAGATAAATCCATTCGATACCACAAAAAATCCACAGTGAAAGGACCCTTTTCCATGCCAATTCCCCTGCCTCGCTCGAAAGTCCGCAAGGAACAAACCTGGAATGCCGAAAGCGTGTTTCCCTCGCCCGAAGCGTTGGACGCCGAAGTGCGAAGCATTCTGGAATATTTGCCTGAAATCAAAAAGTTTCAGGGGCGCCTCGGCGAAAGCGTGGATACCTTCCTCGCCGCCATGCACGCCCTCGACGCGCTCGAACAGCGCTCGATGAAAGTCCGCGTGTATGCCACCATGTCCAGCGCAGTAGATGCCAACGACGAACAGGGCGCCGCGATGAACGGCACAGCCATGTCTGCTTTGGCTCAGGTGGGGGCAGCCACCTCCTTCGTGGAGCCAGAATTATTGTCGGTGGGTGAAGCGAAACTGCGTCAGTGGCTGGCAGACGACCCCCGCATGAAACTCTATGAGCATTTTATCAATGACCTGTTCCGCAAGCAAGCGCACGTCCGCAGCGCGGAGGTGGAGGAAGTGCTGGGGCTGCTGCGAGACCCGTTCGGCGCAGTCCGCACCACGGCAAGCCAGCTGGCAAACGCCGATTTCAAGTTCAAACCCGCCCGCGACAGCAACGGCAATAAACTGGAACTGACCCAAAGCACGAAGAACGCCCTCCTGCACTCGCCTGACCGCAAGGCACGCAAAACGGCATGGAGAAATTACCACGACAGATACCTCGAGTACAGGCACACCCTGGCAGGCAACCTTGCCGCCTCCATCAAACAAAACGTTTTCAATATGAAGGTGCGCGGTTTCAACTCCTCGCTCGAAGCCACACTCTTCAACGGGAACGTGCCTGTCGAGATGTTCCACAACCTGCTGGATATTTTCCAAAAGAAACTCCCGCTCTGGCACAAATACTGGCGTATCCGCCGCAAGGCATTGGGTGTGAAGACCCTGCATCCCTACGACGTATGGGCGCCGCTAACGACGAAGAAACACAAGGTCCCCTTCGAGCAGGCAGTGAACTGGATCTGCGAGGGGCTGGCGCCGATGGGCGAGGAATACGTCGGCGTGATGCGCAAAGGCTGCCTCGAAGACCGCTGGGTGGACTGGGCGCCAAACGCCGGCAAGCGCGAAGGCGCCTTCTCCACCCGCGTCCCCAGCGACACATATCCCTTCATCATGATGAGTTACACCGACGACATCGGCTCCATGAGCACGCTATCGCACGAACTCGGACATTCCATACACGCCTGGTACGCCAGCCGCGCCCAGCCGATGATCTACTACACCTACCCATCCATCATCGCCGAAACCGCCTCCAACTTCAACCAGGCCATGACGCGCGCCTACCTGCTCGACACCAATCCCAGCAAATCCTTCCAGATCGCCCTGCTTGAGGAGGCAATGGGCAACTTCCACCGCTACTTCTTCATCATGCCCACCCTCGCCCGCTTCGAACTCGAAACGCATCAGCGCGTGGAGAAAGGACAACCCCTCACCGCCGAAACCATGATCACCCTCATGGCAGACCTCTTCAGCGAAGGCTTCGGCGGCGAAATGGATTTGGACCGTGAACGCGTCGGCATCACCTGGGCAACCTTCACCACGCATCTCTACATTGACTTCTACTCGTTCCAATATGCCATTGGCATCTCCGCCGCCCACGCCATTGCCAAACGCATTCTCGATGGCATTCCCGGCGCCGCGCAGGATCATATCAACTTCCTCAAGGCTGGCTCTTCCAAGCCGCCGCTGGAACTGTACAAAATCGCCGGCGTGGACATGACCTCCATCCAGCCCATCGAAGACGCCTTCGCCGTGCTGGAGGAATACGTGGATCGGCTGGGAGAGTTGACGGGCAAATAGCCAACTACAACTTCCGAAGTTGCACAAACTTCGGAAGTCTTTTTTTCACGGGTGATGACCTTGCCCGTAGGGCGCATTCTCTCATGCGCCGCCTGTCCTGGCGGGCGGTGACAGAGGAGAACATTGCCTGCATATCGTGGGTAATCACCACTTTTTTTTACCCTTGACAAATAGACAAACGCCTCTATAATAAACGCATAGAAGATTATCTATATGAAAAACGACCCCGTCCTCTTTGCCAAAGCCATCGCCGACGAAACCCGTCAGAAAATCATGAGCGCATGCTGTTGCCGCGAAGTCTCTGTGGGCGAACTGGCAGAAAAACTCAACGTCACCCAGCCCACCGTTTCGCATCACCTTGCCATCCTGCGCGAGGCGGGTCTGGTCAGCGCCCGCGAAGAGGGCAAACAAACCTTCTACACCCTCAACCAGGACCGCCTCGCCTACTGCTGCGGGCAACTGATGATCAAGTTCGCCCCCGAAGCCGAAACCACCCACACCCTTCAGCAAATCATCGAAAGTTAAAATGGCGGGATGCCTCCCCCGAATGGCATCCCCTCATTTTTACCCTAACCCATAGATAAACATCTATATAAGGAGACACCATGACAACCCCCACCCCCATCCACGACGCCGTACGCGAACACTATGCAGAACGGATCAAAAATTCCGCCTCCTGCTGCGGACCTTCAGCCTGCTCCTGCTCCGACAATGCCCTCTACCCCTCGGCACTGCTCGACACGCTGCCCGCAGGCGAAACCGCCGTCAGTTACGGCTGCGGCGACCCCATCACGCTGGCATCGCTCCAGCCGGGACAAACCGTTCTCGACCTTGGCTCCGGGGCAGGACTGGACTGCTTCTTCGCCGCACAGCAGGTCGGCGAGACGGGACACGTCATCGGCGTGGATATGACCCCTGAAATGATCGAACGCGCCAGGTCCAGTGCGAAGCGGATGGGCATCACGAACGTCGAATTCCGTCAGGGATTGATCGAAGACCTGCCCGTCGAATCAAACAGCGTGGACGTGATCATTTCAAACTGCGTCATCAACCTCTCGCCCGATAAATCGAAGGTATTCGCCGAAGCCTTCCGCGTGCTCAAGCCCGGCGGCAAACTCGCCGTGTCAGACATCGTTACAGAGGGTCCCCTGCCTGATAAAGTCAAACAAAGCCTGAGCGCCTGGGCAGGATGCGTGGCGGGCGCGGTGGAAGCGAAGGATTACATCGGCATGATGGAGGCGGTCGGTTTTACGAATGTCTCGGTCACGCCTGTGTTCTTCGATAGGGAAACGGTTGATTCTGCCCTTGATGAGATGAAACTGGACGTGAAGGAGTATCCGCGCGAGGCAGTGTATAAGGCGGTGTACAGCGCCAAGATCACGGCATATAAACCGTAATCGGCAGATTACGAAAACCGCGCGTGGTGTGCGCTCTCCCTGGCGCCGCCCGCCAGGGCAGGTGTAGCGCAAATGTGGCGGTAGAGACCGCCGATTACGCGCTTTCGTGAAGTACTGGTAATCAGAAAACCTTTGGCAGAACGTCCCGAAGGTTCTCGAAAAGAACCTTCGGGACGTTGTATAAATTCCGGGTGCAATCCGATCAGACAGGCTCCGCTTTTGCAAGCGCATCATGGTCGGGCAATATTCCTTCTGCATGATAAATGGCGGGGATGAAATAGCCTATGGCTCCCACCAGCGCTGCGGCTAACCCGCAAAAGACGATGAGCAACCCCATGCCGGCGCCTTCCCCTGTGCCTACCAGCCACGAGAACGCGGCGGGAAGTCCGCTGTTTGCCCGTGCGGCAGGCTCGAGCCATAAGTCTGCGAGAAGACCGCCAAGGATCGGGGAAATGGGGTTGGTGAACCACGCGATCAAGCGCCGGGCGGAGAAGACACGTCCCTGCAGGTCGGGCGCAACTTTCGATTGCCAGATTGCCTGGTTCGAGGCGTTTACCAGAGGTCCAACCAGTGATGCGATGGCTGCCCCTGTAATCCAGACCGGCAAACCGCCTTCCAACCCGATGATTGCCATGCCAAGTCCGCTCAAAATCCAGCCAAACAGAACGCCGTGAACCCGCCGCTTGAACCCTCCCCATGCGGACATCAACACGCCTCCGATTACGCTGGCAATTGCTCCCGCCGATTGAACCGATCCAAACATCAAGCTGTCATTGCCCGTTCTCGATAGAATCATGGGTGCAAAGACCGTAAAGCCGATGCCGGCAAACAGGTTGCCGGCAAAAAAGATCAATTGCAAGCCCAACAGGCTGGGGCGGGCAAAAATATACTTGAAGCCGTAGGCTGCCTCTTTCAGCATGCCGCCGCGAGCCTGCATCCCTTCCTGCGTGCGGGGGGGTTGGGGAATATGAACCGCCAGCAGGGCGCTAATGGCGATGAGAAAAGTGGCAACATCAAGAAAGAGAATGCCCGTCAATTTAATCACGGGAAGTAATGCGCCCGCCAGGATCGGGGCGATGACGGAGGGTCCCGCCTCCATCAGCGACATCAAACCGTTGGCACGCCCCAACTGTTCCTTTGGGATCATCGTGGAAATGGCGGCGGAATAGGCGGGCCACTGGAAGGCATTGCCCAGCCCGAAGACGATCGAGGCAACGTACATGTGCCAGAACTGCCAGACGTCGAAATACAGCACCGTCAAAATGCCGAGTGTTGCCAGCCCCGCCCCCAGGTCGCTGATCATCATCATCAGTTTGCGGTTGTAACGGTCCACCATTACACCCGCAAACGGGGAAATCAATAGAAACGGCGTAATGTAGAAAACCTGCATCAACCCCAGGACGGTGGCGCTTTCGGTCTTCTCGTACATGAAAATCGTCAGTGCAAACTGACTCATTCCGCTGGCAAGCACAGAGACGATCTGCCCCAGCCAGATGACAACAAAGGCAAACATCCCCGCGGGGCGTTTTGTCGTGTTATTCATGATGATCTGCAGATCGCGCTATTCAATGTAGATCTCGACGTGTTCGCCGTCTTCCTCGTCGGTCACGTCAATGATCTTGCCGGTGATGCCGGAGCGCAGGGCTTCCATCACGTTGGACATATCCACCCCCTCCACTTCAGGGGCGAAGTGCGCGCCGATCTTCAGCCCGGCGTCCACCAGTGCCAGCGGAATCTGCACCGAAGCCTTCGAACGCCCGGTACGCGTGTCCGTCACGCGGATTCTCAGCCATTTTGCCGCGCCAGGCATGCCCGGCGCGCGAGGCGGGGTCGCTTTTTTCGCGC